>OCTW011604606.1_pt1 | contig 179195 bp, 155 predicted proteins | sample 1539671 | NCBI WGS metagenome assembly OCTW01 (sample SAMN02144230, study PRJEB22623) | gut metagenome | biome: sheep rumen | host: Ovis aries | place: New Zealand | reverse complement strand
CCCGCCGCTGTCATGCTGTTTCTACTGATGCGTCAGCCTGGAGACCCAGCTTCTCCACAGCCATTTCACGCATCTTGTACTTCTGTATCTTCCCCGCATCGTTCATGGGGAAGGAATCAACAAATTCGATGTACTTGGGCACCTTGTGCTTTGCCATGTGGTCAAGGACGAATTTCTTCATTTCCTCAACGGTCATCTCTTCACCCTCCTTGAGGATGATGCACGCCATTATCTCCTCGCCCATGGCCTTGTCGGGCACGCCGATGACCTGTACATCAGACACCTTGGGATGAGTGTAGATGAACTCCTCTATCTCCTTGGGATAGATGTTCTCGCCGCCTCTGATTATCATATCCTTCAGACGGCCCGTTATCTTGTAGTTGCCGTCGGGAGTGCGGCAGGCAAGATCCCCTGTATGGAGCCACCCGTCCTTGTCAATGGCGGATGCGGTGGCCTTGGGCATCTTGTAGTAGCCCTTCATGATGTTGTAGCCCCTTGCCACAAATTCGCCCACCACTTCATCAGGGCAGTCCTCACCGGTCTCGGGGTCAACTATCTTGCACTCCACCTCCGGGAATGCACGTCCAACTGTGGTAACACGAACCTCAAGGGGGTCAGTGGTGCGGCTCATGGTGCAGCCGGGGGATGCCTCGGTCTGACCGTATACTATGACTATCTCCGGCATATGCATCTTTTCCACCACATCACGCATTACCGCAATGGGGCAGGGAGAGCCTGCCATTATGCCGGTGCGCATATAGGAGAAATCCGTCTTCTCGAAGTCCTCGTGGGAAAGCATTGCTATAAACATGGTGGGCACACCGTGGAATGCGGTGATGTGCTCGTTGTTTATGCAGGCAAGGGAGGACTTGGGGGAGAAATAGGGTATGGGCAGTATAGTGCCCCCGTGGGTCATGGTGGCGGTCATGGCAAGCACCATGCCGAAGCAGTGGAACATTGGCACCTGTATCATCATGCGGTCGGCAGTAGAAAGATCCATGCCGTCGCCTATGGATTTGCCGTCGTTTACAATGTTGTAGTGTGTGAGCATTACCCCCTTGGGGAAGCCTGTTGTGCCGGAAGTGTACTGCATATTGCACACATCGTTGACATCAATGGCGGCCTGCATACGGCGTATCTCCTCTATGGGAGTCTTTTCCGCATATTCAAGGGATTCCTCCCAGGTGAGGGCGCCGGGCATCCTGAAGCCTACGGTAATGACATTTCTCAAAAATGGCAGGCGCTTTGCGTGGAGGGGACTGCCGGGCTTGTTGTCACGGAGCTCAGGGCACAGCTCGTTTATTATGGACTTGTAGTTGGAATCACGGTACCCGTCGATCATGACAAGGGTGTGGGTGTCCGACTGGCGCAGCAGATACTCAGCCTCGTGTATCTTGTAGGCGGTATTCATGGTGACAAGCACTGCGCCTATCTTTGTAGTAGCCCAGAAGGTCAGGAACCAGGCGGGCACGTTGGTAGCCCAGATAGTCACCTTGCTCCCTGCCCTTACACCAAGGGAGACCAGCGTCCTTGCAAATTCGTCCACGTCATCACGGAACTGGGCGTAGGTGCGCTCATAGTCAAGGGTGGTGAACTTTATGGCTGTCTGGTCGGGGAACTTCTCCACCATAGTGTCCAGCACCTCGGGGAAGGTGCAGTTTATAAGGCTCTCCTTCTTCCAGACGTAGTTGCCTGTGTGAGCCTTGTTCCAGTAGAGGTTGGAGCGTCCGCCCCTTGTACCCCTGAAACGGCGCATACAGGATCTGAAATGGGTGAGTATTATCTCTATATCATCTATCTCAGGCATCCATGCGGGATCCCAGCACAGGGAGATAAAGCCGTCATAGTTGATGGAGCGAAGTGCGTTCATCATCTCCTCTATGGGCAGCTCTCCCTCGCCAATAAGCTCGGGGACGTATTCACCGTTCTCGGTGCGGTAGTCGTTTATATGTACGTGTCTTACATATGCCCCAAGGTTTGTGATGCTCTTTTCCGCATCCTCTTTGCCGTAGAATGAGGTGGCTGACATATTCCAGCAGGCGGCAAGGGCATTGTCATCCGCAAATTCATTGAGCAGATCCCTTACCTTTTCCGTATCAGAATAGGCACCGCAGGTCTCCACCAGCACGGTGACAGTTTTCCCCTGTGCTGCCGCAAGGGCGGCACTTATGTACTTCGTACATCTTTCCTTGTCAGTGCACCGGGTGTGTACGGACACATAGGGAGCCCCTAAGTTCACAGCCACATCCACTGCCTCCGCAAACTCCGGGAGGAAGGCATCATCAGTGAAGTCGGCGGCTGTATCCACACAGGAGAGGGAGAGCCCTGCATTGCTCATTTTGCGCCTTGTCTTTGAGGCAAGCTCCGGGTTTGTGGGAGACAGCTTCCCCACATAGCGCAGAGTGCTTACCCCGTACATCTCCAGCCCTGACATCTTTGTATCCTCTGCTGATGTACACAGGGATTCCCAGTTGGCATCAGTCCAGAATCTTGTTGAAAACGAAAGCTTCATATTGACCTCCATCAGCCCTGATCGTATACTATCTTGTTGAGTGCGCTGATATATGCACGGATGGATGCGCCTATGATATCAGTGGAGATGCCGCTGCCGGAATATACCCTGCCGTCTGTGCGCAGCTTCACAAGAGCGCTGCCCATGGCATCACGTCCCTCTGTAACGGTGCGTATCTGGAAATCATCCACCTCATAGTGGTGGCCTATTATCTGCTCGATGGCAAGGAATGCGGCATCTATGGGGCCGTCCCCGCAGCCTATGCCCCTTATCTTTTCGCCGTTCTTGTCGATAAGGATATTTGCGGTTGCAGTTATGATATTGCCGCTGTTGATAACATAGTTTTCAAGGCGGTAGTTGGAGGGCACCTGCATGGCTGTCGATGCAATTATGGCATCAAGCTCCTTTGTGCCAACATAGTGCTTTTTCCTTGCAACACGCATGAATGCCTCGTATACCTTGGCATTGTCCTCCTCGGAAAGGTCGTAGCCCATCTTCTTGATGACCTTGATGACCTCGCTGATATCGTCGTTCTCATCAAGGGTGACCTCAGTGCCGTCATCTGCCATATCCCTGAAGGGCTTTTCATTCTCGGAGGCAGGGGCAAGCACATCCCTGATCCTTGATATGGTGCGGGTAAGGTCTGTGGTGCCCAGAGCGCAGTCCATGTCAAGCTGTGCACCCTTCTTCTCCATAAATACAGCCATCTGGTCAAGGGTGGGATACCCGGAGGCAACTGCGGTACACTTAACGCCGTCTGCCCCTGCCTTTACCGCAGCAGCCGCACAGGCACCGGCCATGCCCATATCGTCGGAAAGCTCCACATAGAGCTCTGCATTCTCAAAGCCCTTTACATCCTTTTTCAGATCCGCTATGAAGGCACCGAACTCATCGGGGAGGGAAAGGCCTGCGGTATCGCAGATGGTAATGCGGTCAGCGCCTGCCTCAATGGCTGTGCTGATGGCAGATTTCAGGAATTCAGGCTCTGCACGGGTAGCATCAAGGGCGGTAAATTCCACCTTCTCGCAGTGGAAGCGGCATTTCTTTATCTCCTCGGTGATAAGGGGGAGCATCGCAGGTGCCTTCTTATGGCAAATGTACTCCATCTGTACAGTGGAAAGAGGCACTAAAAGGTTGAGCTGGGGATGCACCGCACCCTTTATGCTCTCCCATGTCTCATCAATGGCGCCGCTGCCTATCATAACTGCTGCGGATATGCCGTTTTTGACCATAGCGGTTATGGTGCTGTTTGCCAGCTTGTCAGCCTTGGTGTTTCCTATGGGGGGGAGCTCGATGACATCCACCCTGAGATGATCCAGCAGCTTTGCTATCTCCAGCTTTTCCTTGAAGGACAGCTTCCCGTCCTTCCTGCCGGCGGGAGCCCTGAGTGTCATGTCGTAGATCTTGAGCCTTTTCATAATTTTACCTCGCTTCTATTTATCGGATATTAGTTTTACATAACAAAAAACCCGCCTCACAGTGCAAATGCACAAGAGACGAGCCAGAACCCGTGTTACCACTCTTATTCGTGTATGTTTTCGCATACACCTCAGCCGCATCATGACAATGCGCTTCCCTGTAACGGGAGAAGCCCGTTCCCACCTACTTGACGTGCCCGCACGCTTTCAGCTGACTGCTCGGGGATGAGTCATAACCGTACTTCATTACCGCCTTACACCGGCCGGCGGCTCGCTGTGAATGAACATAGGGTCTTTTTTCCCGTCATCGCATTTGATATTATGGAGTGAATTATACCATAATCCGGGTCTCTTGTCAAGGGCTTTGGATATATGCGTATCTGCCAAATATTTCTGTTTGCGGCTCTCAAATTATGTTGATTGCGACCATATGAAGGCACATCGTGGAAAAAAACAGGCTTTTCTCCTGATTTACGGGCAAAACAAAGCTATCAAGGCACTTCATAAAAAAGTTACAATTTGTAACCACCGTTGACAGCCTTCGTCATAAACCCATCAAACAGCGATATAAAAGCCCTCACGAGCCGTACTGTTAAAATATTAAAAATTGACACAGCCGAAAATTTAAAAATCGGTAAAAAAATCTATTGACTGAAAGGGGATTGTGTTTTATACTGATTATGTGTCATTGTGACCGATGATACTCTTTTGGAAAAGGAGCCGCAAACCCTTATGAACATTGTATCCGCATCCATTCTAAGTGCAGACCTGTGCGCCCTTGGCACGGATGTTAGCCGTGCAGAGCAGGCAGGCTGCGACCACATCCATTTTGACGTGATGGACGGCGTATTCGTGGACAATATCAGCTATGGACTGCCTGTGCTGGAAAGTCTGCGAAAGCACACGGATATGTTCATAGATGCGCATCTGATGATAGTTACCCCCGAAAAGTACCTGAAACGCTTTGCCCGGAGCGGTGCTGACAACATCACCTTCCATCTGGAAGCCACGGATGATGTGCAGGGCTGCATAGATACCATCCATTCCTGCGGGAAGAAGGCAGGCCTTGCCATAAGGCCGAAAACACCTGCGGAGACAGTATTCCCCTATCTTTCCTCTGCTGATATGATACTGGTCATGACAGTGGAGCCCGGCTTCGGAGGACAGGGCTTCATGAAGGATATGTGTCCGAAGATACAGGCTGTCCGCAGTGAGATGGAGAGACTGGGGCTCAAGGGGCACATACAGGTGGACGGAGGCATAAATGCCTCTACCGTAAAAATGGCCGCTGATGCCGGGGCAGATGTAATGGTAGCAGGGTCATATCTTTTCAGAGCCGACGATATGAAAGCCGCCGCAGATATTCTGCGCAACGCATGACAAACACTTCAAAGTGAAGGATCCTGATAGATGAGAATGAGAAAAAGGAAAACAAGGATTTTCCATCAGAAAAAGCGTTATCATATAAAACGCACCAAAAGCGAGAATGCCGTAAAGATCACCGCAACGGTGATGGCGTTTGCCGCAATGATATTCATAGGATATTCTGCGGTAGGGCCTGTCACGGACTATCTGGCAAGCCGCTCAAAGGTACAGGAGACAACGGAGTACGTCCCGGGGGAGGAGACGGATGTCATCGCCTCCGAAACAGGGGCTCTCACAGTGCCCCTGCCCATACAGACCTCCGCTCCGGTAAGCCTTGACAGCGGCACAGACACCCTTTCCGCTGCTGATGTGCCTGTCACTGCCGCACCCGACAACTACATACCTGTTACGGGCATAGAACAGGACAGCATCGCCCTTCCGGAGGAGGCAGCGCCGGGTCAGAGCCGCTGTGTGATGCTTTCAGAAAGCGACATGGCAAATGCGCAGTCTCTTTCCGCAGCCGTGGACAACGCTGCTGCAAGGGGCTATGATACAGTGGTGTTCCCTGTAAAGACCCAGGGCGGCATATACAACTACAAGACACAGGTGCCCCTTGTGTCCACTGCTGAAACAAACCCCGTAAAGTCGGATCTTACTGCTGCCGACATAGCTGATACCGCAAAGGCAAAGGGACTTTCCGCCGCCGCATACATCTCCGTGCTCACCGACAACAACCGCTACGGCGACTACCGTGACGGTGCATACCGCTCGGACGACGGCTCCACATGGCTGGACACCTCTCCTGCCAAGGGGGGCAAGCCCTGGATATCCCCCTTTGATGAAACTGCGGTGAAATTCCTCTGCGACACGGTGGAGGAGCTGGCAGATGCGGGCTTTGAGCAGATAATCTGCGATGACTTCATATTCCCATCATTCAGGAGTTCCGACATAGAGCTCCTGGGCAGCACTGTGGCAGACAGCAGTGAGCGCAGCAAGGCACTCACCACCCTTGCGGTGAAAATGACCAACGCCGCCGCCGCAAAGGGCTCGAAGGTGGTGCTGTGCATAAGCGCAGACAGCATTGCAGACGGCACCAGCGAGCTTTTCGCCCCCGACAGGCTGACAGGGTGCACCATAGCTGTGGATTACTCCCAGTCCATGGGGATATGCTCCGACATCACCGACAGCTTTGAACGCACTACAAAGGTGTTTGAGCAGATGCGTGAGAAATGCACGGGGCTGAACATCATCCCCCTTATAGACAAGGAGCTTTCAGCCTCCGATCTGGACAGCGTTATCGTGGCGCTTCACAGCCTGGGCTTTGACGAATACATAGTTTACTGACCCTTCGGGAACATGGGACGGCAGTCCCTTTAAGACACTTTATGACTGATAGATTTGATAATGAACACATAGCAAAGGTACGGGACATTTTCTCCGCATGGGAAACTCCGCCCCGTGCCTTTGTGCGCAGCTATGGATGTCAGCAGAACGTAAACGACGGGGAGCGCATCATGGGGCTTCTGACCCTTATGGGTGCCTCCCCCTGCCTTGATATGGACAGTGCCGACATTATCGTGCTCAACACCTGCGCCGTGCGGGAAAATGCGGAAAACAGGCTCTACGGCAAGCTGGGGGAGCTAAAGCGCATAAAAGCTGAAAAGCCCCATGCGGTCATAGCTGTATGCGGCTGTATGGCTCAGGAGGCTCACACCCCGGAGACCATACGCCGTTCCTATCCCTTTGTGGATATTATATTCGGCACCTACGCCGCAGATGAGCTGCCAAGGCTCATGCTGGATGTCCTTGAAAAGCGCACAAGGGCGGAAGACACCGCCGTGCGTGAAATGTACATCCCCCGTGATGTGCCCCTTGTAAGAAACAGCTCCTTCAAGGCGGGAGTGTCCATAATGTACGGCTGCAACAATTTCTGCACATTCTGCGTGGTGCCGCTGGTAAGAGGGCGGGAGCGCTCCAGAGATCCTGCCGATGTCATTGCCGAGGTAACATCCCTTGCCCAAAGCGGCTACAAGGAGATCATGCTCCTGGGGCAGAATGTGAACTCCTACGGCAGATATGTGCCGGAGGGTGAAAAGATAGGCTTTGCAGAGCTGCTGCGGCGCATAGATGCCATTGACGGGGACTTTCGTGTGCGCTTTATGTCCCCCCACCCCAAGGATATGACAAATGAGGTGCTTGACGTCATCGCCGAAAGCAGGAAGCTGTGCAGATGCATACACCTGCCATTGCAGTCCGGCAGTGACAGGATACTCAAAGCCATGCACCGTGGCTACACCGTGGAGAAATTCATGGACATAGTAAGCTACGGGCGCAAGGTAATGCCCGGGCTGTCTGTCACCACCGATATCATCGTAGGCTTCCCCGGAGAGGAATACGACGATTTCAGGGGCACCCTTGATGTAATGAAAGATGCAGTCTTTGACAATATATATTCCTTCATATACTCCCCCCGCAAGGGAACAAAAGCCGCATCTCTCCCCGACCCGGTGCCGGCAGAGGAAAAATCCCTGTGGATGAGGGAGCTGCTCACACTGCAGAGGGAGATCTCCCAGAATGCCTACGAGCGCTTTGTAGGAAAGGAATTTGAGGTGCTCTTTGACGGAGAGCACGGCGGCAGGCAGTCAGGGAAAAGCGATGAGGGCATAATCACCCTTGCCGACACTCCCCATGACCTTTGCGGGCAGATGCGCCGTGTAAAGGTGACCAAGGCTCACAACTGGGCTGTGGAAGGAACACTTGTACCGTAAGCAAAGGAGCCCCCTATGAAAAGATATATTCCCCTGATAGCTCTTGCACTCACTCTTTGCGCCTGTGCAGAAAAAAGTGCAGACACACAGGTGACATCAGGATCACCGGATACAGTGCAGACCACAGCAGACACTGCCCTTGTCTCACAGGCGGATACAGCTGCACCGGCAGCGACAGAACCCCTCTCCACGGAGGACAGCGGTTCCATCGCCACAGAGGAAACTGAAGACCCATACAGCGGCAACACCGTGGAGATCGCCGCAGCAGATACCACCGCAAGGCTGGGGCAGGGGGTGTATCTCATCTCCACCCCCAACTACACCGTGGATGACGGTCTGCGGGACTGCATCATCATAAGGGACGACACAAGAGGCTCCTACTATCAGTTCGTAGACGAGGAGCAGGGCTTTTCCGACGACTTCACCTACACCTGTGACAACGGAGTGTTGGAGCTGACCTTCGATTTTTCCAAGGAGACCAATGGCTTTGACCTCTGGGAGCAGGACGGGGAGATCCACGGCAGGCACACCTATGCGGAAAATCCTTATCAGAACTTTGTATTCACCCTGCAGGAGGGGCTTGACCCCGCCTCCTACACACCCTTTGAGGAGCCGGCACCCATATTTGAGAGGGGCGTTTATGCAGTATACGAGGGGGACAACGATGCCCCCAGCGAATACTATGTATTCACAGACGAGCAGAACGGCAGGATAATCCGCCCCGACGGCACTGTGCTCACATTCGAGTGCAGGCAGTTTGAGGATTCCGCCGTGTACATCATAGAGGGCGCAGATGAGGATATAGTTCACCAGTACACCCCGAACGAGGACGGGAGCGTGTCAATGTCCCTTGTAAAGGGGGACGACATCGAAAGCGGGATCATCCGCCCCTTTGAGGGCGACCCCGATTCCTTCACCCTCGGATAGCTTTGAACAAACAAACTCCAAACCACATCCCCACAGGAGGAACACATGGATATAATACAGATGGCAAGAGATCTGGGAACAGCCATTCAGCAGGATCCCAGATACAAGGCTTACGAAGCCGCCAAGGAGAAAAACGACTCAAACTTGGAGCTGCAGAAGCGCATTGCAGACTTTCACGCATTAAAGGCAGACATAAATGCCGAGCAGCGCAAGCCTGACGCAGACAGGGCAAGGATACAGAAGATGAACGACGATCTGAGGGATCTGTTCATGTCCATCAACAACGACCCGGACATGGTGGCGTTTGAAGCCGCACGGGAGGGCATGGATGCAGTACTCGACAGCATAAACTTCATTATCACGGCGGCTGCCAACGGCAAGGATCCCCAGACCTGCCCCGATACTCCCCCTGAAATGTGCTCCTGCGGCGCAGGCGGCTGTGCAGGGTGCGCAGGGTGCGGCTGATGGAGATAGACAGATCTGCCCTTTCCCCTATGATGCAGCAGTACTTTGCTGTAAAGGATGAACACCCCGGATATGTGGTGTTCTTCCGTCTGGGGGATTTTTACGAGATGTTCTTTGATGATGCGGTGGTGGTGTCAAAGGCGCTGGAGCTTACCCTGACAGGCCGTGACTGCGGTCTTTCCGAGCGGGCTCCCATGTGCGGCATACCCTATCATGCAAGGGATATATACATCAAAAAGCTTGTGGACATGGGCTTCAAGATCGCCATTGCGGAGCAGATGGAGGATCCAAAGCTGGCAAAGGGTCTGGTAAAGCGTGAGGTCATAAAGCTTGTGACCCCCGGCACCCTTACAGATTCTGACCTGCTGAACGAGGAAAGCAACAACTTCCTCTCCTGCCTGTATGCGGACAGGGATGCCTCTTCGGCAGCATTTGCGCTGGCGGACATATCCACAGGCACCGCAAAGCTCTTTGTCTTCCGTGACAAGGAAAAGCTGGCGGAAAACATTGAAAACGAGCTTGCAAGGTGGGCGCCCGCAGAGCTGCTGGTAAACAGCGCTGCCAAAGGCATACCCGGTGTGGAGGAATTTGCCGCCAAAAAGCTGGAGCTTTCGGAGACGGTGTGCGAGGATGCCATCTTCGATGTAAATGACAAGCTGCCCCTGCTTTTATCCCAGTTCAATGCGGCTGCCCCCGGAGATATAGGCGTGGATGAGGCGGACGAGCTGTCCCTGTCCGCACTGTGCGGCCTTTTTTATTATATCTGCGACACTCAGCGCACCTCCACAGGGCGGTTCACACAGCTTGATGTGGTGGCTGACCAGCGGTACATGACCCTTGACCTCACTGCCGTGCGCAACCTGGAGATCACCGAGACCATACGCACCAAGGAAAAGAAGGGCTCCCTGCTGTGGGTCATAGACCACACCCGCACCTCCATGGGGAAAAGGCTTTTAAAGGCCTATATCGAGCAGCCCCTTATAAAGCTGAGTGCCATTGTGGACAGGCACAGAGCCGTTGAGGAGCTGTGCGGGGATCCCATAACCCTTGATGAGCTGCGCACCTCCCTTGAGGGAGTATACGACCTGGAACGGCTCATGACCCGTGTGGTCTACAAAACAGCAACTCCCCGTGATGTGAAGGCTCTCGGGAAAACGGCAGAACGCTGCCCGGAGCTGAAAAGGATAATGGCTCCCCTGAAAGCACCGCTGCTTGCGGCGCTGCGTGACAATATCCACGAGCTTACGGAAATATCCGCCCTGGTGGAAAATGCCATCGTTGACGAGCCTGCGGCACAGATAAAGGACGGGGGCATCATCAAGGACGGCTTTAACAAGGAGCTTGACCACTGCCGTGACATCATCAAGAACGGCAAGGGCATCATACAGGACATAGAACAGAGAGAGCGTGACAGGACAGGCATCAAGAACCTGAAGATAGGATACAACCATGTGTTCGGCTACTATATCGAGGTCACCAAATCCTATTATTCCTTAGTGCCCCCCGACTATGTCCGCAAGCAGACCCTTGCCAACTGTGAGCGCTTCATCACCGATGAGCTAAAGCGCACGGAGGAGGAAATGGCGGGGGCAGGCGACAGGGCGGCAGTCCTTGAAGGGGAGATATTCTCCGAGGTGAGGGACTTTATCGCCTCCAAGCTGTCCGATGTGCAGCAGACAGGTCAGTCCATTGCGGCGGCTGATGTGCTGTGCTCCTTTGCGGATGTATCCCTTAAAAACAACTACACCCGCCCTGATATGGGCATAGACGGTGTTATCGACATACGTGAGGGGCGGCACCCCGTAGTCGAGGCAATGCCCGACACAGGCGTGTACGTTCCCAACAACACCTATCTGGACAACGACTCCCACCGCATGGCAATAATCACAGGCCCCAACATGGCGGGTAAATCCACATATATGCGGCAGACAGCCCTGATAGTGCTTCTGGCTCAGATAGGCTGCTTTGTCCCTGCACAGAGCGCACACATCTCCGTGGTGGACAGGATATTCACCCGTGTGGGTGCCTCTGACGACGTGGCAGGGGGGCAGTCCACATTCATGGTGGAGATGAGCGAGGTCTCCGAGATACTGAAAAATGCCACCCGAAACAGTCTTGTCATACTTGACGAGGTAGGGCGGGGCACTTCCACCATAGACGGCATCAGCATAGCCACCGCCGTTGCGGAGTATATCGCAAACAAGCGGCACATCGGCTGCAAGACCATGTTCGCCACCCATTACCACGAGCTTGTGGCACTGGAGGGCAAGGTGGACGGAGTGCGCAATTACAGCATAGCCGTGAAGAAAAGCGGCGAGGATGTGAAGTTCCTGCGCAAGATAGTTGAGGGCGGCGCAGACAAAAGCTACGGCATAGAGGTGGCAAAGCTGGCAGGGCTGCCAAAGGCGGTGCTTGGCCGTGCCAAGGAGATAATGCGGGAGCTGGAGAGCGCCTCCCCTGCCCCGGCACCCCGGCAGGAGGAGACACAGGTATCCTTTGGAGCAATGAACGAGGAAGAGGTCATCAGGCGCATACGCATGACAAACCCGGACGAATACTCCCCGAGAGAGGCGCTTGCACTGCTCTGGGAGCTGTATGATATGCTGGGATAGTGATGACCCGTCTACTTTCACAGGTGATCATATGGCATTATACGGCTACAAAATATCCGGCTTTGCAGGGAACGAACGGTATGAGGAGGCGGCAGCCTACCTTGACCGCCGTCTGAAGGGCTTTGAGAGGAAAAAGGAAGAGTTTGGCGCTGACGGCAGCCGCACTTTGCATTATGAGCGGCTGACACAAGAGGGCACAGTACAGGAGGTAACTCTTGTAAAAAATGTGACGGAGTCGGCTGTGATGGTGTTCTCGGACATTCCCATGAAGTCTTTGAAGCACGGCGGCATACTCCTCACTTTGCGGGATATCATCCCCATGACGGTGTTCGGGGCGCTGTACTATCTGCTTTTCTGGATAAACTCCATAGTGCGTGCATCACAGAGTGCAGCCAACGCACTCAACAACATACTTCATAAAACCACATTCCAGGGGCTCCCCTATGTCAACACCGCACCCGTAATGTACAGGGTGCTGCCCCAGCTTTACTCCACTACAGGCGGCATGGTATGTGTCATCATGCTGAAAGCCGTCTATGTGCTGATACTGGTATTTGCCACAACAAAGCTGCTGCACTACCACCGCTCCATGACACGGGTGCGCATTATCCAGTTCGGCGGGATATTCTCGGCTGTGTATCTCATAGATGCTCTGAGTTATATGTTCAAATGGTACAGTGTAAGTATGTTCACATCCGTGATCATAACACACCCCGTCACGCCTGTGCTCCTTGCATTCCTTATATTCATGGGGATGAACGTGGCAAGGAAATGGTGACAGCACCCCTTCAAGAAATATCTATGAAAACAAGCGTAAATTACGAAAAGCTCACCTTCCATGTCATACTGCGTGATATTGTGATAGTCGTGCTGCTCATATGCACGGCACTGCTTGCAAAGGCGGTGATAGAGCAGAAGCGGGTCATTGCGGAGGATGAGCGCTATTTCTCCGCCGAGAGCACACGCACCTTCATCTACGCAAATGAGGGCGACCGCATATACATCCCCGACAGCGAATACGGCGAGATATGGTACGCCGCAAACACAGACGTTCCCCTGCACGGGCTGGACTTTTCCAACGTCCGTGAAAAGGACGGGCTGAAGGGCTACTATGAGGGCGACACCTGCATCACCAAAAACGGCATAGATGTGTCCTACTTTCAGGGGGACATTGACTGGGAGCGTGTAAAGGCGGCAGGCATTGACTTTGCCATACTGCGTGTGGGCTACAGGGGATACGAAACAGGGAATATCACCCTTGACAGCAAATTCCACGAATATGCCGCAGGTGCCGCAGCAGCAGGCATCGAGACAGGGGCATACTTCTTCTCCCAGGCGGTGAGCATAGAGGAAGCCGCCGAGGAGGCAAAATTCGTCATGGACGAGATACAGGGCTACTCCATGACCTACCCTGTGGTATTTGACTGGGAGCCTATCGGAGGGGATACCTCCCGCACCACGGATGTGCCCGTGCGCACCCTGAACTCATGTGCAAGGGTGTTCTGCAACGCCCTTGCAAGGGGCGGATATATACCTATGGTCTACACCAACCGCCGCATGGGGCTTGTGCGCTTTGACCCGTCGGAGATAGCGGGCTTTGATATGTGGATAGCTGACTACCGTGAGGAAACATATTACCCCTACAGCTTCGCCATATGGCAGTATGCCTCTGACGGGCAGGTAGACGGCATAGACACGCCTGTGGATCTCAACATGAGCTTTATCGACTACACCAAGGTAAGGCGGTAGTGCAGTGATGCACAGCCTCCTCACTTCAACGATCCGGAAAGAAATGAAAATGTCGAACGATATAAAGATCAACTGGGGGGACGGAGTATTCGCCGTGCCCGACAAGGCGGGACAGAGCCTTAAAGCCGCATCGGGAAAGGCTGTCAAGGTGCTTCTGTATCTGCTTTACAACAAACAGCTCCCCGAGGATACATCTGTGATGGGGAGCGGCATCAGCGATGAGGACGTAGAGGAGGCTGTCTGCTTCTGGAAGCAGGCGGGGGTCATATGCGACGAAAAGCCCGCCGCTGCTGAGACTGCCTCCGTACAGACTGCTGTCAAGCCCGGAAAGCTCCCCAGATTCAAGCAGCTGACCCCTGTGGAGATAGCAGAGAACATATCCGCAAATGAGGACACAAGGGTGCTTACAGAGGGGGCACAGGCGGCATTCGCAAGGCCTCTCACCTATGATGAGCAGCGCACATTCATATGGCTCCACGACCACTGCGCACTCCCCTCGGAGGTAATGCTGACACTGCTGCATTTCTGCATATCCCACGGCAACAGCAGCATGGCATACTACGAAACAATAGCCTTTGACTGGGCTCAGAGGGGCATAAACACCCACAGGCAGGCGGATGAGGAGCTTATTGCCATTGAGAGCCATATGCGCCTTGAGGATCAGGTGAAGAGCCTTCTGAACGTGAAAAGCCTTACAAAAAGCCAGAAGCAGAAGGTATCGGGGTGGGATGACATTTCCCTTGATATGATACGCATAGCATATGACAGAGCCCTTGAATACACTCCCACAAAGCCTGTGGACTACATGGACAGCATAATCTGCAACTGGAGAAAGAACGGCATTGCCACCCCCGAGCAGGCTCTTGCGGATGCAGAGAGCTTCAAGGCTAAAAAGAGCGGGGCAAAGGCAAAGGCCGAAAAGTCTCCAAAGAAACAGACCAACTCAGACAGCGGCGTCATTACCCTTTCCGACAGCCAGAGAGAGGCTATGGAACGGGCGATGCAGCTTATGAGCTCCTACGGGGATGATAAGAATTGACAAAGAGTGAGATACGACATACTGCACTGCAGCAGATGGAACAGCGGCGGCAGTCGGACGAGAGGATGCTCCTTGAACGGCATGAGGAGATAGAGAGGAAGATACCTGTCATAGGGGAGCTGGACAGAATGATGTCCGCCACAGCCGCAAAGCTTTCACGGGCGGTGCTGGAGAAAAACACCGATACGCAGGCTGTTATACGTGATATACAGCAGAACCAGCAGGAATGTGACAGGCTCATAAGAGAAGAGCTTGTAAAGGCAGGCTATCCGGAGGATTACCTGAAAATGCACTATCTCTGCGACAAATGCAAGGACACGGGCTTTGTCAACAACGTGGAGATCGTAAACGGTGAGCGTGTGGCAGGGAAGGGCAACGGTATGTGTGACTGCCTGAAACGGCTCATGGCGGAGATAGCCGCAAAGGATCTGAACAATTCCGCCAATATGCCCTATGCAGACTTTGATACCTTTGACCTTGACTATTACAGGGATGCCAGCAATGCAGGCATGGACTGCTACAGCTACATGGCAACGGTGAAGCGGCGATGCATGGCATATGCGGAGAAATTCGACGGCCATTCCTCCGGTATGCTGTTTATAGGCGCCCCCGGTCTTGGGAAGACACATCTTGCAATGGCTATTGCAAAGGAAGTCATCAGGAGGGGGTATGTGGCAGTATATGGCAATGTCATCGACCTGCTGAAAAATCTGGAGGACGAGAAATTCGGCCGTGCGGATGCAGGGCAGGACACTATGGGCGTGCTCATGGATGCGGATCTGCTCATAATAGACGATCTGGGCAGCGAGCAGCACACCAGCTTCAACGAGTCGGCACTGTACAGCATCATAAACTCCCGCATAAACCTTGACAAGCCTGTTATCGTAAGCACAAACCTGACGGAAGAGGAACTGGCCGACACCTACAATGCAAGGATACTTTCAAGGATATTCAACGTATATGACAAACTGCCCTTCTTTGGCCGTGACATACGGGCTTTGAAGGCGAAAGGAGCAAGACCATGATCTTCAAAGCGGATAAACGCCATGTTCGCACAGGCGGCAGAAGCCTTGTAAAGGACGGAGTGCGCTACATCGACTACACCAATTCATTCGTGGAATTTGAGTTTGAGGGCACACGGGCTGATGTGATGCTTGTCACCTCCGATGAGGAGATAAGGAATGTGAACCCTGCCTGGCTTGCAGTCTTTGTAAACGACAGCACAGAGCCCTCCATGCGCTTTGCCCTCAGGGAGAAAAGGCAGAGGGTATGCATATACAGCAGTGACACTGTACAGCGGGTGAAGCTCAGGCTTGCAAAGATGTCCGAGGCGGCATTCGGCAAGGCGGGCATTGAAAGCATAGAGACAGACGGTGAACTTCTGCCTCCTCCCCTGCCCCGCTCACAGCGCCGCATTGAGTTTGTAGGAGACTCCATCACCTGCGGCTACGGCACACGGGGAGTTTTCAATGTTGATACATTCAGCACCGACACGGAGGATCCCCTGCTGGGCTACGCCTGGAAGATTGCGCAGAAGCTGGGGTGTGAATATCAGTACGTTTCATGGAGCGGTATCGGGGTGCTGTCCGCATGGGTTGAGGAAACGGCAGAAAAGCCCCTTGACAACTGGCTTTTAAAGGATATATACCCCTACACCGACAGCCCCCTTGAAAGGGAAGCGGGCGGCGAAAAGGGCACCTTTACCCCCTATGACTTCTCCTTTGATCCCCAGGTCATCGTATTCTTTGACGGCACCAACGACCATTCCTGGACAAAGGGCATAGCGGAGCGTGAAGAGGATTTTGCCCGTGCCTACTATGATATGCTGGAATGCATAAGAAAGAACAATCCCAAGGCATACATCGTCACCACCTACGGCATTATGGGGACGAGCCTTTCAGATACCATAGCTGCCGCTGTGGAAAGGTTCAGGGCGGAGCATGATGACAGGATAGTATATGTCCCCCTTGAGGTGCAGGATGAGGAAAATGACGGTGTAGTCACCGACTGGCACCCCTCTGAGAAGAGCCACGAAAAGATAGCCTGCCGCCTTGCTCAGGTCATTGAGCCTGTTTTCTCCAAGCTCGGACTGTAACATGAAACTCTATCCGTTATTCTCATCAAGCAAGGGCAACTGTACCTACATCGGCAATTCCTCCTTCGGACTGCTTGTGGACTGCGGCGTATCCTACAGAAAGCTGCAGGGCGCTCTGCTGGACAATTCCCTTGACATCGGCAAAATAAGGGCGGTGCTCATCACCCATGAGCACACCGATCACACAAAGGGACTCAGAATGCTCACCCGCCATCACGCCATCCCTGTCTATGCCACTCCCCGGACTCTGGATGTGCTTTACGACAGAGGGGATATAGGCTCATCTGCTGTCCCCGCCGAAGGCACGTTCTCCATAGGGGAGGCGCTGATCAACCCCTTCCCCGTGCCTCACGACGCAGTATCCCCCTGCGGCTACCGCATAGACTTTGAGGAATGTGCCTGCGGTGTATGTACGGACACGGGCAAGGTGACAGACAGAATGGTGGAAAGCCTCAGGGGTGTGAATGCAGCTCTTATTGAGGCTAACTACGACAGCCAGATGCTCAAAAACGGCTTTTATCCAAAGGAGATAAAGGACAGGCTCTCATCGGGGATGGGGCATCTTTCCAACCGCCAGTGCGGTGAATTTGCCGCACAGCTCATAAAAAGTGGCACCTCTCAGATAGTTCTGGGGCATATGTCCGAAAACAACAACACCCCCGAATATGCCATGGCAGGGGTGACAGCCGTACTCACCCGAGAGGGGCTTGAAAGCGGGCGGGATTATATGCTGAGCCTTGCCTCACAGATGTACGGAAAATACATAAGCTTTTAGAACAGTAAACGCATCACGGGAAGATAATATGACCGAATACACAGTATCCCCCATAGCACATATAGAGAACGACTTCAAGGAGAAGTTCGGCATACCCAGACAAAGCGGTCTGACAGAGCTTATCTCGAAAATAGTATTTGAGCCTGCATATGCCAGAAAGGAAGCGATAAGGGGCATAGAGGGCTTTTCCCACCTGTGGCTTCTGTGGATATTCTCCGAGAACCCGGAAAGCAGTGCCCTTACAGTGCGCCCTCCCAGACTGGGGGGCAACAGGCGTGTAGGGGTGTTTGCCACAAGATCCCCTTTCAGACCCAACAGGATAGGACTTTCCTGTGTACAGCTCACCGCTGTTACCGAGGAGAGGGGGGCACCTGTACTGCTGGTACAGGGGGCTGACCTCATGGACGGCACCCCCATAATCGACATAAAGCCCTATCTCCCCTATTCGGACTGCCGCCCCGAAGCGCTTTCAGGCTTTGCCGAAAAGGAACCGAGGCTCACCGCCCGTATCCCCGACGGCATTTTAGACGATGCGGATATCCCCCTTGTAAGGGAGCTGCTTGAACAGGATCCCCGCCCTGCGTATCAAAATGACCCGGAGCGTGTGTATACCTTCACGTTCAGGGACATGGAGCTGAGCTTCAGGGCAGAGGGGAACGAAATAGTATTGCTGTCCGCAGAAAAGCACTGACAGCAGAACAGGAACCAACATGATACAAAACGGAGACAAGGTCTACATCAAGCCCCCTCGCCTGCGGGAGATAATAAGTGTCACCCTTAATATGCTCATAGTCGTATTTGCAGGCACAGGCACATACAAAATGCTCTCCGGTGCAGGCAGCGGCACTGGGCTTACTGCATCGGGCTTTGAGAATTTCAAGTTCTTCACCGTGCTGTCCAATGAACTGTGCGGGGTCGTAGCGTGTCTGTGGCTCATAGCCTATATAATAAACAGGACGCTGCCTGTGCTGCCCAAGCTGTTTGCAGCCTCAGCAGCAGGGCTCACATTCCTTATCGTGGCAGCATTTCTTGCACCCATGTACCCGGATCTGGATATGTATGCCGGAGGGAATTTCTGGTTCCATCTCATAGTCCCGGTAACAGGCATGGCTGAATTCATACTGTACGAAACACAGGAGAGGATACCATTCAGATATGCGGCTTTTTCCGCACTGGCGGCATTTGTGTACGGCGTTTTCTACCTTGGCAACATCCTTGTAAACGGTATCGGCACATGGCCTGATACCAACGACTGGTACGGCTTTCTCAACTGGGGCTGGGGCATAGGGCTTGTCATCTTCGCTGTGACAGTGCTGTTGAATTTCGGCACAGCTGTGTTGCTCAGAGCAATAAACAACGGGATATACCGCCTTTCACACAAAGGGGAATGAGCATGAACATTTGTTCCATAGGCTTTAATTACAGCCATGACAACAGCTTTGTCATGGATCGCCCCATGGGTCCCGGCACATATCTCCTCCTGCTGATGAAGACCACAGCCAGAGTTACCATAAACAATGATATCCATAATACGGAGCCTGTGACCTTTGTTTTCTTCTCTCCCACCACACCCTGCCGCTACACAGGGCGGGGACAGGGCTATACCGATGACTGGATATACCTTGAATTTCATGAGGGGGACAGGGACTTTGTGCTGTCCCTTGACATTCCCTTTGACACACCCGTGTATATAGGCGAATCAGAGGAGCTGTCAGAGATAATACACATCCTTGCCTACGAGCATTATTCCGGGCAGGAACACAGGGAAAGGATAGAGGAGGACTATCTGCGCATTTTCATGTACAAGCTCAGCCGCTTTATCCACGGGGGCAGCATCCTCTCCACCCATGAATACACCGAAAAAAATCACCGCATGACACAGCTTCGCTCTGAGCTTATAAACACCCCCGACAGGGTGATGAACGTCGATGAAATGGCGGCAAGCCTAAATATGAGCCGCTCCTCCTTTCAGCACACATATAAGCGGATGTTCGGCAGCAGTGTCATAAAGGATGTGACCGCAGGCCGCATGGAGCGTGCCAAGCGGCTCCTCTCCTCCACTAACCTTACAGTGGCTGAGATAGCAGCTCACTGCGGATATTCCAGCGATTTTGTGTTTATCCGCAGATTCAAGGCAGTGTGCGGTCAGACACCCACAGAATACCGCCGCTGTATCGGTTCCAAATAACCGCCCATTACCGAGGTGATGACCATGTTTGAGATCAAGGACAGATTTTACTTAGACGGCAAGCCCTTTCAGATAATCTCCGGGGCTTTTCACTATTTCAGGACTGTGCCCGAATACTGGCGGGACAGACTGGAAAAGCTGGTAAATCTCGGCTGCAACACAGTGGAGACCTACATCCCATGGAATTTCCATGAGCCGCGGAAGGGTGAATTTCACTTTGATGGTATGCATGATGTGTGCCGTTTTCTCGACATTGCAACAGAGCTGGGGCTTTACATCATACTGCGCCCCTCCCCATACATATGCGCCGAATGGGAATTCGGCGGCCTGCCCGCATGGCTCCTCAAAGACAAGGGTATGCGCCTGCGCTGCTCCTACGAGCCGTACCTTAAAGCGGTGGATGAGTATTACAGCGTGCTTCTGCCCAAAGTCGCCCCCTATCAGGTGACAAGAGGCGGCAATGTGATACTGATGCAGGTGGAGAATGAATACGGCTACTACGGCAATGACAAGGCATATTTATCCTCGCTGGTGTCCATGATGAGAAAATACGGCATAGATGTTCCACTGGTCACCTCCGACGGTCCATGGAACAAGGATGTATTCCGCTCAGGGATGACGGATGATGCTCTGCCTACCGGGAACTTCGGCTCATCGGTGAAGTGGCAGTTCGATCAGATGGAAAGCATCATCGGCAGAGACAGACCCCTTATGTGCATGGAATTCTGGTGCGGCTGGTTCGATGCCTGGGGCGAGGAGCACCACACCTTCGATGTGACCGCAAATCTTGACAAGTACAGGGAAGAGATACGGGAGCTGCTCACACGGGGGAATGTGAATTTCTATATGTTTGAGGGGGGCACCAACTTCGGCTTTTATGCCGGCCGCAATCAGGGGAAGACAACTGCGGATGTCACATCCTATGATTACGATGCCATTCTCACGGAGGACGGCCAGATAACTTCCAAATACCTCGCTCTCAGAGAAATGATACGGGAATATGCCCCCACCCGTGAGGTACCCCTGACCACAGATATCAAGCGAATATCCTACGGCAGGATCGAATGTACGGGATCGTGCGGGCTTGTCTCACAGACAGAAGGCCTTGCCCCTGCCGTGTCTCCGTATCCCCTTTCCATGGAGGATCTGGACTGCTATTACGGTTATGTGCTCTACCGCATCCGTCTGCCGGAATGGGAGACACTTAAAAAGATACAGCTTGAGGATGCCCATGACAGAGCAATTGTAATCTATGACGGCAAAATAGTATTCACCGCCCTTGAAAACATCGGTGATGAGTTTGAAGTATCATCGGACAAGGCGGGAGGGGTCATAGATATCCTCATTGAGAACATCGGCAGGGAGAACTTCGGCACAGGGCTTGAAAGGCAGCGCAAGGGCATTCTGGGCGGCGTGAGGATAAATGATCACCGTCACTTCGGATATGAGATGTACGGTATTGACCCGGACAGCGATATGCTGGAAAGAATGGATTTTTCCCACAAGGCGGAAAGCTGCCTGCCCGGCTTTTACAAATTCACCTTCACCGCAGAGGAAACCGGGGATACATTCCTCGATACAGCAGGCTTCGGCAAGGGGGTGGCATTTGTAAACGGCTTTGATCTGGGGCGATTCTGGGAGATAGGCCCACAGAAAAGGCTGTACATACCCGCTCCCCTGCTGCACAAGGGGGAAAATACCATCATTCTCCTTGAAACCGACGGCAGGGCATCAGACCACATCTCTCTTGAAAGCGAGCCTATGCTGGGATAGACAAACGGGAAAGGGCATGACCCTTTCCCGTCTCTTTTATGTATTGTGATCCGATACGTGGAACTGCTTCAAATTCCCCGTTTTCTTTGAGCGCTCCGCCAGAACGTCCTCTACCTCGGTGATGTCAAGCCCCTGATTGGCGCACAGCACCATGACGTGATAGAAAAGATCGGCGATCTCGTTTTTAAGCTCGTTGTTGTCGTTGTTCTTTGCGGCAATGACCATTTCGGTACATTCCTCGCCGCACTTCTTGCATATCTTGTCTATGCCCTTTTCAAAAAGGTAGCAGGTGTAGGAGCCCTCCTGCTTTTCATTCTTTCTGTCGATGACAGTCTGGTAAAGATCATTCAAAACGCTCATTTTCATTTCCTCTTTCGTTTAAATCTATTAGCTTCCCTGTGTCCATATCAAGCTCACGGTAGAAGCAGTTGTTGGGGACACCCTTGTAGCTTGTGTGGCATATATTCCCTCTGTCCGGGGATGCCTCGAACACAAGGGAATTCTGCTCACAGTTCACATATATGTGGTGGAGGGTGAAGGTGTTCCCCGATTCCGCCCCCTTGTACCACAGCTTCCCCCGTGACGTGCTCCACAGCACCACCTTGCGGGTGCGGATGGATTCATCAAGAGCCTGCCTGTTCACATAGGCTATGAGTATTACCTCTCTGGTATGGATATTCTGCACCGCAACAGGGATGACACCGCTGTCTGTGATGCTGTCTATCTTGCCAAAGTCCAGCATAAGCTCATCTGTTTCCTCTATCATTCCCATTATACGCACCTCACAGGGAAGCCCTTTGCCTTCAGCTCATCCTTTACCTGCCCCACTGTCAGCTCCCCGAAGTGGAACAGTGATGCCGCAAGCGCAGCAGAAGCCCCTGTCTTTTCAAACACATCAGGGAAATCCGACAGCTTCCCGGCTCCTCCGGATGCAATGACCGGGATAGTCACCGCATTGCACACGGCATTTAGCATATCAATGTCAAAGCCCTCTTTTGTGCCGTCTGCGTCGATGGAATTAAGGCATATCTCCCCGGCGCCCAGTGCCTGAGCCTTTTTCACCCATTCCACCAGATCAAGCCCCATATCTATGCGGCCGCCGTTGATGTATACCGTCCATTTGCCGGGGGCTGTCTTCTTTGCATCTACCCCAAGGCAGATACACTGGGAGCCGAATATATCCGCACCTTCCTTTATGAGCTGAGGATTCTTCACCGCCTGGGAGTTAACGGACACCTTGTCCGCCCCCGCCCTGAGTATGGCACGGATATCGTCAATATCCTTTATGCCGCCCCCTACGCACAGGGGCACAAACACCTTCCGTGCAGTCTCTCTCACTACATCAAGGATCACTCCCCTGCCCTCGTGAGAGGCTGTTATATCATAGAATACGATCTCATCCGCACCCTGTCTGTTGTACTCCTCCGCACAGGCTACAGGATCACCCACATCACGGATGCCTTCAAACTTTACACCCTTTACCACCTTGCCGTCACGCACGTCAAGGCAGGGGATCACTCTCTTTGCAAGCATATAGTTCTCCTTTTTGAGGTCAGGATCGTGTTACAAGTACCCGCTGGCTGAGTTCCCCAAACATTCCCCAGATGCCCCCCTCTATTATTGCCATTGTATACCAGTTGTCAAGGAGCATCATCACTGTGAATACGTTGGGGATGAGCGCAAAGTACAAAAGCAGCAGATCAATGAATGTATTATTGTCAAAGCGGCGCTCCTCCCGCCTTATGTCCCGCAGATGCATCAGTGTCGATACAGGCGGTGATGTTATCGCTGTCATACAAACAAACACCGAGGGCAGGGATATGACAACAAGCGCCTTGTGGGCAAAGCCGCTGTTTTCGTACCGGGACTGCCAGATGAGTATCAGATTGATGACCTGGAGTATCTGCCACAAAAACACCACATGGCAGGAATTGAGGATCCTCAGGTCTATGGACTTCCTGTGATGGTATGCTCTGATGAACATAGCCACACAGACTGCCATTGATATGCCGCAGCAGATATAGAACATTATAATATGGCCAGTGAACATAGCATTCCAGCTTTTCTGTCAAGGGCAGTCTGCGGTCACAGTGCCGCAAAGCTTTTCAGTATGGAAAGCCCTGTCCTGCCGCTTTTTTCCGGGTGGAACTGTGCCCCGTACACATTGCCCCTGTGTACCAGTGCAGTGACCTTGGTGCCGTAATCCGTGTAGGCGGCTACGTCCTCATCTGCACACTGTGCCGCATAGGAATGGACAAAGTACACATACTCATCATCACCAAGGCCGTCAAGCAGCGGACATTCCCTGTTCTTTATGAGCCTGTTCCAGCCCATGTGGGGAATGTCAAGCCCCTTTGGGGTCATAAGACGCACCTCGCCCTCGATGAGCCCCAAGCCCTCACGCTCCTCAAACTCATACCCCTTTGTAAAAAGCATCTGCATACCAAGGCATATGCCCAGAAGGGGCTTTTTCTGTGCTTCACGGCGGATAAGCTCCACAAGCCCCGCCTTTTCAAGCTTATCCATTGCTGCGGGGAATGCTCCCACTCCGGGGAGTATCAGCTTGTCCGCATTTTCTATCTGCACAGGGTCATTGGTGAGCAGGGCATCAACGCCTAAGTATTCACAGGCATTCTTTACGGAGAAGATGTTCCCCGCACCGTAGTCTATTATCGCTATCATATTATTCCTCGTCATACTTCGTGGTATCACAGACAGAAAGCATCATCGCTCCTGTGGTCTAAAGCACGCCCTTGGTGGAAAGTGTCTCACTGCTCTCTATTCTCACAGCCGCCTTCAGGGAATGGGCAAGAGCCTTGAAAAGTGCCTCTATCTTGTGGTGATCGTTTGCACCGTAAAGGCATTTCAGATGCAGCGTGATACCCGCATTAAAGGCAAACGCCCTCATGAACTCCTCCGTAAGGAAATTGTCGAACTGCCCTGTGGACTGATTTGCATAGGTGCAGTCGTAAACCAGATAGGGGCGGTTTGATATGTCCAGGGAGCAGAAGCCCAGCGCCTCATCCATGGGCACATAGAAGCTGCCGTAGCGGGCTATGCCCTTTGCATCCCCAAGTGCAGCCCTGAATGCCTGCCCCAGTACGATGCCTGTGTCCTCCACGCTGTGGTGACCGTCCACATACAGATCCCCGTCGCACTTGACATCAAGGTCAAATCCGCCGTGTACGCAAAAAGCCGTCAGCATATGGTCAAAAAAGCCAATGCCCGTATCAATGCTGTACTTGCCGCTGCCGTCAAGGTCTATCTTTACGTGTATCTTTGTTTCCTTAGTTTCTCTGCTTATTTCCGCTGTTCTCATATCGCACCTCATATGGTCGAAAGGATGTCCTCAAACTCCTTAAGGAATATCTCGTTCTCTTCCTCTGTGCCCGCTGTTATGCGCAGGTAATTTCCAAGGCAGCGCACTGCTACGTCACGCTCTGCCAGCCTCTGTGCAATGAGCCTTGACTTAGCCGAGCGCACCAGCACAAAGTTTGTCACACTGTCAAAGACCTTCTCCACATCAAAGTAGTGGTCTGTCATGTCATACAAGGCGGTGTACAGAGCCCTGCGGCTGTCTGTTATCCTTTGGGTGTGCTCCCTTATCATCTCCGGATGGGCGAATACAGCAGTCACCGCCGCCTGTGTCAGCCCGTTCACATTGTAGGGGGAGCGCACCGCACGGAGTATCCTGGTTATCTCCCTGTCTGCCACCGCAAAGCCGCACCGCAGGGAGGCAAGCCCCATATTCTTCGAGCAGGTCTTCAGCACGATAAGGTTGTCGTAGTCCTTAACATCCCCTATCACAGACTCATCCCAGAAGTCCATATATGCCTCATCGACTATGCAAAGGCAGGAAACGCTCTTTACAAGCCGCAGCACATCCTGTCTGCGAACTCCCAGGGATGTGGGATTGCAGGGGTTTGAGAATATGACCGCCTTTATGTCGCTGCCGCTGCACTGCTCCACCACCTTGCCGATGTTTATCTTGAAATCATCGTCCTTGGGAAGGGATGTGACCTTAAGCTCCGCTATGCGCCCGTAAAAGGCATACATGGAAAAATCCGGGGAGAGGGTCAGCACCGTGTCCCCCTTTTCAAACAGGGAGGTAAGTATAAGTGATATGAGCTCATCAGAGCCGTTGCCCGGTGTGACCATATCCGCATCTGCACCGTAATACCCGGCAAATGCGTTTATCATCCCGTGAGCCGTAGGGTCGGGGTAGCGGTTGAATGCCACCCCTTCCAGCGCCCTCATTATCTCCTCCCGCAGCACACCTTGTGTGTCAAAGCAGGATTCGTTGGAGTCGAGGCGTATCCTGCATGATGTCTCAGGCTCGACGATGAGATCAACGCCCCTGAGCTTCTTCGGACTATCAAAAGACATTGTGTTTCCCCTTGTGCTTCTTAGCTGTCAAACCGCACTGCTATGGCATTTGCGTGTGCGGTGAGCCCCTCCTTGTTGGCAAGGGCGATAATGTCATCCTTTGCTTCAAGGAGCGCTGCCTCGGTATAGTAGATAAACTGAGAGCGCTTGGTAAAGCTGTTTACAGACAGAGGCGAGAAGAACCTTGCAGTGCCGGATGTGGGCAGAACGTGGTTGGGTCCTGCGTAGTAGTCACCCAGAGGCTCGGAGGAGTATCTGCCCAAAAATACGGAGCCCGCATTGTCGATAAGCCCCACATACTGGAGAGGATTTTCAACCTCAAGCTCTAAGTGCTCGGGGGCAAGGGAATTGGCAAGGGCTATGGCTTCCATAAGGGTATCAACGACGATCACTGCGCCGTGATCATCAATGGATGTGCGGATGATGTCCTTTCTTTCAAGGTACTGCATCTGACGCTCGATCTCCGCCGATGTCCTGTCCGCAATGTCCTCGCTTGTAGTGATGAGTATGGCGCTTGCCATTTTGTCATGCTCCGCCTGTGACATAAGATCCGCTGCAAGGCATACGGGATCTGCCTTGTCATCCGCAATGACCAGCACCTCGGAGGGACCTGCCACGCTGTCTATATCCACCTTTCCGTAAAGGAGCTTCTTTGCGGTGGCAACGAATATGTTGCCGGGGCCTACTATCTTGTCCACACGGGGTATGGTATCAGTGCCAAGTGCCATAGCGGCTATGGCCTGTGCTCCACCTGCCAGGAACACCCTGTCCACTCCCGTGAGAGCGGCAGCGGTCATTACAGCGGGATCGGGAGTGCCGTCCTTGCGGGGAGGGGTCATCATGATTATCTCCTTTACCCCGGCTATCTTTGCGGGCACAGCACACATGAGCACCGTAGAGCACAGGGGCGCTGTGCCTCCGGGAACGTACAGCCCCACCCTTTCAAGAGGGCGCACACGCTGACCCAGTATGCAGCCATTATCCTTCATGTCAATAAAGGACTGCTCCTTCTGCCTGCTGTGAAAGTCAGTGATGTTCTCTATTGCTCCAAGCATAGCCTGCACAAAGGCAGGATCGTTCTCATTCCCGTAGTCAAGGGCGTTGTTTATCTCCTCACGGGGCACCTCGTAGTATGCGGGGAGCTTGCCGTCGAATTTAAGGGTATAATCCTTTACAGCCTCGTCTCCACGGGCTTTAACATTGTCTATGATGTCGGATACTATCTCGGAGATCCTTTTGTCGGTGTCGCCGTTGCGCTTTTCCACCTCTGCGAGAAAGTCCTTCTCTGCCTTTCCGTCGGCTATGATCTTTCTTATCATTTTTCCAACTCTCTTTCTATCTCCCCAAGGAGCTTTTCTATTTCTTCACGTCTGAGTTTAAGACTTACTGTATTTGCAATGAGCCTTGCGGAAATGGGGCATATGAATTCAAATACCTCAAGGCCGTTTTCCTTCAGGGTGGTGCCTGTTTCCACAATATCCACAATGGCGTGGGACAGTCCCAAAAGGGGTGCCAGCTCAACGCTGCCCTCTATCTTGACTATGTCCACATCCATATTCTTCTTCTCAAAGAACGCCCTTGCGATGTTGGGGTACTTTGTGGCAATGGTGCGGATATGGCTGCCCTCGTAGAAGTTATCCCCCTTTTTGCCTGCAAGGGCAAAACGGCAGCGTCCGAAACGCAGATCCAGGAGTTCAAAAAACTTGCCGTTCTGCTCCATGATGGTATCCTTGCCCACAACGCCCAGATCGCACACACCGTTCTCCACATAGGTTATGACATCTGCGGCCTTTGCCAGTACCACTTCCATATCATCCCCCACAGGGAGTATGAGGCGGCGTCCCTTTTCGTGAACAGCCGTGCAGTCATAGCCTATCTTTTCAAGCAGTGCCACAGTGTCCTTTTCAAGGCGCCCCTTTGTCAGAGCTATGCGCAGGGGGCGTTTATTGTTCCTGTTTTCCATGATATCCCCCTTATATATTCTCTGTAACGACAGTGTCCGTTACTGTGTCTATGCGCTTTATACCCTTGCTCCTTGCGTATTCACGCACATCGCCGAGGTCGCCGAACAGTGCGCTCTCTGCCCGCAGCCCCTGTGCCGTCAGAGCCTTTATATGGGTAAGCGCTTCGGGTATATGGGCGCTGTCGCCGTATACGATGACATCCACGGGCTTCACGCTGTAATCAGCATATTTCATCTCAGCCCTGGCAACAGAGTCGGTGTTCACCGCAAAGCCCGTTGCAGGCATATCCAGTCCGAACTCGCTCAGAAGCCTGTCATATCTGCCTCCGGAGAGCACCGCATCCCCTACATCCTCGATGTAGCCCTTTACGACTATGCCTGTGTAGTAATCCATACGGTTCACAAGCCCCAGGTCAACGGTTATCTCGCCGCTGTAGCCCAGCGCCTTTGCCTGAGCGTATATATCCTCCAGCTCCGCCAGGGCATTCTCCGCCTCGGCATTGTCCGCCCCTGTCAGGAGACGTGCCTTCTCAAATACCTCCTCGCCGCCGAAGAGCCTGGGCAGCTGCCTGAGTGCTGCCGCATCCGCCGGGTCGTCGATGCTGTCCAGCAGATCCCCCAGTGCCGGGAAATTCTTGAATTCGATAAGGGAGCGGATCTCCTCCTTGGTGTCTGCATCGCAGTCAAGGCGGGATAAAAGTGCCTTGAAAAAGCCGATATGCCCCAGTTCAAGGCGGGAGGAGCCTGTCTTGAAGGAATCCAGTGCTTCAAGAGCCTCGGAGAGCATTTCAAGATCCGCACGCCTGTCAGCGCTGCCTATTATCTCAATGCCTGTCTGACGTATCTCGTCACGGCGCCCCCTCATGCTGGGGCGATTGCGGTACACGCTCTGTGAGTAGCAAAGCCTTATAGGCAGCTCCTGAGCCGCAAGGCGGGTAGCCGTCATGCGTGCTATGGGCATGGTGGAATCGGGGCGCACCACCATCAGGCGTGCCTTGTTGTCCACCAGCTTGTACATGGTCTCCGGCGGGAAGTAGCGTGACTTCAGGTCAAACACATCGTAGAACTCCAGCCCGGGAGTTACCACCTCGGAAAAGCCCCTCATGGAGAATATCCCCAGAAGCCTGCGCTCAACGGACTTCACTGCGGCACATTCCTCAAAGAGCAGATCCCTTGTTCCCTCGGGAGTGATAAGATCGTATCGGTTCATGTTGAATTCCTCTGCAATTCTTTTATTAGGTAAAGTGTTACCATATTATCAAGGTGACATATGTATAATAACATCTTTCGTCATTTTTGTCAACAACAGTCTGTCATTTTTGGTATAATAGACAATCCGGTTACCGGGAGCCCCCCGTCAGCCGTCAGTGTGACTATTTAGCCCGGTCAACCCCTGCCAGCGTGTCTTGCTTCTTGCTTCTTGCCTCTTGCTTCTATTAGAAGAAACTCATCTGATCCGACTTGGGCAGATCCCCCATAGCCCCTATGGATTCCAGCTTATCCGTAACGGAGCGGCCGATGCCGTTCACGCTCTGCAGCTCCTCAATGGAGCCTATGTTGCCGGACTGCATGGCATCATAGATGTTCTGGGAAACGTTCTCACCCACGCCTGATACGGATACGAAGGGGATCCTCAGCTTTCCGTCCTCCACCAGAAATTTTGTGGCATGGGACTTTCTTATGTCAACAGGCAGGAACTCATAGCCCCTTGCCATCATCTCATTGACTATAAGGAGCATATCATACATACCCTTTTCCTTGGCGGTCTTGGAGGGGTTCTCCTCCAGCTCCTTCATCTTCGCCTTCACGCCTTGCCGTCCCATCATGACCACCTCCGCATCAAAGTCCTCACCACGGACGGTGAACACAGTGGCATAGAATTCAAGGGGATAGTACACCTTGAACCACGCCAGCTTGTTTGCCGCAATGACATAGGCGGCAGCATGGGCCTTCGGGAACATATACTTGATTTTAAGGCAGGATTCTATATACCATTCCGGTACATCGTGATCCCTCATCTCCTGCTTCATGTCCTCGGTCAAGAGCTTGGGTGCCTTGCCCTTACGGGTCATTTCCATTATCTTGAAGGAAAGCCCCGGATCCATGCCGTGATAGATGAGATATGTCATTATGCCGTCACGGCAGCCTATTACCTCGGATATGGTGCATATGCCCTCCTTGATGAGATCCTGGGCATTGCCAAGCCACACGTCCGTGCCGTGGGAAAGGCCTGATATCTGGAGAAGATCGGAGAATTTGGTGGGCTTTGCGTCAAGAAGCATCTGCATGGCAAAGCCAGTCCCCATTTCGGGAATGGCAAGGGTGCCTGTCTGCCAGCCTATATCCTCCGCCGTCACACCCAGCGCCTCCGGGGAGGCATACAGGCTCATGACCTTCTCATCTGCGGGGAATATGTCGTGGGTATCCACGCCTGTCATGTCCTCCAGGTGCTTGTAAAGGGTGGGCACATCGTGTCCCAGCTCATCCAGCTTCAGTATGGTGTCATGGAGGGAGTTGAAGTCAAAGTGAGTGGTGACAAATATGGATTTGGGATCCTCCGCAGGGTGCTGTACTGCAGTAAAGTCATACACCTCATAATTTGAGGGGATTACCACCATGCCCCCGGGGTGCTGTCCGGTGGTGCGCTTGACACCTGTGCATCCAAGGGTCAGGCGGTTCTCCTCCGCACGGGTGACACGGGTGCCGTGCTCCTCCAGATAGTGCTTTACATAGCCGTAGGCAGTCTTTTCCGCAACAGTGCCTATGGTGCCCGCCTTGAACACATTCTCCGAGCCGAAGAGTGTCTCTGTATACTTATGGGCGTGGGTCTGATATTCACCGGAGAAGTTAAGGTCGATATCAGGCTCCTTGTCGCCGTTGAAGCCCAGGAATGTTTCAAAGGGTATGTCATGCCCCTCACGGATGTAATCCGCCCCGCATACCGGGCATTTCTTCGGGGGCAGGTCATAGCCGGAGCCCACAGAGCCGTCGGTGATGAATTCGCTGTTCTTGCACTTAGGGCACAGGTAATGGGGAGGCAGAGCGTTTACCTCGGATATACCCGACATATTCGCCACGAATGACGAACCTACGGAGCCACGGGAGCCCACCTGATAGCCGTGCTCGTTGGAATTTGCCACCAGCTTCTGTGCTATCATGTACAGCACTGCATATCCGTGGGTGACTATGGAATTGAGCTCCTTTTCGAGCCTTTTCTGCACGATGTCCGGCAGGGGATCCCCGTACATCTTCTTTGCCCTTTCCCAGGTTATGCGGGGCAGCTCCTCCTCTGCATTGTCCATTGACGGAGTATAGGTGCCGGGAGGGATGGGGCGTATGTCGGGGTCTATCATGTCGGCTATCTTGTTGGGGTTGGTGACAACCACCTCATATGCCTTTTCCTTGCCCAGATAGGCAAAGTTTTCAAGCATCTCCTCTGTGGTGCGAAGATACACGGGAGGCTGATAATCCGCATTGGGATCCTTCTCAAAGGTGAGTATCCTGCGGAAGACCGCATCCCCCGGATCCAGGAAGTGCACGTCGGAGGTGGCGCACACGGGTATGCCCAGAGCCTCACCCAGCCTTACTATAGTTTTGTTGAACTCCCTGAGATCGTCCAAGGAGGTGATGTTGTCGTATTCACCCTCACGTATGATATGCTCGTTGTTCTCCGCAGGCTGTATCTCCAGATAATCATAGAATGAAGCAATGTCGCACAGCACATCCCAGGGGCGGCCGTCCTTAACGGCGGTGTACAGCTCTCCCTGTTCGCAGGCACTGCCCACCAGAAGCCCCTCACGGTGCTTTATGATCTCGCTCATGGGTACTCTCGGGTAACGGCTGTAATACTTGATATGCCCGAAGGATACCAGCTTGTACAGGTTTTTAAGTCCCGCATTGTTGCGGCACAAAAGTATCTGATGATGGGGGCGCAGAGACCTGGGATCCACCTTTCGTGTTACCTCGTTTATGCCCCCGATGGTGGTGACGCCGTTCTCCTTTATGAGCCTGTCCGCCAGCTTTATGAATATGCGCCCCAGCATCTTTGCATCCTCAAAGGCACGGTGATGATCGAACTCACCCAGCTCCAGATGCTTTGCCACGATATTCAGCTTGTGCTTTTTAAGCTCAGGCAGCATACTGCGGCACATGACCACGGTATCTATGATGGAAAAGGGGAAGCGTATGCCGTTTCTAAGGCAGGCGGATTTGATGAATGCCGTATCAAATCCCGCATTGTGGGCGATGAGCACCGGGGCATCCCCGCAGTAGGCGATGAACTTTTCCAGCACCTCCCGCTCCTTGCCCGCACCTGTCACCATAGCCTGTGTGATGCCTGTGAGCTGCGTTATCCTCTCCGGGATAGGCCGCTCCGGATCGCAGAATTCGCTGAAGGTGTCGCACAGCTCAAGCCCTTTAAGACGCACGGCACCGAATTCTATTATCCTGTCCTGTGTGGCTGAAAAGCCTGTGGTCTCAAGGTCAAAGACGATGAGCTCATCCGTAAGGCCTGTGTCCTTATAGACCTTTACCGCATCCGCCATGTCGTTTACGGAATAGGTCTCACAGCCGTAGATTATCTTAAAGTCCCCGCCGTTTTTGCGTATGTTGTCACACGCTGCCACAGCATCCGGGAATGCCTGCACACCGCCGTGGTCGGTGACTGCAATTGCCTTGTGACCAAACTCAAAGGCACGGTTTATCAGCTTTTCCACAGGGGCTATGCCGTCAAGTGCGGACATATTGGTGTGCATATGCAGCTCCACACGCTTTTCAGAGGCGTTGTCGGTGCGCCGCTCCTTCTTCACCTTCATTATGTCGTTGGCATAGAACACAAATTCCTTGTCAAAGGTGTCAAACTCCGCCTTGCCCTTTACAATGACCGTTGTGCCGGGGGTGAGGGAGGAGAGGACATTCTCCTTGTCCTTTGCGGAAAAATCCTTTATGCTGATAGAGCCTGTGTAGTCCGTAAGGCTTATAAGGGTTATGCGCTTTTCATCCCCCTTTTTGGTGCGAAGCTCCTTTTCGCTGTAATCGAATATGTCCCCCCAGATGATGATATTGGCCGCACCCTCGGATATATCCCCGATGTTCATGACCGTGTCACCGGCGATCTTCCGTCCCTTTATTATCTCTGCCCCTTCGCTGAGTACGGGGATGGACTTGAAATCAACGGTGACAGAAGGCTTTTCTGCGGATGCCTCACCCCCTGCGGCAGTAGGCGCCGAGGACAGCCCCGCCGATACGCTGACATTCTCCTTTACAGGAGCAGCACCGCTTTCAGCGGCACTCTGGGCAAGGCTCTCCTCATAGGCCTTGCGGTAAAGCTCCTCGTATCCGTCCCCCGCAGGGCGCTTTTCTATCAGCTTTACAGAGAGCTTTAAGGAGAAGCGCTCCCTTATCTCACGGGACAGCTTTTCCTCAAAGCCGTTTGCAGTCAGCAGGGATGTGCCGCTCTTCATATCTATGCAAAGGGTCTCCCCCTCTATGTAATACAGCGCCCTGTCAAAATGGCCGTTTATCAGGGGCATATCGTCCCTCATGGAGAGGATTATCTCCTTAGTGTGCCGGGGCTCAAACGCCGCAGGGGCATATCGGGGACATAGCCTTACCCTGTCAAGGGAAAGGGTCTCCCTCACCCTTTTTTCAAACTCATGCACATTCTCATAGGACTGGGGCTGTTCAAAGGATGCATAGACTGTAAGCACACCCTTTTCTCTGTCAGCAGTGATCTTCAGCACATCCCCCCGCCCTATGGGATTGGGGATCCCGCTTATGTCATCTCCCACAAGGTCTTTTATATACATCTTATTTCCTTTCGGTAAACCACCGGCTGCCTTAATCCGCAGACAGGCGCATTTTATCTATCTCTTTCATAAGGGTGTCAAGGGCATCCCTTTCATCAACAGTGCACAGCTTCTCGCCTTTTCTGAATATGACAGCCTTTCCCCTGCCGCCTGCAATGCCGATATCCGCCTCTCTTGCCTCACCGGGTCCGTTTACTATGCAGCCCATGACAGCAACGGTGATGTCGAGGTCAATATCCTTCACACGCTCCTCCACAGCCTTTGCAAGCCCGATAAGGTCTATCTGTGTGCGCCCGCAGGTAGGGCAGGAAACAAGCCTTACTCCGCCCCCTATGCCGCACGCCATGAGTATATCCTTTGCGGCGGCTATCTCCTTTACGGGGTCTTCCGTAAGAGAAACACGGATAGTCTCCCCTATGCCGTCACACAGCAGGGAGCCTATGCCCACAGCGGACTTTATGACCCCCATGCGCTCCGTGCCCGCCTCTGTCACCCCAAGGTGCAGAGGGTAGGGGGTCTGCTCCCGTGCCTTGCGGTATGCGCTTATCATAGTCCTTACATCGGAGGATTTGATGGAAACAACTATGTCGGAAAAGTCGAACCGTTCCAGCAGTGATGCGTGATACACAGCACTCTCCACCAGTGCATCAGCGGTGGGAGCACCGTATTTTGCAAGGATGTCCTTTTCAAGGGAGCCTGAATTGACACCTATGCGTATGGGTATCCCCTTTTCACGGCATATGTGAGCCACAGTCCTTACCCGCTCATCATCGCCGATGTTGCCGGGGTTTATGCGTATCTTGTCAACCCCTGCCGCAGCACATTCAAGGGCGATGCGGTAGTCAAAGTGGATATCCGCCACAAGGGGTATGGATATTTCATTTTTGATGGCTTCTATCAGCCGCACATCCTTCAGCGTGGGGACAGACACACGCACTATCTCACAGCCCGCCGCCTGCAATGCCTTTGCCTGGGCTACATTCCCCGGCACATCCTCCGCCGGCACGGACAGCATGGACTGGATGTATATTTTCCCGTCCCCCAGCTCTATATTCCCTACCTTTACCTTACGGACATCCATACAAACTCCTTCTTGCCTCTATTTGATGAATATTGCCTTTACATCGTTGAAGGTGGCAATGAGCATGACTATCATAAGCAGCGCAAATCCCGCAAAATGCACCATGCCCTCCGCCTCTGCCGGAACAGGCCTGCGGCGCACAGCCTCGATAAAGAGAAATACCAGCCGCCCGCCATCAAGGGCAGGCAGTGGGAGCAGGTTCATTATGCCTAAGTTCACGGATATGAGCATTGCAAGATCCAACAGATATGAGGGATCAAAGTTTGTCTCCCTTGCGGTCTGGGATATGACAGACACTATGCCCACAGGCCCCTGCAGGGAATTAAGGCCGTATTTCCCCCTTACAAGATCATAAAGGGAAAGGTAGATGAGCCTTGAATAGTAGAGGAACTTGCGGCAGGTCTGGGGGATAAACTGAGCAGGGGTCAGCTTTCTTGCCTCCACCTTGAAATCATAGCAAAGGGTGCGCTGACCGTTCTCATCCTCGCTTATGTCAAAATGTACCCCGTTTATGGCGAGCTTTTCCCCGCCCCGCTTCACAGTAAAGTCAAGCACACCGTCCTCATCGGTGGAGAGGGCGTATACGATGTCATTTGCGGTAAAGCACTTCATGCCGTTGACATGGGTTATCTCATCCCCCACAGTGAGCCCGGAAAGGGCAGAGGAGGAACCCTCCTCCACCTGTGCTATCACCGTGGACACATATTTGCCGTCTATAAGCAGTATCACCGCCGCCAGAACAAAGCCCAGAACGAAATTCATAACAGGCCCTGCCAGTATGGTGAGGATACGTGCCCATACAGGCTTGTTCCGGAATGCGTTTATGTCCTCATCCTGCGCCTCCTCATCCTCTCCCATGCGACAAAAGCCGCCAAGCGGAAGGGCACGCAAAGTAAAGTCCGTTTCCCTGCCCTTCTTGCGGTAAATTACAGGTCCCATGCCTATGGCAAATTCATAGACCTTGATGCCGCACCACTTTGCCACACGGTAGTGACCATATTCATGGATGGTGATTACTGCACCGAATATGATAAAGGCGCAGATCACTGATAATATCGTACTCATATAAACTCCAAACAGATGATAGCTAATAGTGAATAGCTATTAGCGACATATGTGTGCTTGATTTCATCTTTGACGGCTGCTGTACAGTCGTCACTCACAAGCCAAAGAGACAAACCACCCATTATTCATTCTGCATTCATATTACTCCCCTGTTGTAAAGCCCATTGGTATAGCCCTTTCCGGACAGGCTCTCACGGGCAGCAAACCGCCGTTCGATGTCCTTTGCATCTTCCCCCGGGGATATTATGGCGCAGGCATATTCAGCGCCAAAGAGATCGGCGCTTTTCATCACATCAAGGGTGTCGCAGTTTTGTATTACGGATGCATTGTCCGCCCTTATGACGGGAAATCTGCGCCCCGTGCGGTCGCAGAGCTCCTTCCCCTTGGGCGGTACCCTTACGGTCATAAGGGGAAGTCTCCCCCATACTATTGCCGTTATGGGCAGAGGGTGAGACAGCGCCGCTATCTGTGCGGCTTTGAGTTCAAAGGATACTGTGGCATCCTCAAAGCCCAGACCTTTGAGCGCCTCAAGGGAGCATGAATTGGTGATATTGAGCCCCGACCCTCCGTGGATGCGGATATGGGGCAGCTTTTTCAGCATACCCAGATGAGTGAGCTGTGTGCATTCATAGTGGATAAAGCCCCGCTCTCTCAGGGCATATAGCCGCCGGAGAAGTCCCTCCTCATCGGTGACTATCCCCGGAAAGCTGACGCATATCCGCTGGGCAGGGAGCTTTATGTCATCTCGCTCACATTCCCAATAGGGCAGTGTGATAAGGTCAGCGCCGGTGTCGGACGGTATGTCCTGCGCCCTGTATGCCATAAACCGCAGCAGAGGCTTTATGACCTTTCTCTCACCGGAGGGTGAGTATGCGAAGTCATTTACCCTGTATGAGGGGGTGTTTGCGGCAATACGCTGCGCATCCGCAGCTGCAGCCGCCTCACGGCGCATACGGTTTATCTCCGATACAGGCAGCGTAAGCCCCTCCTGTACCTTTACAGTGATATTCCCGGGGGTGTATACAGTGCCCCCCAGCTTTGCAAGGTTGTCTGCCGCTCTCTCCGGGTCCAGGGGGCGCTTTACCGCCTGTTCCCCGCCAATGCCCTCTACTTTGCCGGAAAAGCCGTCCTTTGTGGTGTAGGAGAGCACCGAGCCCGTATTCTTAACATCAAGGTCAAAGGACATGACATCGCAGGTCGTCTCCGTCCTGTAGAGAGCAGCAAGCCCCGGCAGCACATCCTTTGCAGCGTTTACGTCCTCGTAGCGGCGGTATCCCCTCATATCCCGCACTTTACCTGTAAGGTAGCCGTCTGTAAAGCCGCTGCGGGAGAACACCGCCTCCAGAGTTTTCATATCCCCTGCCAGCACAGACCTTTCTGCACCGTCCGCAGCGTGGCGGAATGCGGTCACTGCCGCCGCTACGTATTCAGGGCGCTTCATGCGCCCCTCTATCTTGAATGACTCCACCCCTGCTGATATAAGCTCATCCACATGGTACAGCAAGGACATATCCTTTAACGAAAGGGCATGATCCACCGCACCGTCATCAAAGGGAAGACGGCACGCCTGGGCACAGTGCCCCCTGTTGGCACTGCGGGAGCCTATCACAGCGCTCATATAGCACTGACCCGAAAGGCACACGCACTGTGCCCCGTGGACAAACACCTCCGTGCTGACCCCCGTGTCACATATATCCCCTATCGCCCCAAGGGACAGCTCCCTTGCGGGGACTATGCGGCAAAAGCCCATTTCTTTCAGTGTCCTTGCCCCAAGGGGAGTATAGACCGTCATCTGTGTGGAGGCGTGGCGGGGCATATCAGGCGCTGCCGCTGCCGCAATTCGGGCTGCCCCTATATCCTGTATGATAAGGCCGTCCACCCCGGCTTTCGCACTTGCCCTGACCTCATCCGCAAAGCCTTCAAGCTCCTCATCGGTGATAAGAGTGTTCATGGCACGGTACAGCTTCACACCGTGAAGATGGCAGTACTTCGCTGCCCGCATAAGCTCCTCCGCCGTGAAGTTCTCAGCCGCACCCCGTGCAGAAAAGCTCTTTCCGCCCACATATACCCCATCGGCACCGCACCGCACTGCCGCTTCAAGAGACTCATACCCGCCGGCGGGTGCTAAGATCTCAACTGCCATCAGTGGTGTTTCTTCCTGTTCTTGGAGTGGCTATTGCCCTGTGGAGCATATACATTTGCCTGAGCTTCTCCTCTTTGCTCTGCGCCCTTTGCAGCTTCCCCCGGCTGTTCTGTCCCGGTATTACTGACATTTGCGCCTTTGTCGGCATTGTCCGGCTTGTTCCTGTCATCATTGAGCACAAGGATCCTGTCCTTTTCAGCCGCCGGTTCCCTGTCATCTACCAGGCGAAGGCTCTTTTCCTCCTTCTGCCCGCCCTCAGCGGCTTTGGGAGCAGCTGTCTGCGCCTGTGTTTCAGGCTCCTTTGCAGGCTCTGCATGCACAGCCTTGACAGGGGCTTCTGCTGCCTTTTCAGGCTTTTCCTCCTCCGGGGAGAGGCTTATCTGTTCAAACTTCGGCTGAGAGCGCTTTAGCTCCTGATTTTCAGCTCTCAGGCGCTTGTTCTCCCTTTCAGCTTCGCCAAGCTTTGCTTCCAGCTCCTTTACCCTGGCATCGAGCCTTTCCTTTGCGTTTCCTGTCTTGGTGGAATCGGCAATGATGCCCTGCATCTGGGTGCGCAGGTTGTCCACCGCCTCATTGGCCTTGCACGCCACATCACAGGCGTTGAGAGCCGCCAGCACCGCCGCATTGAATGCCCCTATACCGGGATTGTCCCTTATTATGGTCCTCATTTCCGAGTCCACCCTTGACGCAACGTCGATCAGGTATTCCTCCGAGTCATCGGTGCGCAGGCTGTACTCCCTGCCCACTATATTGACCTTTACACTGTTAAGGCTCATTTGATCCATCCTCCAACCTGTCGGGAACGTTCCCCTTATACAATCATGTCTATTATACTACATTTCGCATGGGAATGTCAAGACGAAAAAAGTGAACCTTTCCAACACCCCCAAGGCGCAGCAAAAGGTGCAGAACATTCGCATCAGACATTGACATACCCCGAAAACTATGATATTATCATAGGAGTACAGCCGGTCCCCGGTGGGGCGGAAGGTACGACACTACACACATCACAGGAGGGACACAATGGACAATACAAAGCACATACCCTTTGACTGGAAGGCAGTCGATGATACCTCCACATGGCTTGAGCCCTGCGAGGAGAGCTACTACTATGCACACAAATGGAAAAGGGAGGGGCGCAGGAGCCTTCTCGACCTGGGCTGCGGCCTCGGCAGACATTCCCTGCTGTTTGCAGAGAGCGGATTTAAAGTCACAGCCGCCGATATTTCAGACGATGCCCTGTGCTTCCTGAAAAAGAAAGCTAAGGAGACCGAGGCGGACATAGCCTGCCGTAAAGCGGATATGGCATCCCTGCCCTTTGCGGATGATGCCTTTGACTGCATCTTTGCCATGCACTCCGCAGGCCACGCCGACAGCGCCGGGATGAAGCGCATCATGGGTGAGATAAAGCGGGTACTAAAGCCCGACGGCGCCGTATTCATGACCCTGTGCTCCAAGGAGACATGGACATATGCCGAATCAGGGCTGCCGAAGCTGGATGAGAACACCGTCATCAAGACCGAGGGACCGGAGCAGGGCGTACCCCACTACTTCGTTTCCGAAAAGGATATAAGGGAGCTGTTCGCCGGCTTTGACCTGCAAAAGGTAAGGCACATCGACGACTGCTTTGAAAAGCGTGCCTGCAAAGACGGAAAATGGAAAAACCAGAAGCATTACTTCATCGAGGCGGTGCTGCACAAGGAGCCCGCAGTCCCCGATTATTCCGGTGTTTTAGGCAGCAGCTTCACCTGCCGCATAGACCGCCCCCTGGGAAGTGCTCACCCCAGGAACAGGGACATCGTCTATCCTGTAAACTACGGCTTTATCGACGGCATTATTGCAGGGGACGGGGCAGAACAGGATGTGTATGTGCTGGGTACGGACAAGCCCCTTTCCACATTCACAGGGAAAGTCATTGCTGTCTGTCACAGGCTCAATGACAATGAGGACAAGTGGATAATGGCGCCGGAGGGCTCTGCCTTTACCCGTGAAGAGATCCTCCGCTCCATAGATTTTCAGGAGAAATTCTTTGACAGCGTGCTTTATACATTATAGGAAGCGTTCACCATTCCCACATCGGGGCAGCACCCTTCCGACGTTCACTATAAAGCCAAAAAAATATGCCGGTTTACCGAATTGACGTGCATTATGCACAATTTTACCTGTACACTCTTGACATTTCGGACAATAAAAGGTACAATTATCAAAAACAGGTACACAACATAAGGAGTATGGACATGGATATTATCAAAAAAGGAATCTTAGCCTTATGTGCAGCGGCGGCTTTCACCGTAGGCGGCACCCTTGCAGGCGCAGAGGAATTTGAGTTCGACACCAGCAGTGCCGCCACCGTTGACTCCTGGGGTCAGTCCTTCACCTGCTACACCTCATCCAACGGAGGTCAGTACATTGCGGAGTTCAACCCCGCCTGGATCACATCCGATTCCGAATTTGAGGTGGAGTTTGAGACCGAAGCCAATGGCACAAAAGCTCCCGTAGAGCTTATCTTCCAGACCTGGGGAGACGGTCCCCTGCCGGTAAACCCGGATGTAAAGGCTGAATGGTGCAAGATAGCCCCCTATGAGTATGACACGGATTCCGCAAAGTTCTCCTATGCGGACATTGTGGATGCATGGGGCACGGATGACTTTTCCACCGTATATGCCCTTCACATAGGCGACACAGGCGAATCCATGAAGGTAAAGAGCCTCAAGGTCACCAACACCACAGAGGCAGTCACCTCCACAGACTATGTATTTGACGTTTCAGAGGCCGCAGAGACCACTGAATGGGGTCAGTCCTACACCTGCTACACCGCCCAGGCCGAGGAGACATATATCTACAACTTCAACCCCCTGTGGATAACCCCCGACACCGAATTTGAGGTAGAGTACGACTTTACCGGGGACTATGACGACAGATCCCCTGTGGAGCTTATCTTCCAGACATGGGACGGCCTTTTCGAGAAGAATCCCGACGTAAAGACCAACTGGTGCAAGATAGCCCCCGATGAGTACGACAGCACCCATGCAAGATTCTCATACCAGAGCATAGTTGATGCCTGGGGCACCGATGATTTCACCACCGCATACGCCATTAACGTTGGCGATACAGGCGGTCCTCTGAAGGTGACAGCCTTCAAGGCTACAAACGTTGATGTAGTGCCTGTTGTTCACTTTCCCGAGGATGCCAACAAGGACGAGGACGGCGTTACCATCACGGAGACAAAGCCCGTTACCACCCGCTCCCCCATTACAACAGTCACCACCTTCAACCGCAGCGAGCCTGCCCATGCCTCCGCCAATGCGACCATATTCATCATCCTTGGCATAGTAGGCGTTGTCATCATCGCTCTCATAGTTATCCTCATCATAAAGATAGTCAAGAAGAACGATATCTATTCAAGAAAATAACCCCCATACGAAACGCCGCCCCGGATCAGCCTGATCCGGGGCGTTTGTCATCAGTTTAGGGAAACTGTCACTTTTCCAGCAGGTTCTTCAATGCATACAGCCCCAGCACATAGCTGTTGGTGCCAAAGCCTGCTATCACACCCTCGCACACAGGGGATATCACCGAATGATGGCGGAATTCCTCACGCTTGTGTACATTGGATATGTGTACCTCTATCACAGGGATATGCACAGCGGCAATGGCATCACGCAGGGCAATGCTGTAATGGGTAAGCGCCCCCGCATTGATGATGACTCCTGAATACTCCGTTCTTGCGGAGTGGAGCTTATCTATAATATCCCCCTCATGGTTGGACTGATAGCACTCACATTGAGAAAAGCCCAGTTCCTGCGCCTTGCCTTTGAGTATTTCACAAAGGCTCTCATAGCTTACATCTCCGTATATACCCGGCTCTCTCTCCCCCAGGAGGTTGAGGTTGGGGCCGTTTATTACGAGTACATTCATTTTAGTCACCCTTTACTACAGTTTGCTGCCTTGCAGCCTTATTCTATCACGATCATTGCTCCATGTCAAGAGCAAATGCCCACTGCTGTTCATTCTCCCGTAGGTATATCCGCATTAAGGCTTTTGTTTCGGTAATTCAGATTGCTTCTAAGGGAATAGCCCATTTTCTCCCAGAAGGCATTTGCGTTGTCATTATCTATGAAAACAAGGCAGAATATCTTCTGTATGCCCTGCTTCCTGAGCGCAGCTTCCGCCGTCTGCACAAGCGCCGATGCTATCCCCTGCCGTCTGTATTCTGAGTGGACACACATATGATGGATAATGCCCCGCCTGCCGTCATGACCTGTGAGTATCACACCTATGAGCCTGTTATCCTCCGATACTGCACCGAAGCAGGTATCGGGATTACGTCTGAGGTATCTGTCTATCCCCTCACGGGAATCATCCACGGGATTGAGGGCACGCCTGCTCTGCTCTGTGCTGTTCCACAGTTCAAGCATGGCATCATAGTCTTCAATGGTCAGCTTTCTTATCTGATAAGCCATATGCCTTTCCTTTCCAGGTTCATCCTCTGCTGTCGAATGATGGCATCAGCATGGCACAGGGATCCTGCGGAACAGCTTTTTCCGCCTCCTCAAAGCCCCGTGGATCGCTGTTGTAAAGCTGCGACAGCTTTTCATCATAGCCGCAGACCACGCCCGGACGGCATTTTCTCATATCCTCTATGATAAGGGGTATTGCCGCCTCATCGACCTTCATATCATGTATGTCGCCATTGGACTGGCAGAACAGGATGCTGTATTCATTCGTCCTGCCGGAATATATGCCGTTGGTGTAGTTGTATATCCATTTCAGCTTGGGGAACACCCACACTATCCGCTTTACAGGGATGATGTCAGCCGTACTGCCCGGCATAAGGAACCTGTCCCCCACAGCTATCATATCCCCTGCCTTGTAGACGTGCATATTTTTGTATATCTCAGCCGCCTGCTTTTCATCCACACCGTACCTTGCAAATGCTGCGATCGTCCGCTTGTAGTCCTTCCCGAAAAGGGAGAGCACGAACATCACCGCAACAAGCGCCAGCAGCACCAGCATGAGAACGGACACGGAGCCTGATACGAACATCACGATATTGCACACAGCCACCGCACCGAGTATGATGCCTGATATACCTATGATCTTCATGCTTGTTTCGCTGCGAAGGGAGCTGTGATGAACCGCCTTCTCGTATATCTGCTTACGGCGTACATCCATGGCTGTCTGCTTATTTGCATACCCCTCAGTGCCGGGGGTATCGTTTCTCTCCCGTATCTTTTTCTCTATGTCCTTGAAGCAAAGCAGAAAGACACCCACCGCCGCAAATATGACAAAGGCGATGACACCGGACACAGCCCCTGTGGAAAAACCCACAGCAAAGCCCATCAGCACTCCGAAGACTATAAACACGATACCCGCAGTGACAACGCTTTTACGGCTTTCATTCTCATATTCGCCCACACTTTTTCTGCCCATAGCTGCCCACCCCCCTGCAGGAATACATACATTCTAACATACCCTCAGCAAAAATGCAAGACATTTCCAGGCACATCCTGAAAAAGACTGCCTGCCTCCACAAATCAGGAGCAGCAAGCCCCTGCCCGCTATGGGAGCACGCTCCTATCTGTTATAATCGTAAAACAGCTCATCCAGCAGCCTGTCAAGCCCGCTCCTGTCGCCGAAGGCCGCCTTGATGAATGTTCCCATATTGGCAAACATCAGCTTGAAATACAGCCAGTCCCCCATATCATCGTATTTTCTTGTGGAGTTGATGAGCACATTTTTCCGGAGAACGCCGTATTTCTTCCCCTTTAGCCTGCCGTATGCCTTCAATGCCTTGGCAGTGGCAGCATCCTCCATAGCCTTTATATCCGCAAAGCCGCCAACGGCTTCAAAGGTCTTCTTCTCCGCCCAGAATATGCCGCAGTACAGCCCCGTCACCCCAAAGGACACCCTGCACAGCAGGTCGTTGAGGTACAGGGGCAGAGAATACCTCTCAAAGCGGATCGGCGCACCGCCCCCGATATACTTTCCTGTTCCAAGCAGGTATGCTATCTCTTTCAGCGTCCCTTTCGTCATGCGGTTGTCGCAGTCTATGGTGACGATAATATCCCCCTTTGCCGCCCATATGCCGGTGTTTCTCACCCTTGCAATGCACCTGTCCTCGTTGAACAGCACCCTTGCGCCGCATTTCTCTGCGATTTCGGCAGTCCTGTCGGTACAGCGGTTGCAGACCACTATTATCTCCACCTCACCGCCATAACGCTTTGCGGCGGCTCTTACGGAACGAATGCACCTTGACACATATCTTTCCTCGTTATGCGCGGGGATGATGACGGAAATGCTTTTCATGTTGAAGCTCCTCTCCTCAGATATATCTGTTTCCAGTGTTCTATCATTTGGTCAGTGATATTATACCATGACTGACCGTTTTTGGGAAGACCCTGTTCCGCATTTTCAAGTTTTTTCCCTGATTCCCGAATTATTTTCAAAAAACACTTGACAAAGAGGGGAAAATGTGTTAAACTATATTTTGTCACTTGTAAAAAGTACGTGTGCAGGTGTAGTTCAATGGTAGAATCCCAGCCTTCCAAGCTGGTCGCGTGGGTTCGATTCCCATCACCTGCTCCATTACTTGAAGCATCAGCAGAGAGTATGCGCCTTTAACTCAGCTGGATAGAGTAACTGCCTTCTAAGCAGTAAGCCACAGGTTCGAATCCTGTAAGGCGCGCCATATGGTGGGTATAGCGTAGTTGGTTAACGCGTCAGTTTGTGGCACTGAAGATCATCGGTTCGAATCCGATTACCCACCCCATGTAAACGGATGCTGCACAGGAAACTGTGCAGCTATTTCCGAATAGCCTCAGGCTCCACGCCTTCAGGGCTTTCTGTTTGGAGAGGTGTCCGAGTGGTTTAAGGAGCCAGTCTTGAAAACTGGTGATCCCGCAAGGGACCGTGGGTTCGAATCCCACCCTCTCCGCCATCAATATCGTATCAGTTCACCATGCAGAAATACCCAAGTGGTGAAGGGGCTCCCCTGCTAAGGGAGTAGGTCGGGAAACCGGCGCGAGGGTTCAAATCCCTCTTTCTGCGCCAAATGATGACCCCTTGCAAATGGCTATATACCGCCGTTTGCAAGGGGTTTTTGTTTTTTCCGTACGTGAAAAATAACACACTTTATAACACAGATGTGTTATATTAGCGATCACGCCTCTTTGGTGTGGTCGTTCTTCTGCTGAAAGGGTACTCGTACCTTAACGGAAAATCAGCCATAACCACAGGGAAAAACTAAGTTCTATGCGGTTTGTGAGCAAAAAGCGCCTTGACATGACTATCAAATCTATATAGATATAATACCAATATAAAAGAGGATCTGACCGGATGATGTCTGGTCAGATCGCCCCTTGACTGTATGCAGAAAGCCTGTACTTCGTGATACGAAGCAAGCAGCATTAAACTGCCGGGAGCGCTCTCGTTTTGCACACTATATCGCCCTCAGACATACCCGCCCAAATTTTTCAAAAACCCTTGTAAATGCAAAAGATATGTGGTATAATGGACTATGAATGTTTATGTCAGGAGTAACCACTATGGAAAAATTGAGCCAGAGCAATATGCGTGAAGCAGCCTTTATGCTGGTGTTCGAGAAATTCTTCAGCCCGGACAGCTGTGATGAGATCATCGAGACTGCAAGGGATGCGGATGAATACCTGTTCAACGAGGATTCGGAGAAGCTGTTCAAGGGCGTCTGCGAGCACACTGAGGAGCTTGATGAGATAATCAGCCGCTTCAGCACCTCACGGAGCGTTTCCAGAATAGGCAAGGTGAGCCTTGCTGTGCTGCGCATCGCCATATATGAGATAACCAGCAGCATGACACCCGCAAATGTGGCAATAAGCGAGGCTGTACGCATATCACAGATATATTCCCTTGAAACAGACACACGCTTTGTGAACGGCGTGCTGGGCGCATATTCCCGCACCTTGCCCCCCGATGAGGCAAACAGCAGCGAGGGCACCGATGAGCCTTGACTTTCTGGGGCTGGACACCAGCAACTACACCACCTCCGCCGCCCTCTATGACGGAGAAAGGGCAGTCAACTCATCCATGCTGCTCCCTGTAAAGCAGGGGGAGGCAGGTGTGCGCCAGAGCGATGCGGTATTCCACCACACAAGGCAGCTGCCGGAGGTCTTTAAGGGGCTTGAATTCCCCTCCTCTCTCAGGGCAGTGGCGGCATCTGTGCGTCCGAGAAATGTCAAGGGCTCCTATATGCCCTGCTTTCTCTGCGGACAGGGTGCGGCGGAAATGATAGCCATGACCCACGGCATCCCCTGCTATCACACATCCCACCAGATAGGGCATATCTTAGCGGCGCTGTACAGTGCCAAACGGCTCGATATGACAGATGAGCCTTTCATCGCCTTTCATGTGAGCGGCGGCACCACAGACTGCCTTTACTGCACCCCCCACAGGGATGATATCCTTGAGGTAAGGGAGATAGGCACCTCACTGGATCTGAAGGCGGGGCAGCTCATCGACCGCACGGGGCTCATGCTGGGGCTTGACTTTCCCTGCGGCATAGCCCTTGAAAAGCTGGCTGTGTCATATGAGGGGAAGATAAAGGCGCAGCCTGTGATGAAGGGCGGGAATTGCTGTCTTTCCGGCTTTGAGAACAAGGTGCAGCAGCTTCTCCGTGAGGGGCATCCCCGTGAAGAGATAGCCTACTACACCCTTGATGCGGTGTACCGCACCGTACTGTCAATGACACGGCACGCACTGGACGAGTACGGCTCTCTTCCCGTGATATATGCAGGGGGGGTAATGTCAGACAAGCTGATACAGCAGAGACTGGCGCAAGGCCTTGACAATGTGTATTTCAGCGAGCCTCAGTTTTCACGGGACAACGCAGCAGGCATAGCCGTTTTCGCATATCTGATGTCACAAAGGCGGCAACAGGCCCGCGATCAATGATATGAACAGTATATATACAGTAACACAGATAAACAGATACATCTCCTTCCGTCTGAAGGAGGATCAGGTGCTTTCGGGACTGATGATCAAGGGCGAGATATCCGGCTTTGTCCATCACCGTTCCGGCCATTTTTACTTTACCCTGAAGGACGAGCAGACACAGATAAAGGCGGTCATGTTCAGAAACTTCTCCTCCAGGCTTGCCTTTGAGCCCGAAAACGGGATGTCCGTCATAGTCATGGGCAGCGTGCAGGTCTACGAGGCAAGCGGTCAATATCAGGTCTATGTGACGGATATACAGCCCGACGGCATCGGTGCCGCCTACCTTGCCACAGAACAGCTAAAGGCAAGGCTTGCGGAGGAGGGGCTCTTTGATGCAGCCCTTAAAAAGCCCATACCCGATTTCCCGGCAAGGATAGGTGTCATCACCTCAAAGACAGGGGCAGCATTGCAGGATATACTCAATATCATCGGCAGGCGGTGCCCCCTTGTGGAGGTAACGGTGTTCGGCTGTCTGGTACAGGGAGAATACGCTCCCGATTCCATATGCGAAGCCCTTTTGCAGGCGGATCTATATGGCTGCGATGTGCTGATATGCGGGCGTGGAGGCGGCTCCTACGAGGATCTGATGGCATTCAACAGTGAAAAGGTGGCACGCACGGCGGCAGGCCTTGTCACACCCCTTATCTCTGCAGTAGGCCACGAGACGGACACCACCATAATAGACTATGTGGCGGATCTGCGGGCTCCCACTCCCTCTGCGGCGGCAGAGCTTGCTGTGCCTGATATGGAGCACATAAAGGAGAATCTGAGAAATATGGGGCTTGCCCTTGACGGTGCTGCGGCAGTCCTTCTGCAAAGAAAGCGTGAGGCTCTGCGCCGTTATGCAGACACCCTTGAAAAGCTGCGCCCGGAGGCAAAGCTTAGAGCCGTCCAGGGCAGCATCAGCCTTATGAAAGAACGGCTGGAGAGTGCGATGCAGCAGTACATACGCATATGTGAGAACAGGGTGGCTGCTGCGGCGATGCGCCTTGAACTGCTAAACCCCATGAAGATAATGAGCTCAGGCTATTCCCTTGTATACAGGGGGGAAGCACTGGTAAAAAGCACGGAACAGCTGCACGAGGGGGACAATGTACGGATCATGCTCTCTGACGGCTATGCCGATGCTGTAATAGAAAGGACAGGCAAATGACCTTTGAATCATCCCTTGAAAAGATATCCGCCATCACCGAAAGGCTCCAGAATGCGGATGTGCCCCTTGATGAGGCAGTAAAGCTCTACAAGGAGGGACTGGAGGAGCTGGCGGGCTGCACCCGTCTTCTTGAAAGCGCAAAGGAGCAGATGCTCAGCGTAAAATTTGCGGAGGACACGGATGAGGACTCTTGAAGAATATGTGACACTCATTGAACAGCGCCTGCAGGAGCTGCTCCCTCCCCCCGAGGAAGAGCTTGCTTACGGACGCTGTATCAATGCCATGAGATATTCACTGGAGGCGGGGGGCAAGAGGATACGCCCGGTGCTGGTGCTGGCATTCTGCGAGATGTACGGCGGCACGGCAGAGACTGCTCTGGATGCGGCGTGCGCCCTTGAAATGATACACACCTTCTCCCTCATCCATGATGATATGCCCTGTATGGACAACGATGATATGCGCAGGGGAAAGCCCTCCTGCCACATCGCCTTCGATGAGGCAACAGCACTTCTGGCGGGGGTGGCACTGCTGAATGCCGCCTACGGTGTCATAGCCGATTCCTGCAAGCTGACGGATCACCAGAAGGCAGCCCTTGTATCACTGCTCTCCCGTGCCGTGGGCACCGGGGGCATGATAGGCGGACAGGTCATTGACACTCTTGCTGCCCCTGCCCGGGATACGGCTGAGCTGCTGGAAATGTATTCCATGAAAACAGGGGCTCTCCTTGAAGCAGCCTGTGCCATGGGGGCAGTATGCGCCTGCCATTACGACACCCATGCAGCTGAGGAATATGCCCGTGCGCTGGGGCTTGCCTTCCAGATAAAGGACGACATTCTCGATGTCACTGCGGATGAGAAGGTACTGGGGAAGCCTGTCCACAGCGACGAAAGAAACGACAAGGCCACATATGTGAGCCTTATGGGGACAGACAAGGCACAGGAGGAGGCGGAGCGGCTCACCGCCCTTGCCCTCGAAAGGGCACGGATGCTCCCGGAAAACGGCTTTATCACCGGCCTTACGAGAAAGCTCCTTGAAAGGGTCAGCTAATAACGATACAGTGGGGATGGATATGTACTACAACTATATACTTTTGACTGCCTGCCTTGCCTGGTGGGTAGCTCAGGCCATTAAATTCGTCATAAATCTCATCAAATACAAGCAGCTAAATTTTGAAAGGCTCATAGGCGCAGGTGGATGGCCCAGCGCCCATTCTGCAATGGTGTGCTCCGCATCCGTGGCAGTGCTGAGGACTGAGGGTCTGAACTCGACTGCATTTGCCATAGTGTGCATTTTCTCCCTCATCACCATGTACGATGCAATGGGTGTGCGCCGTGCCGCAGGGCAGCAGGCAAAGGAGATAAACCTTATCAACCGCAGGGTGGTCACCTTCAATGACCTGACACAGGCCATGTCCTCGGAAAAGCCCATTGAGGAGATCGCAAAGCTTGCAGATGAAAATGCAAAGGCGCTCAAGGAGTTCATCGGGCACACACCCTTTGAGGTGGTGAGCGGCGCCATACTCGGCATGATCTTCGCCTTTATCATGCCCCAGAGTCTGTGATCAGTTATGGATACATTTGATAGAAAAACACTGAAAAAGCTCTCCCCTGCGGAGCTTGATGCCCTGTGCAGAGAGATAAGGCGCATCATCACCGAAACAGTGGATGAAAACGGGGGGCATCTGTCCTCAAATTTAGGCTCGGTGGAGCTTACCGTAGCTCTGCACCGTGTGTTCTCCTCCCCCCATGACAAGATAGTGTGGGACGTAGGGCACCAGTGCTACACCCACAAGCTCCTTACAGGCAGGGCGGGCAGGTTTTCCACACTAAGGCAGGAGGGGGGGATCTCCGGCTTCCCCCGCCCCGATGAATCCCTGCATGACGCATTCATTGCAGGCCACAGCAGCAATTCCATCTCCGCCGCCTGCGGCATAGCAAGGGCAATGAAGCTAAAAGGCGACAGGCACAGTGTCATAGCGGTCATAGGTGACGGTGCCTTTACAGGGGGCATGGCATACGAAGGGCTGAACAACGCCGCAAAGGATCTGGACAACCTCATCGTAGTGCTCAACGACAATGAGATGTCTATCTCCAAAAACGTGGGAGCAGTGGCAAAATACCTGTCCTCCATGCGGGGGCGCAAGAACTACATCAACACCAAGCACTCCGTGGAGGGCTTTCTTGACAGGCTGCCCGTCCTGGGGGAGCCTGCCATAAATGCCATCACATCATCAAAGGATGTGATGCGCTGGATGCTCTACCACTACACAGGGTACAGCGCCTCCACCATGTTCGAGAACATGGGCTTTGTGTACTTAGGTCCCGTGGACGGCCACAGCATACAGGACATAGAGCAGTACCTTGAAGCAGCAAAGGCAGTCAGGAAGCCTGTTCTCATACACGTTGTCACCAAAAAGGGCAAGGGCTATGCCCCTGCTGAGGATAATCCCGGGGAGTACCACAGCGTGACCCCCAGAGCCGCAAGGGAAAGTGCGGGCAATCCCGAGACCTGCTCGGAGGTGTTCGGCAAGGAGCTTGCCGCCATAGCCGAAAGCGACAGCCGCATATGCGCCATCACCGCCGCCATGAAGTACGGCACGGGGCTCAATTTCTTTGCGGCACAGCACCCTGAAAGATTCTTTGACGTAGGCATTGCGGAGCAGCACGCCGTGACCTTTGCGGCAGGACTTGCCACACAGGGCATGATACCTGTATTTGCTGTGTATTCAAGCTTTCTCCAGCGCTCCTACGACCAACTCATACACGATGCGGCAATATGCGGCACACACATAGTCCTCGGCATCGACAGGGCGGGGCTTATAGGCTCTGACGGGGAGACACATCAGGGCATATTCGATGTGCCCATGCTCACGAGCATACCCAACACCACCATATACAGTCCCTGCACCATGGAGAGCGTCAAGAAGGCTCTGCACACCGCCATATACGACACAAAAGCCATTGCCTGTCTGCGCTACCCCAGAGGGGGAAATGACAGCGGGGATATGCCCTGCTATGATGAGTACGGGCTTATCCACATCAGAAACGGCAGCAGCACCCTTGCAGTCACCTACGGCCGTGAGACCGCACAGGTCATGGAGGCTGTTTCCGGATACGGTGCTGATATGCTCTCACCACTTAAAATATTCCCCATAGCTGACAAAATAATTGAAATATGCCGGAAATACGACCGCATAGCCATATTTGAGGAAAGCTACATATCAGGGGGCTTCGGTGAGCACCTTGCAGCCATGCTGTCACAGAGGGGCTATAAGGGCACGATCCACATCACTGCCGTAACAGGTATCGCAAAGTGCGCCCCTGTATCCTCTCAGCTGAGGCTCTACGGACTTGACAGCGCATCTGTGGCAGACACTCTGCGGGGGCTGTCATGAGACTGGATCAGTACCTTGTGGCAAAGGGCTTTGCAGGGGGCAGAGATGCGGCAAAGCGCCTTATCGCCGATGGTGAGGTAACAGTAAACGGCACTGACAATGTAAAGCCATCCCTTGACATATGCGATGATGATACAGTCTCCGTGCTGAACACCCTGAGATATGTGAGCCGTGGCGGGCTCAAGCTGGAGAGGGCGCTTGATGTGTTCGGCATTGATGTGACAGGGCTTTGCTGCCTTGACATAGGGGCATCCACAGGGGGCTTCACCGACTGCCTGCTGCAGCACGGGGCAAGGTATGTGTATGCGGTGGATGTGGGTCACGGTCAGCTTGCCCCCTCCCTGCGCACAGACAAAAGGGTGAAGTGCACAGAGGGGTACAACATCAGAAATGCCGCCCCTGACGACTTTGACACCCCCATCGACTTTATCTGCACAGATGTTTCCTTTATATCGCTAAAGCTGGTCATCCCCGTGGTAAAGCTGCTCTTGTCCCCGGGGGGCAAGGCGGTGCTCCTTATCAAGCCCCAGTTTGAATGCGGCAAAAAGGACATAGGCAAGGGGGGCATAGTCCGGGACAAAAAAGTACAGACCCGTGTGACAGAGGAGATACGGCAGTGCGCCCTTGACAGCGGATTTGACGTGGCAGGGCTCATCCCCTCCCCCATAAGCGGCGGCAGCGGCAATACGGAATATCTCATTGCCCTTGACAACAAAAACAACTGACAGCAAAGGGTTTTTATCATGGATATAGTGATTCATCCCAACTTTTCAAAGGACAATGCCTTTGAAACCACCTCAAAGGTATGCTCCATGCTCCATGACTGCGGAATGGGGCTCTATTCCTACACAAAGCTTTCAGACAGATTCCCTCCCGCCGAGGGCATAGTCTTCGGTGAGGAGGACGATGTATGCAGAAAAGCCGATGTCATCATAGCCATAGGCGGTGACGGCACTATACTTGAAGCCTCCCACTACGCCTCCAGGTATGACAAGCTCCTGCTGGGCATAAACACAGGGCGGCTGGGGTTCATGGCATCCCTTGAATACGATGAGCTGCACAAGCTGTCCGTGCTCCTCTCCGGAGAGTACACCGTACAGGAGAGGATGCTCCTTGACTGCGTTTACACCGTCGGTGGGGAGGAACAGGTCTTTACCGCCCTCAACGATGTGGTGCTTTCCTCCCGTTTCGGGCATATCGCAGATTTCACCGTGAATATAGGGGATATGACGGTCAGCCGCACAAGGGCGGACGGGCTGATATTCTCCACCCCCACAGGCTCCACTGCCTACGCCCTTTCCGCAGGAGGACCCATACTGTCCCCGGATATACGCTGCATACAGATGACACCTGTATGCTCCCACTCCCTTTTTTCAAGGACGATGATCTTCTCCCCGGACAAGCAGCTTGATGTGACCGCAGACATATCCCGCACGGAGATATTCCTCACCGTAGACGGCATAGCCATAGGCAGCATCAGCGAAAGGGACACGGTATGCATCCGCCGTTCGGAAAAGGTGCTGCGCCTTATGGACATTGAGGGAGATATGTTTTTCAAGGCTGTCAACACCAAGCTGATGACCCCCATGAAGTGAAGAGGTTGTTATGAGAACAGACAGGCACGCACTCATCACCCGGATAATCACAAGCGAAGCTGTACACACCCAGCAGGAGCTGCGGGAACGACTCAGGGAGCAGGGCTGTGACGTGACACAGGCCACCCTCTCCCGTGACATTGCAAAAATGGGGCTCATTAAGAAAGACAGATATGTTCTGCCTGATATAAACGCCGACAATGTGCCCCCCATACTCCCTGTTTCCATCACATCCTGTGACTATGCAGGTAACACGGTGGTGGTAAAATGCGCCCCCGGCACTGCCAATGCGGTGTGCGTGGAGATAGACAAATTGGAGTTCGGAAACGTGGTAGGCACTCTTGCGGGAGATGATACCATATTCATCCTTGCCCGCACCGAGCGTGATGCAAAGGAGCTTATGAACATATTCAAAAACATCTGACGAGGTTTGAACATGACAGAAAAAAGATACCTTCCCCTGATACTTGCCGCACTTCTGCTGACATCCTGTGCGGGAAAGGAGCCGGCACAGCTCCCCGAGGAAAGCATTTCCGAGACCGGGGTGCAGACCGATGCGCTGCCGGAGCAGCCTGACAGCGCCATGGAAGAGCCCGCCTCAGCCGCCGTGGACAGCAAGGCTCTCTCACAGCGCATAGAGGAGAGCACAAAGGTACTGTATCTTGACAGGACGGAGCTTTCACAGCAGGACAGCGACCTCATAAGGGCAGAGATTGCAAGGATAGTGCAGGGCAGGGAGCTGGAAATTATCGCCCCCGAGCCTGTAAGGACATATTACTCCATTAACGACAGCCCCTACGGCAATGCGGGTTTTGAGGATCTGCGGGTGACAAAATGCCTTGGAAGGTATGACAAATATCTTTCCGTAAACGGCTGCTACTACAGCTGGGATGAACAGCTTGATGAGATAATAGAGGGGCTTTCTGCAAATACCGGGGGCACATCGGCACCGGAGGGCTATGACTCTGTAGAAGGCAGGATGTACACCTACACCCTCGAATGTGAGGAGCCCCACACTGATGAAGAATACATCGACATAGGGCAGAAGCTGGCAGCCATGTGGCTGGACTCACTCACCGAAGAACAGGGCAGATACTATCTCGGCTCATATGAGATGACCTCCGCAGAGCTGTGGGGCAAGGGGCTTGTGGGCAGCGGCCGTGAATTCTGCGTGGAGTGCTGGTTCGACACCGAGGACATAGCCGATGAGGAGGAATACAACACTGCCTTCTATGAGGAGGGCAGCTACGACACCTTCTACCACTACTACTACGGTCCCGGCATCTATATCCGCTGCCGCTGGGAAAACGGAGTTGCCCGCATAGTGGATCACACAGGGGTATTTCTGGCAGATCTGACACAGGATCTTAACGGTGTCTCTGAGGACAACACCACAGGCTATGACACATTCTTTGACTTCTACAACGACAAGGCGGCGTGCGATGCCGCAATGAAAAAGCTTGCGGTGGACGGAGATCACATTGTGGCACAGGCGCCCATTATGCTCTCTGACGGACGCATATCGGGAGTGTCCATATATCCGAGACGTTATTCCGACTGCACCGAAAGGGACGGCAAGCTCTACGGCGTATTCGACAATGCCTACTTCACGGAAACCTCCAACACCTACTCCTCCCCCGTAGACTACAAGGACGATCACGGTGCCTGCTCTGAGCTTTTTTCAGACCCCTTCGAGATAATATTTGACGATTACAACTGTGACGGCGACCCCGAATTTGCCTTAAAGCAGGACTACAACGACGAGACACGGTACGGTGCCCGCTACGAGGTGCGGTGCATGGCTGCGGATCAGACACCCCGTGACACACGCTTTGATTTCTTCATGGCAGGACGCCACGAGGAGACCATCCGCCTTCAGCATACAGGGGCATCGGGGGGCACATCATATCTGAAGTGGGGTCTTGACGAAAACGGAGATATGCAGCCCTCCGAGCCTGTGGATGAATACCGTATGTATTCACAGCGGTACTACCTCCCTGCCACTCTCAGGGGCTACGATGACGAAAGGCAGATCATCTGCTATTTCTGGAACAACACCGGAACGGAAGTAACAACAGGCACCGAATACACCGTTGAGGACACAGAGGGCAAAATACTGGCACATGGCACACTTGCCTCCCCTGTGACGGCACAGCCCTACCGTGAGGCGGAGATAGCCTTTGATGTGGATGTGCCCTCCCTTGGAGCGGGTGAATACAGGATAGGTATTTCCTGCGGGCAGGAGAAGGTATACGGCGGCTTCTTCGTAAGAGGAGAGGACACCTCCCTTTCCATCAGATGCACCACTCCAAATCCCACAGCAGGGATGTACTCCATAGAGTACAGCATCACCAACACAGGCTCACTGCCCCTGAGAATATCAAGTGCGGAGCTTATGAAGGGGGATGACCTCATCTGCACAGCCGATGTATCAGATGTAAGCCTTATTACGTCAAATAACAAGCAGAGCCTTGTGTTCATCACCGATACACCTCTTGAAGAGGGCGAATACCATGTATGCGTACAATGCGGTGAACGAATGACAGGTGGCGACATTACCCTTAAAGCCCTTTCAGATGAGGACAGGTACGTATACGGCGGCAAGGCTGATGCAGACTTCACAGGAGATGATATAGCACTGACCTTGAACAGCACCTCAGATCTTTCCGGAAAAGGTCTGTCCTATGAGGAAAGTGCTGTGGAGGTGCGTACAGAAAGCGGCTGGGAAAGGACGGTATTCTTCCCCGTCACCGGGTTTGAGCAGACAGGATCCGGCAAATACCGGATGATATTCGGGGATGCATCAAAAACCATTGATGCAGATCCAAAGGAACTGAGATCCACTTACAATTTCTACATGAACTACATTGACGAAGCCCTTGAAGCCGGAGAGATCATGGAAGAGGAAATGTATATGTATGATCAGATAAAGGCCATGACCCCTTTGGAATTCTACATATACCTGTCCTTCGGCTATATCCCGGTACAGCCCGAAGCCGGCATGAGATGCAGAGCCCTCATGGGCAGTGAATATGTATACTTTACTCTATGATGAGAGGCCATATGAAAGTACTTCAGAAACTACTGACGGCACTGCTGCTTGCCGCACTCACCATAAGCTGTGGCATGAGTGCGGGGGCTGAGAGCTTTGACCCCAAAGACTCGTACAAAAAGGAAGGGGACAACAATCCCCTCTCCCCACTGGTATTCTGTGCAGATCCCACAGCCGTGGAATACAAGGGGAGACTGTACGTATACGGCACCAACGATCATCAGCAGTACGAGGAAAAGGGCGCTGATATTGAGAACACCTACGAGAAGATAGTGTCTCTTGTGGTGTTTTCCACCGATGACATGGTGAACTGGGAGTATCACGGAGAGATAAACGTTAAGGAGATAGCCCCATGGATAGCCAATTCATGGGCACCCTCCGTAGTATCCCGTGTGGAAAAGGACGGGCTCACCCACTTCTACCTCTACTTTTCCAACAGCGGCATGGGCACAGGGGTGATAACTGCCACTGACCCCTTGGGACCCTGGACGGATCCTCTCGGGAAGCCCCTTGTAAGCTATAAGACCCCTGGGCTCAAAGACTGTCCTGTTCCCTTTGATCCGGGAGCTGTCATTGACGAAAACGGTGTAGGCTGGCTCGCCTTCGGGGGAGGCAAGGCACAGGGCGGCACCGATGAATACCCCGGCAGCGCCCGCATAGTAAGGCTTGGGGAGGATATGATCTCCTTTGACAGCGATTTTACGGAGATACCTGCACCTTATTTCTTTGAGGCATCGGAATTAAACTTCATAAACGGCTGGTATGTATACACCTACTGCTCAGACTGGAGCCGCCATCTGATAGGCTGGGTAAAAATGCCCTACGATGTCCCCGCTCCCGGCTCATGCAGCATGATCTGCATGAAGACGAAAACTCCCCTTGACCCGGACAGCTGGAAAATGGTGGGCGAGGTGCTGAAAAACCCGGGAGAACTGGGCTTTGACTACTCCAATAATCACACCCATATGCACAAGTACAAGGGGAAGTGGTACATCATCTACCATACCCTTGCACTGAAACAGGCCATGGGCATAGCAGGCGGCTACCGTTCTCTGTGTGTGGATGAGATAGCTGTGGATGAGGATACAGTCACCATAACATCCGCAAAGGGCTCCCACAAGGGCGTGGCAGAGCCTGCTGACAGTAAATTCTCAGGCAGCGGCAGTATGCAGATAAACAACTGTTACGGCATACACTTTGACACATCCGATCCCCATTCTCCCGCAGTGGTCTCTGACAAGGCGGGAGCATGGATAAAGGCGGCGGATATTTCCTGTGATACGGCAGTGAAGCCCTCGGATACAAAAAAGATCACCTTTGCGGCTTCTGTCCGGGGCAAAGGCACCATAAGGCTCTACACAGGGAAAAAACTTTTAGCTGCGATAAAAGTAGATTCCCCGAAGAGCTTCGGAACAGTTTCTGCCGATATAAGCAGAGAGCTGCTCAAAGACGGCACGGATCTGTACATGGTCTTTGACAGCGGGGATATGAGCATGAAAAGCTACGGCTTCAAAGCCACAGGCAGGGACATCCCACCCGCCTTAGCGGCAGGAGCTGCAGTCGGTGTGGCTGCTGTGGGGTGCATTATCGCAGGTATCACAAAGAAATGAGCAAGTGAGGTACATACAATGGAAGAATTAGCGGCATATGGCTATACGATCGGCTATCTGTTCTTTACCGTGGGGGTAAGAGTGGCTCTGGGGTGCTTAGGACGGAAGATAGTGAATGACAAGGGATACCCGAAAGAACAGAACCACGGCTTTGTATGGGGCTTCTTTCTCGGGATCATAGGGCTTTTAGTGTGCAGCATCAAAAAGCCCTACTACGATACCATCGGCTATGCACCGCAGAACCGCATAAACTATAACGGCGGCTATCCGGGCTATGGTCAGAATCAGGCACCAAACTACGGACAGGCCTACGGTCAGGGGAACCCACAGAATCAGGCACCGAACTACGGACAGGCAGGGTACGGACAGCCAGGCTACGGACAGGGGTACACTCCCACGTCACAGCAGCAGGATGAATCGACGGGAGTTTGCCCCTACTGCGGACAGGTAAACAAGAAGGGCTCCAGATTCTGCTCCTCCTGCGGAGGGCAGATGCAATAAAAGACAAAAAAGCAAGCAGGCTCACCTCTTGGTGGGATCCTGCTTGCTTTTTTATACACAGATATTGTCCTTGATATTCTCAAAGGTCTTTTCGCCGATACCGCTTACCTCCATGATGTCCTCGATCCTTTCAAAGGCATGGCTCTCACGGTATTCAATAATTGACTGTGCCTTCTTCTCCCCTATTCCTTTAAGGGTCATAAGCTCCTCCGCCGTAGCGGTGTTGATGTTTACAGGCCCGTCCTTTGCCGTCTCCGCTGCAACAGTCCCCTCTGCCGCCGTGGTCTCACGGCGCAGCTCAAATTCGCTCTGAGCGGCTGTCACCGCATCCGAAAGATCCATTGCGGGGAGGTCTATGGTGCGGGGTGACGTTTCCGTGGATGTTACGTCCGCAGCTTCCTCCGTAAACTCCTCCGCCGCCGATCCCTCCTCCGAGGGCAGCAGCCCTCTGTCGGGAACAGCCGTCACATACTCAGTGCCCGGGGCGGTCATCTCCACCACCTGCATCTCCTGCCTTGCCCTGTCCCTTGCCCCGCCTATGAACACACCTGCAACACCCGCCGCCGTACACAGCACCAGAGCGGCGATATAGGCGGTATGAGGGGGTATTCCCTTATCCTTCCGTGAGGACACAGATACCGCCTCCTTTCAAGGGGTCATCTTGCGACGGGATCTCCCATCATCTTGCGGAAATCAGCCACACTCTTGTTCTTCTGGTCCACCATTTCATTTATCTCGGCGGACACACTTGCCAGCTCTGATGTCAGGGCGCTGATGTCCTTTATGGCAGCAGCTATCTTGTCAGCGGAGCTTTTGGAGGTGTCTGCCAGTGTGCGCACCTCCTGTGCGATGACTCCGAAGCCCTTGCCGCTCTCCTTTGCCCTTGATGCCTCAATGGAGGCATTGAAGCCAAGTATCCTGGTGTTGAGGGCGATGTTCTGTATCACCTTTACAGTGTCCATAGTGAGGGCTACCTGCTCTGCGCAGCGGTTGGCAGTATCCACCATGCCCTCCACCTTTTCCTTGATGACCACAGTGGAGCGGGCATTGCTCATGCCAAACTCCCTGACCTTTTCGGAAAGGGAGGAATCTCCCCCGCCGTCAGCCTTGTACTTGATAGTGCCTGATGCGCCCGTCACCATCTTGGTCATAAAATCCGCCATGGATGCAACTCTCTGCTTGGGGATTATTTCCACCTTGCCGGAGAGGTATCTCACATCGTCAATGGAGGTGCGTGTCTCCTCCGCTACCCTGTGGAGCAGAGCCTCATCAGGCTTTTCGGCAAATACCTCCCCCCCGATGAAATATCCCACACACTCATTGTGGAAGAATATGGGGGCAGTAAACTCCAGCAGTCCCAGTGAATTGGTGTAGACAGAATAGGTCTTCTTGGCAAGGGTATCATCTGCTGCATTTTTGTCGAACATTCTGCCCTTTTTCAGCTTCAGGAAGTAGTCGCTGAAATTTGTGCGTGATGTGACCGCAGTGCCGTTTGCATCAACGATCACCATTGCAATGCCTGTAGAATCGCACATCCCCTCCTGCATCTCCTGCAGAACGCTGGTGCCTACATAGTCGATAAGCTTTGCCATTGTATTCCCTCCGATTTGAAGTTACTGTATCTCGCAAAAGTTCCCCAAAAATCTGAAATATTTCATGGACATACTGAGATCCCCCAGCAGTGCCGATACCTTCTCATTGCTGCAGTTGCCCTCAAAGTCAAGGAAGAAGGTGGCATCAAAGTCCTGCCCCGCAATGGGCATACTTACTATCTTGGTAAGGTTGAGTCCGTTCACCGCAAATTTGGTAAGTGTGCGGTAAAGTCCGCCGGGGGTGTGGGGGGTGCTGAAGGATACGGTGATCTTGTCCGCATCCGCCGGCACAAGCAGCGATCTTGAAAAGCAGATGAACCTTGTATAGTTGGGATATGCATCCGCTGCACGCTCCTCAACTATCTTCAGCCCCAGCCTTTGGGCACACTCTTTCGAGCAGATACAGCCTATCTCACCGTCTGTGGAGTCCTTTACCATCTGTGCGGCAAGGGCGGTGTTGCTGTATTCCGCCGGCTGGAGCCTGTGCTCCTTCAGGTATATGCTGCACTGATCCAGTGCCTCCTTCTTGGAGTATACCCTTGTGACCCTTTCGGGATCCGTATCCTGCTTTACCGCAAAGCAGTGGGTGATAGGCACCTTTATCACACAGTTGATGTACAGGTCATATCGTGAGAGAAGGGAGTAGGTCTCTTCAATGGTGCCCACGGTGGAGTTTTCAAGGGGCAGTATGCCGAAGTCCGCCCTGCCGGATTCCACAAGCCCCACCACATCGGGGAAATGTGTGGTGAAGCGTATGGGCTTCTCCTTCCCGAACAGGCGGATGCAGGCAGCCTCGGAGTATGCCCCCGTAGTCCCCTGGCAGGCTATGACCTCCGCCTTTTCAGGCTCAAACCTCCCGGTCTCCCCCATGCTCACATTGTCATATATTATCTCTGACTGGAGGCACTTGCTTATGTCCATTATGCTGGTGAAAAGCACGGCGGAAGCATCTGCAAGCCCGTCCTCCGAGCGGCTGCGCACCTTGTCGATTATCGCCCTTTCACGCCCGTCCTGCATTATGGGCAGGGAGTTTTCCTTCTTGTAGCGGGCAATGCTGCGGGTGATGTCCATGCGCCTTTCAAAAAGGGACTGGAGCTGTGCATCTATGCCGTCTATTTCATTTCGCAGTTCGTTAAGATCCATATTGTTACCTTTGTTTCAGCTGAGGTCAGCCATTTCCATATATATGCCCAGATTCTCGGCTATGTAGTCCTTGCGACCCTGCAGGTCATCCCCAAGGAGGAGATCGAATTTCTTCGCAGTCTCCTCTGCGTCGGAGGGTGTGACCTTGATGAGCCGCCTTGTTTCAGGATTCATAGTGGTAAGGGACATCATCTCAGGGTCGTTCTCGCCCAGACCCTTTGAGCGGTCTATCTTGTATTTTTCGGCCCCTATTTTCTTGAGTATGTCCGCCTTTTCCTTCTCGTCATAGGCAAAGTAGGTCATTTTAGAGGTGTTGATCTCAAAAAGGGGAGATTCCGCTATATATACATATCCCTGCTCGATGAGGGTGGGGGTGAGGCGGTACAGCATAGTGAGCACCAGAGTGCGTATCTGATAGCCGTCCACATCCGCATCGGTACAGATTATGACCTTGTTCCAGCGGAAATTGTCCAGTGAGAAGGTGGCAAGCTCCTTGTTGGCCTTGCTCTTCACCTCAACGCCGCAGCCTAAGACCTTCACAAGATCCGTTATGATGTCGGATTTGAATATGCGCTCGTAGTCGGCTTTAAGGCAGTTGAGTATCTTGCCCCTTATGGGGATTATTGCCTGAAATTCCGCATTGCGTGCAGTCTTGCAGGAGCCCAGGGCGGAATCGCCCTCCACGATGTAGACTTCCCGCCTTGACTTGTCACGGGTGCGGCAGTCAACAAACTTTTCCACCATGTTGGCAAGGTCTATCTGCTTGGTAAGGTTCACCTTGGTGTTCTGCCTAATGCGCTCTGCGGATTCACGGCTGCGCTTGTTGATAAGTATCTGATCCGTTATCTTGCCCGCATCTGCGGGATTCTCGATAAAGTATACCTCGATCTCCCTTTTGAGGAAATCCACCATGTTGTCATATATGGACTTGTTGTTTATTGCCTTCTTGGTCTGATTCTCGTATGAGGTATAGCTTGAAAAGGTGGAGGAGATGAGTACCAGACTGTCTGCAATGTCATCATCCTTGACTGCCTTCTCATTCTTCTGGTACTTGCCGTTCTGCTTTAAATAGTTATCTATGGCCTGACGGAACGCAGTCCTCACAGCCTTCTGGGGGCTGCCGTCATATTCAAGGGGGGATGAATTGTGGAAGTACTCCTGATCGCTCTCCTTGCTTGTGAAGGTAAATGCCACGGAGAGCTTCATCCTGTATTCGGGTCTGTCCGGGGCATCCCTGCCCACACGGTCGCAGGTGCGGTACACAATGTCTGTGAGCCGCCCCTCACGGGTTATCTCATCAAGGTAGTCGGTTATGCCGTTTTCGTAGTAGAAGGTCTTCTCATCGAAGCCCCCCTCGCTGTTTTCCACCCGGAGGACAAAGGTTATCCTCGGATTTACCACCGCCTGCTTTTTAAGGGTATCCTCAAAGTATTCAACGGGTATCTCTATCTCGGTGAACACCTCTGAATCGGGCCGCCAGCGCTGTACAGTGCCTGTCCTTGTGCCGCTGTACTTCTTCTTTGAAAGGCCGCCTATATTCTTGCCCTTTTCAAAGTGGAGGGAATACTCATATCCGTCACGGTAGACGGTGACATCCATGTACTCCGATGCATACTGTGTGGCACAGGCGCCAAGGCCGTTGAGACCAAGAGAGAATTCATAGTCGCTGTTGTCGTATTTGCCGCCTGCATAAAGCTCGCAGTAGACCAGCTCCCAGTTGTATCTGTTCTCCGTCTTGTTGAAGTCCACAGGGCAGCCCCGTCCGAAGTCCTCCACCTCCACGGAGTTGTCCGCAAAGCGGGTGACGATTATCCTGTCGCCGTTGCCGTCCCTTGCCTCGTCTATGGAGTTTGAAACTATCTCAAATACCGAATGTTTGCACCCCTCCAGATCGTCAGAACCGAATATGACCGCAGGGCGCTTCCTTACTCTTTCCTCATCCTTTAAAAGACTTATACTTTCATTGTCATAGGTTTTCTTTTTCTGCTTTGCTGACATACTATCCTTTTCTCTCCTGTTTTGCTGTATCACCTTACATTGGCGATGTGCTTCTCCCTGTATTCCAGCAGGTACTTGCAGCCGATGAACACCCCTGTGAAGAACAGGGCGGGGCGCCAGTCGATGCTGTCACGCTTTGAGCTCACATACACCTCTGCGGGAGCATCCTTTGCTCCTATGGCATACAGTGTGGCGGGAACGCCGCTTTCAAGCAGTATGCGGGTGGGTCTCTGGGATATAAAGCCCTTTAATACCACCTCTGCCAGAAATGAGGACACAGCCGCAGCCGCAGCTGTCCTGCCCACTATCTCCACCACCTGACGCAGGGTCTGCTCGTCCATGTAGTATCTGCCGTTCATTGTGCACCTCCGCCTACTTTCAGCTCAAAATAAAAGTCATCCATAACGTAGCCGCCGCCTATGTCGGTAACGCCCTCTCCGCACTTTTCAAAGCCCAGCGCCCTGTATACGGCAATGGAGCTCTCATTGTGGCGGTTGACCGTCAGCCATATGGCATTAAAGCCGTGCTCTGCGGCATATGCCCTGTGCATATCCATCACAGTGCGGGCATAGCCCTTGCCCCTCTCCTCTTTAAGAAGATATATCTTTGAAAGGAAAAGCCTGTCCCCGTCGGGCTTTATGGCTGTGTAGCCTATATCCCTGTCCCTGTGCTTGATGATGTAGTATATATACCCCTCATCGGCGATGTTCCTCTTCTCTGCTTCAACAGAGCAGAACTTTTCCACCATGTAGTCTATCTGCCCCGGGGTGAGTATGCAGGGGAAATACTCATGCCATATCTCATCGGCAATGGCGGCAGTCCTTTTTAGCTGCTCCTCTGTCCTTGCCTCAACAAGCTTTATGTCGGTCATCCGCTTTCTTCTCTCCCTAAAAAAGCTCTTTATCACAGCAGCACACTCTTCGCTGTCCTGCCAGAGCACGGCAACACCGTTTTCTTCAAGCAGCCGTGCGCCGCCTGAACCGCTGGTATCGGAGGCACCGCAGACAACACGGCCTATCCGTGCGTTAATTATGGCTCCCGCACACATGATGCAGGGCTCAAGGGTGACATACAGGGTGCAGCCCGTCAGCCGCCAGCCCCCCAGTGTCTGTGAGGCACGGATTATTGCTTCAATCTCTGCGTGGGCTGTGGGGTCACGCCGCTCCTCACGGCGGTTCCTCCCCTCCCCTGCTATGTGTCCGTCACTGTCCCTTACCACCACTGCCCCTACGGGCACCTCACCGCTTTCGGCGGCAGTCTGGGCGTGGAAAAGGGCTCTGAGCATATTGTGATCCTTATCCATAGTACACCTATGCTATTATAAGCACATAGACGGTCTGCATCGCCAGAAGTCCCAGCCACAGTATCATACCCGGTCTCAGGATAACGGTGGCTGCCTTCTGGGTGTCGGTAATGTAGAGGTTTGATACAGGCAGGCTTATATTCCTGCTGAATTTCAGCAGAAAGCGTATGGTCCCGATTATCCCCGCCGCACCGAACAGGAGCATCAGCACCACCGCACCCACAGGGTATCCGGAGGGGCTGTGATACTGATACAGCATAAGGCCGAAATGACCGCCTGTTATTATTATCCTCATTGCCACCGCCGTCAGTATGGAGCCTGTCTTCAGGGTAAAGTAGCCTATTACCGCAGAATACATCACGGTGTACAGAAAGTTGCCGTACATATTGGTCATGGCGGCGATAAGGCAGGTCATGATAAGGGCAAAGCCGTCCCCGAACTGCCTGAAAAGCTGGAGGAACACCCCTCTGTGTACGATCTCGCTGACAACAGGGATCACCACCATATAGAGCAGACCCATCAGCACCGCATTTGCCGTACCCTCCGCATACCATTCGCCTATCTGGGATTTGAGCACCTGAGACGGCAGGATCAGCGCCTCAAGGGCATGGAGGACAGTTATTGCCGAGAATGTCATCATGGCAAAGGGCACACAGCAGGAAAACAGGGGCATATTGGTTATTTTAAGGGGCATGATCACCCTGACAGGTATGCGTGCTGCCACAAGGGCAATGCTTACGGGAAGGAGCTTTCCCAATATGTTGAAAAGGTAGGAGGCTGCCACAGGAGCAAGCCCCTTCCCTACGAAAAAGCCGTCCTTTGTCAGCACAAGGCCGAACAGCCCCCCTGTGGGGAAATCGCTGAACAGCAGTTTCATCATGAATGTGATGAAGGTATAGCTGATAAGTATCACAGCGGTGAGGTCAATGGTATTCCTGAATGCCCTGTACTCCACAGCATAGGGGTTCTCATCCACAAAGCCCTGCCCCTCGCTGTACTGGTGCTCCCTGCGGCCGTCGGAAAAGTAGAAGGTATACTTGTTGCTCTTGTCAGACCGCCATTTGCGGTAGATAGCATTGTACTTGGCATCCTGCTGGCGCAGGGAAACTATCTTGTCATCATTTCTGTCAGCCAATTCAGCACCCCCTCAGTTTACGGCAATACATATGTATACATATTTTAGTATATCACAAATATGGTGCGAAAGAATTAATTTTTAATATATATTTCATGTATTAATTGTTTATACGCAGATACTATTTCTGTCTGACAGCACAAAAAAGGGGACAGGAAAACTGTCCCCTTTAAACATCAGTTTCTGTTGCCTATCTCGTTATAGCTGGCGATAGAACCATTCTGACACAGCAGATTGAATGCTGCAGTCGCCCGCCTGTTCTCCTCGGCACTTGCTGTTGCCTTGCCTCTCTTTGCACTGTAGCCGAAGGCGATGTTCCCGTTGGAATCAAGGAAGAAATCCACCTGATAGGTATCCCAGCTGAACTCCTGATCCTCCGTGCCGTAAGCCTTCCCTCTTGAACGGCATCTTATCTTGGCGTAGCCCTTTCTCTTGTCAGGCTGATGAAAGGGATATACCCTTTCCTCGATACCGTTACTACCTCCCTTTCTGACAGTGCCTTTGTCAGCATTTACAATAAACCCCTGTTCCTCCAGTATCTTTGCCACCTGCATACTGGATGTGCGTATCTCCTTGGGATCCACATAAATATATCCACGTTTGTCATTGTTATAGGGATTCTTGACCACAAGAGGATCATCCCAGGAATGGAGAGCCTCATATGCCTGGAGGGCATTGCACATTGCCCGGGCATTCTCAGCATCCGCAATGTTGTTTGCCTTCTCAACATATGCTACCAGATTTGGAATAAGCATTGCAGCAAGCACTGCCACAATTGCGATTACCACCATGAGCTCAACGAGTGTGAAGGCTTTCAGTGCTTTGAGTGTTTTTCTGATTTTGCCGTTTTGTTCACTCATATCAAGCCCTCCTTTTGTATCAATTTCATGTCAAGCTGCAAAAATCTATAATTTTTACAGCTTAAACGTTTAATTATTGCAACTTTTACTTTATTATAAATTTTAATTATATCATATATCCATATTCCATTAACACATATGTTTATTAATTTTTCTAATATATTATGTGTATGTATGTGTACTTTTCCCCCGTAAAAAAGCTCCCCCGTGTGCCGGGAGAGCTTCATTATCACATCTTGTTCAGGACTGAGCCGTATGTCCGCCCATTCTGCCGCCCATACCGCCCATGCCGTTGGCGGATATGGCATTGCCGCTGTCATCTATGTTCACCACGCCGCTCACATCGGTGCTCACCACCTGTGTATCACCAATGTACAGGGAATAGGTGCCGTCTGTCATGTCCGGGGTGCTGACTGTTACAAAGCTGTAGGTCTTTTCCGGGGTGTAGGATATCACCGTGCTGCCCCCTGCGTCCCTTATCGAAAGCTCCGTTCCTGCCGCCTGCTGGGAGGAGAGGGCCACGGAGAGGGCATTCTGGGAGGAGCTGCCGGAGAGTCCCTGTGCCATGCCGCTTGAACCCACGGCGATGAGGGTGCCCCCTGAGATATCAAAGGTGCCGTTGTAGTCAAGGGCGCCGTTGCCGCTGTTTACAGGACCGTCCACACAGACGGTGCCCCCGGTCATGGTGATGCTGCCGTTGGAGTCAATACCGTCCCCCTCGGAGGATACGTTCACCGTGCCGCCGCTTATGAGAAGGCTCAGGCTGTCATCTGCCGCAAATTCGTTCCCGAAGCCGCTGAGTGCACCCCCGGAAAGGTTTATGCCGTCATCCGATGAATACACATCCCATGTGCCGCCCCTTATCTCCATCACAGGGGCTTCAAGGCCTTCGCTGCTCTTCTCCACGGTGCCCTCGCCGTCTGCAAGGGTAAGGCTCGTATCTGCGTGGAGGGCATCATCCCCGGTGTTGATGACAAACGTACCCCCTGTGACACTTACAGTGCCGTCTGAATGTATGGCATCATCTGCGCTGTCTATGGTGATGCTGCCTCCTGATACATTCACTGCCTGTGCCGCCTTTATGCCCTTGGCTGATACGTGGTCTTCATCGTCGTCAAGGTCGCTGTTCTCCCATGCGCCGAAGAAGCCGCCCCCGAATGAGGGTGCCTCGCCCATGTCAGGCATATCACCCATGTCGGGTCTTTCGCCCATGCCGGGCATACTGCCGTCCTGTTCTCCCATGGGAGGGCGGGCGTTTTCTGTGGACAGCACAGGCTGTGACTCATCCGTAGTCTGGCGGTTCCTGCCGCCTCTGCCGCCCATTCCGCCCATCTGCATACCGCCGCCCGGCTGATTGCCGGAGGGTGCCTTGGCTGCCGCATTTGCCGAACCGCCCCCTGATACTATGGCAACAGAGCCGTCAGAAATGTCCACGATACCTCTGCCCTCTTCCTCATCATTGGTGGAAACTATGCCATCGCCTCCGGAGGTCACGTTCACTATGCCGCCGCTTATCTGCACGCTGTCCTTGCCCTTTATGCCGTCCCCTGCAGAGTTTACGGCAATACTGCCGTTGTGTATCTTCACGTCGTTGGTGGAGTGTATGCCGCCGCTGTAATTGCCGTTTACAACAAGGGTGCCTGAGCCCTTGATCACAAGGTCATCCTTGGAGTATATGCAGGCATCGGGGGCATCCTCGGAGGTATCCGCATAGCTTTCCCCGTCGGAAAGGGTGTTGGTGCTGCCGTTTTTCACCTTTACCGTCACCTTGTCCGCACTCTTTACCCACAGAGCACAGGATGTGGTGCAGGTGATGTCAACGCCGTCCAGCTCCAGGGTAACATCGCTTTCCTTGTCGGTTTCAACGATTATCTGCCCGTCGGAAAGGCTCCCCTCTATGTGGTAAAGCCCCGCCTGTGTAACAGTGAGCACGCTGCCACTGCTTTCTGCACCTGTGCCCTCTACGGTGATGCCCTCGTCTGAGAGGAATATGTTGGCAGAAAGCACCTCATCATTCTCCTCATCCTCTGCTGCAAGGAGCGTAGTTTCCTGTGCCTGCTCCGTGGTGAGGGCGGTGTCGGATGTGCTCTGCGCCGTCTGCTGTGCCGATGTGTCAGCCGTGTCGGGCTGTGTGCCCTCTGCTGTGCAGGCTGCCAGCAGGCAGGCTATTGCCAGGGCTGTCATCCCTGCGGATGTTCTCTTTATATGCTCTTTCTTTTTCATGTGTGTCTCCTTTCGTTCGTCAAGGAGGGGTCACAGCTCCGCATTGTTGGGCTTTATGCGCCCTAAGGATATGGCAAGATTGCCGTTTCTGGTGCGCAGCTTGTCTATCATAGCCTTGCGGGATGCCCTGTCCTTCATTACTACCTCGTAGCGCAGCTCAAAAAGGCTGCCCATATTTGTGGTCTTGGTGGAGTCAAGAGTGTAGGAGGAGGTGTATTCCTTCAGGATGTCATCGAAGACACCCTCATAGTCGATGTCCTCGGGAATGGTTATCTTCAGCTCTGATACATTGTCGCTGCTGCCGCCGAAGTTCAGCATGGTGAGTGCCAGCATCACAGCACACGCCACAACGGTCACCAGCATTGCGAAGAATATCTGCCCCATGCCTGTTGCAAGGCCTACTGCCATTGCAAGGAATATGGCGGCAATGTCCCTTGAATTGCCGGGTGCTGAACGGAACCTCACCAGTGAGAAGGCGCCCACCACCGCAACACCTGTTCCCAGATTGCCGTTTACCATCATGATCACCGACTGCACCACAATGGGAAGTATGATAAGGGTCATGACGAAGTTCTTGTTGTATCTGTTTTTGTACATATAGCAAAGGGCTGTGATGACACCGCAGACAACGGCTACCCCGGCGCAGATGAGAAAGCCCGTGAATGTGATCGCGCTGCTGTCAATAATACTTTTGAACATGATAGACCTCCTGTTAAATCAAATCAGTTGCCTTATATTGACAACTGATCTGTGATGATATGGTGTTTTGCCGGGATCACGCCTGTGCCCCCGCAGCATGGACAATGGAATTGGAGTAGGTGCCGTACCTGCCGGCAGTGCCTTCAAGCTCCTGGGAATAATACTTTCCGTACTTGGACACGGACACGGGATAGGCACCCGCCGAGCTCAGGGCGCTTACCATCCACATGGGCATGGAGTTTGATATCTTTATCTCCAGCAGCACGCTCCCCGCCGGGAGGAGAAGATCTCCCCTGTCCCCTGCTGTATGGTCAAGGTCGTTCCTGCGGCAGCGGATGTTGAAATCAAAGGTCATGCGTATGGTCTCATCCTCCGGGCAGAACATTGCGATGCGGTCATAGCACATGGTCAGTCTGGGATATGCATGATAGAGCCCCACCGCATAGTCTATCTCATCGAATATCTGGGAATGCCCGCTGTATTCCCCTGTTGCCACATAGTGCTCATAGTCTCCCAGGGTCATAGCGATGCGCCTTTTGTAGACTGTGCCCTTGAACTTCTTCTTCAGCTCCAGGAAAACGGTGCTGTTCTCATCCTCAGGCGCCCCGTAGCTTCTTGCACGTATCTTCTCCTTGTATACAGGCTTGTCCAGGGAGCGGCGTATCATAATATCATCGCTGCTGTCAAAATACGTGGTGTATATGGTAGTAAGTCCGTACTTATCCTCCGCCATGTGTGCATTTATCATATGGCGCAGCTTCAGGTACTGGCTCCCTGTAAGGATGTATTTTATCTCTTCTCTTTTGAATACTGTCTTCATAACAGGCAACCTCCCTTCTGTGTTGTCGGTGAGTATGTCCTCTGTGCTTTACTGTGTATATGATAACCCATTTACCTTAAATTAAACTTTAAGTTTTCTCAAAAGGGGAAGATTTCACATTTTTCACGTTTTCATCACAAATTATCGGGCTTGACTATCGGGAAAATATATTGTATAATATACCTATCCTAAACCATGCAAGAAGAAGGTCAATATGCTTAAAATACTGTTTGTGGGTGATATAGTAGGCAGCAGAGGGGCACTATTTGCCGAAGGTGTCTGCCGCCGCCTGAGACGTGAGCGGGGCATAGATCTGTGCATAGTCAACGGTGAGAACTCCGCTGACGGCAACGGCATAACCCCCCATTCAATGGAGACACTGTTCACCTTTGCGGATGTGATCACCACAGGGAACCACTGCTTCAGGCGCCGTGAGATAATGGGAGAGTACGACCGCAATGATTTTCTGCTGCGGCCTGCAAACTATCCGGAGGGCGTTGCGGGGAAGGGCTGCACCACAGTGGATCTGGGGCGCTGCTCCCTTATGGTCATCAATATTATGGGAACTTCCTTCATGGAACCTCTTGACAACCCCTTTTCCAGAATGGATGAGCTGCTGACCGGTGCCGGTACGAGAAACATCATCGTAGACTTTCACGCAGAGGCATCGGGGGAAAAGCGTGCCATGGGCTTTTTCCTTGACGGCAGAGTATCTGCTGTCATAGGCACCCACACCCACGTCCAGACTGCGGATGAGACTATCCTCCCCAAAGGCACCGCCTACATCACCGATGCGGGGATGTGCGGCACGGAGCTTTCAGTCCTCGGTGTGGAATCACAGCTCATAATAGAGAAAATGCGGTTCAAGACCCCTGTTAAGTTCAAGGAGGCTGAAGGGGCGCAGATACTCTGCGGAGTTCTGGTCACCCTTGATGAAAAGAGCGGCAGAGCCATTGACATAGAGCGCATACAGGTAAGGGAGGGCGACAGCCGTCACTGATCCCGCATCCTGTCTTATCTTTTACACACAGTCCATCCACTCGTCCACACAAACCCATTCTTACAAAGGAGCCATCATGGAAGTATTAAAGGTCTCATCCGGATCAGCACCCAACATGGTCGCAGGAGCCATTGCAAACGTCATGCGCAGGGACGGCAAGGTAGAGCTGCAAACCATAGGCGCAGGAGCCACAAATCAGGCTGTAAAGGCCATAGCCATCGCAAGGGGGTACCTTATCCCCGTGGGGATAAACCTCACCTGCACTCCCCTCTTCGGCAAGACTGAAACAGACGGCACCGAACGCACTCACATAAGGTTCATCTGCTTCGACTGCGGTCTGGAATGATCACAGGAATTTATCCTCAAACCACACATCATCCACGGTGAATTCCCTGCCGCTCAGATAGTCAAGGGCAGTTTTCTCACCTGTAAAGTCAAATCTCAGCTTGTAGGCGCACAGTGCCTGTGTCTTTATGCCATAGGTGCGGTTTATGCGGTTGTCACCGTATTTGCCGTCCCCCAGCAGAGGATGGCCGATATATGCCATATGGGCACGTATCTGATGAGTACGGCCTGTCATAAGGTCGATCTCGGCAAGGGACAGCTCACCGTTTGTTTTCAGCACCTTATATCCCGTGATTATCTCCCGATTTTCACGGGTCTTTTTTTCCTGCACCGTGACCGTATTGGTCTTTGAATTCTTGAAAAGATAGTGGTGCAGCACTGCCTCACGGGGCTCCGGTGTGCCGAGGACTATGCACAGATACCTTTTGTGCACCTGCCTGCTCCGTATCTTTTCGTTCATTATCCGCAGAGCCTCTGCATTCTTTGCAGCTATGACGATGCCGCAGGTGTTGCGGTCAAGGCGGTTGCAAAGGGCAGGGGCAAAGCTGTTCTCCCGCTCCGGGTCATACTCACCCTTCTGTATGAGATATGCCTTCACACGGTTTGCAAGGGTGTCTGCGGTGCTGCTTTCGTCCTCATGCACCGCAAGCCCCACAGGCTTGTCCGCAAGGATGATGTTCTCATCCTCGTATACCACCCTTATATCCCCGCTTACACGGGATATATCCTTGCTGTCCTTAGCGAATACATCATCGGGGAGGTATATCTCCAGCACATCCCCCTCGCAGAGGCGGGCGGATATGTCACAGCGCCTGCGGTTGAGCTTGACATCCTTTTTCCGCACAGCCTTGTACAGCATGGACAGTGGCATATTGGGGCAGGCCTTGGTGATGAACTTGTCCACCCTCTGCCCCGCATCATTTGCATTTATAGTAAATCGTTTCATCTTGAACACACAGCACAAAACAGTCCTTGCGCTGATCGTCTGTCACTTGACAAGCATCTCAAAAAAAGTTCGTGTCACATTGCAGACAAACCCAATGTTTTTGGTAACCCATTCAGAGCCATTTACTGCAGTTCCCGGTTCATATGCAGAATCACCTGAAAAATCATCTTCATCCGGAAACAGCTCCTGGTTTTCATGAGCCTTATAATCGTATGTTCCTTTTTTTATTTCATAATACAGTTTGGTGACCCACACTTTACCCCATTTACCTTCATTTTTCATTATCAGTTCACCTTTAGGCGTATACCATTCTTCAGCAAAAGGTGAAAGATTTTTCAAATCATCGAATGTCATTTTTGAGGTAAAGAACCTGCAATCTACCAATAAGTCTCCAAGAAGTGTTATGCAAGGCTTTTCTAACCCATATCTTCTTTTATTATATGCGCTTAAGGTATCTGTAAATTCAACTATCATTATGCCGCCGGAAGTATAGGTCACATTGTCAAATTTATCCAGATTATCAAAAACAGACAGGGCGATCCCATCACGGTAATTGTCAAGATTTTCACGTTCCCAGTTGGCTCCGAATGTGTCGATAAAATTCCCGTTTGCATCTATCCATCCGTTTGTATTGGTGGGTAAAGAGCCTTCCCCTGCTGCAGCTCCATATACAGGCTCACGGAATATCTCGGGATCCGTTAGGTCATACTTCTTTATGATACCGTCTTCATTATAAGTATAAGCAACAGTTCCTATTCTCTTCGCTTTGGTTTTTCCCGGGATGTTGAACGCATTCACTTCTTCATTGTCTTTTGTCCCATATGCAACCGGCCACACTGCAAGTTTTAAAGTAAACTCCTTATGCATATCCACGGCATCCCAATCTATGATATATTTTCTGCCTATAGTCTCATGTACATAAGGGGCATCACTCGCAAAAACAGGGGCAGCACAAGCAAGAATACCAAGCCACACAAAAACTGCTATGATGCATTTAATATTCCTCATTGCATATCTCCATCATGCATTATTTGTAACCACCGCATAGGGAATAAATCTGCTGTTTTCACACTTTAACGGAACAATAAATGTTCTAATCTCAACCGCAGATACGTTTGATGAGGACGGGTCTTTCACCTTTAAAGATTCATCAAACTGATATGTAGCATCTGACTGAGCGAACATAAAAACTTCATTTGCAGTTTCCTAAACTAATCCATTTCCTATTCGCTGAGGAACAGAGCGGGTATTGTTAAGACCGCTTGAAAAGGCGTTGGAACAGACCGCTGCCATATCCGGATCATGGTATATTCCGGATATGGTTTTGATCCGGTCTCAGGCATTTCTTATCACTTGTTCAGATACTCATCAATGGCGGCGGCGGCAGTCTTGCCCGCACCCATTGCAAGTATTACCGTGGCAGCGCCTGTAACGGCATCTCCGCCGGCATATACGCCCTCACGAGAGGTAAGTCCTGTGTCCTCTGCGGCTATGATACAACCCCACTTGTTCACATCAAGTCCCTCTGTGGTGTCCTTGATAAGGGGGTTGGGAGATGTGCCCAGCGCCATGATAACGCAGTCCACCTCAATATCATGCTCGGAGCCCTCTACTGCGATGGGGCGGCGTCTGCCGCTGTCATCGGGCTCCCCCAGCTCCATGGAGATGCAGCGGATACCGCTTACAAAGCCGTTCTCATCCCCCAAGATCTCAACGGGGTTAGTCAGGGTGCGGAAGACTATGCCCTCCTCCTTTGCGTGCTCTATCTCCTCGGCACGGGCAGGGAGCTCCTTCTCGCTGCGCCTGTATATGATGTTCACCTCTTCGGCGCCAAGTCTGAGCGCACAGCGTGCCGCATCCATGGCAACGTTGCCGCCGCCTACCACGGCTACACGCCTGTTCTGCTTGATAGGTGTGTCGGAGTCCTCCCTGTATGCCTTCATCAGGTTCACACGGGTCAGGAACTCATTTGCGGAGTATACCCCCTTCAGGTTCTCACCGGGGATGTTCATGAACTTGGGCAGACCTGCGCCGCTGCCTATGAATACAGCCTTGAAGCCGTCCTCAAACAGCTCGTCTATGGTGATGGTGCGGCCTATGATGATATTGGTCTCCACCTTTACACCAAGGGCCTTGAGCCCCTCTATCTCCTTGCGGACGATGGACTTGGGCAGTCTGAACTCGGGTATGCCGTATACCAGCACGCCCCCTGCCAGATGAAGTGCCTCGAATATGGTCACATCATAGCCCAGCTTTGCAAGATCCCCGGCACAGGTAAGGCCTGCGGGGCCTGCTCCGATAACAGCCACAGCCTTGCCGTTGGAGGCAGGCTTTTCGGGTGTACCCGTAAAGTTAGCGTTGTGATAGTCCGCAACAAATCTCTCCAGGCGGCCGATGCCAACAGGCTCGCCCTTCTTGCCCCTGATACAGACACCCTCACACTGTGTCTCCTGGGGACATACTCTTCCGCATACGGCGGGCAGTGCGGAGGATCTTGCTATCACCTCATAGCCCCCCTCAAAGTCGCCCTCAGCCACCTTGCCGATAAATTCGGGGATGTCTATCTTTACAGGGCACCCGGCAACGCAGGGCTTAGCCTTGCAGTGCAGGCAGCGCTGTGCCTCGTCCATAGCCATTTCTGCGGTATAGCCCAGTGCGACCTCATCAAAATTCTTGTTTCTGACATTGGGATCCTGTGCAGGCATAGGGTTTTTGGTCAGAGACATATTGGGTTTAGCCATTTTACTTTACCTCCATTTTGAACAGGTTGCAGGATTCATCGTATTTTCTCTTCTCAAAGGGCTTGTATATCACAGAACGTGCCATAGCCTCATCAAAGTCAACAAGGTGTCCGTCAAAGTCGGGGCCGTCCACACAGGCAAACTTGGTCTTGCCGTCCACGGTAAGGCGGCAGCCGCCGCACATTCCCGTGCCGTCTACCATGATGGGGTTCATGGAGACTATGGTCTTTATGCCGTACTCCTTTGTGAGCTTGCAGACAAATTTCATCATGATTACGGGACCTATGGCGATGACCTCGTCGAACTGCTCTCCGCTGTCGATAAGGTTCTTGAGGGCATCGGTCACAAGACCCTTTGTGCCGTAGGAGCCGTCATCGCTCATGATGACCAGCTTGTCGGAACAGGCAGTGAACTCGTCCTCCAGTATCACCAGATCCTTGTTCCTAAAACCCACGATGGAGGTAACATCCGCCCCTATGTCGTGGAACTTCTTTGCCACAGGATAGGCAATGGCGCAGCCCACGCCGCCGCCTACAACAGCCACCTTCTTTATGCCCTCGGTCTCGGTGGGTCTGCCCAGAGGCCCTGCAAAGTCCTGAAGATAGTCCCCCTCCTGCATATGTCCCAGCTTGTTGGTAGTAGCCCCCACTATCTGCACGATAATGGATACCGTTCCCTTTTCCCTGTCATAGCCCGCTATGGTGAGGGGTATGCGCTCTCCGTCCTCATCAGTGCGCAGTATGATGAACTGTCCCGGCTGAGCCTTGCGTGCCACCGCAGGCGCCTCTATCTCATACATCATCACCGTAGGATTGAGCTCTCTTTTTTTCACTATCTTGTACATTTTTTAAGGTACCACCCTTCTGTATGTTGTTGTTCCTGAAAGCTGTGTGACAAGCGGAATGTCCGCTACTGTGCGGCACCGCCGTCACTCGTCCCCGCTGCCGTACTGCTTTTTGTATGCAAGGGGGCTTATGCCCACATTCTTCTTGAATTTGTTGTGGAAGTAGTTGATGTTGCTGTAGCCCACCATCTCCGCCACCTCGTACACCTTGTAGTCCTCCTCCGTCAGCAGGCGCTTTGCCTCGGTGATGCGGATATTGTCAAGGTAGTTGTTGAAGTTGTCCCCGGTGTACTGGTGGAACACCTTCCCAAGGTAGGCGCTGTTGTAGCCGAATATCCCGGCAAGCATCTCAAGGCGCAGCTCCCTGTTGTAGTTTGCGTGGATGTACTGCACCACACGCTCCATATTGCTCTTCGTGGACTTGCCGAAGCAGCTGTCGGAGACCCGCCTCAAAGCCTCCTTCATGCTGTCTATCATTACCGACAGCCCGGAGAACTCCTCCAGTGAGCGCAGATACTCGTCCGTTATAAGGTTTTCCGGCTTTTTCTCCGCCACAGTGCGCACCATGCGGGAGCGAATGTCTATCATGAAGGTAAGACAGCCCACCTTCGCCTTTTCCGGAGTCATGCCCCGGCACTGCATGGATGCCATGAACTGATCCATGAGGGCATTCAGCTTGTCGGTGTCGTTTATCTCGATAAAGGCATATGCCCGCTCCGCAAAGTCGTTCTGATCCGAGGGCTCCTTTATATCCCCCGTGGTGACAAGGGATCTGTTGTCAAAGAGGAACCGGCTCCTGTACAGATACTCCGCAGTGGTGTAGGACTGCTTGATGTTGTTGGCTTCGGAAACGTACTCTCCGCAGGTAATGTATACCTTCCCCCCGGAGGAGTCCGCCAGCTTCTGCAGTGCCGCATGAGCCTCCGCCTTCTTCCAGCTCTTGAAGAGAACTCCCAGCACACCGCTGATGTCTATGGTGACGATATCCACGGAGGCTAAGTTGTCAAAGAAGCGCCGCACCGATGAGTACACCGTCATCTTGTCCTCATCCTCGGTGACTGCAGATATTATGGCAGTCATGAAACCGAACTGCCTGTACTCGTTCTCAAACCGCGCGATATACTCGCTGTTGCCGAAGAACACGCCCTTGATCATCTGCTCGTTGATGTATTCCTTGCCTATGTCACGGCGGATCTTGTTCTCATTTTCCTTCTTTATCTTCTCCCCCGTTGCCTTGATGGCCTCTGTCAGCTCATCCTCGTCAACAGGCTTGAGAATAAAGCTCTCCACCCCCAGGGCTATGGCGTTCTTTGCGTAGTTGAAGTCGGAATAGCCGGAAAGGATGATGACCTTCCCCTTAAATCCCAGAGCCTTTGCCGCCTCGGTCATCTCGATGCCTGTCTTACCCGGCATCTTTATATCGGCAATGACAATGTCGGGCTTTAAGGAAATCATCTTGGAAAGCCCCTCGTCACCGTCATTCGCCTCATCGACCACCTCGCAGTCAATGTCCATCCAGGGTATCATCATGCGTATACCCGCACGGACATTAGGCTCATCGTCCACAAGCAGAACCTTTAACAAAACAGCACCTCCTTTAAAGTGCATCTGCCGTGATCCCCGTCCCGGGGCGCATACGGCGCTGTGTATCATTGTCCGTTCACTGACCCTTTACAGAAAGCCCTGTCTGAGGCTCTCTCGGCAGCACCAGACGTATCGTCGTGCCCTTGCCCTCCGTGCTCGATATGGTCATGCCGTAGCGCTTGCCGTGGTACATACGGATGCGCTTGTGCACATTGGTAAGGCCTATGCTCTTGCCGGAGGAGGTATCGCTGACCTCCAGCTTGTGTTCAAGCTCCTTGAGCTTCTCGGGGCTCATGCCCTGACCGTTGTCGGTGACATCGATGTATACGCAGTCCTTGTGATAGTATACGCTCACATCTATGCGCCCCTTGCTCTTGGAGCCCTCAACGCCGTGTACATAGGCGTTTTCGACAAGAGGCTGTATCAGCAGGGGAAGTATCATGTAGTCCCCTGCCACCTCGGAGTAGATGGAGTAGCCTATCCTGTCCCCGAAGCGGGCGGACTGGAGCTCCAGATATGCCCTTGTAAATTCAAGCTCCGACTGGAGGGTGACCTCCCCGTCCTTGAATTCAAGGCATCTGCGCATGAACTTGCCCAGCTTCTTCACCAGGTCTGCCGTTTCCCTGTCGTTGTTCACATACGCCTTCATGCGTATGGTCTCCAGGGTGTTGTACAGAAAATGGGGGTTTATCTGGCTCGAAAGAGCCTTGAACTCAGCCTCCATCTGGTTGAGCTTGAATGCCTCGCTTTGCAGCTTTGCCTCATAGTTGTCGTTTATGAGCTTCTGCATATTCTCGATCATGATGGATATATCCGCATAAAGCTGGGATATCTCATCACGGCCGCTGTCCTCAAAGTTTACGTTGAAATTGCCCCCCGCAACGCTGTGTACCTTGCTGCTAAGGGTCTTGACACGGGATGAGAAAACATTGGTAAACAGGAGTATGATAAGCAGCGACAGCACCACCATAAGCCCTGTATAGCCCGCATAGATAACCGTAAGGCGGTTGGTATCGTAGTTTATATAGGGCTCCGGCAGCAGCAGCGCCACCTGGAAGCTGCTTCTGTCGTAGGACATATTCTTTGCCACCGCATAGCCCCTGAACCCGTAGAGGGAGCCGTTATATGTAGCAGATGCGGTCTCGCTGTCATACTCCTTGTATACAGTGAGGTCACTGCCTGCCATCAGGGGCTCGTAGGTGCTGTAGAACACCTTCCCGTCCGCTGAGAACACCAGCTTCACGTTGCTTTCGATATTGACATTCTTCACCCAGTCATTGGACATGAGCACCACAACCAGGCCTGTCATTTCGTCGCCGTTCATGACGGGGCGGGTGCAGGCGAGCTTGTACTCACCGTCGGAGGTGTCCTTCAGCACGTCCCAGGATACGCCCCGTGCGGCTCTTGCCCGCTGGTACCACTTGCTCTCACGCACCTCATCCGTTATCTCCAGAAAGGTGGAATTGTATACGAAATCATCCCCGCTGGTGTAGATGTATATGTTCTTTACCTGTGCGGGAACGGATATGGTCTTGCTGATGGGGTTCTCCAGATAGAAGCGGATGTAATCCGATCTTTCAGCCGGAGGGTCTGCCAGGAAGTCGCTTATCACCTTGCTTTTGGCTATGCTGTCCGTGCACTGATCCCCCGCAGCCGTTATGTCGCTGACCCAGTACCCCAGGCCGTCTGCGTTGCTCAGGGCAGTTTCAAGGGACTTATCCTTGGCAACGTTCCTGATGCTCAGCAGCAGGAATATGCTGGCTGCCACGGAAGGGAGTATGACCACAAGGAACATGGAAACGATCTGGTTCCTGATGCCGAATCTGTCGTAAGACATTAGTTTTTCCATCCCCTCACTCCCTTGTACATACATAATCATTATACCACTAATTTTTGTAGATTTCAAGTGTTTTTTAGCAAAATCTTACAATATTAATTTAGTAAATTATATATCATGTGTGATATATTTAGACAATCACGGCTGCGATACCGCCGTTCCACGGCAAGAGCATTTGTCACTTATACTACGGTTGTAAATAGTATCATACTGATTTCTGACCGATGTATAGACAAGAAACAAGCCGCAAATGCTTAAATATAAGGAATGAGGCTTGGAGATTGTCTATACATCGAGGAAGAATCAGTATCACCTCGGGATCTTCTAAACATCCACCGTCCCTGTCATTATCCCGGAGGGGAGGATGTCGATAAAGCCGTAGGAGGGCTTCTTTCCGTCGTGGGGTCGAGTGCAGCTGCCGGGATTGAGGAAGTATATCCCGTCCTCATAGTGCTCAAAGCGGCAGTGGGTATGGCCGAAAAGCGCCACCGTACACCCCGCCTCCTTTGCTGCATAATAGAGCCTGTCAATGCCGCTGCGCACCCCGTGCAGATCTCCGTGGCAGGCAAAGATTTTCACACCCCCTGCCTCTGTCACAAGCCTGCGGGGATGATCCTGCCAGTCACAGTTGCCCTTTATGCGCAAAAGCTTTATATCCGGGTATTTTGCAAGCACTTCATTCACGTCGTCTGCACCGTCACCGAGATGGATGAACATATCCGCCCTGTCAAGGTTTTCCTCTACTATCCGTGTCACTGTCCTGCTGCTGCCGTGGGAATCCGAAATAACTATGATCCTCATACTATCTCCTTTCTTATAACACAAAAAGGGCTCCAACGCATAATTGAAGCCCTGTGTTTTTTATACCGCCTTGCCGCCATGTGGACGTAAGAAACCCGCACTCTAAGCAGGTGGGTTAACGCCCAACGAGTTCACGCTCCCTGCATCCGTAGCTCCGCACACTTGATGCGGCGGGAGGTCTGCAATCCGTCGTCGGAGACCGAAATCCCTTTTATACTCTGTTGGATCCACAATAACCACACTTTATCGGTCAAGGCAGATGTTTCATTACTTGTATTATAGCACTTTGCAGACCTGATTTCAAGACAAATCATGCACATTTATTTTTCATCGTGCTGTGCATTTTGCACAAAATTGGTAACAAAAAACGTAACATTCACCGTCATGTATCAGGATGACATAAACCCCGCTGTCTTTCGGCAGCGGGGAGCGTCTTAGTTGTTGATGAGCTTGTCGCTCTCGTTGTTCCAGCTGTAGAGCTTTCTTACCTCTGCGCCGATCTTCTCGGCGGGGTGCTCTGCATGGAGCTTTCTCATAGCCTCAAAGTGTACCCTGCGGCCTGCGGGAGACATTTCAAGCAGGAATTCCTTTGCAAAGGAGCCATCCTGGATGTCGGAAAGTATCTTCTTCATGGTCTTCTTGGTCTCTTCGGTGATGATCTTGGGACCTGTCACATAGTCGCCGTATTCAGCGGTGTTGGAGATGGAATATCTCATGCCTGCAAAACCAGACTGGTAGATAAGGTCAACTATGAGCTTCATCTCGTGGATGCACTCAAAATATGCGTTTCTGGGATCGTAGCCTGCTTCAACCAGTGTTTCATAGCCTGCCTGCATAAGAGCGCACACGCCGCCGCAGAGGACAGCCTGCTCACCGAAGAGGTCGGTCTCGGTCTCAGTGCGGAAGGTGGTCTCAAGCAGACCTGCCCTTGCGCCGCCTATGCCTAAGCCGTAGGCAAGGCCTATATCCCATGCGTCGCCTGTGGCATCCTGTTCAACGGCGATAAGGCAGGGAGTGCCCTTTCCTGCCTGGTACTCACTTCTTACAGTGTGGCCGGGAGCCTTGGGAGCTATCATGATAACGTTCACATCTGCGGGGGGCTTTATGCAGCCGAAGTGGATGTTGAAGCCGTGGGCAAAGGCAAGGGTCTTGCCGGCGGTGAGATTGGGTGCAATGTCCTTTGCATAGACATCTGCCTGCTTCTCATCGGGTATGAGTATCATGATGACATCGCCCATTTTTGCAGCCTCGGGCACGCTTACTACCTTGAGCCCCTGGCTCTCTGCCTTGGCCTTGGACTTGGAGCCCTCGTAAAGGCCTACCACTACGTTTACGCCGCTCTCCTTGAGGTTGAGGGCATGAGCGTGTCCCTGTGAACCGTAGCCTATGATGGCAACGGTCTTGCCGTCAAGTCTGCCTAAATCGCAGTCTGACTGATAGAAAATTCTTGCGTCTGACATAATAATTCCTCCTGTTTTAGCTTTGTCAAGCGTATTTTATCAAAGGCAGCAGCCCTGCCCTGCATTAAAGCATGACGACTGTATGCCACTGTCTACCTTATGGTGGTCGCTCCCTTTTGTATGGCAATGGGGCCTGTGCGGACTATCTCCTTTATGCCGTAGCCTGAGATCATATCCCTCATGCGCTCTAAGTGCACCTCGGAGTCGCACATCTCCACCGACATGGTGGTAGGTGTCATGTCTATTATCCTTGCCCCCATGATCTCGCATATGGTGAGTATCTCGCTGCGCTGAGTGGGCGCTGCGCCTATCTTGAAGATGATAAGCTCCCTTTCAAGTATCTCATCCGGTGAGAACACCTTTACCTTTATAGTCTCGATGAGCTTGTTCACCTGCTTCTCGATCTGCTGCGCCGTGTGGTCATCCCCGTCTGCCACTATGGTTATGCGGGATATGGTGGGATCCGCAGTGTGACCCACCGCAAGAGAATCTATGTTGAACCCTCTGCGGGCAAAGAGTGCTGTCACCCGTGAAAGCACACCCGCATGGTTCTCTACCAGTACCGAAATAGTGTGTTTCATATCAGCCTCCGTTGAGTGTGGATTCCAGCTTGCTAACGTTGCATTCCAGCAGATATGCCTTCTTTGATGCAACGAGCTTTTCTATCTTCTCTCTGGCCTCATCCATGGTATGGCACTTGTCGGCCTCTATGCCGTATGCTCCCGCAATTGCCGCAAAATCGGGCTTATCCCCGATATCCACGGCTATCTGGTGATCCTCATACTGCTTTGTCTGAAGCTCACGCACCATGCCCAGGCGCTTGTTCTTCATGACGATGATCTTTACGGCAATATCCTCCTGAACTATGGTGGCAAGCTCTGCCATCATCATCTGGAAGGAGCCGTCGCCGCAGACCACTACTACCTCCCTGTCGGGGCAGGCAAGCTTTGCCCCCACCGCACAGGGCAGAGAATAACCCATAGTGCCCATGCCTCCGGAGGTGAGGAATCTCGCCCCGGTGCGGAAGCCGAAGTTGTTGGAGCACCATATCTGGTTCTGTCCCACATCCGCTACGCATATGGCATTTGAGGGCAGAGTGTCGGAGAGCTTTCTTATGAACAGCTTGGGATTTACAAATCCCAGGGTCTCGGGATTGGTGGACACGTCGTTCTTAACCTGTGCCAGTTCATCCAGCCAGCCCCTGTGATTGTCGGGATATTCGCCCTCGGCAAGCTCCGCAAGTATGCCCCGGCAGTCTCCTACAAGGGGTATGTCAACGGGGATGTTCTTGCCTATCTCGGCTGAGTCTATGTCTATGTGGATTATGGTCTTGCCCTCTGCTACAAGGGAAGGTGAGCGTATAGCCCTGTCCCCCACCCTGGCGCCTACCATGATAAGGGTGTCGCACCTGCTGACAGCGGCATTTGCGCTGCGCACGCCGTGCATACCAAGCATACCCAGGTACAGGGGATGATCCGTCTCAAAAATGGAGAGCCCCATCATAGTGGAAACAGCAGGGATGCGAGCCTTTTCCGCAAAGGCTATGGCTTCCTTTACAGCCCCCGACAGGAACACACCGCCCCCCACGCACAGCAAAGGTCTTTCGGACTCAGCCACTGCCTTGCGTATCCTTGCGATCTGCAGGGAATTTGGCTTTACCATGGGGCGGTAGGTGCGCATATGCACCTCTTCCGGGTAGCCCCCCTCGATCATGGTGTTCTGCACATCCTGGGGCACATCCACCAGAACAGGACCCTTGCGCCCTGTGCCTGCGATGTAGAACGCCTGCTTCATTATCTCCGGTATGGTGCTTGCATCCTTTACCAGAAAGGAATGCTTTACAAAGCCCTGTGCAGCACCTGTGGTATCAACCTCCTGGAACACGTCGCAGCCTATCTGATCCGTGGACACCTGGCCTGTTATGCACACAAGGGGTATGCTGTCCGCATAGGCTGTGGCAATGGCTGTAAGGAGATTTGTAGCACCCGGACCCGATGTTGCCACGCACACCGCCGGACGGTTGGTCATACGGGCATAGCCGCTGGCGGCATGGCCTGCATTCGCCTCATGCCGCACAAGGACATGGTGTATATCGGTCTTTGCAAGCTCATCATAGAAAGGGCATATGGTAGCTCCGGGATACCCGAATACGACCCTTACCCCCTCCTTTACAAGAGCCTCGACCATAGCCTGTGCTGCTTTTATCATCGTATCGCTCCTAAACGTAAGAGTATCTGAACGCTTCATGCTCAGCTGACGAAGGCAGGACTGCAACAGCGGTATCCGCCGTGCCCCTTCCCCTGTCAGGCTGTTTGCAGAAAATAATTTATAATATTATACAACAATCAGGGCGCATAGTCAAGTCTAATTTATATTCATGTGAAACACAGCAGAAAATCCCCCTGATGTCAGGGGGATCATGCTTTATTCCTCTTGGTATTACATCATACCTTACAGATCACTTCGTGAACACGAACTCGCCCAGCTCAAAGAGCATCCTGTCCTTGAAATAGTCGCCCATCCAGCCTTCGTAATCCGTGGTTATCTTAAAGTAGACGGCGTGTCTGCCGGTTATGCTTTTAAGCCGTGCGGTGTACTCGCCGCTGCCGTGGCCTATGTCCATAACGCCCACTTCCTCGTCATCCGCATAGATATGCATCTTGCAGTCAGCACCCATGCCGTATATCTTTGCTGTGAGGTTAAGGGTGGTGGCGGAGTCGTCCTCGCCGAAGTCATAGTACTTGTAGCCTATCACATCCCCAGCGTGGATATTGGTGACAACACGCTCGAGAAGGCTCTTTTCGGTTATGAAGGCGGAGCCCTTCAGCACACAGGCTATGTCCGAGGGGGTGACACGGTAGGGGTCAAGGCTTTCCTCAAAGCCTAAGGAAGTCATCTCCACCGTGGGGATGGTGCCGTCCGGGAGTATCTCTATCCTTTCAACACAGGCACGCCTTGACATGATGGTGTTGTTTGTCATCCTGTGGTAGAATATGTACCACTGGCCGTTTATCTGCATGATGGAGCCGTGGTCGTTGCCCCCGGGGAAGTCCACCCCGTTGTCCACTATGAACCCTCTGTACTCAAAGGGGCCTGTGGGAGACTTGGATGTGGCATAGGCAAGGCGGCTGCCCCTCTTCGGGGAATATATCATGTAGTAGGTGTCTCCTATCTTGCGGGGGGATGCCGCTTCAAAGAAGCACTTTTCCTTCTCGTCAAAGCCCCCCTCTGTGGTGGGCTCGCAGGGGATGAAATCCTGTATGCAGGTGCCGTCTATGACCTCATACATATTGTCGGAATTTATCTCAGCCATGAAGGAGCGCTCAAAGCCGCAGTAGATATATGTCCTGCCGTCGTCATCCACCAGCACCCCCGGGTCGATGAACCAGCCGTTGCAGCATATCTCATCGGGGATGGTGTACTTGTACTTGTTCAGCAGCTCAAAGGGGCCTTCGGGTCTGTCGCTGACGGCAACGCAGCCCCTTGCATTGACGATGTAGGCAAACAGGTAGTATCTGCCGTCCTTGCCCTGCACCACGTCCGGGGCGTAGAGCTGGGTGTTGTCGCCGTTCCAGTCGATGTCCGACTTGTGGTCGGCATCGTCACGGGTGTGGAAGATATGGCCGTGGCAGACCCAGTTGTTAAGGTCATTCACGGGGGCAGACCAGCATTTGAGCTTGAAATCGCAGAATTCATCCGCTCCCGCACGGTCGTGGGAGCCGTAGATGTATACTCTGTCGCCGAAAACTCTCGGCTCGCCGTCGGGAATGTATTCCCAAAGAGGAAGATATGGATTCATAGTGTACCTCCTGTTAGAAGCAAGATGCAAGAAGCAAGATGCAAGATTTTGGGATGATGAGCAAACAGCTCGTTTTCCTCTGCAAACAGCAGCCGGAAATCAAAAGCCACGGGCTTTGGCAATAGTGTACCTCCTGTTAGAAGCAAGAGGCAAGATGCAAGATTTTGGGATGATGACCAAACAGCTCGTTTACCTCCGCAAACAGCAGCCGGAAATCAAAAGCCACGGGCTTTGGCAATAGTGTACCTCCTGTCAGAAGCAAGATGCAAGATCTTGGGATTATGTCCAAACAGCTCGTTTCCCTCTGCAAACAGCAGCCGGAGATCAAAAGCCGCGGGCTTTGGCAGTTGCTCGCTGTAAATGCATATTACATCTTTTGTCCCCGATCCGCCAATCAGTATGCTGAGATCAACTCAGATACAGGGAAGTTATGCTGCTTTCTTTGCAGTTTTCTTTGCAGCGGCGGCATTTGTGCCCCTGTCAAGTGTCTTAGCATCCATTATGCCCTTGAGTATCTGCGGATCCTTGAACTGCGCCTTGCTCCTTGAGTAAAAGGCATCAGTCACATCCCACAGCACAGGGCACATATTCCTTTTCCAGGCAGCCTGGGCAACACTTCTGGTGTAGAGGCGGATGGAATCCTCCTCCTTGTTCTTCACAGGGCAGCCGTATTCCCCTATGATGACAGGGATACCCTTGTCAACAAAGTGCTCCTTCATCATGTCCATGTACTTTTCAAGCTCCTTGAAGTCCGCATCGGTGCCCCAAGTCCTGCGGTTCTTGCCCCATGATGCATCCTTGTCGAGTATGGCAAAGGTGGAAGGGGTATAGTAGTGAACGGAGACGGCACAGCGATTCTGGGGGTCATCGGGCATTTTGAAGAGCTCATCGCAGGTGAGGGCAACATCGGTGCCGTAGCCTGCTATCAGCAGATGGCGCTTTTTGTTGTTCCCCTTGGAGCTTCGCACAATGTCAACGAATTTCTGGTTTATTTCATTTAAAAGGTCAAAGCTCTCCTTCTTTCCTTCTGTGCCGCCGCTGTAACGGTTCCACAGGGAATCCCAGCCCCCCTCCTCATTGAGGGACTCAAACACCAGCTTTTCGGAATACTTTGAGAAGCGGTCGCTTATCTGTGTCCATATGCGCTCATACTTGTGCATACATTCGTCCTTGTCCTCGGGGAATTTCTCCCACCAGCCGCCGTCCCAGTGGATGTTGAGGATGACGTACATATCCGCATCTATCGCCCAGCCTACGATCTCATCCGCTCTGTCCATAAGCTCCGGGCTTATGTCATAGTCCCCTGTCATAAGGTTCGACCACGCCACAGGCACACGCAGGGTGTCAAATCCTGCTGCCTTGTAGCCCTTTATCATATCCTCAGTGATGACGGGGCTGCCCCAGGCGGTCTCGTAGCTTCTGACATCAGTGCCGTTTATCCAGCTGCCGCAGCTTTCAAGGGTGTTGCCAAGGTTTATGCCCAGCCCCATGTCTGTGACTATCTCCTGAGTGGTCTTTTCGCTGAAAGCAGCCGCATTTGTGCCGCAGCCGCAGGTGCTGACAGCTGCCGCTGCCGCAAGCCCAAGCGACAGAATACGTGATAATATGCCCTTCATGATTTCCTCCTCCGGTACGTTGGTGTATTTTTCTTATTATAAACCATAGGTGCGCCGTTCTCAATATCCCTGTGAGCTGATTTGATTGACCTTTTGTGCAAATGACATTTCTCCTGTCAGCATCAAGGTCACAGCTCTTTGTCATCAGGTAAACGGATCGTACAAAAAAGCAAAAAATTTTTCATTTTACTTGAAATGAAGGGCGGATATGTGGTATAATAAAAGCAACTATTGTGACCCATGCAGTCTACGGAGGCAGTACAATGCAGGAACTACTTGAACGAAAAAAAGGCTTGCGCAGGAGCATACTCATAGTTGACGATGAATTTGTGGAGCGGGAGGTACTGGGCGCCATGCTCTGCGACCTGTACGAGGTGAAGTACGCAGAGAACGGTGTCACAGCCCTTGACATCATCAGGCGGGACAAGCTGAAGCTTTCCCTTGTGATACTTGATCTGCATATGCCCGAGCTTGACGGCTACGGCCTGCTTAAAGTCATCCGCTCCGACAGCGAACTGCGGCGCATACCCGTCATAGTCCTCACAGCGGAGAAGGAGGCTGAAGTGAAAAGTCTCAGCCTGGGTGCGGCTGATTTCATCACAAAGCCCTATGAGGCTCCGGATGTCATAAGGGCAAGGGTGGGGCACTCCATTGAGCTTGCCGAGGGCAGCATAATCATACACGAAACGGAGCGGGACGACCTGACAGGCCTTTTCAACAAGGAATTCTTCGTTGAATACGGCAAGCGCATATGCGCCCAGAACGAGAATATGTCCATGGATGCCATAGTGCTGGACATAAACCGCTTCCACATGATAAACGAGCTGTACGGCAGGGATTACGGCGACAAGGTGTTAAAGGTCATAGGGAACAGCCTCCATGAGATAGTCCGCCAGAGCGGAGGTCTTGCCTGCCGCTCCGGCACCAACAGCTTCGCTATGTACATCCCCCACAGCACTGCTCTGAGGGAAAATCTGGACAGATATGTTGAAAAGCTGGGGCAGGACTTCGGTGAACGCAGGGTCAGCGTGCGCATAGGTGTATACTGCGATGACGGCAGCGTTACGGATATGGAGCGCAGACTCGACTGCGCAAGCCTTGCCTGCCACAAACTGAGGAACAGTTATTCCACCTGCTATGACTTTTACAACGCAGATCTGCACACAAGGGAGCTGCACGAGGAACGGCTCATAAGCGGCATCGACAGGGCACTTGAGGAAAATCAGTTCCGGGTGTTCTATCAGCCCAAATACAGCATCAGAGGGGACAAGCCCGTCCTTTCCAGTGCAGAGGCGCTGGTAAGATGGTTCCACCCGGAATTCGGCACCGTAAGCCCCGGTGAGTTCATATCCCTGTTTGAGAGCAACGGACTGATACAGAAGCTGGACCGCTTTGTGTGGAACAGGGCCGCATCCCAGATACGGGAATGGAAGGACAGGTACGGGGTATACATCCCTGTTTCCGTCAATGTTTCAAGGGTGGATGTGTTTGACCCGGAGATATGCAAGGTGCTGACGGGCATTGCGGAGAAAAACGGACTGCCCTGCGAAAAGCTCATGCTGGAGGTGACCGAATCCGCCTACACCGACAACGCCCTCCAGATAATCGACACCGTATCCGCACTGCGCAGCTTCGGCTTCAAGATCGAAATGGACGATTTCGGCTGCGGATACTCCTCCCTCAATATGCTCACATCCATGCCCATAGATGCCCTGAAGCTGGACATGAAGTTCATACGCAACATCTGCACAAACCCCAAGGACTACCGCCTTGTAGGCATAATCATAGACATTGCAAGGCTGCTGGAGGTGCCTGTCATTGCGGAGGGCGTGGAGACAAGGGAGCAGATGGAGCTGTTGAAGGCCATAGACTGCGATATCATCCAGGGCTACTATTTCTCAAAGCCGCTGCCGGCGGAGGAATTTGAAAAGCTTATCACTGCGGAGGTGTGCTGATGCTTACCATAGATGATCTGAGAGCCTTCGGGGCTGATGTGGACGAAGGGCTCATGCGCTGCATGAACAAGGAGGATTTTTATCTCATGCTTGTGGGCAGGGCGATAGATGACCATAGGCTCACAGCCCTTGAACAGCAGCTTGCGGCCGGGGATCTGGATGCCGCCTTTGAAACAGCCCACGCACTGAAGGGGCTGTATGCGACTCTTTCCCTCACTCCCCTCACCGGGCCCGTAAGCGAAATGACAGAGCTTCTGCGCAGCAGGACGGATACGGATTATTCGGAGTATCTCTCCTGTGCGAAGGAGCAGTTTGAAAAGCTTTGTGCGATAAAGAGGTCAGAATGAGATTCAGCAGTAAAAAGACTGTCACCGTGGTGGTGGCAGGCAGTATCCTCATTGCGATGATACTGATAGCGGGCACTATATGGACAGGGCACATGGCAAGGCAGGACACGGAAAAGGCGGTGCGAGCCGTCAGCCTTCTGTATCTGGATGAGCTTGCAGGCAGGCGTGAGCAGGTGGTGGATTCCACTCTGCGCAAGAATATATCCGACCTGAAAACGGCAGTGGAGATGATGACAGAGGAGGATCTGTCGGATATGGAGCATCTGCAGGGCTATCAGGCGAGGATGAAGCGCATCTATACCCTGGAAAAGTTTGCCTTTGTGGACTCCGACGGGCTTATCTATACATCCCAGGGGACAATGGACGATATTGCGGACTACAATATAGACTACCTGAACATACAGGAGCCGGAGATATCTCTGAAGGAGACAGCGGACAAAACAGACGTGATAATCGCCGTACCCCTTGAGGACATGGAATTTGAGGGCAAAAGGCTCAATGTCTGCTTTATGGAGATAGACATGGACACTATGCTTGAAGGGGTGTCCCTCATCTCCGACAACAACGGCACCACCTTCTGCAACATCTACACCAAGGAGGGCAAAGCCCTCACCAACATGGTGCTGGGCGGCCTTGCCGTGGAGGACAACCTCTTGTCTGCACTGGATCAGGCCGAATTCGAGGACGGCTATTCCGCCGAGAAGGTTCGCTATGACTATGAGAACGGTGTGAACGGCGTAGTTTCCTTCACCTACAACGGCACAAGCGAGACCCTCTCCTACGTGCGGGTCAACGGCACGGACTGGATGCTCACCTACCTTATACGGGAAAACGTCATAAGTGCGGAGATAGGCAATGTTTCAAGGGGCATAATCGTAAGGAGCCTGCTGCGCACTGCCATTACAGCGGCGATAATGGTGCTGTTCTTCCTCATCCTTTTCTATCAGAACAAGAGGGCAGTCATGCTGGCTGTGGAAAAGGAGAAAATGGAGGCTGAGAACCGTGTGAAGCAGGAGGAGCTGGAGCACCGCCTGGAGCTTCAGGACGAGCTTCTCCGTCAGGAGCAGCAGCGGACACAGCAGGATTACATGATAACCGCACTGGCATCGGACTACCGCAGCGTTTACTTTGCGGATCTGGATAAGGATCACTGCATCTGCTACCGCTCCTCCACCTCCCCGGAGGAAGGCCCCCAGGTGGGGGATGAGATGTCATTCAGTGAGGCATTCACCCGCTATGCGGCTGAAAGAGTGGATGAAAGCTATCGGGAGGGCTTCCTGCAGTTCATTGACCCGGACAATATCCGCCGCCGCCTTGAAAGCGAGCACATTCTCACCTACCGCTACCTTATAGTGAGAAACGGCACGGAGAGCTACGAAATGCTCCGTATCGCAGGGGTGGACAGTGCGGAAAAGAAAATAGACAACCAAATACACGCCATAGGTGTGGGCTTTACGGACATTGATGCGGAGATGCACGATCAGATGGCTCAGAACCAGGCTCTCGGGGATGCACTCACTGCCGCCATGGAGGCAAGCCGTGCAAAGACTGCCTTCCTTTCAAACATGAGCCACGAGATACGTACACCCATGAATGCCATCATAGGCCTTGACAGCATCGCCCTCAACGACCCGGACATATCCGCACAGACAAGGGAATATCTGGAAAAGATAGGTGTATCCGCAAACCACCTTCTGGCGCTTATCAACGACATTCTGGATATGTCGAGGATAGAATCCGGCAAGATGAGCCTTAAAAACGAGGAATTCTCCTTCTCTGCCCTGCTCGAGCAGATAAACACCATGTTCAGCACCCAGAGTGCCGAAAAGGGGCTCCGCTACAACTGCCGCATGAAGGGCACACTTGATGACCGCTACATCGGCGACAGCATGAAGCTAAAGCAGGTGCTTATCAACATTCTGAGCAATGCCATAAAATTCACCCCGGAGGGCGGGGACATCGACCTTACAGTGGAGCGCACGGCACAGTTTGACGGCAAGTCGGTTCTCCGCTTTACCGTAACTGACACGGGCATCGGCATGAGTGAGGACTATCTGCCCCACATCTTTGATTCCTTCAGCCAGGAGGACAGCTCCGCCACCAACAGATACGGCAGCTCCGGCCTCGGCCTTGCCATTACCAAGAACATTGTGGAGATGATGAACGGCAATATCGAGGTAAAGAGCAAAAAGGGGGAGGGCACCACCTTTACCGTCACCGTGACCCTTATGGATTCCACCCGCAGGGGCACAGAGCAGGGCGAACATCAGATAGCTCCAAGCGAAATGAGCGTGCTTGTTGTGGATGACGACCCTGTTGCCTGTGAGCACGCAAGGCTTGTGCTCGAAAAGGCGGGCATAGCCTGTGATGTGGTATATTCGGGGGCAGAGGCTCTTGAAGCGGTAAAGCTGCGCCACGCCCGCTCCAATCCCTACAACCTGATCCTTGTGGATCTGAAAATGCCCGACATGGACGGCGTGGAGACCGCAAGGGAGATACGCAAGATCATCGGACAGGAATCTGCTATCATCATTATCACCGCATACCGCTGGGACGATGTTATGGAGGATGCGGTGGATGCAGGGGTAGACGGCTTTGTGGCTAAGCCACTGTTTGCCAATGCCATACTGGAGGAATTCTCCTCGGCGCTGAACAGGAAAAACGCCGCAAAGGATCAAAAGCCACGCACCGAACTTAAAGACAGACACATACTGCTTGCGGAGGATGTTGACATCAATGCGGACATAATCATGATGGTGCTTGCCATGCGTGAGATGACCTGCGAGCGTGTGTCAAACGGCCGTGAGGCGGTGGACAGATTCAGAGAGAGCAAGCCCGGCTTCTACGATGCCATACTTATGGACATACGTATGCCTGAAATGGACGGGCTTGAAGCAACAGGCGTTATCCGCAGCCTTGACCGTGAGGACGCAAAGAGCGTACCCATCATCGCACTGACCGCAAATGCCTTTGATGAAGATGTGCAGCGCAGCCTGCAGGCGGGAATGAACGCCCACCTGAGCAAGCCCATCGACAATGATGCCCTCTTTGCCATACTCGAGGAGCTTATCAGGGACAGATAGGCATACAGACAAAGAAAGAACCGCAGAAGCAGCCCTCCTGCGGTTCTTTTGTCATTGTATGAGGGTCACTGATCCTCTTCCACGCCTGCCTCGGCAAACTCCTGGCTGAGGGCAGCGGTCTTGTTCACTATGCTTGCATCCTTGTAGGTGCTGACCACCGCAGCCACCCGTTCACGGATATCCTTCCTGTTGGCATATGCCGCATCCATAAGGCCTTTGAGCTGCTGCAGGAAACTGTCCGTATCAAAGGGGATGGGGCAGCCGATGTGGATAAGGTCGTTATCCGTCTTTTTAAGGCCTTCCTCCGCCATGAGCTTTTCCTCATAGAGCTTTTCCCCGGGGCGAAGTCCGGAGTAGACTATCTTTATGTCCACATCGGGCTTGAAGCCGCTGAGCTTGATGAGGTTCCTTGCAAGGGTGTCTATCTTCACGGGTGAGCCCATGTCCAGGACGAATATCTCCCCGCCCTTCGCATAGGTGCCTGCCAGCATTACAAGCCCCACAGCCTCGGGTATGGTCATGAAATAGCGGATTATATCCGGGTGAGTGACGGTAACAGGTCCTCCCTGCTCGATCTGCTTCCTGAAAACAGGGATAACAGAGCCGTTGGAGCCTAAGACATTGCCGAAGCGCACTGCCACGAACTCTGTCCTGACCCTGCCGCTGAAGCTCTCCGCAGGCTTATGGCTGCCGTGGGTGTAGAGCTGGGGGATGTCCTCTATCCGCCCCGCCTTTATCTTTGCGTCAAAGGACTGGATTATCATCTCGCACAGCCGCTTTGATGCACCCATGATGTTGGTGGGGTTTACCGCCTTGTCCGTGCTTATGAGCACAAAGCGCTCACAGCCGTGTACCATAGCCGCATATGCGGTCTTGTAGGTGCCTATGGCGTTGTTCTTTATGGCTTCACAGGGGCTGTCCTCCATAAGGGGGACGTGCTTGTGAGCCGCCGCATGATATACTATCTGGGGCCTGAACTCCTCGAATATCTGATAGAGCCTTCTGCTGTCACGCACGGAGCCTATCAGGGTCTCAAGGTGAAGATTTGGATATTTTTCACGCAGCTCCAGCTGTATGGAATAGGCGTTGTTCTCATACACATCGAATATGATGAGCATTTTCGGGCTGTGCTTTGCTATCTGGCGGCAAAGCTCGGAGCCTATGGAGCCGCCGCCCCCGGTGACCAGCACCACCTTGTTGTTGATGTACTCGTAGACGGCGCTCATATCAGCCTTGATAGGCTCACGCCCCAGAAGATCCTCTATGGATACATCCTTCATCTGGCTGACGGTGACACGCCCCCGCACCAGATCTACCATGCCCGGTATCTGCTTTACCTCGCAGTCGGTCTCGTTGCAGATGCCGATTATCTCCTTCTTGTCCTCCACAGAGGCGGAGGGGATGGCAATGTATATCTTATCCGCATTGTATTTTTTGACGTTCACAAGGATGTCATCCCTGCCGCCTGCAACAGGCACGCCCTCAACATAGCGGTCCCACTTGTTGGAGTTGTCGTCGATGAAGCAGACAACCTTGTCACGTATCTCCTTGGAGGTGTTGATGTCACGCAGGAGCATCCTGCCTGCCTCCCCGGCACCGATTATCATGACACGCCCCTCTGCCGCATCGTCCCTGCGGACAGCCGTCCTCATGAGGAGGGCGAAGCGGTAGCTGAAACGGGGTATGAGGAGAAGCCCGCTTTGCAGGATAAATCCGAAGAAGTAGTATGAAAGGGGCATCCTGTCGAAGATGATGCTTATGAGCACACTGTGGAGCACAGATGAGGTAACGGATCCTGCCGTCGTCCTCATAAGCTCGGAATAGCTGGAATACCTCCAAATGCCCCTGTACATTCCCCATAGTCTGAATATGGCCACGCTGATGACCGCCCATATAGGCACAAAATAAAGAAAATCCTTCCAGTATTTTGAAGGAATGGCAGAATACTGGCAGTCGAACCGCACCCAGAGGGCACAGAAGTAGGACATTGCCACCGCTATAACATCATATATCATCAGAAAGACCGCAATGATCTGCCAGTGCTCGATCCTGTGAGCCCTGCGGTTTTTGTTCTCAGTCAAATCTACACCACCCCAAACTGCAGCTGCACATCAGCAGCCTGCACCGATACATGATAGATTATACCAAAATCCCCCTGATAAGTCAATGCTTAATTCTAAAAAAAATGCATAGCTAAGAAACGCCCCATTGAGCGATTTGCACAGCATTCTCCCGGTCATAAAACGTTTTCGGTGCTGTAAGTTCCAAAGCAGCAACTGCAGGTCATCAGAAAAAAGCATGCAAAAAGACTTTTTCTATTGAAATCCGGTACGCATGATGATATAATGTTGGGGATGATCCTGCAACAGTCATTGTACACCACACATTAAAAAGGTGATATTATGAAGAATACTATACATACCCTTATCTGTGCGGCAGTCTGTACGGCACTGCTGACCTCCTGCGCCAACACAGCCGCTCCGGACACGGGTACCACCTCGCTGACAGAGAGCCTGACGGCAGTAACGGTGTCCGAGGAAACAGCCGCAGTCCCCGACGTGCAGGAGGAGCCGCTCCCGGCGGCAGTCACCTTTTCCCGCCCCACAGGGGTATACGGGGAGGGCTTCGAGCTTGCCCTTTCAGCGGAGGAGGGGGAGATATTCTACACCACAGACGGCAGCGACCCCACATCGGACAAGGGGCAGCTCTACACAGCCCCCATTGCGGTGGCTGACCGCAGTGGGGACAAAAACGTCATCGCCGCAGTGGATCCCACTCTCATCGCCGCCTCCTTCTGCGAGAGGAACGAGGACAAGACCGCCTTTGTCTCCACCCTTTCAGCCCCGGAGGATACACAGGTGGACAAGTGTACTCTCATACGGGCAGCAGTAAGGTATCCCAACGGCACCTATTCAGCAGAGAGTACCGGGGTATACTTCATCGGCACAGCCGAAGAGCATATCAGGGGGCTTTCAGAGAGCTGCGCTGCCGCAGGCGGGGATCTGGCAGTCATTTCGCTGGGGATAGACTACGAGGATCTTTTTGACGGCGAGCGGGGCATATACGTCAAGGGGAACACCTACGCAAAAGCCTTTGAGGAATACATCAAGGAAAAGGGGCACGCAAAAGACCCGGAGGACGGCAGGGCACTCCCCGCAAACTACAAGCAGCGGGGCAGAGAGTGGGAAAGGCCAGCTGTAATGGAGCTCATGGAGTTTTCCGGGGACGGCACGGCAAAGACTGTTTTGTCCCAGAACTGCGGCGTGCGCATACAGGGGAACTATTCCCGCTCGGACGTACAGAAGGGGCTGCGGCTCTATGCCCGCAGCAGCTACGGCAAGAAGAGCTTTGAATACCCCATATTCGGTGAGGACTATGTAAACGATGCGGGACAGGTCATGGACAGGTTCGACACCTTTATCCTCCGTGCCGGGGGCAACTGCGCCTTCACCGCAAAGTTCAACGACACCTACTGGCAGTCACTGTGCCGTGACACCGAGTGTGAGACCAAGAGGTCACGCCCCTGTGTGGTGTACGTAAACGGTGAATACATGGGGCTTTACGTCCTTGAGGAGGACTACACCGACGATCATTTCGAGGATCTCCACGGTGTGAAGAAGGAAGATGTGGTGGTCTACAAGGGTGATGCGGAGGCATATGCCATTGGCTACAAGCTGGACGAGGGGGAGATACCCCCGGGAGAAGACGAGTCCTATTATTTCAGGGAGCTTTACAGCTTCTTCGCCGCTCACAGTGACTGCCGCTCCGAAGAGGATTACAGCGCCCTGTGCGCACTTGTGGACCCTGAGTCCGTAAGGGACTATTTTGCGGTGGAGTGCTGGATAAACAACAAGTGGGACTGGCCGGGGAAAAACTGGTCCATGTGGCGCACCACATCAGAGGAACCGGGAAACAAATATGCAGACACCCGCTGGCGGTTCATGTTCTACGACATGGAGTTCGGGGGTGTCAGCGGCAAGGGGGATATCCAGACCAACACCGTCAAGGAGGACAACTACAAGCGCTTAGGGCTCCTTGACAAAGGCACGGGGAACCCGGCGGTGCTGTGCTTTGCCTACATGATGACCAATGAGGGCTTCAGAAAGGACTTTGAGGGCACCCTCACAGGGCTTTCCGAAGGCATATTTGAAAAGCAGCGGGCACTTGCAGCTCTGGATGAGTTTGAAGCCGTATACGCCCCACTCTACGAGCAGTTCTTTGACAGATACCCGGGCACAGGGGATGCTGAAGGTGCGCTTTACGGCGGCTACGCAAGCTCCCAGTGCATCCGTGACTTTGTGACAGAGAGGGCGGAACACATCCACAGGCAGGTGGAATTCATTGAAGAAACACTGTCAGATGAATGAAGGGCTTGATGTCCTCTTTCCCCTCTGCGCTTAGTTTAGCTGATAGCTGATAGTGAATAGCTGTTGGTGACGGAGAATTGCCTGCCTCACAAAGCAAGCCGGGCACAGAGAAAGTCAAGCCGCTCGATCTCTGTCACAACGTTTTATCCTGCATTCCGTACGGCAGAAATAGGTCCATGTGTTATTGACATTTTGACAAAACTGTGATATTATGATGAATGAATAGAAATGAACAGGCTTTTTCCTGCACCGGATCTTCAAAGGAGGCACCTATGTGCTAAAGGAGGAGACCACCACCTTTGCAGGCGCTGAGGTAAAGCTTGAGACCATGAGCGAGGCTGATGTGAAGCTGCATACGGATCTCATAGCCTCCAACACCCATATCAGCAGGATAAACAAACGCATCTACTCCATAATTGAGGAGGAGGCAAAGCCCTTCTTCGACGGTGCGTCCACTGTGGATCAGTGCGCCGCCAATATACAGTCAAGGGTGTCGCTTTATCTGGATGAACAGTACAACTGATTCAAAAAGCAAGGTATCACTATGAAAAGATTTATCAAAACCAGATCCCTCAACAGAATGGTGAAGGAACCTGAGGAGATCATGCAGCTCTCCGAGGAAAACTATTCCGCATATGTGGAAGAGGCTGTCCGCATGATGCTTGATGCCCCTGAAAAGCACGTCGTGCTGCTGTCGGGTCCCTCCGGGTCGGGGAAGACCACCACAGCCCTGCGCATCGTAGGGCGCATTGAGGAAATGGGGGGGCAGGCATCCGTCATCTCCATGGACAACTACTTCCTCCCCGCCTCTGAATTTGAGCACAGGGACATTCCCCGTGACGAAAACGGAAACGTTGACCTTGAGTCACCCCAAAGGCTTGATATCCCTCTGTTCTGCGAGCATCTGGAAAAGCTGGCAATGGGGCAGGAGGTGCAGATGCCCCTGTTCCGCTTTGCGGATCAGTCAAGGCGGGGCTATACTCCCCTGCAGCGCAGCGAGGGGGAATACATCATCATAGAGGGGATACACGCCCTCAACCCCATAGTCACAGGGGCTGTGGACGAGTATTGCAGCAAGATATTCGTGTCGGTGAACACCCGTGTCCGTGATGATGAGGGGGAGATGCTCTGTGCCAGGCACATAAACCTCCTGCGCCGCCTGTGCCGGGACAGCCTTTTCCGCAAGAGGGGGCTGCGTGAGACCTTCTCCATGCTCCCCAGCGTGACCCGTGGGGAACAGCTGTACATCATGCCCTTCAGAAACCGTGCAGACATCAGGGTAGACACCTTTATGCCCTTTGAGCTTTCTGTGTACAAGCACGTTCTCTACCGGAGCCTCAGAGAGGATCACGATGCCCTGTGCGGCTATGATGCCTATAACTTCATCATGCGCTTTCTTGAAGAGATCGACCCTGTGGATCCCGAATATGTGTGGAAAAACTCCATCGTAAGGGAATTCATCGGGGGCAGCGAGCTGGAATACTGACACTGCTATGACTAAAAGATCCTTTGTTCTCCCCCTATCCGTGGTGCTGTGTGTCCTTCTTCTGTACCTGTGCGTGCGTGTGGGCAGCGTGGACACATCCCCGTTGCAGATAGCACGCATAGCTGCCCATAAGATATTCGGCACCTCAGCTGAGGGCATCGAGCCCGGCAAGATATCCATAATATGGAATATACGCATACCCAGAGTGCTGACCTCCTTTCTGGTGGGGGCGGCACTTTCTGCGGGAGGGGTCATCATGCAGTCCGTGCTGCAAAATCCCCTTGCCTCCGCCTATACCCTTGGGGTGTCCTCCGGGGCATCCGTGGGGGTGACAGGGGTGATGATAGCCTCCTCCTATTTCCCACTGCTGCTCACAGGCAGAGTGCTCATGCCGCTCTCAGGCTTTGTCTGCGGCTTTCTGACTGTGGCGGCGGCACTCGCCCTTTCACGGCTGGTCTCCGGCTCCTCAAGGAATTATGCGGTGATACTCACGGGAATGGTGCTGTCGCTGTTCCTCAATGCGGTAATAGTCCTTGTGTCCTCCTTTGACATAAGGTATACAGCCCGTATTCAGCTTTGGCAGATGGGCTCCTTCGGGGGCAGCACATTCTACAATGCAGCCATTATGGGGGCTGTGGATATACTGTGCCTTGCAGTGCTCATGTGTATGTCCTCCGAGCTTGATATGCTCACCTTCGGCGAGCGGCAGAGCACGGCTATGGGGGTAAACACCTCACGGTCACGGGTGGTGCTGCTGCTCATAGCCTCCGTGCTGACAGGGGTCTCCGTCTGCTTTTCGGGGATAATCGGCTTTGTGGATCTTATCGCCCCCCATGTGGTAAGGCGGATATTCGGCCCCGGGCACAAGAAGCTCCTTCCGCTGTCCATGCTGTACGGGGGCACCTTCATGGCGCTGTGCGATCTGGTTTCCCGCTCCCTGTTCGCTCCCCGTGAGATCTCGGTAGGGGCGGTGACCGCCATGATCGGCGCACCCTTCTTTGCCTATCTTTTCTTCGGGAGGAAAAAGCTTTGACAGACTATGCAGTCAGCATGAAAAACGTGAACGCCTGCTACGTCAGAGGAAAAAACGTGCTTGAAAACGCAAGCCTTGACATACCCTTCGGCGTGTCGGTGAGCGTTGTGGGGATAAACGGCAGCGGCAAGACTACTCTTCTGCGGGCGATGTGCGGCATGGTGGATACCAGCGGCACAGTCACTTTGGCTGGGCATGACATAAGCAGGATGAAGCGCCGTGACATTGCCCGCTACGTATCCGTCATGGAGGCCGACGAGGGGGGCAGCCCCGACTTTACCGTGAGGGAAGCGGTGGCAATGGGCAGATATGTCCACAAGAGGGGCATATTCGGCACCGACCCGGACAGGGGCGCAACAGAAAGAGCCCTGTGCGAAACAGGGCTTGAAGATGCGGCTGAAAAAAAGGTGACAGAGCTTTCCGGGGGGCAGCGGCAGAGGGTGTGCCTGGCACGGGTATTTGCCCAGCAGACACCCATAATACTCCTTGATGAGCCTATGAATTTCCTCGACCTGAAATACCGGACAGAGCTGATGGAATACCTTATGCGCTGGAAGCAGGGTCACACCGAGGTGGACGGCATATCCTACCAAAACACCCTCATAGGCGTTCATCATGATCTGAGCCTTGCACGGAGCATGGCGGAGTATATGATATTTGTAAAAGAGGGTAAGATCCTCATGTATGACAGGATCGAAAGCTTAGACCTGAGAGACGCACTGAAAGCCGCATACGGCATGGATGCCTATGCCGTCATGCAGGAAATGGCAGAATACTGGAAATAGATGCAGGAAGCAAAAAGCACGGCAGAAGTCAGGAGCAGCTTTAAGCGGAAAGGATAATATGAAAGTTACAGACATACTTAAAAACAATGAGGTGACCATCTCCTTCGAGGTGTTCCCTCCCAAGACCGATGACAAATTCGACTCCGTGGAAAGGGCGGCGGAGGAGATAGCCTCGCTGCACCCTCATTTCATGAGCGTGACCTACGGGGCGGGGGGCGGCACCTCCCGCAACACCGCAGAGCTTGCCTACCGTATCCAGGAGAGATACTCCACACCGGTGCTGGCGCACCTTACCTGTGTATCATCCACAAGGGAATACGTAAAGGGCATGGTGGAGGAGTACCGTTCCAAGGGGATAGAGAACATAATGGCACTGCGGGGAGATATCCCGAAGGAAGGCCGCACGGTCTTTGACTATGCCCACGCCTCACAGCTCATCTATGACATAAAGAGCGTTGCACCGGACATTTGCATAGGCGGCGCCTGCTATCCCGAGGGGCACGTTGAATGTGAGCGTCAGAGCGAGGACATCCTGCACCTGAAGGAAAAGGTGGAGGCAGGCTGTGACTTCCTCACCACACAGATGTTCTTTGACAACAACACCCTCTACAACTTCCTCTACCGCATACGGGAAAAGGGGATAGAAGTGCCGGTGCTGCCTGGTATCATGCCCATCACCAATGTAAAGCAGGTGGCACGCTCCGTGGCACTGTCCGGAGCCACCATACCCCAGCGCTTCCGCACTATGGTGGACAGATTCGGGGATGACCCTGCCAAAATGGAGCAGGCGGGGGTCATATACGCCACAGAGCAGATAATCGACCTTATAGCAAACAATGTGAACCACATCCATGTATACTCCATGAACAAGCCCCACATAGCGGCAGGGATAATGAAGGCACTGAGCAGCATAATAATGAATAATGCATAATGGGAGGGCTTGCCTGCCTCTTTGGCAGCTGTTGTCCGAGTGTACAGTGTACAGTTGGGTGACGGAGGCTCGATAGCCTGATTCCCTCTTTGCTCGCTGCGCTTGGTTTGCTTTGTAATGAAAGTGTGCAGTGACTGGGATCAACTGTACCCATAATATCTATATAAGCCTTTATAAGCATATGTCAATAAAATTCGCAGCTCATCATGCTTGACAAAATATGCAGCGGGTTGTATAATGTTCATTGCCGGTGTGCCGGAGGAGCTCCTGTGCCGGCAAGCTGACCAAACGGAGGAAAAGCAATGAACAAGAAACTGTTACTTACCATCACTGCGGCGTGTATGCTGCTTACCGCCTGCGGGCAGGGCGCATCACAGACCGCTTCCCAGACAGCTGCGGCTGATACTTCTGCTGAGACTGCGGCTGAGACTGCTGCCCCGGTTGCAGACAGCACAGCCAAGCCCGATACCGACAGGGCGGGCAATCCCATAACCATCCCCGATGAGGTGGACAGGATAATCTCCCTCAACCCTGCCACCACACAGACTCTGCTGGACTTCGGCCTTGCGGATAAAATAGTTGCGGTGGATGAGTATTCAATGAGCTATGCGGACAGGCTGGCAGCCGATATCCCCGTATACTCCATGTATGAGCCCGATCAGGAGAGCATGGTGGCTTTAGAGCCTGACATCGTGTTCACTTCCGGCATGGTCTATGCGGGAGGGGACAATCCCTACATCAATGTGGTCAATGCCGGGGTGTGTGTTGCGGATATACCCAGCAGTGCTTCCATTGCAGCCATAGAGGACGACATCCGCTTTATCGGTGCCTGCGTGGGTGAAGAGGAAAAGGCGGAAAAGACCGCCGATGATATGCAGGCAAGATTCGACGAGCTCAAGGCCATAGGCGACACCATACCCGCCGAGGAGAAAAAGAGCGTCATGTTCTGGCTCTCCGTCCCCGATGACAGCTATCCCACCATATACACCGTGGGCAGCGGCACCTTCATTGACGAGATGATAAACGCCATAGGCGCTGTAAATGCCGCCGGCACGGAGGAGGGCTGGCCCGCATTCTCCGAGGAGGCTGCCATTGCCGCAGACCCGGACATCATCCTTCATTCTGTGTCCTATGTGCCCAACGTGGCAGGGAGCATTTCATCCCGTGCAGGCTGGGAGAACACGAAGGCTGTCAAGAGCGGTGCCATCTACTATGTTGACGAGAACACCTCCAACCGTCCCAACGCCCATGTGATAGAGGCAATGGAGGAAATGGCAAAGCTCATATATCCCGACAAATACTGATCTCATCCAAATGAGAACTGATGACTGCCGTACAAGGAGGGGCTGCTATGCGTGAATCACTGCTCACCATACCCATAAGCGAGATACTCGAACCCGATGAGGGCTGTCCCTTCTGTCATCTGCGGGATACCCTGGAGCAGCGCACTGTGGAATACATCATGGGCGCTGCCATGATGGAGCCTGATGTGCGGATAGAGACCAACAAGGCAGGCTTCTGCCACCCCCATTTCAAAATGATGCTAAAACAGAAGAACCGCCTTTCACTGGCGCTTATGCTGCAAACTCACCTTGACGAGCTGGGGGGCACCGTATCGGCACGGAAAAAGCTCTTTGAGCCGAAGGATGCGAAGAAGAGGCGCATCTCCGACATAAACACAGGATGCTTTGTGTGCGACAAGGTAGACTGGGGCTTTCAGCGGCTGCTCAGGACATTCTTTGAGATGATAGGCGACCGTGAGGTGGCAGGCAGGTTCTCCACAAGGGAATACATCTGCCTTCCCCACTATGATATGCTGCTGGAGAACGCTCCGAAATACCTTAAAGGCAAGGAGCTTGAAAACTTTGAGAAGCTGGCTTCCGACCTTATACTCCCCTACATAAAGACCCTTTACGGAGATGTTTCCAAGTACTGCTCCATGTACGACTACCGCAACACGGCCAAGGATGCGGACTGGGGCAGCTCAAAGGACAGCATAGAGCGAAGCATAAAATTCCTCACATCAAGGGATTGACATGAAAAAGCCCGCACCTGTCATACCGGGTGCGGGCTTTACTGTGTATATGCTGCAGATTTGATACTCTTCGGAGTGCGAACAAATGCGCCCCATTTTTAATGAGGCGCATATGTCTGCGGGGGCTCCCCACTGGAGCTGGAAACGTGACTTGAACACGCGACCTGCGCATTACGAATGCGCTGCTCTACCAACTGAGCTATTCCAGCCTGTGTCATGCGACTTACTTATTCTACAACATTCGTTCCAAAAAGTCAAGCCCTTTTTCAAAAAAGTTGGAAATACGGTTGACTTTTTCCTGTGAAGGTGCTATACTATTCCTATGCAGGGCGTACCCTGCATGGCATAAAGCGTTGAGGGAGAAAGCCGCCGGCTGTTACAGGCCTTTCCAGAGAATGTGGGGATCTGCTGTGCAGATGCTGTGACCCCATCTAAGGTCTTATCCGACGGACACCATCTTCCGAGCCCGGCTAATGACCGGCGCAGCCACTGCGTTACAAGGGAGCGGCAAAAGCCGCATGAGGCATGGGAGACCATGTGAACCACGGGTGGAACAGCGATACCGTCGCCCCGAGGAGAGCGTTCTGCACAGAACGGTCTCCTTATTTTTATAGCAAACGGCAAAGTGCTCTTCCCTTGGATGAAAAGGAGAAGTATATTGAACAACAGACTTTCTGACTTAGGGGTAAGGCTCAGATCCCTGGGGATATTCAGGAACGTACTTGAACTGCGCACGATGCAGAGCATACTGCGGATGCTTGAGGAGCAGACCCCGGACAGCGTGGGGGAATTTGCCTTTAACATATACAGGCACAGGGCGAACATCTCCGACTACATACTCAAAGCTGTGCTTGAAGATGAGAACCCCTATCTCATCAAGAAAGCCCGCAGGGAAGCTGTCCCCGCCGTAATGGACAGATCCGTGCAGGGGGAGCTGAGCTTCTTTGAGGAGCTGAGTATGCTCACCACCAACGATGTGCGCACCTGTATGGGATACAACGGGTATCTCCCGGAATGGGACATCACCCCCCACGATTTCAAAGCCATATACCACGACAGGCTTGACACCCTGTTTACCAAGGGCTACGGCATATATGCCAAATACGATGCCTTTATGCTGAAAAACGGTGCAGTCACCCCGGTGCTCACCCCGGATCCCCAGAAGCTGTGCGATCTGCTTGAATACGAGGTGCAGCGGCAGAAGGTCATCGACAACACAAGGGCGCTGATCAGGGGGCTGCCTGCCGCAAACTGCCTGCTCTACGGAGATGCGGGCACAGGCAAATCCTCCACGGTAAAGGCTGTGGCGAATGAATTCGCATCCCAGGGGCTGCGGCTCATTGAGCTCAAGCGCTCGGATCTTCATCTTCTGCCGGATGTGATGGAGGAGATAGCGGACAATCCGCTGAAATTTATCATCTTCATAGATGACCTTTCCTTCTCCTCCGACGATGCTGATTTCTCCACATTAAAGGCAGTGCTGGAGGGCTCGGTGTCCTCACGCTCCGCAAATGCGGTGATATATGCCACATCCAACAGGCGGCACCTGGTTCGGGAGAGCTTTTCCGACCGCAGAGGGGACGACATCCACGCCGCAGACACAAGGGAGGAGCTGTCAAGCCTTTCAGAACGCTTCGGTCTGAAGGTCACATTCCTCAAACCCGACAAGGACACATATCTGCACATAGTGGAGCACCTTGCCGAAAGCTACGGCATAGATATGCCCCGTGAGGAGCTGTTCGCAGGGGCTGAGAGCTATGCCCTGCGCAGGACAGGGCGCAGCGGACGGGCGGCAAGGCAGTATGTGGAATCACTCAAATCCGCAAAGGGGCAGGGATAGCACGCCCTCCCCCATCATCATACACAAACAGATTCAGATAACCGAAAGGAAGTAAAGCAATGGTAAAATTAACTCTCAAGGACGGCTCTGTAAGGGAATGTGAGGCAGGCACTCCCGCCTCCGAGGTCATCAAGGGCATAGGCATGGGGCTGTACAAGGCTGCCTGTTGTGTAAAGCTCAACGGAAAGGTATGCGATATGCGCACGCCCCTCAACGAGGACTGCGAATTCGAGGTATGCACCTTTGACAGCGAGGACGGCAGGAAGACCTACTGGCACACCACCGCCCACATCTGCGCCCAGGCTGTAAAGCGCATATACCCCGATGTGAAGCTGTCCATAGGTCCTTCCATAGACAGCGGCTTCTACTATGACTTTGACACTGAAAAGCCCTTTACATCAGAGGATCTGGAAAAGTTCGAGGCAGAGATGAAGAAGATCATCAAGGAGAACCTTGAGATCACCCGCTTTGAACTGCCCCCCGAGGAGGCTGTGAAGAAGCTGGAGGACATGGGTGAGCCCTACAAGGTGGAGCTTTGCAAAGAGCACGCAGACAAGGGAGAAAGCATCAGCTTCTATCAGCAGGGTGAATTCATCGACCTGTGCGCTGGCCCCCATATGCCCGGAACAGGCAGCATAAAGGCAGTAAAGCTCACCAACTGCACCGGCGCCTACTGGAGAGGCGACTCCAAGGGCAAGCAGCTCTCCCGTATCTACGGCATATCCTTCCCCAAGGCATCCCAGCTGGAGGAACATCTGAAAATGCTGGAGGAGGCAAAGCTTCGTGACCACAACAAGATAGGCAGGGAGCAGGGGTACTTCACCACTGTGGACTACATCGGCCAGGGTCTGCCCATTATGATGCCCAAGGGCGCAAAGGTGCTCCAGCTCCTGCAGCGCTGGGTAGAGGACATCGAGGAGAAGGACGGCTGCCAGATCACCAAGACCCCCTTCTTTGCAAAGTCTGATCTCTATAAGATAAGCGGCCACTGGGACCACTACCGTGACGGTATGTTCATCATGGGGGACGAGAACGAGACCGACGGCAACAGCGCCTATGCACTGCGCCCCATGACCTGTCCCTTCCAGTATCAGGTATTCCTGTACAAGAACCGCTCCTACAGGGAGCTGCCCTTAAGGCTCACAGAGACCTCCACCCTGTTCCGCAACGAGGACAGCGGCGAGATGCACGGCCTTATCAGGGTAAGACAGTTCACCATATCCGAGGGTCACTACATCGTAACTCCCGCACAGTTAAAGGACGAGTTCCGCCGTGCCCTGAACCTTGCCAAGTACTGCCTTGACACCGTAGGTCTCCTGGAGGACTGCACGTTCCGCTTCTCCCAGTGGGATCCCGCCAACCCCAAGAACAAGTACGAGGGCACGCCCGAGCAGTGGGAGCAGTCACAGGCTGCCATGAAGGAGATACTTGACGAGCTGGGGGTTGAATACACCATAGGCATAGATGAGGCTGCATTCTACGGTCCCAAGCTGGATGTACAGTACAAGAACGTGTTCGGCAAGGAAGACACCATCGTTACCATCCAGATAGATATGCTCCTTGCAAAGCGCTTCGGCATGGAATATGTGGATGCGGACAACACAAAGAAGAACCCCATAATCATCCACCGCACATCACTGGGCTGCTACGAGAGAACACTGGCATATCTGCTTGAAAAGTATGCAGGCGCACTCCCCCTGTGGATGATGCCTGAGCAGGTGCGCATAATACCTGTTACCGACCGTGCCCTTGAATACGCAAGGGATGTGGAAAAGAAGATGTCCGACCTCAATCTGCGTGTATCCGTGGATGACCGCAGCGAGGGCGTAGGCTACAAGATCCGCCAGGGCAAGATGGAGAAGATACCCTATCTCTTCATTGTGGGCGACAAGGAAGTCGAGGAGGGCACAGTTTCCCTCAACTCCCGCAGCAAGGGCGACCTTGGCGCTATGAAGACAGATGACGCCATAGACAAGATCGTAAGAGAGACCCTGAGCAAGACAAGAGATTAACCCACTGTCTCGGAGAAAAATATGGAAAAGATAAACATTGCAGTTGCCCAGTCGGGTGGTCCTACCGCCGCCATCAACGCCACCCTTGCGGGGGTGTTTGAAAGAGCCTTTGAATCCGAGAAGATAGGCCATATATACGGCTCCATCAACGGCATAGAGGGCATGATAAAGGATGACCTTGTGCCCCTTGACAGCATACTCACATCAGAGCATGACCTGGATCTGCTGAAGAAGACCCCCTCCACCGTGCTGGGCTCCTGCCGCTACAAGCTGGCAGAGTATGACCCCACCGACAGCGTTACCGAGACTGAGTACATGAACATCATGTCCACCATGGAAAAGCACGGCATCGGTGCATTCTTCTACATCGGCGGCAACGACTCCATGGACACGGTAAACAAGCTGGACAGGTACATAAAGTCCGTGGGGAAGGATATCAAGGTCATCGGCGTGCCCAAGACCATAGACAACGACCTGCCCCTGACCGACCACACCCCCGGCTTCGGCTCGGCGGCAAAGTATGTGGCGACCACTCTGCAGGAGATAATCCGTGATTCAAGGGTGTACAGCATACAGTCCATCACCATAGTTGAGATCATGGGGCGCAATGCGGGGTGGCTCACAGCCTCCTCCTGCGTGCTCCGTGCCAACGGGGAGCCTGCCCCTCACCTTATCTACGTGCCGGAGGCATTCCCCGACGGCTTTGATATGAACAAGTTCTTTGAGGACGTTGACCGCATGATGAAACGTTACAGGGCGGTCATAGTAGCCGTCAGCGAGGGGATAGTCCCCTCCGACCGTGACTATGTGAAGACGGGGGCGGATGCCTTCGGCCACACGGACAATTCCGGCGTGGCAAAGTACCTTGAAAAGTGCTGTGCAAAGCGCTTCGGGTGCAAGGTGCGCTCCATTGAGCTGAATGTTATGCAGAGATGCTCCTCCCACATCGCCTCCGCCACGGACATAAGCGAATCCGTGCGCATAGGCAAGGCGGCTGTGGACTGCGCTCTTGCAGGTGACAGCGGCCGCATGATGTGCTTCAGACGCATTTCCAACGAACCCTACAGGGTGGAGGTCACCTCCGAGGATGTAGCCCTTGCGGCAAACAAGGAGAAATTCCTCCCCGACAACTGGATAACCGCCGACAGGAGCGACATCACCATGGATGCACTGGGGTATTTCCTGCCCCTTATCAGGGGAGAGATAACCCCCGAATACAGAAACGGCATACCCATACACTTCCGCCTTAACCAGTAAAGGCAGGGCAGATACCATGGACGAAGAAGCAGAAGTTATCACCGCCGAGGAATTGGAAGCTGAAACCGCTGCCGAGGACACCGCAGAGGAGGAGCAGGGGCCTGTACACGACCCCCACAACAGGCTGTATACGGTGCTGTCCCTGATCATCTTCCTTGTGGGGCTGGGGCTCTATAAGCTCATATCCGCCAATATCACCATAGTCTATGCCCAGCACGAGGCGCAGCCGGATGAGATACAGTGTGCCCAGGTAGCCGAGGCCTTCGGCTTTGAGGAGCTGCCCCGGGGGGCTGATGTTGAATACATAAGGCTTTCCCGCAACTTTGACGGGAACCGGCTGTACATGGCACTGTCCCTTGACGAAAACACAGACAGCGGCAGCATCATACCATTTGACCATGGTGATGCAGATGAGGATGTGGGGATAGTCATATACCCGGAGGCGGACATGAACGGCAAAAGCGTGAACTCCACAAGGTATGTTAGCTCCCGTGATCCCTTTGTCTGCTGCTATGAATACGAATACGGCGGCAGACACATGATGCTCTACTCCTCATCAAGCTACGACAAGTCTGTTATACACAGCTTTGAGGGTGTTGACAAGATACCCGCAGACAAAGCCACCCCCTACACGTAACATGATGCATAAGACCCCTTTTATACTGCTCATACTCATTCTCATAATATGCGCCTCACCGAAGGCAGCTGCCGCACAGAACAGCGACGGCAGCATCGTCTTTGACTGTGAGGTCACCCAAAGCGGAGGCCTTCTGATAAAGGCCGAAAGCGATGAACAGCTCCTTGAATGCAGCACAGACGGCGGCAGGAGCTTTTTTACCGTGCCCTCAAGGGGGCTGTATATGTCAAGCCTCCCTGCCGGCTCCTACAATGTGTCCCTGAGGAAACAGAAAAGCGAGAACTCCCGCACTGATACGGTGTCCGTCCTCATCCCCGGGGAGAGGGATGACAGCATATACAGATTCCGCTGCACTGGCACCCCGGAATACGCATACAAAAGCGGCACCCTGAAAGTGACACTGACAGACTACAACCCGGAAAAGGCATATCTCATATCCCTTGACCACGGGGGCACCTACACCCGTGCCTGCGGCAGAGACACCCTGTTTGAGGGGCTTTCCGGGGGATACTATGATGTTGTGGTAAAGACCATTGGCTCACCCTCCCGCAGCCCGGTGCTCAGAGCATTTGTCCCCTACTGCCCCTCCAAGGGCATGGTGAACATCCTTGCCAAGCCCATATTGCAGCTGCCGGAGCTGCCCACCGGCTGTGAGATAACCTCCCTTGCAATGGCGCTCAGGTTCTACGGCTTCAACATCGATAAGACCGTGCTGGCAGACTATTTCCTTGAAAAATCGGAGTACCGCACATCCGACTTTAACAGCACCTTTGTGGGAGATCCCCGTTCCTACAATGCCTACGGCTGCTACTCCCCTGTCATAGTAAACTGCGCCCGCCGTTTCCTTGACGGCACGAAGCGGCACTTTGACGTAAACGACCTTACAGGCTGCGACTTTGAAGAATGCTTGGGCTACCTGAACATGGGCTATCCCGTCATCGTATGGGTGACTATGGGCATGGCGGAGCCTGTGGAGAACTCCGCTGTATGGATGAACCGTGACAACGGGGAGATAGTCCGCTGGGTGGGCAATGAACACTGCGTACTGCTCACAGGCTACGACTCCCACGGACACATTGCCATATGCTGCGACCCCCTTAAAGGGCGCATAGGCTATGACAGCCGCATCTTCAAACAGCGCTTCGAGCAGATGGGCTGCCAGGCAATTGCAATAGTCGAGACAACCGACAAAGGCTGATAATCAATTAGTATTGGTGATAAAGGACTGACCGCTCCTGTCCTCTTTGTTTGCACTTCTGACTACTAACTTCTATAAGGTGGTATTATGGCAGAGATAAACAACACCGCAGAGATCGAGATGCTGGAATTTGAGGTAGGCTCCGCAAAATACGGCATTGACATAGAACTTGTAACGGAGATAATGACCAATGTCCCTGTCACTCCCGTGCCTGATTCAAGACAGGATATAGAGGGGATATTCATCCCCCGTGACGAGCTTATCACAGTGATAGATCTGTACCGTGTTTTCGGGGTGATACGCTGCGAGGGCGAAAAGAAGCTGTTCATCGTGTGCCACATCGACGGTGCGGGGATAGCCCTTCACGTCACTGCGGTAAAGGGGCTCATTATGGTGAAAAGGGATGATATCCTCCCTCCCGGAGAGCTGCTGGAGGGCAAAAAGCACCCGGAGCTGTTCAAAGGCGTGATAAAGACAGATCACGGCATCATTCTGGTGCCTGATATCGAGAGCATAATAAGATAACACTTTCGGGAAAGGCATAGCTATGGCACTGGACGGAACTCTCCTGCTTGCGGTAAAGCAGGAGCTCACCCCCTTTATCGGGGGCAGAGTGGACAAGATATACCAGCCCTCCCGTGATGAGCTGGTCATTGGCATGAGGGTCTTTGCCGAGGGTCAGAACAGGCAGGGGAAGATATTCATATCCGCATCGGGCACCTCCGGGCGGATACACCTGACAAGGGAGAAGATCGAGAACCCCCAGACTCCCCCCATGTTCTGTATGCTCATGAGAAAGCACTTTGCAGGGGGCAGGCTCACAGGGCTTCGGCAGGACGGCCTTGAAAGAGTGCTCACCCTTGACTTTGAGGTGACCAACGAATTAGGGGACACGGTGACTGAAAGCATTGCCGTGGAGATAATGGGGAAATACTCCAACATCATTGCCATTGACTCCAACGGGCGCATAATCGACAGCATACGCCGCCTTGACGACCTGGAAGCCGAGCGCATAGTCCTCCCCGGGGCAGTGTACTCCCCTCCCCTGCGGCAGAAAAGGCTGAACTTCCTTATTGCCTCCCCTGAGGATATTATGTCGGTTTTGCAGGGCTATCGGGGCATATCCCTTGCAAAGGGGATAGTATCCGCATTTGAGGGCATTTCCCCTGTGCTTGCCCGTGAATGGCTGTACAGGGCGGGGGCTGAAAGTGATGTTCCCTCCGACGAGGCGGATACAGGGCTTTGTGAACGCATCACCCGTGAGATAATCGCATCAAGGGAGCGCTTTCTGGCAGGGAACAGGCACTACACTATCCTTAAAACACCCCAGGGGGAGTACAAGGATCTCTGCTTTGAGGACATAAGGCAGTACGGCTCCCTTATGACCGCAGAGGAATGTTCCTCTGCCTGTGAGATGCTGGACAGGTTCTATTCGGAAAAGGATGCATATCTTAGGATTAAGTCCCGCAATGCGGAGCTCTACAAGCAGGTAAACAGCATCTACGACAGGATAGGGCGCAGGCTTTTGAACCAGAAGCGTGAGATGGACGGCTCCAGAAAGCGGGACGAGATGAAACTGAAGGGCGATCTTATCGCTGCCAATCTCTACCGCCTTGAAAAGGGCATGAGGGAATTTGAATGTACTAACCTCTACTCCGAAAAGGGCGAGACCATGAGGATAAGCCTTGATCCCCGCCTTACCCCATCCCAGAATATGCAGAAGATGTACAAGGCATACCGCAAGGCGGACAATGCAGAAAAGACTCTGAAGCAGATAATCGCCCAGGGCGAGGATGAGCTTCGGTACATTGACAGCGTGAGAGATGCACTTTCACGGGCTGTAACAGAGGAGGATATTCTTGAACTTCGCACGGAGCTTGCCACACAGGGGTATATCAGGAACAAAAAGAACCTCCCCCGCAAGGCACCTAAGATAAAGCCTGATGAATACACCTCCCCCGACGGTTTTACCATACTTGTGGGAAGGAACAACACCCAGAACGACGAGCTTACCTGCCGCATAGCCGCCAAGACGGACATATGGCTCCACACAAAGGACATAACAGGCTCCCACGTAATAATACGCACCAACGGCGAGGACGTGCCCATGGAGACCATAGTATATGCGGCAGGACTTGCCGCTGCCAACAGCAGCGCCGCCCGCTCGGGGAACGTCCCTGTTGACTACACCTACTTAAAATATGTGAAAAAGCCCGCCGGCGCCAAGCCCGGCATGGTCATATTCACAAACAACAAGACCCTCTACGTTGACCCCATAAAACAATAAAGTCACCGCACATCCTGTTGATGGGTGTGCGGTGATCTCATAAAGGGGGGTTATACCGACTCTTCCCCGATGTACAGAGATCTCTGCCCACAAAGCCGCATATTCATGCTTTTGCGGGCATTTCGGCTCTTGCCACCGGTCAGAAGTCAGTTAGGGGGAAGCATATTAGTTTATCTCCAGCTTTCTGCCGGTGACGGGCTGCTCCACCTTAATGGGGAGGGTAAGGATCAGCAGACCGTTTTTATACTCGGCTGTGATCTTGTCCGCATCAATGCCGGAGATGTCAAAGCTCCTCTGATAGGCGCAAAGGCTGCGCTCTCTTCGGATATAGCGAACCTTGCTCTCCTCTGCGGGCTTGTGCTCTGCCCTGATGGCAAGGGTCTTGTCGTTGATGTCGATGCTTATCTCGGACTTTTCAAAGCCGGGGAGCTCTGCCTCCATGATATACCCGCCCTCGTACTGCTTGATGTCCGTGCGGCAGGCAAGCACCTTGCGGGAAGCGTTATCGTAGTAATCCTTATCATCAAAGGCATCGAAGAAATCGCTCATTCTTGAAAAAGGCATAAGATTCATCATAGTTACCTCCATGTTGCTCACAACTTCCGCCTGTGTGGTAAGGGAGCGGCGGATGCTGCTTTTGTGTTTACAGCTATGATGATAACACTCCTATGTGTTCATCATATGACAGTTTTGTGATAAAAAGCCGAAAATTAGCACTCACAAGATATGAGTGCTAACACTTGATAGTAGAGAGTGCTAACACTTTTCGGAATACAGGGGGGAATTTCCCCGGGGGTATTGAATTATCCCCGGTTATCTGCTATAATATTCACAGCTCAAGGAAATACACGGACAAGGACGTGATAGGATGAAAAACAGGATAATTGCCCTGGCAGCCGCCGCAATAATGGCGGCACAGCTTTGCGGGTGTGCCAAAAGGGACACGGAGTCTGTGGATACAGATGTGACACAAAGCACAGACACCGGTATCACATCGGGCACCACGCAGGAAACTGCACCCAACGCCTTCGGGAAGGACTATGACCCCTTCGACGAGGGATATGACCCCTACGGTGACAACAGCATAAGGACGACTGTGAACGAAAATGCGGTGACAGCCGTCACCGGGGGCACATCATCCGGGGCTGTGGTAACTGCCGCCCCTGCACAGGCTGATGAGACCCGCTCCACTGTAAAGCCGAAGGAAACAGAAGCCACACCCGCACAGACACAGAGCGTTTCCCCCGGTGCTTCCCCGGATAGCGCCGACAGCGAGAGTCTTTCCTCACAGGCGGGGGTAACGGGCACAGTAAAGGAAACAGGAGGCTGGAATGACGGCACCGCCGACTTCAAGCAGTTTGATGTGACGGTGCAGAACAACAACAAGAAAACGGTCAACGGCTGGAAGATATCTTTCCCCATAGGCTCTTCTGCTTCGGTGGAGCAGTCCTGGAACTGCGAGCTTTCCGTAAGCGGCGGGGTATTCACCGCAGGACCTGTGGACTTCAACACAAACATCGACCCGGGGCAGAACGCATCCTTCGGCATCATCGTCAAGAACGCAGCAACGGTAAAGGCAGAGGATGTAAAGGTGGAATGCACCCTTGGAGCGGCAAAGGACGTATACGGCAGCGGCTCAAACGGCGGTGCCGTCACCTCCCCCGCAAAGGATGTACCCGCCCCCACAACTGACGACTGGCTCTCCGTAAAAGGAAACAGGATAGTGGATCAAAGCGGCAACGAGGTATGGATAACAGGCATCAACTGGTTCGGCTACAACACAGGCACCAACACCTTTGACGGTCTGTGGGCGTGTGACCTGAACACATCAATAGCCGAAATAGCAAACCACGGCTTCAACCTGCTTCGTGTGCCCATGTCCGCCGAGCTTATCAACAGCTGGGCAAAGGGCACATACCCCGAGGCTAACTTCAACCACGCCACAAACGCCTATCTTGTGGATATGAACAGCCTTGAGATATTTGACTATGTGGTGGGGCAGTGCAGGGCAAACGGTCTGAAGATAATGATAGACATACACTCCGCAAAGACCGATGCCATGGGGCATATGGCAAATGTATGGTACAACGGTGACGTGACCGAGGCAGATTACCTTGCAGCCCTTTCCTGGATGGCGGACAGATATAAAAACGACGACACCATCATCGCCTACGACCTTAAAAACGAGCCCCACGGCAAGGCAAACGAAACTCCCCGTGCCAAGTGGGACGGCAGCCGTGACAAGGACAACTGGAAGTATGTTGCAGAAAAGGCGGCCAAGGCTGTCCTTGACAAGAACCCCAACGTACTCGTCATGGTGGAGGGCATAGAGATATACCCTAAGTCAAAGGACAATGCGGATTTCTCCTCCACCTCCCCTGCTGACTATTACAGCACCTGGTGGGGCGGCAATCTCAGGGGCGTGAAGGACTATCCCATCGACCTGGGGAAATATCAGAACAAGCTGGTATACTCCCCTCACGACTACGGCCCTGCGGTATATGAGCAGGAATGGTTCAAGGGGGACTACACCTACGAAAGCCTTAAACGGGATGCCTGGAACGACAACTGGCTGTACATCCACGATGAGGGCATTGCTCCCATACTCATCGGGGAATGGGGCGGCTTTATGACCCAGCCCAACCTTAAATGGATGAAGCTGCTGCGCCAGCTTATAAAGGAAAAGCGCCTCAACCACACCTTCTGGTGCTTCAACGCAAATTCCGGGGACACAGGGGGGCTTGTAAAGGATGACTTTGTCACCTGGGATGAGGAGAAATACGCCTTTGTAAAGGAAGTCCTCTGGCAGAAGAACGGCAAGTTCGCAGGCCTTGACCATCAGATACCATTAGGTGAGAACGGCACCACAATTTCATAAGAGCAAAGGGGAACGGCACCAACCGTTCCCCTTTTGTTACAGCTTATTCAAACATCTGTACTGCCTGCTTCAGATGCTCCGTGATGAGAAGGTGCTGGGGACAGGCATTTTCGCACTTTTTGCAGCGGATGCAGTCGCTTGCCTTTCCGCTGCCGTCAGTCGCTTTGGCGTAAAGCTCCCCTGCGTTCTCGATCTGACCGTCCCCAAGCTGACGGTTCATGGCGGCAAAGATATCCGGTATCCTTATGCTCTTCGGACAGCCCTCCACACAGTAGTGACAGGCGGTGCAGGGTATAGTGGAGGAATGTCCCATAATGCGCTGCGCCTTGCGTATTATCTCCATTTCCTCGTCGTTGAGGGGCACAAAGTCCTTCATATAGGAGATGTTGTCTTTCATCTGCTCGATATTTGACATACCGGAGAGCACTGTGATGATGCCGTCAAGGGATGCCACAAAGCGTATAGCCCAGGAAGCATAGGACATATCCGGGTGATATGCCTTGAACAGCTTCTTTACCTCCTCCGGCGGGTTGGCAAGCTTGCCTCCCTTCACAGGCTCCATGACGGTGATGGACTTTCCGTGCTTTCGTGCCACCTCGTAGTTGGCACGGGAGGCGACAGTGGGGTTCTCCCAGTCGGCGTAGTTTATCTGCAGCTGTACAAAATCCACCTCGGGATGCTCCGTAAGTATCCGGTCAAGAAGCTCGGGACCTGCGTGATAGGAAAAGCCGAAGTGCTTGACAAGCCCCTTTTCCTTCTGCTCCTTCACAAAGTCCCACAGATGGAACTTGTCGTATTTCTGATAATTGTTCTCCATGAAGGCATGGAGGAGATAATAGTCGAAATATCCTGCTCCTGTGCGCTCCAGACTGGTGTAGAACTGCTGCTTTGCCGCCTTTTCCGTAGGTGCCATCAGGAATGCGTTTATCTTGGTGCAAAGGGTGTAGCTCTCCCGTGGATAACGCTCCACAAGCGCCTTTCTTGCGGCTGCCTCCGAGCCTATGTAGACAAAGGCTGTGTCAAAATAGGTAAAGCCCGCCTCCATAAACATATCCACCATGGTCTTGAGCTCCTCCATATCGGTGCCCAAGCCCTTCTTCGGCAGCCGCATAAGACCAAATCCCAGCTTTGGTACTTCCTTTCCGAAATAGTCCGCCATACTCTGTACCTCCTTACTCTGCAAAATCAACTGCTCTTAATGGTTTAGTTCCAGCCCTTGCTGTCGATGTATGCCTGTACGGCTTGGGCATAAGCCAGGGCACCCTTTTCGTTGGGATGAAAGGAATAGGCACTTACCTTACTGCTCTGGTCAATGTCCTCCCTGGCGGCAGCACCTGCATAGATCCCATTTATATACGGATCATCGGTGTATGCCTCATGCCCCCTGAAAGCATCGGTCACATCCACAAAGCAGATGTTCATGCCTTCATCCGCACATTCCTGCACTATGCCCTCGATCTCCCTGTTCAGCTGCAGCGACGCCCTGTTCACATCGGCGCAGTTTTCCGCCTTGATGGCAAAGGCAAAGTCCCCATTCTGGTCAAACTCCTTACCCTCATTGTTGAGCAGTGTGGGATAGCCCACAACTATTATCTGCGCCTGGGGGCCTGCCTTTTCCGCAATGCTCTCGTAGGCTGCCCTGATGTCCTCACGGATGGAGGGCCACTTCTCCCAGATGCCGTCAATGAACCTGTCAAGAGCCTTGTTGGAGCCTGCAAGAGCCGTTCCCATCAGCTCCGCAAAGCCCACGTCATTGCCCCCTATGGACACGGTTACATAGTCCACAGTCCCTGCGGGGATGGTGTCGAACACGTCAAGCTGGGCAGGCAGCCCCCATCTGCCCCTGTTCCCCTCGGGGTAGTCATAGCTTTTGAGCTGCATATCAGAGAGATTTCTCACCAGTGCCCCCGACGACGCCCTGAAATACCATTTTATGCTGCCGTCTCCGTCCTTGTAGGAGGACATGGGCAGCTCACTGCCCCCGAAGTGCAGCGCCCCCGCCCACGACCTTACGGAGCGGTGGGCGAGCCAGTCAGCATTCTTTACCTTTTCAGCCGCATCAAGCTCCTGACCGTAGAATTCCTCTATGCCCTCTCCGCTGGCATAGGAATCCCCCAGGGACACAACGATGAGCTCATCAGCCCCTTTGTCCCCTGTCTCTTCGGCAAATGCACAGGGCATCATTGTAAACACGGCAAGTGCTGAAAGACATACTGCTTTCAGTCGTTTCATCCGATCACATCCAATCCGTTTTCCGGTGCCCGCTGAGAGTGGAACAGTCTGTCCTCCCCGGGCTTTTTTCCATTGTATAGGCATATTCTACCGGTGTCAAGCTGTTTTTTATGTATACAATTATGCGATTTTATGAACAAATGCCCTGCCGAGGGTCATCGGCAGGGCATTGATTTTCAGCATGGTACACTTATTTCAGCTTAGCCATAAGATCCAGCATTTCAAGCTGCTGTTCAAAGGAATTAAGGTCTGTCTTTTCATCTATGACCACAAGCTCTGTATCCGTCATCTTTGCAAAAAGACGGATATCATTAGCGGTGAGGGCGGTGGAGACCACGGCGTGGTGTGCGCCCCCTGCGTATATCCATGCGGCTGCGCCCACAGGGAGAGAGGGCTTTATCTTCCACATAAGGCGTGCTACGGGGAGCTTGGGCATGGGCTGAGGCTGGGGCACCAGCTCGATTGCCGCACACACAAGGCGGAATCTGTCCCCCATATCTATCATGGATACGGCTATGCCCTCGCCGGAAACGCCGTCGAACACAAGGCGGGCAGGATCCTCCCTGTTGCCTATGCCCAGGTGATGCACCTGTATCTTGGGCTTTGATGCCGCAAATACGGGGGATACCTCCAGCATATGGGAGCCAAGCTCTAATTCCTCACCGGCGGTAAGGTCATAGGTGTAGTCCTCCATAAAGCCTGTGGCGCCGCTTCTCCCCTCGGACATCTTCTGCATCACAGCACCCAGGGCGGCTGTCTTGTAGTCACCCTCGGGTCCGAAACCTATGCCCTTTGTCATAACGTTCTGGGCGGCTATGCCGGGGAGCTGTCTCAGGCCGTGGAGATCCTGGAAGGTATCGGTGAATGCCTGTATGTTCTCCTTTGCAATAAACCTGTCGATGGCTACCTCGTACTTTGCCTGTTCACGGACAGCTTCCACATTGTCCGTGTCCATGTCGTACTTGCCCGCGTATTCAGCCATCTTGGCATCGACCTCGGCATCAGTCACGGTGTCAATTATTTTAACCAGATCCCCGATGGCGTAGTAGTTCACGTTCCAGCCGTACTTTATCTCGCTTTCCACTCTGTCGCCGTCTGTTACCGCCACATCACGCATATTGTTACCGAACATGGCAACACGCATACCACGGCACAGGTCTGCACCCAGGGCGGCATGGGCAAAGCGCCTTATCTGTTCGATAACGTTCTCGTGCCTGTAATAGCCTGCCACTACCTCACGCTTTAAGCCAAGCCTTGTGCAGATGAAGCCGAACTCCCTGTCACCGTGGGCGGACTGGTTCAGGTTCATAAAGTCCATATCTATGCTGTCATAGGGGAGTTTTTCGTTGTACTGGGTGTGGAGGTGGAGCATGGGCTTTTTCAGCGCCTGCAAGCCCCTTATCCACATCTTTGCGGGGGAGAAGGTGTGCATCCATGTGATGACACCGATGCAGTCCTTGTCGGAGGTGGCTTTAAGGCAGATATCCTCCGCCTCGGCAGAGGTCTTTACAACGAGGGTGAATACCACCTCGCAAAGACCTGCCATTTTCTCATTCAGGAACTGTGCCATTTCACGGCTGTCCTTTTCCACCTGTATGAGTACATCCTCACCGTATAGATCCTGTGAACCGGTAATAAAGTATATCTTTTTCATTGCAAACCCTTTCCTTATGATAACAGTATGCTTACAACGGAGCAGGGAGGAAGCTCGAAGCTGATGCCGCTGTCGGTAATGTCAACAGCGTGGGCAGAGGGTGCTATCCTGTCCCCGTCGGCAAAGTCGTTGAAGGTGTGTACCTCGCCTGTGAGTATCCTTGCCTCGGCATTCTGCGCCTTAAAGCCCAGAATGGAGCAGTCGATGTGTGCCCCCTCATCAAGGGAGGCATTGGCAAAGGTCAGGGTCATGCCCTCCTTGCCCACAGATACGGACTGGGACACGGCAGGCATACCGTTTGTCTCGAAGTTCTCTGTGAAGCTGTACACAAGCTCGCTGTCCTGATGTGTCTTGTACATATCAAAGATATGGTATGTGGGAGTCTTGACCAGCTTTTCACCCTCTGTGAGGATAACCGCCTGGAGCACATTGACAGCCTGGGCGATGTTTGCCATGCTTACAACGTCAGAGCGTGAATTGAAAATGTTCAGGGAAACGGCTGCCACCATTGCATCTCTCATGGTGTTCTGCTGATAGAGGAAACCGGGGTTGGTGCCCTCTTCCACGTCGAACCAGCAGCCCCATTCATCCACAGCAAGCTTCATGTTGTCGCTGTATTTCTTCATTATGGCGGCGTGCTTGTCGATGAGCCTCTCTATCCTGCGTGCCTGGGAAATGGTCTGATAGTACACCTCATCGGTGAAGTCCACCGCACTGCCCTTGTGGGCAAAATCCCCGCTGGGAATGGTGTAGTAGTGGAGGGAAATGGCCTTTGCGTGCCAGTCACCGATTATGCCCATTATCGTATCTGTCCAGTGATAGTCATCCACATTGGGGCCGCTTGCTATCTTGTAAAGCTCATTCCCGCTGAAATTACGGCAGTAGGTCTGATACCTGCGGTAAAGGTCGGCATAGTACTCAGGGCGCATATTTCCGCCGCAGCCCCAGTTCTCATTGCCTATGCCAAGGTACTTCAGCTTCCAGGGCTTTTCCCTGCCGTTTTTCCTGCGCTCGTCCGCAAGGGGGGACACTCCGTCAAAGGTGATGTACTCTATCCAGTCAGCCATCTCCTCCACGGTGCCGCTGCCCACATTTGCGGAGAGGTAGGGCTCGCAGCCTATCTCCTCGCACATATTGAAGAACTCATGGGTGCCGAAGGAATTGTCCTCTGTCACACCGCCCCAGTGGGTGTTTACCATCTTGGGGCGCTTTTCCTTGTCACCGATGCCGTCACGCCAGTGGTACTCATCCGCAAAGCAGCCCCCGGGCCATCTCAGCACAGGGAGCCTTATCTCCTTGAAGGCTTCGATTATGTCATTTCTCACACCTGCGGTGTTGGGTATGGAGGAGTTCTCCCCCACGTAGATCCCATTGTAGATGCATCTCCCCAGATGCTCGGAAAAATTGCCGTATATCTCACGGTTTATATGGGATCTCTTGTCTGCCGCATTTACAGCGGCACAAAGTTTCTTCATCCTTTATCCTCCTTAGCTTACTATGGCAAGCTCGGTCTCCTTGTCAAAAACGTGTATCTTGTTGGGGTCAAGGGCGACGGTTATCACACTGCCGTATCTTGCGGTAGTGGCTGCGTCCACCTTTGCCGTCCACTTTACCTTTTTCAGATTTGCATAGGCATCGTCGGAGAACTGGCGCACCACTTCACCCGGCTTCTCGTTGAGAAGATCAAAGTACAGAAGCACCTCGGAGCCTAAGAGCTCATAGCCGCTGACCTTGACCTCCATCTGTGAATCCTCGTGTACGGAAAGCTCCAGCTGGCTCTCGAAGATCCTCTCGGGTCGTATGCCCATGATGACCTCCTTGCCGATATACCCCTTCTCAAGGAGAACGGAAGCCTTCTTGCGGGGGAGCTTGACTGTGAACCTGTCGTAATCAAGGTACACATCCTCCCCCTCTTCCCTGCACCAGGCATTGATGAAATTCATCTGGGGAGAGCCGATAAAGCCCGCCACAAAGAGGTTCACAGGGTTGTTGTACAAATCTCTTGGTGTTGCCACCTGCTGCACTATGCCGTCCTTCATGACCACTATCCTTGTGCCCAGAGTCATAGCCTCGGTCTGGTCATGGGTAACGTAGATTATAGTGGCACCAAGGCGCTGATGAAGTGCGGATATCTCCGCCCTCATCTGCACTCTCAGCTTTGCATCAAGGTTTGAAAGGGGCTCATCCATCAGGAACACCTTGGGTTCCCGCACTATGGCACGCCCCATTGCCACACGCTGACGCTGGCCGCCTGACAGTGCCGCAGGCTTTCTTTCCAGCAGCTCCTGCAGATCCAGTATGACGGAGGCATCTTTGACCTTCTTGTTTATCTCGTGCTTGGGTGTCTTGCGGAGCTTCAGCCCGAATGCCATATTCTCCTTCACCGACATATGGGGATACAGGGCGTAGTTCTGGAATACCATTGCAATATCCCTGTCCTTGGGCTCCACGTCGTTCATTATCTTCCCGTCAATGAGGAATTCCCCGTCGGATATGTCCTCAAGACCTGCGATCATTCTCAGTGTTGTGGATTTGCCGCAGCCCGACGGTCCTACAAAAATGATAAATTCCTTGTCCTCGACTTCAAGGTTGAAGTCCTTTACAGCCTCAAAGCCGTTGGGATATATCTTGTAAATGTGTTTTAAAGACAGACTTGCCATATGTACCTACCTATCGTAATAGCTTGCGGTCATTTACACCGTAATGTCAAATACAGGCCTGCCGCCCTCCCACCTTACAGGCATGAGCATTGCATGGCGGTTGGGATCGTACAGAGGATCCCCCTGTATCTGGGCGTATGTGCGTGCGTGATATACAAGTATATCGTTTCCCTTTTCATCAACTGTGAATGAATTGTGCCCGGGTCCGAAGATGCTCAGGCTGCTGTCGCTTTTGAGCACCGGGTAACGCTCCTTCTTCCAGCTTGCGGGGTCCAGCAGGTCGCTGGAAAGGCTTGCGCAGAGCATCCCCATGCAGTAGTTCTCCCCCGTGTCACTGGCGGAATAGGTGAGGAAAATGTCATCACCGTGCTTTATTGCAGCAGGCCCCTCGTTTACCCAGAAGCCGTGCCGTTCCCAGTCGTAGTCGGGAGTGGTGAGCAGCACCTGCACCGTGTCCAGCTCACCGGCACTTCTGAGCCTTGCGATGTAGAGATTGGATATCTGCCTCCCCACACCCACCTTTTCAGCCCAGACAAAGTAATGTGTGCCATTCACCTCAAAGGTGGTGGCATCAAGTGAAAATGCCCGGAATGAGAACTCATCATCCTTATGGGCACGCATCATCCCAAGCTCCTGCCATTTATCCCCCATGGGGTCGCCCCCCTCACATTCAAGCACATAGGGGCGTATCTTCCAGGGATCCTCCGCCTCCCCGGCGGCATAGTAGATATACCACCTGCCGAAGAGGAAGTGGAGCTCCGGAGCCCATATGTGCTTGCTCTGGGGACCTGAGTGGTGCTTTGTCCAGACAGTCTTTTCCTGTGCTTCACAAAGCCCCGCCAGAGTATCCGAGCTCCTCAGCACGATGCGGTCGTATTCGGGGACGGAGGCCGTGAAATAGTATCTTCCGTCCGTGTGCCTGTACACATACGGATCCGCTCTCTGCATTATCCACGGCCTGTTAAAGACAATATTCTGTGACATTGCTCCTTCGTCCCTTTCCCGTCAGGTTTATTCTACGCTGAGAAGCTCGATGTATGCAGCCTCACCTGTAACATGAACGTATACAGGGGAATCAGCGGTCATAGTGGATGTTACAACAGCCTTTTCGGTCATGGCTGTGCCGTCAGCACCTGTGAAGGTGTAGTCAACGGTAACCTCTCCGCCGTTTCTGGTCATGGTAATATCAACGGATGCACTTGTCATGAGCTTGAGCCACTCTGCCCAGTCATCCCATGAATTCTCAAAGGTGGCATTGTAGGATGCATCGCCCCAGCCGAAGGCATCTGCACGGAGCACTGCATATTCAGCATAGCCCTCGTAGTTGTCAGCGCTTGCCACCTTGTCAGTGGTAACGGCTGTGTTTGTGAAGGCAAGTACAAAGTTATCCCAGTTGTTCACACCGTCGGAATAGTTGTTGAGCTTCATTTTCAGTGTGGCGCCGTCTGCCAGCTCAAAGCCGTCTGTGGTGTCCGACCAGAAGCCAAGCACTCTGTCGGGGGTGCCCAGTACATCAAGTGCGCCCTCTGCAACGGGTGCAGCCTCAAGGGGTGCAGCCTCTGTAACAGGTGCTTCCTCCTCGCCGCCCTCATATTCGGGTGCAACAGGCTCTGCGGGAGGATTGCCCATCTCAAAGAGGGTCTTCACCTGACCGTCGGTAAGTGCCTCATCGAAGATGTAGAGCTCATCTACGAAGCCCTTGTATATGGTATCCCAGTAGTTTATGCCGATATGTCCCTCTATGCCGTCCCCGGTGATTATCTCGGGGGAAAGGCCCTGATAGTACATATTCTCGCCGTTTGCCTCCCACTTCAGCTCACCGTTGAGGTAGAACTTTGTACCTACACGCTCCATGCCGTCATCGGCAACGTAGCGGTTCCCGTCGGCAACGATGGTAAGCAGGCACCATTCACGCTTGCCGTGCTCCGTGTCGTCCATTGCGTATATCCAGGGCCATACGCCGTCTGCGCTGACCTCGGTGCCTATGGAGGAGTTGCGGTTCCAGGCAACGGGGAAGATATCCGCATCGTTGGTGCCCCATGTGGACTTGGTGATGTTGAGCCATGTAACAGTTGCATCCGCATTTGACATACCGATGTTGCGGCCTATCTGCACAACAGGGCCGAAGGTGGCAACACGGTCTGCGTTGAACCAGAAGGAGAAGGTGTAGCTGTCGTCGCTTACCTCCTTCATGTCAAAGTCTACGCCGTACTTGCCGTCAAGGTAGAGGGCATTGCCCACAGCACCCTGACCCTCTGCGATGAGCACCGGGTGATCCGAGGGAGCAAGGCCGAAGTTTGCGCCTGTGAGGGTGCCCTTATCCTCCACCTGCTTTACAGCGGAAAGACCGTCTGCGGACTCAAAGTCAAGGTGTACAAGGGCAGATTCGGGGATGGGCTCTGCCACAACGGGAGCAGTAGTCTCCTCTGCGGCAGTTGTCTCCTCAGCGGGTGCCTCGGTGGTCTGCTCTGCGGCCTGTGTGTCCGCAGGTGCTGCGGTAGTCTGCTCGGTTGCGGTATTGCCCCCTGCGCAGGCTGCCAGGGAAAGTGCCAGTACGGATGCGATGACTGCTGTTATCTGCTTTTTCATTTTTTAAACTTCCTTTCATGTTTAGGATTTATTGATTATCTGCTATCATCTGCTCATATTCTGCGGTCTCTGACTCGCTGAGGACATCATAGCCGCCCTTGCCGAAGTAGTCGAGCATAGCCTGTGCGTGGTAGTAGTTGGCCTTGCGGTTTGCTTCCTCAACGTAGTCGGCAGCCTGTGCTGTGCCGTTGTCCACCAGGTCGTGAATGCCGATGGCGTTGAAGTACTCATCGCAGAAATTCCAGTAGCCTGCGATATTTGTCCAGCCGAAGGAGATAGGCTGCATACAGGAGGCGAAGTAGTCCCTCCAGAGCTGTACGTGCTCATCGTCCATGCCTGCACAGTATACCTTGATGTACTCATCCCATACGCCCTCATCCTTTGTAATGGGAGCAGGCATTACATCATATTTCAGGGCGGTGCCCAGTGCGTTTACTATGCTCTCATCGGAGTAGATCTCACATCTGCCGTACCAGCCGTCTACACCGAAGGACATGAATTTAAGCAGCTCGTATGCCTCTCTGGGATGCTCGCAGGAGGTGGTTATGCCGCCGTAGTCGATGGTGGCGATGGAGTGATGCCCTGCCCCTGCATCTGCTTCGGAAACTGCGGGTATTACATAGGGCACGATGTCAAGGTTGAAACTTTCCTTGTAGGAGGGGGTGTTCCAGGTGTTCTGGAATGTCCAGAATGCCTCGGAGAACAGTGCGCAGTGGCTGGTGTTGCCTGCCCAGCCCTCCCAGTCGCCTGACCAGTCCTCCATTGCCTGTGTCTCGGTGGAGGGGGCTATGTAGCCGCCCAGCTTCAGGTTGGAAAATTCCTGCTCCCCCACTGCCCATTCGGTAAGGTCAAAGGTCTTGCCGGTAAAGCCGAACTCACCTATGATATCCTGTCTTGCGGCGATGCCGTAGTAGGAGTCAAGGCGGTTGTAGTAGCCGAGGCCGTAGTATGCCATGCCGTCGGGAGAATCAAGGACTGTGGAATCCTTGATGAGCTGTATCATCTCAGCCCATGTCCAGTTCTGTGTGGGGACGGTGAGGTTGAGAGTTTCAAGCACGTTCCTGTCAACAAAGATGACACCGGGGAAGAACTTTACAGGCACGCTGTACCTCATGCCTCCCTCAAGGTGGTAGGTGCCGAGGCCGGCGGAATTCACCGTATCAGCCAGGTTCTTTGTCTCCTCGTCGCTGTTCCAGTAGGAGGATATATCCGCAAGGAGCTGATTGGAAAGGGCATAGTCGCAGTCCGAATGCATTATGACATCAGGTGCCTGTCCGTTGCTGATAAGGGTGCCCAGAGTGGTGTTGTAGTTTGCCACGTTCTCATACTGCACATTTACAGTGATGTTGGGGTATATCTGCATGAACTTGTCCGCAAGGAGCTTCACCGTCTCATCCTGATCGAAGTGGAAGTAGGTGAGGGTGATGTTCTCGCTGGTCATGTCCTTGTACTTCTTGTACTGGTGGGTGCTGCCCTCAATGGTCACAAGGTCGTAGTCATTGGTGACATTTGCAGCCGAGCCGCCCTGTGAAAGGGTATCCGCCCCGCCTCCGGAGGAGGGCGTACCGCCGCCGCTGCTGCCTTGGCAGCCTGCGAGGATGCCTGCGGTCATCATTCCCGCAAGCGCCATAGAGATGAGTTTCTTCGTTTTCATACTTTCTACCTCCATCTTGTTGGATTTGTCATTCGCCTGTGATACCTGTTCTGTCGATGCTCTCAACGAAATGCCTCTGAAGCACCAGGTACAGTATGGTAAGGGGCAGTATGCTCAGCAGTGTGCCCGCCATGCTTATGGATTCGTTGAGATTGGTTGCGGCATTTGTGGCTGTCTGCTGATAGCCGGAGAAGTTTGCCGCAAAATTGTCAAGCTGTATTACCAGTGTTGTCCAGTTCGACTGTCCGTATACCCCGTGCACATAGAGCTCTGTGAGATAGGATTCGTTCCAGTACCACACAAAGGAGAAAAGCGCCACTGTAATGAAGGCGGGGGCGGCACTGGGGAGAGCCACCTTGAAGAATGATCTGAAATGCCCTGCCCCGTCTATTCTTGATGCCTCTATGAGCACCTTGGGTATCTGTCTGAAAAACTGCCAGAAAATGAGGATGAATATGGGCGCCTTGAAGCCCTGCCCGAAAAGGGCGGGGAGTATGAATGCCCACACGGTGTTTAGTATGCCCAGCTTAGAGTAGAGCACATAGGTGGGTATCATGGTTATCTGTGCGGGGAGCACAAAGCTGAGTATGATTATCCCCATGACGATCTTCTTGCCCGGGAAGTCAAAGCGTGCCAGTGCATAGCCCGTCACCGAGCAGGAAAGGAGATTGCATATCGTGGGCACCCCCGCTATTACTGCACTCTGCCAGAGAGCCGTCCAGAAGTTCATGCTCTCCCCTGCCTGCCTGAAATTCTCGAAATTCAGAGAGCTTGGCAGCCATTTTATGGAGGAGTCCAGCAGGTCGTCAAGGGTCATCATGCTGCTTGACACCATGTGGAGTATGGGATAGGTATAGATGAAGCCTATGCATATCAGCAGGGCATAGACTGTAAACTGCTTTAAAAAGCCCTCCCTGTCCTTGGAGCCCATGAGGAAGCGATGCACCCTTTCCTTGGTGATACGGGGCTTAGTAGTCGCTCCTGCTCGTGGTGTGGGATGTGATCTGCCCCTTTTCACGCTTGCGTTCGATCCTTGCGGCATTGCGGCGGTTCCTCCTTTCTATCCTCTTCTTTTCCCTTGCCTCTTTCTTGCGGAGCTTGACTGCTCTCTTCACCTGCTTCTCATACTGATCCTTCCTGCCTGCAAGTATGAGTGCAAATGCGCCTACAAGCAGCAGCACCACCAGAGAGTAGAGCCAAGCCATGGCAGAGGCATATCCGTACCCCTTTTCCTTCGTGCCGGAGAACATGGACTCCTTGATGAGCACGATTATGGGGTTTTCGCTGTTGTTGGAGATGAACACCACCGTGTATATGGTGTTTAGGAGTATCATGGAGCGCAGATTGGGGAGGGTTATCTTCCAGAAGCATTCCCAGCCAGAGCCGCCGTCTATCTTTGCAGCCTCGTACATGGAGCGGTCTATCTTCTGCAGCCCCGAAAGGAATATGAGTATCTGCACCCCGGAATACCACAGAGTGGTTATCATGTTGCCGAAGAGATCTGAGATGGGCTCTGCTATTATGGAGGGCAGCACCGAGCCTATGGCACCGGATATTGCCTGCACATCCACTGCGGAGATGCTCCCCGCTCCCTCGGAATTCAGCATCCCAAGTATGGGACCGCTGACGATTATCACTGGCAGGAAGAAGATGAGCCTGAAAAAGCCCTTCCCCTTTATGTTCATATTCAGCATCATGGCGATGATAAGCGCAAACACCACGATGATGGGGACAGACAGGACAGTGGATGTGAGATAGTTCACCAGCTCCACCACAAAGTCCGGGTCCTGAATGAGTATCTGGGTGAAGTTGCCGTACCCCAGGAATGTGAACTTCTGCCCGAGGGGGGTTATGCGTATGTTGTTGAGGGCATACCAGAAGGACATACACAGAGGATATGCCAGAAACACTGCCGCACCTATGAACCAGGGTATCATGAAGACATATCCCATGCGGGCATACCGTCTTTCCAGCTTTCCCGGCTTCAGCCGCTTCATGCGCTCCCGGAGAGCCTTTTTGTCGGCATAGGTCATTTTCTTTTCTTCCATGCTGTCACACCCCCTCCGACACTGCATAGGAAAGCGGCTCAACAGCTATGCCGCCGGCGGTGAGAGGGGCTTCCCCGTAGTTCACATACACCTTCGTGCCGTTGGAATAGCTTACACATCGCAGTCCGTTTTCAAGCACCTCGTGGTCGGTGATGTATGCACCCTGTGTCTGCTGTGCAAGAGCGCCCAGCTTTGCGTCGTAATCGGCTATGGTGTCCTTATAGCTCTGGTATTCAAGTGAATACAGATCGCTGGAATTGGTGTAGATGAGCTTTGAGGAATCCTCAGCCGTCACATAGAAGGAAGGGTATGTGCCTGATTCCGCCATTTTCAGGAAGTTCTCCGTCTTGTTGGCCTCGAAGTTCACATAGCCCGAATAGGTGGGGACTATGCCCTTGAGGACAATGGAGAAGAAGGGTATCTCCCTGTCGATGTAGAGATAATCCGAGGAATCAAGGGGCATATCCGCAAAGGCATCCCCCCTGTCCCACAGGTAGGCATTGGGTGTTTCAAGTATCACGCTGCATCTGCTGTCTGCGTATTCAAGGGCACTGTCGTAGATGTCCATAGTGTCCGTGCGGGAGTAGAATGAGCCCTTGTAGCTGTAGGAAAACAGCTTTTCGCTCACACCCGCAAAGGCAATGGAGGTTATACCCCTTTTCCCTGCCTTGTCCACAAGAGAAGATATATTGGTGCTGCTGCGCCCCGGCATCAGGTAGTAGAAAAGGTCGTACACCTGTCTTTTGGGCTCGCTCTTGAAGGTGCGCTTGTTCACCATCTTCATCACATTATATGTGGTGGAGTGGGTCTTTGCATTTACTGTGAGGGCATCGTCGTAGAGATAGATGCTGTTGCCCTTTTCCGCCTGCTCTGATATGAGGCGGTCAAGACCTGCGGTGCCGCCTATATGTCCGTCTGCGGTGAAGTCTGTCACAGGGAGATCGTAAAGCCCCCCCTTCTGCCAGCCCTTGTACAGGGAGAGCACATTCTTCACACCGTTCTGACCCAGCTCATCCAGTATCTCCCCGGCCTCGTCGGCGGTAGTCATAGTGACTGCCTTTGTGCCCATGAGGAATTCCTCACGCTCTGTCCCCAGAAAATCCACCCGCGTGTGGTAGGAGGTATCCCTCTGTGTCAGGGTGCCCTTTTCAAGGAGATAGTCCCTGTATGCGCACGCCATCCCCGCATAGTCCGCATCCTCCCCGTCAAGGAAGATGTAGCGCACAGCAAGGTCGGAGCGGAGCCTGTCCTTCTCCACGGATGTGACCGTTCCGGAATTTGACTGGTTCAGGGGCTGTACATACACATCCCTTAGCAGAAACTTTGCAAAGCAGCGGTTGTAGTCTACCATAATGCCGTTTGGCACTACCTCTATGCTGCACCGCTCATCCCCGGACTCCACTATGCCGAGATAGGCAAGCTCATCCTCTGTGTGCGCCATGCCGAAAACAGGTGCAAGGACTGCTGCCGCCTCCGTTACGGTCTCGTGCTCACCCCAGATGACAGGTGTGGCAGAGTGGGAGGTCATGCCGTCATCAGCGCCGTAGATAAGCCCGGAAAAGCCTGTGGTATACCGCCCCTCCTTGTTGTCAAGCTCGATGAGGGCTCCGTTGCCGTCAGGGACTAGCATATAGCCCTCTTCATCGTCAAGGTAGGTGTACCCCATGAAGGGCAGAACGCTTATGGTGGATATGTAGGTGTCCTCCCTGTTTTCCTTTACGGACTCATCAGGTATGCGCACTGAAAGCTCATTGCCGTCAAGCCGCACCTCGATACCTATGTCGAACATATAGTCCCCTAAGAAGCTTATCCTTGCGTAGATCCCGTTGTCCACAGCATAGGTCTCTATCCGTGAGGGAACGGTGACAAGATCCACCTGATAGGTATTGAGGGTGCCCACTATGGCATTTATAACGATGCCGCTCTTTATATAGCCTGTCCAGCTCTTGTTGTTCCTGCCGTCGTCCTTTTCGTCGCTGACGGTGCTCTCCATGACTACCCCGCTTTTTCTGTTCACCACTTTAAGTGAGAACCGGGGCTCGTAGTAGTAAAGCTGGTAGTCATCGTTCTGAGCCACAAGGACGAAGTCATCGGCAGCCTCTATCCTCTCCCCCGGAGCGGGGAGAGGGCTGCTGTGGCTTTTCTCGGTTTTAAGCTGCAAAGGCTTTGAAGTGCCTGCCGCAACACCCAACACAATGCTTATGATGATGATAACAGCCGCTGCCGCCGCCCCGATAATGAGGGGCAGTCTTTTCTGCCTGTTAGCTTCCAAGTCTGTATACCCCCTCGCTGATTATGGCGTAAACGAATTCAAACACCTGTGCCCACAGCACATAGATTATGAATATGAGCAGTGCAAGTATGAGCGCTGCAAATACGGTCAGCAGTATGACCTTTACTGTCTCTGCGGATGTGAAGTTATTTACCTCCTTGAGCCCTATGACCATTATCACTGCCACCCAGCCCCAGATGAGTATGTCGAGCATGATGACCAGGAAATCCTCGTTGGAGGTGAGCACATGGGACAGCAGGTAGGTAAGAGGGGTCAGCACTATGTAGGGCATCAGGGAGTAGCAGAAGAAGGTGTATATCTTCTTTACCGTGCCCTCTCCCTCGTTTATGGTGCACACAAGGTAGGTACACAGTGTGACTGCCGCAGCTATCCCCGCTATCATCCCTATGTCGCTTAGTATCTCATAGCGGCCGTCCATTACGGACTTTGTGAGAAAGCCCCTTGTGTATTTGAGGATGATAAATTCAGCCATGAACACTATGAGCAGAAATGTGGATGCCCCCCAGGAGGCACGCCCCTCTGCGGCTATGCCGTATGCCGCATCCGAAGGCTTTTTCATGTAGTATGCCGCATAGCATATATCGGAGATGAAGGGCTTCTTTTTGAATTTACGGATATTTTTCCCCGGTGCATCAAGGAAGTGCCTTTTGCTGTCGGCTCTCTTTACTATGGTGATGATGAGCCAGAGCGCAGCTATCACTATGATGACGGTCATTATGTTCTTTTTCAGCCAGGAGTTTCGTATCTCCCAGAAGGCATCGGAATATCCCTTGTGATCCTTTGCAAGCCTTGCAAACTTCAGAGCCTGGGGGTAGTTCTCCTCCTGGAAGTAGCATGAACCCATTGCCTTGTTTGCGTAGTCATACATGGAGTTCATTTTCAGAAGATGTGTCAGGGGCTCCTTAGCCTCTGTGTACCGCCCCTTTGAGTAGAGGTACAGGGCATTGTGCAAAAGGTCTGTGAACTCTGTGGGGGCGTAGATCTGTATCTGTGCCTTGTCGGAGTCCAGGACATAGATGCGGTCACTGTCATCAACAGCTATGCCGCTTACCAGTCTTGAAAGCCCCACACGCTGGGTGCCGTCATCGGGTCCCCCGAAGACGAAGAGCATCTCCCCCTCGTTGTTGTACTCAAAGATATATCCCTGCTGGTCTGCCACGTACACGTTGTCGTGATTGCCCGCAGCCACAGCCGCAGGAGTTTCCGCATAGGTGTCGTCGTGGTTTGAGATCATATTGGTGCCTGCAATGTTCAGCCGCTTCAGGGTATCGTTCCTGCTGCCCCTTGTAACGGTGTAGATGAGCCCCTTTTCATCTATGGTGAGATTTGTGGGTGTGGCAGGGATGTTGCTCACCATCTTCGCCCGCTGTGCGTCCGTGAGGATGGCACGGTAGATCACGGTGGTAAGGCTGGTGGCAGCGTAGTTGGTGCCAAAGTACCCCAAAAACGTGCCCCCCTCGTTGGGAGAAAGCTCCACTATGCCGTTGGTATTTGATTCGCACACCACGAACATTATCCCCGCATCGTTGACGGCTATCTTTATGGGGAGAAAGCTCACCTCATCCCCGTAGAGGGGGCTGGCAGGCTTGCTGTATTCGCATTTCTTGCTGCCGTTTTTGTCAAAGACGAATATCTTCTGCGCATCCCTGTCTGCCACATATACATCATAGTCATGGGTGACGAATACGCCCCTGGGGGTCACAAGCTCCCCCTCGCCTATGGTGCCGACTAGCTCCCCTTCGGCATCACCTATGACTATCCTTGAATTCTTGGAGTCTGCCACATATATATCCCCGTTGTCCGCTATGCATATGTCAGAGGGCTCGCTCATGGATTCGCCGCCGAATTTGGTTATGGTGGCGTGGGCAAGGTATGCGCACTGTGTCTGCCGTATCTGCCCGTAGCCGTTTATGGTGTAGGTCACATAGGGTGTGTCCGCATATACCGCAGAGCTTAGCCCCATTGCCAGCAGGGCAAGCACCGCAAAGCAGACAAACAGCCGTTTAAGCCTTTGCATCGTAAGTTGTCCTCCTACTTGATACCGGAATTTGCCATGGTATTCATGACCTTGTTCTGGAGTATCACAAACAGTATGAGATTTGGAAGGAACATTACCAGCGATGCGGCGGCAGCCATGCCCTGACCTGCTACGGTATTGTTCGCATTTACAAGGGTGTTCATGTAGAATGTGAGGGTCTTCATGCTGTCATCGCTGAAGAAGTAGTTGGAGGTCTCCATGTTCGTCCACACCTGCTGGAACACAAGTATGGCGGCTGTGGCAACAGCGGGCCTTATCATGGGCAGTATAACTTTAAGGTATATGTCCAGATCCGATGCTCCGTCCATATAGGCGGCTTCAAGCAGGGAATCGGGTATCTGCTCCACGAACTGCTTCACCAGGAACAGTGCCACGGGCATCGCCACAAGGGGCAGGATATGGGCAAGGACATTGTTGATAAGGTGCAGGTTGCAAATCACCAGATACCTCGGTATGAGCACCGCAGTGCTTACAAACATTATGGCTATCTGATTTATCTGGGTGAGAAGGTTTCTCCCCTTAAACTTTATCTTGGCAAGTGCAAAGGCGGAGAGGGTGGTGAGCAGCAGTGCCAATCCCACGGTGACAACCGTCACCACAAGGCTGTTGAATATGTATCTGCTAAGAGGTATGCCGCTGTTGTTGGAGAACTTCATCAGCTTTGAGAAATTCTCCACCGTGGGATCCTTCACAAAGAATGTGGGAGGAAACGCAAACAGCTCCACCATTGGCTTGAAGGCGTGGTTTATGATGAATATTATGGGCATCCCCATGAATATTACCAGAGGGAGGATGAGTATTATTATCTTCAGCTGACCCGGCTCAAAGCTCTGAGGGTTAATTTTCTTCCCCTTGTTCCCCATCTTCACTCACTCCTTTTTTACCGTAAGGATCCTTGTCCGTAAGCAGTACGTTTGCGCCCTTGCTGAAAAGCTGCACTATAAGCAGCAGCACTACCGACACCGCCGCCGCATAGCCCATCTCATACCGCAGGAAGCCATAGTCCTCGATGTGATTTACAAGCAGCTGCGAGGCGTATCCCGGTGAGGGGTTCCCCACAAGAAGGGATGTTATGGTGCCGTTCTGGAATGCGCCCACTATCGCCATGACTGCCGCAAAGAGCATCTGGGGCTTCATCTGGGGAATGGTTATGTATATCATCTCCTGGAAGCGGTTGGATATACCGTCTATGGATGCTGCCTCATACAGGGAGGCATCAGTGTTGAGTATGCCTGCGATCATGGAGAGAAAGCCTATGCCCATTGACGACCACAGCCCTATCACTATTACTATGGGCAGGAGAAATCTTGTGTCCGTCAGCCACATTATTGGCTCGGTTATGATCCCAAGCTCCATGAGCCAGCTGTTGAGAAGCCCTGACTGATCCCCGGAGAAGATGACCTTCCAAAGCACCGTCATTGCAACGCCTGTGGTCATGCTGGGGGAGTAGAGTATAAGTGCGAATACGGTCCTGACGGGCTTTGTGAGATTGCACAGTGCCCACGCCAGCACGAAGGAGAGGATATATCCCCCGATGCCCACTATCACCGCATATACTACGGTGTTGGGCAGCACGTACTTCATAAACTCCGCATCATTTGTCAGAAGGTTTATGTAGTTTAAAAAGCCCACTGCCCTGGGGAACTCGATGGCATTGAAGTTTGTGAAGGAAAGTATTGCCGCCAGCACAACGGGTATGAGTATGAATACGGCAAATATCAGGGCATAGGGTCCTATGAAAAGCCAGCCGTGCCAGTTGTTCTCACGCCGGGATATTTTGTTTTTCTTTCTTCCTGCAGGGGCAGTCGCCTGTGCGCTGTTCACCTGTACGTCCATAAAGTCACCTCATCACGGCGCTGATGCCGATCCGGGCATCATTCCCTGCCAAGTATGGTCTTTACCCTGTCTATGTCCGGGATAACATATTCCCTCACGGTGTTTCCGTCGCTGTCGGTGTAGCCGAACTCCTCAAGCTTGCGCTCCATCTCACGGTCTATGACCTTCACGGCGCTGTCTATCCTTGTCTGGGCATTGTCCCCGTCCACCACTATGGAATTGAAGGCATTGCTCATCTCACGTTCAAGCATATAGGTGCCGGGAACTCTTGCCACATCCACCACATTAGAGGCAAATTCAAGTATGACCTGCTTGTGGTCGGAGTCAAGGGGGAGCTGTGCAAAGGCCTCTGTATTCGCAGTGGGCCACAGGTATTCGTCACCGTTGCATATCTGTATGGTCTGACCGAACTCTGCCTGGACATCGGTGGATGACCACCACTTGATGAATTCCCACGCCTTTGCCTGTCTGTCCTCATTGCTTTTGAATATCACCGTGGACTCCGCACAGCCGCAGGTGCTGCGGTCGATGGTGCCGTCCGCCTGCACGGTGCCGGGCACTACGGAAATATCCCATGAGCCTGCCAGCTCCGGGGCTGCATTGGCAATAAGGTTGTACATACCGAAGTCGCATATGCCTATGGGGAGATCCCCGTTCCTGAAATGCTGGTAGAAGTTATCCACGTCAACAGGCATATTGTAGACGGTAAACAGGTCGGTAAGGGTGGTAAAGCCCTTTACGGAGGCTTCGCTGCCTAAGGTGGTGCCGTCCTGGGCTGACCCGGAGTACAGGGCACCTCCGTTTTGCACCAGCAGAGGAGTCGTGCCGTGGAAATTCCTCATGGCTCTCATCCCCGCTGTAGGATAGTAGAAATTGAGGCCCCTCATCTGAAGCTCCGGGAGCATATCCACCACGTCCTGCATGGTGTCCGGCGCTTCAAGCCCCAGCTTTTCCAGCACGTCCGTGCGGTACACCAGCACCCAGAAGTTCATGGTCTCCGGCATGGAGTATACCCCGTCACCTATGGTGCCTGTCAGGAAGAATCCCGGCTCGTAGACCTGTGCTGTCTCACGGAAATCGGGGTACTGCGCCATGTCCACAAGTGCCCCCCTTATGGCAAGCTCATAGGGTATGGTGTAGTTTATCCCCGTTGCCACATCCGGGGCATTGCCGGAGGAATTTGCCAGCACCAGCTTGTACTGGTCGGGCATTATGCTTATATCGACTTCGATCCCTGTTTCGGGGGTGAAGTATTCGTCGATCATCTTCTGCATTACCTGCACATACTGACTTGAACGGTTCACCCACACCTGCAGGTGCTCAGGGTCTGTATGCGCCGCAGAATAGGACTGGTCAAAGAAGGATGCAAAGAAGCGCTTTATGGACATCCCCGCCGACTTGAAAAAGCCGGGGGCTTTCGGCAGCTCTGCCCCCTCCTGGTATAGCCAGATCCTGTCTATGGCAATGCCGTTTTTAAGCAGGGCATCTATGGTGTTTGCCAGGTACTGATCCACGGAGTTGGAGCTTGATGAAAGCTCCCCTATCCTGTAGGGTATCTCATCAGGCTCATCCGCAAGGGAGCGGAGCTGATTTGCGGCTATGAGCATGGAAGACATGGCAGCTACATTCTTCTTCTTCGCACTGAAATGCCGTGCGCTGCTTTCAAGCTCAGTGAGCCTGTCCGCATAGCCCCTGAGAGTATTCTCCAGACCGGGTATATACCTTGACAGCTTCAGATCCCTGTACTTGTCGGAGTTTGTGCCTGCCACCTTGGTTATCTCAAGAGCAAGGTCATTGACCCCTGCCATTATCTCCTCGACGGATTCGAGTATGTAGCAGATAGGTTCAAGGGAAATGGTGAAGGTCAGGGTGTGCTCCCCCTCCTCAAGCCACAGGCACAGCCTCTCCCCCTCCTCATCGGTGAGGTCGGCAGTCCTGTAATCCGAGGTATATGCCATGGGGCAAGCTCTGAAGGAGGTATCGGGTATCTCACCGTCAACGCTCACATCCACAAACACAGGGAAATCAGTCTTGTCCGACTGGCTGTAATTTGCGGCTATGTGATACCAGCCGTCCGCCGGGGCAGTGAAGGTGTAGGTTATGCTCTGGCCAGCGGTGTCAAAGGAGGCAGGGTCAATGGCATTGAGCTCTGAATCCGTAGTCTTGAAGGGTGTGACTCTGGTGTCATGATCCGCCATTGCGTGTATGGAGGACTCATTCACACAGGTGTAGCTCTCCCCCTCTATGGTAATTATCCCGCTGCCCGCAGCACTGTCGGCAGCACTCCCCGAGGTCTCGTGCTCCTTTATCTGAGGAGGTGCACAGAATGTGACTGCCCCTAAGAGGAAGCTGCCGCTCTTTATCTTAAAGCCGAACTCATGGTTGCCCTTTTCCAGCTCTGTAAGGAGCGCCCCGCTGCGGCGGCCGCTGCTGTCGGAAAGAAAGCACCTCTCCCACTGCATCGCCTTGTCGGGAACGGTCACCACCTCGTCATTGTATCTGTCGTAGGACTTTTCCGCCTTGGGTGTCCATGTGGAGCGCAGCTTTATGTTCCTGCACTCATAGAAGGGATATTCCCCGTCTGCCGTCATGGAAAACTCCACAGGCAGCACGGAGTCATCATAGGAATAATAGTCAAACCTTATGGCATAGAGTGCAGTTTCGGGTATATCCGCCGTCAGTGTAACCGCATCCCCTGCATGGACATCCAGCACAGCGCCCTGTTGATAGCCCCTTGTGTCCTCTATGACAGTGCCGCCGATCCCTTCGGAAAAAGAAACGGCAATATCTGCGCCCCTGTACTCCGCTGATGTGTACCCGGCGCTTACATGGGTGTAGTTGGCCCCGATGCGCTCGCTGACAAACTCACTTCCCGTCCCGCCTGCGGTCACAGCGCCCCCGGTGTCCGCACCTGCGGGCAAAGCCCCTGTCAGAAGCACTGCGCTCATTGCCGCACACACAGACAGTGAGATAAAGCTCTTAATACCTTTGATCATATCATCATCCACCCAAGCCCGATGTGAAAGTTTCAGATCCTGTTCCTGAATTCCGTGGGGGTCTGGCCGCACTCTTCCTTGAATTTGCGCATGAAGCTGTAACCGTTTACATAGCCGCATCTGTGGGCTATCTCGCTGACGGTAAGGTTGGTGGAGGAGAGGAGCCTCTTTGCCCTTTCCATCCTGCCCCTTGTCATGTCCTTTGTGACGCTGACACCGAACATCTTCTTGTACAGGTGCTGGAAACCGGAGCGGCTCATGTTCATCTCCGCCGCCATCTCATCCACGGAGAACTTCCTGTCGGTCATGGTGAATATCTCCGTGCGCAGGCGCACCATGCGGTGATTGCTCTCCGTGAAGCTGTGGGCGGAGACTGCCGTACCCAGCTTGATGAGCCTTGACAGCTTGAGAAAGAATATTTTCAGGTAATGCTCCTCTATGTCCGCCCTGTATGTCTCATCGGTGTAGTGCTCATAGGAGAGGATGTGTATTATCTCCGAAAGCTCGTCGATGTTGCCCAGGTACACAGGCTCATTCACAGGGATGCCCAGTGTCTTCATATACTCCCTGTCCTCGTCATCCGCATCAAAGTGTACCCAGTCATCTGTATATACAGCCTCTGTGCCGTGGTAGAAGTTGGATATTCCGGGAGCGAATACTATAAAGCTGCCTGCACGCACCTCAGAGCTCTTGTCACCGATGGTGAACACAGCAGGGGTCTTTACAAGCAGCATAACATAGCAGTCAAGACCGTTGGGACGGCTTATCTCAAAGTTGTTGTCATGGGAATAATTATATCCTATAGTGCTGATTTTCATAGTTTGGTCAATATTCTCCTTGTACATAATCAGTTATCTGTGACTTGAATATTCAAAAATGCACGGCTGTTGGAGGTGCACAAAGCATATGATCGCCATATGCGCAAATAAAGCAGGCAGCGTTGTCTTTTTGTGGGAGGAAAAGGAGGCAAAAAGGTTTATACACACGCTGTCTGCGTTATCCGCCGGCAAGGGGTCCACTTGCCGGTAGTGTTCCCCCTGCCCTTTCAAAGATATGCAAAAATGCAGAATATCTTTGGTTTTTATTGTAGTAAAGTATAATATCTCTCAACACATTTTGCAATGTCTTATTGTGTCAGATATTATATCCATTTGTGCATTTTTGTTGAGTTTGTTCAAAACCGTCATCATTTTGCACAACATTCTGGCAGTATTAATAGTAAAAATGCCATTGAATTTTAATATTTAACATGATATAATCTTATACAATGTTCAAAAACCACCTTCCCCGCATATGCTCCGTCAGAGAATATGCACACTGTGTGATGCCTATGAAGAGATCAGCTGTTCTTATTGCCCTTGCAGCCCTTTACCTGTGTGCCTGTTCGACGCAGACAGAGGAAGGCTCTGCCCCCCTCCCGACGGAAACTGTCACGGAAAGTGCCGCAGACTCCCTGCGGCCTGTGAGCATACCCCTTTCAAATGCCGCCAACCCCATTACAAGGAACACCACAGATGAGGGCATCCTATACGGCGGCGACCCCTGCGCCCTTGTTTCCGGGGATACCCTGTATCTCTACACAGGCCACGACATCTCCTCCGGAAATGACTATGTGATACCCGAATATCTGTGCTGGTCCACCCGTGATATGGAGTGCTGGCAGTATGAGGGCGTGGTCATGACTATGGCTGATGTCACATGGGCAGACAAAAACTCCGCATGGGCAGCCCAGGCAGCACAACACACCGACCCTGAAACCGGAGAGGATATGTACTACCTCTACTTCTGCTCCTGGAACTCCACCGACGGGGGAAAGCAGTCCATCGGATGTGCAGTCTCCCACAGCCCCACAGGCCCCTTTGAGGACATAGGGCATCCAATTGTAAAAGGCTCCCTTACCGCGGATGAGACCTCCGGCTGGAACGACATCGACCCTACGGTGTGGATTGAAAATGACGGCGGCACGGAGCACCGCTACCTGATGTGGGGCAATTCAAAGCTGTACATATGCGAGCTGAATGAGGACATGACCTCGGTGAAGGATCTTGACGGAGACGGAGAGATCACCTTCAGGCAGGACGTTCTCTCAAAGATGCCCCCGGATGCCTACACGGAAGCACCCTGGCTCTACCGCCGCCGTGATGACAAGGGCGAATACTATGGCGACTACTACCTCTTCTACGCAAACGGCTGGCGGGAGCAGATGGCATATGCCACCTGCGGCGACCCTATGACCGAGAGATTTATCTATCAGGACGTGATAATGAAGCCCACTGCCACCTCAAACACGAACCACCCGGCAGTGGTGGACTTTCTGGGGAGCACCTGGTTTATCTACCACAACGGCGCTCTCCCCGGGGGCAGCGGTTACAGGCGCTGCCCCAGCGCAGTGCCTCTGGAATTCTATTCCGACGGTGCCGTAAAGCCTATGGAGGAAAGCGCCTGCGGTGCCTTCGGCACCCCGGCGGTCATGACCTCGTCACAGGGTGAGGTGCTCAGTCACGAATGGTTCAACAACTCCTCCTCGGATGCAGCCTACCCCTACACGGACATCACAGTGGGCAGCGGCTTTGAAAAAAGCTCCCCCGCAGACAGTCTGTGGTGCATCACAAGGGGCAAGACCGACACCCGGGACGAATACAAAGTATCCATAGAGTCGGAGAACAAGCCCGGGCTGTACATAACCGTGAAAGACGGCAGTGTGGTGCTGTCACAGGATCATGACGGGAAGCAGGGGGCGGCACAGACCTTCCTCACCTATGAAGCCTCCGGCGGAACCGGCTTTGTGCTGTCACCTGAGACCGCACAGGGGAAATATCTTGCCATAAAGGACGGCGCCGCATATCTTACCGATGATGCGGAGGAAGCCGTATTTAACATTACCTACGGAGAAAGCTCATGAAAAAACGTATCATAGCACTTGCCGCAGCCATGCTCCTTATGTCAGCCTGCGGCACGGCACAGCAGAACACATCCGTGCAGGAGACATCACAGGAGGCAGTGGCAGAGGATATGAGCGCATATGACTTTACTGTAAGCTATGATGGGCTACCAAAGGGTAATGTGTCCTCCGGGGCATCGGTACACGACCCCTCCATACTGAAAGTCGGGGACACCTACTACATCTACGGCTCCCATATGTCCTGCGCCTCCTGCAAAGACCTTAAAACATGGCGGTTCGTGGCAGCAGGGTACAGGGAGTCAAACACCGTATTCGGGCAGATATACTCCGTATACGACAAGGCATTCGCATACGCAGGCAGCCCCAAGAGCATCATCCCCACCGATGATGCAGCAAAGGGAGGCGGGGAGCACGTATGGGCGCCCGATGTCATCTACAACAAGGCAATGGGGAAATATGTGATGTACTACTGCACCACCTCCACATGGAACGCCTCAAACCTGTGCTACGGCATATCTGATTCCCCGGAGGGTCCCTTTGAGTGGCAGGGAGCTCTCATATATTCGGGCTTTGACAAGGAGACAATTGAGCATACGGATGTGCTTGACTATGTGGACAGGGACTATGCGGAGAAGACCTATCTCAAAGGACCCAACTACCGCTTTGAGGACTGGCCCAACGCCATTGACCCTTCGGTGTTCTACGACCTGGAGGGGAAGATGCACATGGTATACGGTTCCTGGAGCGGCGGCATATTTTTGCTTGACATCGACGAGGCGACAGGTAAGGTCATCCACCCCGAAGCAGACCCGGAGAACAGCGTGGATGCCTACTTCGGCAAGCGCCTTGCAGGGGGCGGCCATATGTCTATGGAAGGTCCCTACATCCTCCCCGACCCGGACACGGGCAGATACTACCTGTTCGTGTCCTACGGAGGGCTTAACAGCACAGGGGGCTATCAGATACGGGTGTTCCGCTCCGACAAAGTGGACGGAGAGTACACGGATATGTACGGCAGGACACTTGACAGCGGCCTCAACAATGCATATTTCGGCTTAAAGCTCTCCGGCAACTATATGCTGCCTTCACTGTCAAAGGCATATATGGCAACAGGCCACAACTCCGCCCTCATCGACGATGACGGCAGGAAATACATCGTCTACCACACCAGATTTGACGACGGCTCCGAGATGCATTCCCCAAGGGTGCATCAGTATCTGCTGAACAAAGAGCAGTGGCCCTGTATGCTCCCCTACCAGTTTCAGGATGAAAGGGTGTCTGATGGGGGCTACACCAAAGAGGAGATCACAGGGCGGTACTACTTTATCGATCAGGGCACTGCCATAGATGCAAAGATAGCGGAGCCCGTCATCATCTATCTCCGTGAGGACGGCACTGTGATCGGCGAGAACACAAGGGGCACATGGGAAACTGCCGAGGGCACATACTACCTGTCAATAACCATAGGGGAAACGGAATACAGCGGTGTGTTCTGCGCCATGAACGACGAGGCGGGCACTCCCGTGATGACCTTCTCCGCCGTGGGGAACAACGAAAGCATATGGGGTGTAAAGTATCTTGGCTGAGAACAGGGATAAAAGGCGAAAGGTGAAGGCGGCAGGGTTCAGGCGCCGCTTCAACGGCTACTATGACGGCATGAACAAAAAGCAGATAGCCGCCGACACCTTCAGGACTGTGGGGATATGGATAGCAGGCACAGTGCTTGCCTATGTGTACTGGCTGGTGATGCTGCTGCTCATCTCCATATTCCTTGTGAATGTGTGGAAGGTGACATTCGTGCAGATACTGCGGTACTCCGCAGGTCTCGCGGCAGTCTGCTCCCTTGTGTATGCAGGGGTGCTCATCCACAGGAAGTTCTATTACTGATATATCATCACCGACGCAAAAACGGCGGGACATTGCTCAGGAATGAGCGCTGTTCCGCCGTTTATTCTGTTCTTCTGCCAAAGCACGGTCATCCCCTGCCGGCTCATATCCGACCGGATGCGGGTACACAGACTTTCCCCGGATCAGATCTGTTCATTGTACCTCTGAAACTGCTCGTGTACATTTGCCTTCATGTTGTCGTCGATCTGGTGCATCAGCTGAGTCAGCGCCTCATTGATAAGCTCCGCATCTTCCCGGGGCACGTTGTACTTCCGGTTGGTTTCATCCTGACGGGCTTTCAGCCGCTCATTTATCGCCCGGAAGGCTTTTCCGAACTCCTCTCTGCACGTCTGGTCGATCTCCTTCATGATAGGCCCCAAAAAAGGTTTGTACTGGGGGTGGGATGCTTCAAATTCTTTCAGTTCATCGAGTGTCATGATAATTCCTCCTTTTTTGACCAACCGGTCGATATGTATAAAGTATACCGTAATTGCGTGCAAATGTCATTATCATCCTGTGAAAATTCACCAAATCTTTACATTTGTTATGTCATCCATTCATGGTGTCCTTTTTCTTGGCACGAAGGGCACGGTTGAATTCCCTTGCATCATTCACAGCGGTGATATGCCACCACATAGGTGAAAGGGCGTACAGCGCCACCATGGATGCTTACGGGTATCAGCCCTGCAAGTATGCACAAGCATGAAAGCTGCATAAAAAGCCATAGTATCCCTGACTTGTGCATCAGAGATACTATGGTGGTGAGATCATGTATCAGAAGCCTATGGAGCCCGTGTAAACGGAAATGTTATTCTCTGCGTGCTCCACTGCCTGTTCAAGGGTCATGCCGTAGAAGTACCCGGCGGCAAAGTTCCTGCCGGATCTTTTGTCGTCAACGAATGCGCCTACAACCACACCGGGAAGGGAGCTTGCCGGGTCGTTGGGAGCGTGCTGCCCCCCAAGATCCGTCCTGCACCAGCCCGGATCCGTAATGTTTATCATAACGTCCGTGCCGTTGTACTTGTTGGCAAGATCCATAGTCACCTTGTCAAGGGCTGCCTTGCTGGCGGAATAGCCCGCCTGCTCGGGTTCAAGGCGAATGCCGCTGGTGGTGTTGACTATGCGCCCGAAGCCCCTCTCCTGCATTTTCGGCAGGAAGTGGTACATTATCATCATGGGGGCTATGGTGTTTATGCGGAAGCTCTTCTCGTAGTCCTCAGGCGGTGTTTTCAGGTATTCCGTGCGGTATGCCACCTGAATGCCCGCATTGTTGAGGATGATATCCACCTGCACACCCAGAGCATCTATGTCGGAGAGCATCTTCTCCACCTGGGGGAGATCGTCAAATTCAGCTCCCACTGCATAGGCTTCTACACCCAGTGCCTTTGCCTCATCAAGCACCTTGCCGCAGTGCTCTGCTGTCCTGCCCTGCAAGACAAGGTTGCAGCCCCTTTCAGCCATGAACTTTGCGGCACCGTAGCCTATTCCTCTTGCGGCACCTGTTATGAACGCCCATTTCCCCTTAACGTCTACCATTGTTATCCCTCCAGCCTGCTTATCTTTGCGATGACATCATCGCACCATCCGTCGAACTCCTCATCCTCCTGCTGATACTCGGGATGAGCCATCACATACTCTACCGTGCGGGTGATGCCCTCCCTTGCGGACACCCTTGCGGAAAACTCCGGCACAAGGCGCTTCACCTTTGAGTTGTCGAACACCACGGAATTGGACTTGTCCCCTGTAAGGCTGCCCACATAGTCGTATTCCTTCCCGAGCGCCGCCAGGGTCTGCGAGGATACATAGAAGGGCTTCAGGGGGACTCCCAGGACATCGGCGATATAGCCGTAGATCTCATTCCAGCTCACACTTTCATCGGAGGTGATGTGGAACGCCTCCCCTATTGCCGCAGAGTTGCCAATGAGCCCTGTGTATGCGACCGCAAAGTCGCTGTTGTGGGTGATCGTCCACAGGGAGGTGCCGTCACCGTGGATAATGACAGGCTTACCCTCCTTTATGCGCTTTACCACCTGATAGCTGCCCATTTTGCCGTGTACCCCAAGGGGCACGCTGCGCTCATCGTAGGTGTGGGAGGGGCGGACTATGGTGACAGGGAAGCCGTCCTCACGATACCTCTCCATGAGATACTCCTCGCAGGCCTTCTTGTTGCGGGAATACTCCCAGAAAGGATTTTCAAGGGGTGTCTCCTCGGTGATGACATAGCCCTTCATGGGCTTTTTGTATGCGGATGCGGAGCTTATGTAGATAAACTGCTTTGTTCTGCCGTTAAAGAGGCGGAAATCCCTTTCAAGCTGAGCGGGCACAAATCCGATGAACTCGCCCACGCAGTCAAACTCCATTCCCGAAAGAGCCGCTGCCGCCGCCTGTTCGTCGTTAATGTCGCACCTTATCGTCCTTACATTTTCAGGGATATCGTCGTTCCGGCTCCCTCTGTTGAGCAGATAAAGCTCGTGCCCTTCGGCTGCAAGGCGCTTTGTTATCGCCATGCTGATAGTACCCGTGCCGCCTATGAACAGTATCTTCATTTTGTCTCTCCTTTCAGGTCAAGCACCATAAACACATCCGCCCTGTCATTGTCGTTATAGCGCTCCGTTTCAATAAATCCCAGCCCCCTGTAAAGGCTCAACGCCCTTGTATGGCAGGACATGGAATCAAGGTACATATGCTCAAAGCCCCGTTTCTTCGCCTCGTCTATGATGCGCTGAGCCAGGGAGAGCCCCAGCTTTCTGCCCTGACAGCGCCTGCTCACATACATGGTCTTGAGTTCACAATCCCTGTCTGACAGGCGTTTGAGCGCCGCCGTGCCTACTATCTCACTGTTCTCAAAGGTACAGAGGAACAGTTCAAAGCTTCCTTCTATATCCTTATACATACGGTGTCTGCCGCTGATGTCGAACACCTTGCCGTTTTCGGCGAATACCGCTGTAAGAAAAGCCGTCACCCTGTCCTTCATATCCGGAGAGTATTCTTCCGTGTGACAGGGGGAGACACGCTGACCGCCGAATGCGTGTACGGAGCGTGTTCCCTTCTTCACTCTGCCACCCTGCAAAGTCCCCTTTGGTATGAACAGCTCGTCCCCGGCACGGAGAAGATGCTCCGCACCGTCTATGGTCACAAGGTATTCCCCCTCCACGACTATCATCCATTCGTCATAATCGTGGGTGTGTTCCTTTGACACCCTGTCCGCCTTATATGTCCAGAAAGCCATCTGGCTGCCGTCCGGTGCGGTGTAGTAATAGCCCTCGATATCGGGGGTGTTCTGCTGGTCGGCAGGTATCAGATTTTCCTTTCTGCACATGAACTCAGGGAACATCACAGCTTTGCCCTTACTGCAATGCGGTATATCTCCGCTGCGTCTGCGGCTTTCAGGTGAACAAAGCCGCCGGTCTCCCCGTCGCCTATGCCGAATTTCTCCACAAGGACGGGGATATCCTCTTCCCTTGCACCCAGCTCCTCAAAGTTAATGGGCATACCGATGCTGTGCAGGAACTGTCTGAATCTCCTTATGCCCTCCAGTGCCGTTGCCTCCGGGTCGGCAAAGTCCATCTTCACCCCGAACACCCTTGTTGCCATCTGCGCAAAGCGCATAACATCGTGTTTGTACACAAACTCCATCCAGGCAGGCATAATGACCGCAAGTCCTGCGCCGTGAGCGCAATCATAAAGCCCGGACAGCTCATGCTCCAGGCCGTGGCTGTTCCAGTCCTGCTCTCTCCCCACACCCACGATGTTGTTGTGGGCTACCATTCCTGCCCACATGATATTCGCCCTGGCATCGTAATTATCCGGATCTGCTATGACACGGGGAGTTTCCTTCACCATAGTCATAAGGACGGCTTCACACAGGCGGTCGGTGATCTCCACCTCCCTTGTGTTGGTGAAGTATCTCTCAAATACATGAGCCATAATATCCGTAGCACCGCAGGCTGTCTGATAGGGGGGAAGGGTCTGTGTGAGAGCGGGATCCATAATGGAGAAGCGGGGGCGCATAAGGTCGGAGCCTGTGCCCCTTTTGAGCATACCCTCCTCCCTGGTGATGACCGAATCCCCGGAGCCCTCGCTGCCTGCTGCGGCAATGGTCAGCACCGTGGCAACGGGAAGGGCAGCCTTTATAGGTGTGCCGCTGTACATATCCCAGAAGTCACCGTCGTAGGGAACGCCTATGGCGATAGCCTTTGCGGAGTCGATAACAGAGCCGCCCCCCACTGCAAGGATAAAGTCGATGCCCTCTTTCCTGCAAAGGTCTATCCCCTCGTAAACAAGGGTGTCACGGGGATTGGGCCGTACTCCCCCCAGCTCAAAGTGAGGGAGCCCTGCCTCATCAAGGGACTTTTTCACCGTGTCCATAAGCCCCGACTTGACAGCGGATGCACCCCCGAAGTGGACGAGCACTTTGGTGCCGCCGTACTTCTTCACAAAACAGCCTGCCTCTGCGGCACGCCCTTTTCCGAATACGAATTCCGTGGGGCTGTAGAAATTGAAATCGTTCATAGATACCTCCTGTATGTTGAGCGGTCACTGCAGATATGCCAGCACAAAGACCGCCGGTGAATTCCAGTAAATAGTTATCTCGTTGAGGGAATAGCTTGCGGTGTCATCCGCATAGCACTTCATCGGGGGTGTGCCCTCCGGTATGATCCCCCGTGCAAATGGGTCGGAACGGTGTCCGTTGGGGCCTCCTGCCACCATTCCGGGAATGCATTCCTCTATGCCGTCTGCAAAGGCGGGGCGAAGATGGGGGTAATTGCACCTGAACTCCCCTACTCCCGTCACATAGCTTATTCCAAGGGGATTTGCCCCGAGCAGGCAGTGTATGTGGGACAGGGCGTATTCCCTGAAGCCCTTTTCACCTAAGAGCCTATCGTTTACGGCAAATATCATCGCCCTTGTCATAAGCCCCATGTTGCTGCCCCAGCAGTAGTCATTCCCCTCCATGGCAACATCATATCCGCAGGAGTCCGCTATAGTACAAAGCTCCTTCCCCCGTGCACTGAAAGCATTTTCAAAGCGGCTCACAAGGGCTGTGTCCCTGTCCTTGTCACAGAGGATGTAGGACAGCGCCCCCAAGCCCCCTACCTCACCGTAACCCAGTGCCCACAGGGGGAAGTCCTCCCTGAGTGCCTGTTCCATTCTATCGTGATAAACAGCCTCGCCTGTGGCGGCATAAAGCTCCGCATATGCCCAGAAGCGGTTGGAGTGGTCGTCCCCCTCACCGTAGCCGCCTGTGTTGCAGCCCTCGGGATTGTGGAAGCCTATGAACTCAGGGTGCTCTTCCAGCCACACAGCCGACCTTTTCGCAGCGGCAAGGAGCCTGCCGGAAAAATCCTTATCAAAGTCTCTGTAAACATGAGAACCCAGGGCGCACACCGCCGCCGTATCAGCCACAGCCATGGATGACACAGGGAAGAGATAGAGCTGCTCGGTGTCCTCCTCCGGCATTACAAAGGGTGCGTGGAGGTCGGTTGTCACCTTGTGGTACACGCCCCCGTCCTCCCTCTGCATTTTAAGGAGCCATTCCAGCTCGTACCGTACCTCCGAAAGTATATCCGGGGTATTCTCCTCGGGGATATTCAGCCGCTGCCCATCGAATGCCCCCGGGAACAGCCTGTATGCATACAGCAGATGAGCGCAGGCACAGGCTCCCGCTGTCACATAGCGGCCGTAGTCCCCCGCATCGTGCCAGCCTCCGGACACATCCACTTCCCTTTCCCTGTCATCCCACAGCCTTGCCGGGGAGGTGTGGCATTTCCCGTGGTGCCATACGCCCCCGTACCGCTCCTCAACGCCGCAGCCGCAGCGAAGGTAGTAGTATGCCTTTGATACCTTGTCAAACACATCCGAATAGACATCACCGCCAATGCAAAACATTGCTGATGTCCTGCCCCCTGCCCTTATGACATAGCTGCCGGGGCTGTCAAGGGGTGTAAAGTCCGCCGTCCACACATCATCCCCGGAGGCCTTGTCCATGCCCGCATGGACAGTGCTGCCCGAATAGCACACAGCCCCGTTCATATCCGTGACCTCGAAGCTGCCGCACTCAAAGGGGATAAATGCCCTCTTCACACTTTCGGGATAATACCCCGCCTGATCTGCAAATATGCCGAAGGGGGACATCCTCCGGGTCTTCGGGGTGGTGTCAAAGTATTTTCTGTTCATTGTAAGCACCTCACTATCCATGGGGAACAGGAACTACTGTGCCGCAAGGCTGCGCTTTTTCCTGTGCGCCTGTTTCTTTCCCGCAAAGAGCGCCCTGCCGCTTTCCCTTGCGTATATGACGAAGAATGCCGCACCGTTGAGAGTGCAGGCACCCACCCAGGCGCATATCTCCGCATACGCAGTGGCTCTGAACCCGAACTGCCCAATAAACAGAGCTATTGTCCCTGTGCGGAGTATCATTTCCAGTATGCCCGATATCATGGGCACAAGGGGGAAGCCCATGCCCTGGACACCGTTCCTGAACACAAAGAGTATATCAACCGCAAAGAGCATGACACCGCACACCGGCAAAAACTGCACCGCATAGGATATCTGCTCCTCACCGGAGAGCAGCACCGATGCCAGCTGCCTTGGAAACAGCACCATCACCGAGCCTAACAGGGCGTAGGAAATACCGGCTATGGAAAGGCACACCTTCAGCCCCTCCCCTATCCTGTCAAAGCGCCTTGCGCCGTAGTTCTGCCCGGTGTAGGCGGACATTGCAAAGCCCGCAGTGCAGGCAGGCTGCATGAACATATTGATGTACTTGCTGCACGCCGAATAGGCAGAGGTGAATGCCACGCCGAGGCCGTTCACATAGTACTGCACCGTCATGCAGCCCACAGCGGTTATGGAATTCATCAGCGCCATGGGAACCCCGTTTTTCATAAGCAGAGCGCAGAGCCTTCCGTCCGGGGCAGTGTCATCAGCCCCCCTGCGGAGGAAATCAATGCTTCTGAGCTTATTCACGCACACCATGCCGGAGATCACCTGTGCCGCTATGGTAGCAGCCGCAGCCCCCCACACTCCCGTGCGGAACACGAATATGAGCAGGCTGTCCATTGCGATGTTTATCACCGATGATATGACTATTGCTTTCAAGGGTGTCCTGCTGTCCCCAAGGGAGCGGAGTATCCCCGCACTCATGTTGTAGAATATGGTGGCGCACAGCCCCCCGAAAAGGATGTAGCCGTAGGTAAGGCTGTCCCCGATGATGCTCTCATCCGTCTGCATAAGCACGAGCACAGGCCGCAGGAACAGTATGCTGAGTACGGTAAGCGCCCCTGTGATAAGGGCGGCAAGGCGTATCATGGCGGAAAGGGTGCGGCGAAGCTCTGGGTAGTTATTCTCACCGAAGCGCTGTGCCACCATGACGGAAAAGCCGTTTGCAAGCCCCATGGAAAAGCCCACTATGAGAAAGCACAGGGAGCCCATGTTCCCCACTGCCGCAAGGGCATCATCACCAAGACCCCTGCCCACTATGGCTGTATCCGCAAAGGTGTACAGCTGCTGCAGCATACCCGTTGCCAGAAGAGGGAAGAAAAACCGCAGTATGGCACTTCCTGCCTTCCCCTGTGTAAAGTCGATATTTCCGTTCATTTTATCACTCCATCTCTTTGTACAGTATTATACCAGTGCGGGGAGCAATTTCTATCAAATCTATTGCGTTTTTGTAGAAAATGTGGTATATTTGAGACAGGTCATTAACATCGCATCCCGGACAGGATGGGGGGAGCCTATGGACACCAACAGGGAGCTTAACTACCGCCTCTACATACAGACAGAGGAGAATTTCAAGCGCACCGAGATAAGGAGCGAATTTGCACGGTATGACGACATCAAGAACGGCAACGTGGAGAAGGTGCGTGAGAACATCAAGGAGATAAAGGCGCACTACTACGAGGGCAAGGGTATGCTCTCGGACAGCCTGCTGCGGAACAATCAGTATCACTTTGCCATAGGTGTGGGGATGATAGCCCGTGTGTGCATAGACGGCGGCATGGAGCACAACATCGCCTACACCCTGAGCGACATATACATCCGCCGGGGGGACAAGTGCAGGGAGCCCCAGGAGGTGATCGACCTCACGGGGACTATGATGCTGGACTTCGCCTCACGGATGGCTCAGATACGCAAGGAAAAGGGAGTGTCCATCCATGTGCGCAGGACGGTGGACTATGTGTACGAGAACCTGAACCGCCCCCTTACCCTTAAAATGGCGGCGGAGCATGAGCACCTTGACCCCAGCTACCTTTCAAAGCTGTTTGCAAAGGAGATGGGGGTGCCCTTGAAGGCATACATACTCAATGCCAAGATAAACACCGCACGGAACATTCTCACCTTCTCGGAGTTTTCCATTGCGGATATTGCGGATTCACTGGGGTTTTCCTCCCAGAGTGCATTTGCGGCTGCTTTCAGGAAGATAACGGGGCTTACACCCATGCAGTACCGCAGCAGGTACAGCGAGGAATACTCCCTGCTGACACGGGATGAGGGTATGAGCTGACATGAAAGGGGCATACTATGGATCTGAATGAATGCTACAGGATATATTCAAATTACCTGAACGCAGGTGTATACACCGATGAGGACGATCTCTTCCTTTTTACGGAGGCAGCACAGCTTCTGTACGAGCACACCGGGGATGTGCAGTTCATAAGGGAGCTTGGGGGTGTGTACTACGGGCGGAAGGAATTTGACCTTGCCCGCAAATACTATGAGATCGCCTCCGAAAAGGGGGATCACTACGCCAACATCGGCCTTGGCTACATCTGGTACTACGGCCGCACAGGGGATAGGGACTACAAAAAGGCATTCGAGTATTTCAGCAGGTGCCCCGGGGACATCAATGCGGAATACAAGATAGCAGATATGTACCGCACCGGCAAGTATGTGGAAAAGGACGAAGCACGGTATGAGGCAAAGATAGAGGAGATATACGGCCTTATGCAGGAGGGCGGCGGCAAATGGTACATCCCGGAGATATACTCCCGCCTTGCCCGCATACGCATAAAACAGGGGCGCAAGGAGGAGGCATACACGCTGCTTTGCCAGACAAGGGAGCACCTTGTCAGGCGCATACTGGACAACGGCTTTTTCGGGGACTTTACCATAATGAAGGGCGTGATAGAGGATCTTCACTCCCTTGACATCTATCACCAAAGGCACCGCTGCTATGACATCTTCGACCTGTATGTGCTGTTCAAGAAGCCGGGGGAGGTGAAGATAATGTCCTGTGACTACCTGTCGGACGTGGACTATGATGAGGACGAGCCGGAAACGATCATGGCAATGGAGGAGGACGGGGCTGTGGTGGTGGAGCACCGTGGGAGATGGTACCGCTCGGTGGATGACTTCATACGGGAGAACATCGCAGAACTGTGCGGCTATGACGGGGAGCCGCCCCGCATAGCTGTGTGCGGAGGTGCAGGCAATGAATGAGATAGTGCCCCTGCAGGACAAGCGTCTTGCGGAATACGAAAAGCTCCTTGTACAGCGGGACACGCTGAAAAAGGAGGCGGAGCTAATAAACCAGCGGTACTACGTGAAATTCGGCGGGCTCATCATCAAGGTCTACGAGATGCAGGTGGAGTGCATAAAGCTGAAAAAAATGATAGCCTTTGTGCAGCAGGCTGTCAACCGGAACGAGGCTCTTGATCTTGACAAACTGAGTGCCTATATCGGTGAGGTCATGGCAGAATACAGAGAGCGGATAAAGGCCATGTACAAAATGCACAAGGAGTGCTCGAAAGCAGGTACTGTCAGCGAAATGAAGCTTATGAAGATAAAGAGGATATACCGTGACATAGTAAAAAAGCTGCACCCGGATGTTTCCCCCCTTATGGAGAATGATGAGCGGCTGAGGGATCTTTGGGAGGCTGCATACGCCGCCTACACCGCCAACGACCTTACAGCCCTTGAGGAGGCATACGCCCGCATACAGCTCATCATTGCAGGCATGGGCGGGGCAGGCACCGTGGAGATACAGGGCATTGAGGATAAGACACAGGCGCTGAGGGAGGAGACAGACCACACCACATCACATCCACCCCTCCCTACACTCTCAAGCCCTTTGTCACCGACCCCTTGAGGGAGAATGAAAAGCGCATGGAGCTTGAAGCCGAGCTTGACGAATACACCGCATACCGTGAGCAGCTCCAGGGGGTGCTCAGACAGCTCACCTCACGCTCCGAACTGATCATGGAGGTAACACTTTGAACGACATCGCATTACAGGACGAAAAGTCCCTGATACTGAAAAACAGCGGAGATCTGTCCGACCTTATCAAGCCCCTCTCCCGAGAGATACACCTGTTCGACTCCTACATTGCAGGCACCGCACACACGGACAAGACACTCCTTGACGCTCTTTCCCGGGGGGACAGGCTTGACCTTCGCTCAGAGCGCAACAAGTTCGAGGAAAAGGCGGTGGCTGTATATCACGGCACGGACAAGATAGGCTACATCCCCGAAAAGGATGTCATCATCTTCTACCGCCTTCTTGACGCAGGCAAAGCCCTTATGGCAAAGGTGGCAGACATCGACCGCAGCTATGAGCGCCTTGCAAAGATACGCATATCGATCTGCCTCATTGACTTTTAGAATGCAGAATGAAGAATGCATAATGATTTGCTTGCTTTCCTCTTTGGCAGCTCTGCTTGCAAAGTACACTTCATTTCATTCTTCATTTTATATTGACTTTTGTGCGGCATAGTGGTATAATAATGAGGTATCAGCGCAGAAAAGCCTTTTGCGCCTGGAAGAAAAACATCAGGGGGAGCTTATGCTTGTTTATATACTTCTGCCCATAGTGGCAGGTCTGCCGGGATTCATGCTGTGCAGGGAGAAATTCGGGAAGTTAGGGCGCGGCATATACTGCGCATACTTTGCCCTGTGCCTTACCATCGTGGAAGGGATGCGCTACGGCATAGGGTACGACTACGAGGCATACCGCCAGACCTATGTGGGCTTCATGTTCCGTGACTCCGTGGCGGATCTTTCCGGCTACCATATGGAAAAGGGCTATCTTCTGCCCCAGTTCATACTCAGCACCGCCTACCCCGACCCCAGGGTCATGTTCTTTGTGGTGGCAGCACTAATCTCCATCGCCATCGCAGTGTGGATATATATGTATTCACCCAATCCCGCCGTCAGTGCCATGGCATTTGCCGCCTGGGGGCCTGTGTTCTACACCATGAACTTCCTGCGGCAGTCCTTTGCGGCGCTGGTTGTGCTGTATGCGCTGGTCTACATCAAGAAAAACGACTTCCTGCGCTACTTCGCCCTGGTGCTCCTTGCCACCTGCTTCCACTGGTCGGCGCTGTTCATGATACCCTTCTACTTCATCCTGAAGATACGCATAACACCGCTGGTGCTGGTGATATACTCCACCATCGCCACACTGCTGCTCATATTCTCCTATGACATCACCGATGCATTCATAAAATTCTCGGAGACCATGGCGGACAAGGGCTACTCTGCATTCGTCCCCTCCCGCTACTCCCACTACCTGTACGGCTCCGTGGAGTTCGTGAACGGCATATTCATAGAATACGTCATAGGCTACGGCCTGCTGTTCCTCTTCGGCTTTTTGTTCCACAGATACATCTACAAGCGGGATATCGACAACAAATATGCGGTGGCATTCATGTTCTTCACCCTCCTGCTTGATTTCTGGGGGAGAAAGCACGCCATAATCTCAAGGCTTGACCTGTACTTTGTCTTTGCCGCCACCATAATGTTCGTGCCTGTGGCTCTCAGGGGCGCATATGACTGGGTGGATGACAAGTTCAAGAAGCACAGGCGCATAGGCTACGTCCTCACCAGCTGTGTGATGGTGGGCATAAGCGTGTACTTCCTGGGCTCCATGCTCCTGAGAGGTTCCAACGGCTGTATTCCCTACACCATGTGGAGCCTTGATACATCAGCCCTCCTGTGACCGGGGAGATGCACTGACCTGTACATCCTGCCTGAAATATCCGGCTGATGATTGTGCAAAAGGTAGAATTTACACCTTGTCCTGCTGTTTTTTATGGACACAGGGCGGATTAATATGTATAATGTTATGGTCGGGGGGGGGCCCCTGACATGGGGTATTAGCGCAGTTGGGAGCGCGCCACACTGGCAGTGTGGAGGTCACGGGTTCGAATCCCGTATGCTCCACCAGGCGGGGAACGCCCCGCAGCGAGACCGCAGAGTGATTTGCTCTGCGGTTTCTTTTTTCCCCGACACGAAGATGTCAGGGCATACCACAGACAGCCCCCACGGCAGGCAGCGGAGACCGTTGCTTTTACAAAGGACGGTTTTTGTGTCGTGTCACACAGATATTGCCAAAACAATCCTTGACAAATCCCCCGAAATTGTATATACTATATGTAGATACAGGCAAAGGAGTGATAGTATGTATACTGCAAGGGTATTCAAAAGTGGAAACAGTCAGGCGATACGCATTCCTAAAGAGATACAGACAAAGCACAGTGAGTTTGAGATAAGATCCCTTGGTGAGGGCTTTGTACTTTTCCCCAAGGATGATCCGTGGTTCCCATTGCGTGAGAGCATAGGTACGCTCCCCGATGATTTCGAGCGTGACCAGCCCTCCTGCAGCGATGCGGAAAGGCGTGAGGATCTGTGATGTATCTGCTGGACACCAATATCTGCATTTTCGCAATGAAAAACAAGTTTCCCCCGCTTACCGAAAGATTGTTTGAGATCCATCCCAGTGAGATCTGTGTTTCATCCGTGACCGTCGGTGAACTGGAATACGGAGCCGCAAAAAGTCTCAGAACTGCGCAGACAAGGGCGAGCATTCTTTTGTTTCTCTCTGCATTCACCATACTTCCGTTTACGGCAGAGGATGCAAGGCGTTTCGGCGAGGTGCGTGCATATCTTGAATCACAGGGAACACCTATCGGACCCTATGATACCATGATCGCAGCGCAGGGCGCTGCAAGAGGTCTGACTGTTGTTACCAACAATATTCGGGAGTTTACCCGTGTGCCGGATCTGGCACTTGAAGACTGGACGAAACCAAAAGCCTGAAGCATACCGCAGAGCAACAGCTCTGCGGTTTTTTCTTTCTTCCATAGACACAGCGATCCGCAGCATCATCGCCGATACTGCGGGTCGTTTTCTGCCATAAGTTTTCAGCAGACTATTTCAGCTTGTCGTAGTCCTCCGGAGAGACTGCCTCACACCACTCTGTGCTTGCCTCGTCGCCCTGTATCTCCACTGCAAGGTGGGCAAACCAGCTGTCCTTTGCGGCGCCGTGCCAGTGCTTCACATTGGCGGGGATGTTGACCACATCACCGGGGCGCAGCTCTCTTGCTTCCTTACCCCATTCCTGATACCAGCCACGACCGCCCACGCATATGAGCATCTGACCTCCGCCCGCAGAGGCATGGTGTATGTGCCAGTTGTTGCGGCAGCCGGGCTCAAAGGTGACGTTGAATATGGGTATCTGCTCCGAGGACACGGGGGCAAGGTAGCTCTGCCCCACAAAGAACTGACCGTAGGGGTTTTTCTCCCCTATGGGGAACATTATCTCGTTCTGGAAGCTGTCCCTGCCGGTGAGGGGTGCATCATCGGCATAGACCTCTTTTGCGATGCCAAACACCGCCCAGGCATGAGGCCAGCCCGCATAGAATGCGGTATGGGTGATGACTGCCGCCATTTCCCTCCGTGATACACCGTGGTTCTTTGCATTCATGATATGGTAGCGGATGGAGTTGTCCATCACTCCCTGGGACATGAGCGCCACCACAGTGATGATGCTCCTTGTCTTCACGTCAATATCCCCGTTGTTCCAGTTTTCACCGAAGAGGATATCGTCGTTGAAGCGTGCAAAATCGGGTGCGAACTCACCAAGGGCATCCCTGCCCGCCGTCTGTACTATCTTTTCAGCCATTTTTGACACCTGCCTTCATCAGATACCAAGGGAGTCTATCCAGCCTTTAAGCTCCTGTGCGGAGGCACTTGCGGAGAAACGCTTTCCCTCTTTGATGACAGTGCTGTCAGATACGCTCTTTCGCAGCTCCTTCACCGTATCCCCCATGCCGCTGCCCCCTGATGTGGCAAAGGGGACGACCGTCTTCCCGGAAAGGTCGTAGCTTTCAAGGAAGGTGTTGATGATAGTGGGGGCAACATACCACCATATGGGGAAGCCCACGAATATCACATCATACTCCTCCGCCTTGGCATCCTTGTCCGCAAGTGCGGGGCGCATGGACTTGTTCTTCATCTCCACGGAGCTCCTGCTGTTTGGATCCTGCCAGTTAAGGTCTGCCTTAGTGTAGGGCTTTTCGGGGCGTATCTCGTAGATATCCGCCTGTGCCGCTTCGGCAAGGTTTTTTGCAAGCTTTGCGGTAACACCGCTTGCGGAAAAATATGCGACCAGTTTCCTGCTCATGGTAATGGCCTCCTTATTTCAGATATTCTCTGTAAAAGCTCTCTATCTTGTCAAAGGGGATTGCATTCTTGCCGCCCCCGTCGTAAAGGTCTGTGTGGACTGCATCCGGTATGATGAACAGCTCCTTGTTGGCAGCATACTTGCTGTCTGTGGTCATGGCTGCATATGCATCCCTTGAGAAGTAGCAGGAATGTGCCTTCTCCCCGTGGACAAGCAGAACAGCGCTCCTTATCTCCTTGGAATAGGTGTTGATGGGCTGGTTCATAAATGACATACAGCCGGTAACATTCCACCCGCCGTTGGAGTTGAGGGAGCGGGGGTGATAGCCCCTCTCCGTCTTGTAGTAGCTGTGGTAGTCCTTCACAAAGAAGGGGGCATCCTCCGGCAGGGGATCCACCACACCGCCCCCAAGGGCATACTCACCGCTTCTGTAGTCCGCAAGGCGCTGTGCGTTAAGAGCTGCCTTCTTTTCGTAGCGCTTTCCCTCGCTGTCCTCGGAATCAAAGTAACCGTTTGCATTCACCCTCGCCATATCATACATGGTCACTGCAACAGTCGCCTTTATGCGGGTGTCAAGCGCCGCCGCATTTATGGACATACCGCCCCAGCCGCATATGCCAAGGATACCTACTTTGTCAGCATCCACATTTTCCTGTAAGGAGAGAAAGTCCACTGCCGCCATGAAATCCTCGGTGTTGATGTCGGGGGATGCCATATATCTGGGGACACCGCCGCTCTCCCCGGTGAAGGAGGGGTCAAAGGCTATGGTAAGAAAGCCCCTCTCCGCAAGGGTCTGGGCGTACAGCCCGCTGCACTGCTCCTTGACTGCGCCGAAGGGACCGCACACCGCAATGGCAGGCAGCTTTCCCTCAGCGTTCTTCGGGGTGTACATATCCGCCGCAAGGGTGATTCCGTAGCGGTTGTGGAAGGTCACCTTACTGTGGTTTACCTTGTCGGACTTGGGGAAGGTCTTGTCCCATTCCTGTGTCAGTGTGAGCTTTTCGTTTTCCATAAGTATACCTCCGTTTGTTTATGTTATGATAGTGTTACGGTGATATCTCCCTCACCGAATAGTGTTTCCAGTTCCTGTGCCGTTACATCGTCAATGCGCCCCAGACTTGTGTAGCTCCATGAGTTGGTGCCGTAGAACACGGTCATCTGATTCCCCTGATAGAGCATAATGTCCCCGGGGCTTGTGCTTATGCTCTTATCGCTTCTGGTGAGCGCCCAGGGCAGCTTCCCCACCTTTTCAAAGCCCCCGTATTCACCAAGGGTAACAGTCACAGCCCCCTCCCTCACCTTCTGCGCCAGCTCCTGTGCGGCGGCAGTGTCTGCAAGGGTCACAGCAAGCTCTGTATCTCCAACGGTCATTGTTATCCTCATATCCTGCACCTCATCCTGAGTATGTGTTGTGCCTTCGGTCACAGCCCCAACGGACTGCTGCGGGGTATCATGTGCCCCACCCTCACAGCCTGTAAGCAGGGCTGTAAAGCCATACAATGCAATAAGAAAAAGTGTTTTTATCATAATGTACCCCCGTGTTCCGCAGCCCAGATGAGATTGTCCACCTTGTCAAGCACTGCCTGCTTCTCGTGTATGCCCTCAAGGAGAGAGCCACGCAGCTTCCGCAGGATGCGCACCTTTTCGGAAGTGCAGCAGCCTCTGAGTACGGCAGCAGCCTCCTCATCCCCCATTCCGGAGCTTTTCAGCAGGGACACAAGATCGGTGTCGGTTATTTCGGGTATCATCACTTTCGTAAGGCTCACCCCCAAAAAAATGAGTACAGCTTTATGTTCTGTACTCATTATAGCATAGTATTCCAAATATGTAAAATGCTTATATTTTATATCTATGTATGCTGAATTTGCATACTTTGCTCCTGCTCCGCCTGACGCTCCCCCATTCTCCTCCAGCTGAAAAAGCTGTATATGTCATTTATCAGGAACACCCCGAAGCACACCACCACCGACACATACTGTATATCCTGCATACTTGCCAGGCTCCACAGGATTATGAGCACCACGTCATTTGCGCTGTATGCTATGGCATAGGCGGGGCTCCGCCTGAATGTGAGATACACCGCAAGGAAGCTGGTGGTGACGGATATGGTGCCGGGGATGAGGTTTGCCGTATCAAACGCCCGCAGCACGAAGTAGAAGATGACTGTCACCGCCGCCGTCAGCAAGGTCATGACAGCTATATCCCCCCTGCCTATGCTGTTCACCTTCACCTGCGCCCTGTTGCCCTGAAAGGGGTTTCTGAGCCACGCCCCAAGGGACAGCACCACCATGGGCATAGTCATCCCCAGATAGGTTATCATCTCCCCGTAGTAGGCACACTGATAGGAGATGATGCCGTACAGCAGGCTGAAAACGATGACCAGCACCTGACCTATGGGGTTCCCCTTTGAATTGAGAATTAGATATGTGACACCTATGAGGGAGGCGCACAGGGTCATAATGTTCTCCCTGTCGAACACAAGGAAGGACACAGTGACCAGCAGTGATGAAATGCTCCACAGCAGTATCTCCCCCTTTGTGAAATATCCTCTGATGCTCTTCATTCTCTTCTCCCTTCAAAAAACAAAGCATCTGCGCACACATCTGCTGACTGATCATCCCGCCCCATTGCCCGCTCTGTCGGACAATGGCAGCCTGTCGGTGATCAGTATGACCTGACGATGTGTGAACAAATGCTTTATGCATTTCTACCCGGTGGCAGCTTACTCTATTGTCACAGCACCCGAAGCTGTGTTATGTCATAGGCTCTGATGATCTGATGTATTCAAGGAATTTCCCCGCCGCCCCGGAATAGGGGCTCAGCTTTTTCCAGGCAAGGACTGAGGTCATGGAAAGCTCCGGTGTCAGCGGGCGGAACACTACAAGCGAAGGATCAAACATATCCACAGCCCCCTCCACTGTCAGCACGCACGCCACACCCCTGCGTGCAAGGGGAGCCACGTTGTCGATAAGGTTCATGGAAGCCACCACATCAAGCTCGGAGACAGGGCATCTCAGCCATTCCTCTATCTCGCCCCGCAGTGCGGTGCGGCTTGTCACCACAAGGGGCAGCCCTTTCAGCTGCTCCCTTGTCACTGCCCGCTCCCCTGCAAGGGGATGATCCGCCGGCAGTAGCACCCCCCACACCTCCTTTACAGGCAGGCGCAGGTAGTCGAATTTCTCTATGTCAACAGGCTCCAGCAGAAAGCCGAAGTCCAGCAGGCCGTGTTCCAGCCGCTCCTTGATGATGTCAGCAGTGCCTGTGATGATGTCAAAGCTCACAAGGGGGTAGCGCTCACGGAAATGCCCGATAAGCTGCGGGAGTATGCCTGCGGCTTTCAGCCCGCCGCTCCCCACGGATACAGAGCCGCTCACCTCGTCCTGTTCACGGAATTCGCTGTCGATCCTGTTCATCAGGGACACTACCTCCTCCGCACGGCGGCGGAGCATCACCCCCGAGTCGGTCAGAGTGAGCCTTTTCCCTCTGATGAAAAGGGTGGTGTTAAGCTCCTCCTCCAGCTCCTTCATGCGGCGGCTGAGTGCGGGCTGTGTCACATGGAGCACCTGCGCCGCCCTTGATATGTTCTCCTCCCGCACCACTGTCAGGAAGTATTCAAGCTGCAAAAGCTCCATTGCACCGCCCCCCTTTATGGTATTATACCACACAGGCGGGAAAAGGTCAACAGTATGACAGCTTTTTTCATCTGGTCATGAGCTTTCACTTTCAAGATACTGTACCGCCCATTCCAGTTCATAGTCCTCCTTGTCACGGAATATCTTCATCGCCGCATCATAGTCCAGGGGGATGCGCACCTCAACCGGATTACGGCTGATACGGTCGGGACGGGTGTCGATATTTGGGTCGCCGTTCCCGTCAAGCACAAGACCCACAGGGAATCCCACATACACACTGCCCCCTGAAAGGACACTGATGCCGCCTGTTTCCTGATTGCAGCCGTAGGGGTCGGTCAGTCCTGCAAGCGTGACATTGGGCAGTCTTGAAAGGTAGTAGGAAGCACTGTCGCCTGCACTGAGACAGCCGAAGTTCGTCAGAGCGACCACTTTCAGATCGGCAAATTCACCGTCGGCATGAATGTTATGATCGGCATTGCAGATGTATTTGCCATTTTTGCGTGTACCCACACCAAGGCCGTACTGATCCTCTGTTGCGAACAGATCACAGAGTGCATTGGTGACTTCGTCAGCACCGCCCTGGTTGTTGCGCAGGTCTATGACAAGATATTCCATTCCCTGTGCTCTGAGGTCACGCAGTTTTTGGCGGAACATCTCCCTTGCCCGGGCGTGATCCCCCGTCATGTATCCGACGATCATATCATAAAGCCCGTTATCCGTTCCCTCAGCTGTTATTCTGAGATAGCCGCATTTGTCGTCCAGCATTTTTGTGGTGAAGTTCTCTTCATCCAATGACTGAAACTCTTCCTCTGTGCCTAAGGTCTCAAAATGCCTGTAAGCCCTGAAGGCTTCAAGCTGTGTATGCGGGTCGCCTACATCGGTGAGGGTCACGGTCTGCTCTGCTCCGCTTTTGTCCACAAAAGATACATCGACTGTTTCTCCGCCGATACCGGAAAGTACCATTGCTGCCACACGGTCGGCGTTCTCCTTTACAGGCATACCGAGGTCGGGAACATCCTCTGCAAGGGACTGCAAAACGTCCTTACCGCCCCATTTTGTGATTACCGTGCCGTCCTCAATTCCGAGCTTATTCACATCATCGGTGGTGCAGACGGCGATCACATCACCGCTGTCCAGCTGCACCATTGCAAGACCGTACTCATGGGGCTTATATGACATGGTGTAGGAGGCAAAGCGGATCATTCCTTCATCATCGGTGACCACAGGCACATGGCCGTCGTGCAGCTCACAGCAGAACGCCATGACCGCTTCCGTGAATTTCCCCCTGTCCTGCGCCTGCTCAGCTTCACGCACCAGAGGCATATATTTGTCTTCAAGTGCGGCAAAGTCGATCTCCTTCCACTCCTTGAGAACATAGTACCTGTCCATATCCTGCACCAGTGAATGGAAGGACTCCGTATAGCTTTCCCTTGAATGGTTGAAATACAGGGGAGACATACCCAGATAGTAAAAGCCGAACACACAGGTCACAAGCCCTGTTATCGCCCCAGTGACCCTGTACCCGATCTTCCGCTTTGCAAAGGGTATGGGAAGCAGTGCGAACAATGCGATGGCATACAGCGGGAAATGCCCAATGACAAACAGCGGGAATCCTGTCAGATAGATAAATGCATGAACAGCGCCAGTGATAAGCGGGATAAGACACAGCAGCCGCCACAGGCGTATCTTTTTATCGTCGTCCTTCCACTTGTGGTGGAGTATGGCGAGTATTATCATAATAACAACGACAGCACCGAACCATATGAGATGTTCCTTATTCGATGCGGAAAGCCGGTGCAGAAGTGATCCGAAAAATGTACCCATATCTGACTCCTGTTGATTAACTTACAGTGATATTTCCCGTGGTGACCTTCATCTCCACATTCTTGCTGCCGTCACCCACCTTATAGGTCTTGCCCTCTTCGGTGTGGGGAATGGTGCAGGACACCTTCCCTGTGGTGGCGGAAAGCTGTGCCGCAAAGCCCGGGCTTTCGGGAAGGTCTGCCTTTATGTCCCCTGTGGTGGAGCGTGCCTTTATGCTGTCAAAGCTGTCTGCACAGAGTATCACATCCCCTGTGGTGCAGTGCAGCTCCATGCTGCCCGCATTTATTACATTGGCGTTTATATCCCCTGTGGTGCAGCGTGCATTCAGCACCTCCGCCGTATCAGCAGTAATATAGGCAGAGCCTGTTACATCCTTTATGTCAAGTGTCCTCCAGGAGCCGCCCCTTATGTGTACATCACCTGTGGTGGCACTGATGACAGCACTGTCCGCCCCGGACTTTCCGGGGAGGGTCACAGTAAGATCCTTTTGCAGGGTGCTGCTGATACGGGCACCGGATGCCGCATACTTTACTTTCAGGGTACCACCCTCAACAGCCCAGTGGAGCCTTGTCTCAGGGGTGAGCGATGATCTCGAGGTCTCCCTCACCAGCACAGTGTCCTCATCGTGGTACTCCACAGTGACCTTGCCTGTCACCCAGTCGATGTCAAGGGCATTTATGCTGCTGTTTATGCAAGCATCCCCGGAGGTATATCCATTTCCTCTGTCATACCTGTATGTGTAGGAGAAAAGCCCCCCGATAACGGGGAGGTGGAGCAATGCCCCCGCAGCGGCGGCTGCCGCCAGAGTTGTGAGTATTATTGCCAGAGCCTTCATTGTTATCTTCCTTTCCTGTTTATTATGCCTGCTACCATGCAGATCACAGCAACACCGCAGCCCAGGGCGAACACAGCCGCCATCCTGCCTGAATTTGCGGTGACATTTATGGCTGTCATCATGTTGAGAAACAGTGCAATATCTGCCGCAACTATGGTAAGAGCCTTGTTGCTGCCCTCAACAAAGGGGCGAAGGGGCTCCGCCTTTATGACAAAGGGCAGGAACACTGCACACAGCCCGAACAGGGATGCGCTTGATGCGATCCAGAACCAGTGTCCGTGGGTGGCAAGGGCAATGACCTTTAATAGTATGACAAGGCTTGCGCAGAATGACACGAACATCCAGAACAGCTTGTCCTTCTTCACAAAGATGGGCACCACCGTCACAGATGCCGCCACCAGCAGGGATGCCAGCACGATAAAGGGCCAGCCGAAGCCTCCGCTTGCCACAAAATTCAGCCCCAGGCAGGCAAGTATTGGTATGAGCAGCGCCCCTGAAATGGCGCCTCCCGCCTTTGCAGTCTGCTTTCTGAATTCCCTTGCACCGTATTCGATGACACTGCTGCGCTCGGTCAGCAGATCATCCTCTATCTCACTGTTTTTTAGCATTTCAAGCATTTCCATACAATCACCGCATTCCGAAAGGTGTTCTTCCACAAGCCGTCTGCTTTCCTCGCTGCACGCCCCGTCCGCATAGAGGGGCAGCAGATCCTGTATAACATCACAGTGTAGCTTCACTGTATCCCCATCCTTTCCTGTAATTTAAGCCTTGCCCGGTGATAAGTGACCCGTGCCCAGCTTTCCGTCCTGTGCATTTTATGCCCTATGTCCGAAAAGCTCAGCTCCCCGAAGACACGAAGCTCAAACACCTCACGGTAGGGCTCCTCCAGCTCTCTCAGTGCCATGTGTATCCTGTAGGAAGAATCCCTGTCCTCCACAGTCTTTTCAAGCCCGGCGGAAATATCCTCTATCTCCCCGGGGATGTCCTCCAGGCTGTCCGCCCTGCCCCTGCGGCGCTTCTCATCAATGAAGATGTTCCTTGCTATGGTGCACAGCCAGGTTATCTCGCTGGACTCCCCCCGGTATTTCTCTCTTTTCACAAAGGCTCTGAAAAAGGTCTCCTGTGTTATCTCCTCCGACAGCATACGGTCTCCCGAAAGGGTCATACAGTAGGAGAACACCCTCATGTAGTGTGCCTCATACAGCTTCCCCACATCGTCACGGTCCACATTATCACCCCCTTTTTTCAAGCCTTACATCAATTAGACGTTTAAAAACAGAAAACGTTACAGGGTTTTTGAAATTTCTTTTTCAAGTATACCCCAACACAGAGGGAATGTCAACCGCAGCTTTGCTCCCTTCGGGACAAAAAAATCCCCGCAGGCTGCTCTTTGCGAACAGCTGCGGGGAGTCTGCCCTACAGGATGATGGGGGGATCATCCCTCAATGGCTATGTACTTGTGATCATTCTTCTTCTCAGGCTGTGCTTTGGGCACGCAGACGGTAAGGACACCGTCCTCGAACTTTGCCTTTACATCGGGTTCAGCAACGCCCTCGCCCACGTAGAAGCTCCTCTGCATTGCGCCTGCATAGCGCTCCTGACGGATGATCCTGCCCTTGTCGGCCTTCTCATCCTTGTCAAGCCCCTTTGCGGCACTGACATTCAGATAGCCGTCACGCAGCTCAAGATTTATCTGATCCTTCTTGAAGCCCGGCAGGTCAATAACTATCTCGTAGTGATCATCATGCTCGTGTACATCTGTCTTCATGACCTGGGCGGCGTGCTTGCCGTACAGCTTCTTTTCCACATCTCCGCCGATGTCAGGGAATCTAAAGAAATCATCGAACAGGTCCTCACCGAAAATACTGGGATATAACATAGGTCAGTCCTCCTTTTTTACTCGTCACATTGTTTTTACATTGCTTCGAGCAAGGGGACGGAGGGTTCGGTGCCCGGTTCCTTTGGCACCTCTCTGTTCCTTTGTTCTGGGTCTATTATAACACTATGGATTAGCACTGTCAAGGGGAGAGTGCTAATTTTCACACAGCTTTCATTTTTTTGACAGATGCGTCACATTAGCAACGGATAACATATGGTGAAAAAGTTCATACAATGCACTGGAATCAGCGGCTCTGATATGCTATACTCAAATGCAGGATGTAATGATATAGCTAATAGCTAAGTGAATAGGTGGGAAGAACTGCCTGCTTTTCCCCGCTCCCCGCATACTTCACCTTTACCGGAAAAAGGGCAGCAAACAGTATCATTGGCTGCACACCTTACCATTGCTGAGCAAGGCAACACAGGAGGAACACATGAAATATACAGGTATGCCCCTTGGGATGTGGCTGCTTTTTTCGGGCTCATTCAGAAAGCAGCTCACATCTGTGCTGGGCTTTGACAGCACCGCCGCCCGGGAGATCACCGCAAAGGCAAAGCCCCGGTACAAGGAGATCATCAGCTCTCTTCCTGAATTTGAAAAGGGCGACCGCTTCAGGATGAATATCGTGAACTGCGCCATGCTGTGCGCATTCCTTTTGAATATGCCCCGCAGACCGGACGTTGACAAGGCGGCGGAATACTACCGTGCCTCCATGATGACAGGGGCTATGAAATGGTTCTGCCGCCGGAGCGGGAAGAAGAAGTTCACCGAGGCGGACATCAAAGCCATGAAGGACACAGCCGCACTGAAAGCCGCCGACAGGAACCCCTATTCCTGGAATATGGAATTTCTGCCCTACGCCGACGGCAGCGGCTACGAATCAAGATTCACCGCCTGCGGAATATGCCGGCTCATGAAGGAGCAGGGGCTTTATGAGCTTGTCCCTGCCATGTGCAGACTGGACTACACCATGAGCGAGGCAGGAGGGGCATCGAATTTCGTCCGTGAATACACCCTTGCCTCAGGCGGCCCCTACTGTGACTGCGGATACAAAAAGAAATGAAATGCAGAAGGAGCACAGGCTGATATCCTTGATCACATAAAGGAGGCATTACCATGGATATGGAGCTTATCAGGACAAGGAAAAGTGTTCGCACCTTTGACGGACAGGGCATTTCCGAGGAGGACAGGGAAAAGCTGTCCACATACATCAGGAGCATAGAAAACCCCTATCACATCCCTGTGAGATTTATGATACTCGGTGCCAAAAAGCACGGCCTTTCAAGCCCCGTTATCAGCGGGGAGCACTTCTACATCACCGCAAAGGTGCCAAAAACGGAGCACTGTGAGGAGGCATTCGGCTATGCCTTTGAGAAGATGGTGCTCTACGCCTGGTCGCTGGGTATCGGCACCACCTGGATAGGGGGCACCATGAAGCGTGAAGTGTTTGAGCGTGAGGCAGGGGTGACGGAGGATGAGATCATGCCCTGTGTCAGCCCCTTAGGCTACCCCGCCAAGAACCGCTCCTTAAAGGAAATGGCTATGCGCACAGCCATCAGGGCGGACAAGCGGCTTCCGTCAGATGAGCTGTTCTTTGACAATGACTTTGGCACTCCCCTGCACACCGATGACATCACCGTGAACAACGCCCTTGAAGCAGTCAGGCTCGCTCCCTCGGCAGTAAACAGACAGCCCTGGCGCATAGTAAGGCAGGGGGATTCATATCACTTCTATGAAAAGAAAAATGTCAGCGGCGGCGGTGACTGGGATGTGCAGAAGGTGGATCTGGGTATAGCCCTCTGTCACTTCATGGGGATCGCCGGGGGCACTCTTACCGTAAGCAGCCCCGCCATACAGACAGCCGATGACACAGAATATATCGCCACTGTGACCCTGTAAGGAGATGTTTGCAGGGTGAGCACCCGGAGAATAAATGACATGACCGATACACAGAAGCAGTGGGCAGTGTGCAGGGATGAGCTTGTCCGAGCGATGGCAGAGGCAGGCTATCCCCGTGAGGTGGCACTGGAGATAGCAAAAATGCTCGGTGTACCCAAGTCCATAGCACGCATGGCATCATATGTGAGGAATGTCCGCCCCCTTTCCATGGAGATGATAGCCGATGAAGCCCTCTCCATCAAGAGCGATGCGGACAGGTGGCGTGAAAGGAAGATATCCCTTGAAGCCAACAGGAAGTACAACGAGATGCTTAACAGTGGTCTTGGGGAGGAGGAATAGCCCCCTTTGCTGTTTTGCCTAAAACAAGGTTGACATTCGGATAAAAATATGTTATTATAGATAAAAACCTAACACAGGAGGTAATCCAATGGCATGGTATGATGAAGCCATATTCTATCACATCTATCCCCTGGGGCTGTGCGGTGCCCCCCGTGAGAACACATACGAGGGCGTGACACACCGCCTGAGGGAGCTTGACCCCTGGATAGACCACATCAGGGAGATAGGGTGCAACGCCCTGTATATAGGTCCCCTGTTTGAATCTGTGGGGCACGGCTACGAAACAACGGACTACAGGAAGCTGGACTGCCGCCTTGGTGACAACGACGACCTCAAAGCATTTGTGAAAAAGTGCCACGACAAGGGCATCAAAGTCATACTTGACGGAGTGTTCAACCACACGGGCAGGGATTTCTTCGCCTTCAAGGACATAAAGGAGCACAGGGAGAGCTCCCGCTACCGTGACTGGTACTGCAATGTGAACTTCTACGGCAACAACGAGTATAACGACGGCTTTTCCTACGACAACTGGGGGGGCTACAATCTCCTTGTGAAGCTCAACCAGAGAAACCCCGAGGTAAAGGACTACATCTGCGACACCATCCGCTTCTGGGTGTCGGAGTTTGACATTGACGGACTGCGGCTTGATGCGGCGGATGTGCTGGACTTTGACTTCATGAAGGCTCTGCGTGCCACAGCAAACGATGTCAAGCCCGATTTCTGGCTTATGGGTGAGGTCATCCACGGGGACTACACACGCTGGGTCAACGAGGGCACCCTCCATTCCGTCACCAACTACGTCATGCACAAGGCGCTGTACTCAGGCCACAATGACCACAACTACTTTGAGATAGCCCACACACAGAGACGGCTGGAGGGCATGGGAAAGAGCGGATTAAGCAGCTTCAAGCTCTACAATTTCGTTGATAACCACGATGTGGAAAGGATCTACACAAAGCTTTCCAACAAGGCGCATTACACCCCTGTACACATACTGCTGTACACCCTCCCCGGCATACCCTCCATATACTACGGCTCGGAATTTGCCATAGAGGGCAGGAAAGAACGGGGCTCGGATGCATCCCTGCGCCCCGCACTGCGCTATGATGACTATAAGGATGCCGTAAATTCAAATCCCGCCACAAAGCTCATCGCAGCTCTGGGCAAGGTAAGGCGTGAGACACCGGAGCTTTCCTACGGTGACTACAACGAGCTTAGGCTCACCAACAGGCAGTATGCCTTTTCAAGGAGCTATAACGGCAGGACTGTGGTTGTGACTGTCAACAACGATGACAGCGACTTTGTCATGGCCCTCCCTGCAGGCAGTGCCCCTGAGTACATGGGGGCATTGTCCGGTGAGAAGGTAAGCGTTTCAAACGGGCAGATCACCGTGAATATAAGAGCAAACTCCGGTGAGATATGGGTACCCCTTTCCTCCGGGGACAACCGCACCGCAGCCGGCATTCCCGACACCGTGACACAGGGCGTTCAGCCGAAGGCACAGGGAACTGTCCCGGAGCAGAAAGCCCCCGAAGCATCCGCACCGCAGCCGGCACAGGCTCAGCCCCAGAGCGCACCGCAGCCCGCCCCTTCCGCTCCGGCTCCTGCACAGGGCGGCACCTATGAAGAGGGCATAATTGCGGGGCTCCAGCAGGCGATAATCGCCATAATGGAGAAAAACGGCCCCGTCACAGACCAGATGCGCAGGGACGTACTCAACAACACCCACCACGACTCCCTCATCACATGGGTAAAAAGCTTCAGATAGCAATGCAGAATGAACCCTTCTGACGGGGCTTTTGGGCGGTTTGCCTGCCACTTTCTAAGTAATAAGTAATAAGTATTGTTGACGGAGATCGGGCGGCTTGACTTTCTCTTTGTTCGCTGCCCTTATGCTTGCTTTGTTAGGAAGTACCTGCTGCCAAACGCAAATAAGCCTGCCGATGTCCGTCAGAACTTTTCATTATCCATCCTACATTCCATTATTCATTATGCATTATATACTGTGCAATATTTTGTGCATAATCACGAATGTATACAAATATTCAAGATAAATGAGAATATTGCCCCTGCTGATGTGTATTAATTGCAGAAGGCTTCGGGAAAGCCTATCTTACGGGAAAAGAGGAATAATATGAAACGTTCGGTTAAAACTGCGGCGGCACTGCTTGCCTGTGCTGCCATGATAGGAGCAATGCCTGTGAACATCAGCGCCAAAACAGCATCATCATCCGCCTCATCTTCGTCCTCACAGAGTTCGGGGCTTAAAAATGCCATTGCGGCTGTAAAGTCCCGCATAGACATCCCGGAGGAATTCTCCGAATTTCAGAGCGATGTGTCCACCTACAACGGACTCACCTCCCACTCACTCACATGGTCGCTGCCCTCAGACGCATCCAAGGGTGACTATGCAAAGCGCAGCATAACCGCACGGTACACAGGGAACACCATCACATCCTACCAGAGCCCCTATGCCGCATCCTCAACACGCCCCGCATTCTCCAAGCTGTCACAGCAGACCCTTGAAAACAAGGCCATAGAGTATGCCAATCAGCTTATCCCCGAGTCAAAGGGGAAGCTCAAAGTGCAAAGCACCTCCATGTCACTGGGCAGCGGGAATGTGAGCGTTTATCTTGCGAGGGTGAACGGAGATGTGGCTCTTTCAAAGAACATGATCACCGTAAGCCTTGACAAGATGACAGGCCGCCTTTTAGGCATGAATGCCACCTGGTGGGAGGGAGCCTCCTTTGCGGACAGCTCCAAGGCGCTCTCACAGGAGAAGATAAAGGCCATATACAAGAAGGAAGCATCGGCGACGCTGCAATTCAGGCTCACCTACAAGTCCACCGACGGCAAGGAAAGCTACTACACTGCGGTGCCTGTGTACTCCTCCGACAGCATTTTCACCTACAACGCCCTTACCGGTGAGCACTCCACTATGGACAAGGACTTTGCCGCCTCACGGAATACCGACCTCTATTATGAAGACATTACCGAGGATGCAGAAGTTATGGATGAAGAGGCTGAGGCAGATATGGCAGCCGGTGTGACCGAAGCAAAGGCTGTGAACTTCACCGAGGCGGAGCTCAAGCAGGATGAGGATCTGTCCAAGTGTCTGACACAGGCGCAGTTCAAGGCGCTGATGATAAAAGACCCTTATATCAACGTAACGGACAAGTACCTGACCTCCTCCTACGACATAAGCCGTGACAGCAGCTATGAAAGCGGCTACGGTGTCACTGTGAATTACACCCTCAACAACTCCGACAGCTATTCATCCTACTATATCAACGCCGATGCGGTGACAGGCAAGGTGCGCTCCTTCAACTGCTGGGGAGATGCGGCTTCCAGCGAGGAGGTCATTGACGTGAAGGCGGTCAATGCCACTGCCGGCAAGGTCATTGCCTACTACGTCCCCGAGATCAGCAAGGAATACAAGGCGAATATCGACAACACTGCCCCCGCACAGAAAACCAAGAGCTACACGGAAACCGAGCGCACTCTGGGCTACACACGCTACAAGTTCAACATATCCGTACCCGATGACACCATCAACGTAAGGGTGAATTCCAAGGGCGTGGTGACCTCTTTCAACTACAACTACCACAAGAACGTGGACTTTGGCAGCGGCAAGGTGATAAGCAAGGCAAAGGCCATAGACACCTATCTTGCCAACAACGATCTCTCCCTGTACTACGACGGCTTTCTTGATCTGAAATCAAAGCCCACCACCTATCTCCACTACAAGTCCGCCAACTGGTATGTAAATGCCTACACGGGTCAGATGTGCAATTACTCCGGCGGCAAGCTGACAGAAAAGGCAGTTGCTCCCGCCGAGTGCCCCTACACCGATATAGGCACCTCCCCCTACAAGGATGAGATAACAAAGCTCTATTCCTACAATGTGCGCTTTACCACAGGGGAAAAGCTTGATCCCTCCGCTAAGGTCACAAAGACAGAACTGCAGCAGCTCCTCAACGGCATAAGCAGCGGCGGCTATGTCATATACGATGATTACGACGACGTCTATGAGGACTATATGGTCTACCCCGGGGAGGAGGCTGCTGATGACAGCAAGGTGAAGTACCTCACCCGCCTTGATGCGGCAAAGCTCTTCGTGGAGAAGGAGGGCTACTCCAAGGCCGCAGCCCTCCAGGGCATATACAAGGCGCCCTTCAAGAACATCCCCTCCACCGACAGCGATGCGGGCTGCATTGCCATTGCAAAGCTGATGGGTGTCGCCCAGGGCAATTCAAAGGGAGAGTATACCAAGAATGCGGCTCTCACCCGTGAATACGCTCTGCACCTTATCTACAGCTACGTTGTGAACCAGAAGTAAAAAAGCCGTCAGTCCACTGCGGCGCTGATAGAAGCTTTGCGCCACAGCATCTTCGGTCAGAGGTGCTGTGGCGCTTTTACTGACAGCACGCCCGGGTTATGATTACTGACATAAATCGGAATTTACCGGAGGTATAATGTTATGCACAGACTTATTATAGTGGAAGGCTTGCCCTGCTCAGGCAAAAGCACAACTTCAAAATATATTGCAGACAGTATCGGGGCAGAATTCTATGATGAAGGTAGTGGAAATCACCCTGCTGATTATGAATTTCATTCGTTTATAAAAAACAAGGAATTATGCAGCTTTTCACCGGAAGAACAAGTACTTATAAAACAGAATGCTGTTTCCAAAGCTGATGGATATATTATTTCTCTGAGCTTATTCAGCGGAGAATTGTTTGACAAACTATTACAGCATAAGATCTATGATTTTCTGCCGTGGAAAACAGAAAATCCTGTTATGCTCGATAAATGGACAGAATTTGTCCATGCGGCTGAATCGGATAAACAATATGTGTTTAACTGCGTATTATTGCAGAATCCAATGTGTGAAACAATGATGCGTTTTGGATTTGATATTCAAATGTCATCAGAATATATCACCAGCATCAGCAATATCATAAGACCGATGAATCCGTTTATTGTCTATCTTCATTCTGATATTATAAGAAATGCAATCGAAAAAGCTGTTTCTGAACGTGGAACAGATTGGCTGAACAGTGTGATAGACTATCATTGTAATGGTGCTTATGGAAAAGCGGAACATCTGACCGGATTTGACGGATATATAGAAGCACTGGAAGAACGCCAGCGCAGAGAAACAGAAATACTGCGTGGCTTGAATGTACAATATATGATTATCAATAATCCCAATGAAAACTGGAACAAAACATACTCAAGAATTATTCAGGAACTAAACACAACAACGTAAATTCTGATTTATCTTATCACCATAAAACACAATGCCACGAAGCGTTTCAAAGCGCTCCGTGGCATTGTTTCTGCATGGGTATGTTTTAAGCGTGCTGATCGCATCATCACAGGGATGCATTGCCTGCACGGGCAGGCTCTGCCGCCGCAGGGGAGTCCTCCCCAAGCTGCCTGTACGTCCTCAGTATAAGGAACAGTGCCACTGCAAAGGTCAGTATATCCGATACGGGCATGGAGTAAAGCACGCCGTCAAGGCCGAAGAACCGGGGCAGAACAAGTGCAAAGCCCACACCGAACACTATCTCCCTTATCATGGAAAGGGCAGTAGATTCCACCGCCTTCCCCATGGCCTGCAGGAAGATGAAGCACGCCTTGTTCACACAGGCGAATATCATCATGCACAGATAGATGCGGAATGCACGCAGGGCAAAATCCGTATAGTAGCTGCTCTCGTTTGCCGCACCGAATATGCCGATGAGCTGGCGGGGGAAGAACTCAACGAAGACAAGAGCCACTGCTCCCACAGCCGCCTCAGCTGCCAGCAGCCTTGTGAACAGCTCACGGACACGGCAACTGAGCCCTGCTCCCATGTTGTAGCCCACTATGGGGATACAGCCTGCCGCCATGCCAACTACGATGGAAATGACTATCTGGAAGAACTTCATGACGATGCCCACCACCGCCATGGGTATCTGGGCATACTGCTCCTGACCGAAGATGCTGTCAATTGCGCCGTACTTGCGTATCATGTTGTTGATGGCAGCCATTGCCGCCACAAGGGATATCTGGGAGAGAAAGCTGGTAAGCCCCAAGGTCAGCGTCTTGCGGATGACCGCACCATCGGGCTTGAAGTCAGCCTTTTCCGGCTTTACAAGCTTCATATGGCACAGATACCATACCGCAAGGGCAGCCGTCACCACCTGTCCTAAGACAGTAGCTACTGCCGCACCCATCATGCCCCACCTGAAAACGAAGATGAACACGGGATCGAGTATAATATTCAGCACCGCCCCCGCAAGGGTGGAGATCATAGCAAACTTCGGGCTGCCGTCTGCACGGATCACCGGGTTCATGGCCTGCCCGAACATATAGAAGGGGATGCCGAGGGAGATGTAGAAGAAGTATTCCGATGAATGGCGGAACGTCTCTTCGTTGACCGTGCCCCCGAACATTGCGATGATGGCATCGCTGAATATGAGATACACTGCACAGAGGATGAGGCTGCTTGCTATGGTCATAAGCACAGCACTGCCTACGCTTTTCCTTGCAGTGTCCGGGTCGCCCTTCCCGAGGCTCAGGCTGACAAAGGCACAGCAGCCGTCGCCTATCATGACCGCAATGGCAAGGGCTATGACCGTAAGAGGGAATACCACCGTGTTTGCAGCGTTTCCGTAGGAGCCGAGGTAGCTTGCGTTGGCGATGAATATCTGGTCAACGATGTTGTACAGCGCCCCCACCAGCAGGGAAATGATACAGGGCACGGCATATTTTTTCATGAGCCTTCCCACCGGCTCCCTGCCTAAAAACTGATTTGATGTTTCTTCCATTTGAATTCCTCCTAAAAAACAAAAAAACGAGCAGCTAACCGGACTTACGCGGAATCGCTACTCGTTACTATGATAATATCAGATCTCAAGGATTTTTGCAAAGGGCATTTTGTACAAACTTCACGGGATAATGAGGGGATGTTCCGTCACCGCTACATCAGCAGAGAGGAGAGTATCTCGTTGGAAACCAGCATCCCCTTTACGGTAAAGCGGAGACGTGTGCCATCAATGGTCATAAAGCCCGCATCTATGTACCGTCCTGCTCTCTGTGCCACGTCAGGGGGTACGTCACAGCCCTCGTTCAGCCGCAGGGCAAGCATCATGCGCTCCGTTTCGCCCCCTGCGTTATCATCTGTGGTGAAGGTCTCCATAACAGGGCTTGCCATAAAGGAGCGTATGTCTCCCCTCACCCCGAACCGCCTTTTCCCAATGAAGGAGTGGGCAGCAGGGCCTATGCCCAGGTATTCCTCACAGTGCCAGTATTTAAGGTTGTGGCGGCATTCAAAGCCGGGGCGGGCAAAGTTTGATATCTCATACTGAGGGTAGCCCCTCTGTGAAAGCTGCTCCACAGCACCTTCGTAGATATCTGCCTGAACATCGTCATCTATGCCCGATAACAGATCCTCACGGCGGGAAAGCTCCGTTCCCTCCTCGACTTTCAGCATATATGCGGAGATGTGCTGTACACCAAAGCCCGACAGGATGTCTATATTGTCCGAGACAGTGGAAGGCTTCTGGAACGGCAGCCCCAGCATAAGGTCGGCGGAAACATTGTCAAAGATTCCCCTCACCGCAGAAAGGGCAGCCCTTGCCCCCCTGCCGTCGTGGAGCCGGGAGAGCATGGAAAGCTCTCCGTCATCAAAGCTCTGTATGCCAAGGGACACCCTGTTTACCCCTGCGCTTTTGTAGGCACACATTTTCTCATGTGTGACCGAATCGGGGTTTGCCTCCATGGATATTTCCGCCCCGGAAACTATATCAGCGCTGTCAAGTATGCGGGCGATATTCTCCGGGGACATGAGGGAGGGGGTGCCTCCCCCGAAATACACCGTGTCAAAGCAGCCCCCGAAATGCCTGATATTCCGTATCACAGCCGCTGTGTACTCATCCTGCACGCCCTCATCCGCAAGGGAATAGAAATCGCAGTATATGCACTTTCTCCTGCAAAAGGGTATGTGGATGTAAAGCCCCCTGCTACTCATCCAGCTTCAGCACCGCCATGAATGCCTCCTGAGGCACCTCCACGGAGCCTAACTGCCTCATGCGCTTCTTGCCTTCCTTCTGTTTTTCAAGCAGCTTCTTCTTTCGGGAGATGTCGCCGCCGTAGCACTTTGCAAGTACGTCCTTGCGCATGGCCTTGACCGTTTCCCTTGCGATTATCTTGCCGCCGATGGCTGCCTGCACAGGCACCTCGAAGAGCTGCCTCGGGATATGCTCCTTGAGCTTCTCGGTTATCTTCCTTGCCCTGGGGTATGCCTTTTCCTCACTGACGATAAAGGAGAGGGCATCCACCACCTCGCCGTTGAGGAGCACATCCAGCTTCACCAGCTTACCCGGCTCGTAGCCCGACAGCTCGTAGTCAAAGGAAGCATAGCCTCTTGTGCGGGATTTCAGCGCATCGAAGAAATCATATACTATCTCGTTGAGGGGCAGCACATAGTGCATCTCCACCCTGTCCTCGTCAAGGTAGGTCATGTCCTTGAAGGTGCCCCGCCTGTCAATGCACAGATCCATGATGTTGCCCACATATTCCTTGGGGGTGAGGATAGATGCCTTCACCACAGGCTCGCAGGCCTCGGCTATGAGGGTGTTCTCCGGGTAGTTGGAGGGGTTGTCTATGTATACCGTGTCCCCGTTGGTAAGGCGGATCTTGTAGATAACGGAGGGGGCAGTGGTGATAAGGTCAAGATTGTACTCCCTTTCAAGCCGCTCCTCGATTATCTCCATGTGGAGAAGTCCCAGAAATCCGCATCTGAAACCGAAGCCCAGTGCGGCGGAGGTCTCAGGCTCGAAGGAGAGGGAGGCATCATTGAGCTGCAGCTTCTCCAGTGCTTCCCGCAGATCTCCGTAGTGGGCGCCGTCAGCAGGATAGATGCCGGAGAATACCATGGGGTTTACCTCCCGGTATCCGGGGAGAGCCTCATCACAGGGGGCATCCGCCAGTGTCACAGTGTCGCCCACCTTGGTATCTCCGATAGACTTGATGGAGGCGGTGATATAGCCTACCTCGCCTGCATGGAGCTCCCCTGCGTTCACAAGGTCAACAGCCCCCATGTAGCCTGCCTCCACCACATCAAATTCAGCCCCTGTTGCCATAAGGCGGATGCGGTCGCCGATCTTCACTTTGCCGTCGGTGATGCGCACATAGATGATAACGCCCTTGTAGGGGTCGTAGATGCTGTCAAAGATGAGGGCTTTCAGAGGGGCATCCGCATCCCCCTTGGGGGCGGGGATGTCCGCCACAACACGCTCCAGCACCGCACGTATGTTCTGCCCCGTCTTTGCAGATATGCGGGGTGCATCCAATGCCGGTATGCCGATGACGTTCTCTATCTCGTGGCACACACGCTCCGGGTCTGCCGAGGGCAGGTCTATCTTGTTGATGACGGGCACTATCTCCAGATCGTGCTCCAGTGCAAGATAGGTGTTGGCAAGGGTCTGGGCCTCTATGCCCTGAGAGGCATCCACTATGAGTATAGCGCCCTCACAGGCGGCAAGGGAGCGGGAGACCTCATAGTTGAAGTCAACGTGCCCCGGTGTGTCTATAAGGTTGAGCACGTATTCCTGTCCGTCGTCTGCGGTATAGAGGAGGCGCACTGCCCGTGCCTTTATGGTTATGCCCCTCTCCCTCTCGATATCCATGTTGTCAAGGAGCTGATCCTCCATGTCACGCAGTGCCACAGTCTTTGTAAGCTCCAGTATCCTGTCGGCAAGGGTGGATTTGCCGTGATCTATATGGGCTATGATACAAAAATTCCTGATATTGCTTTTATCCATTTTCATGCTCCGTCGCTGTATTATAGCAAAGCTATTCTGTTATTCTACCACATTCCGGGCGAAAAGTCAACCAGGCAATGAAGAATGAAGAAGGAAACGAGCTGACGGGGATTGGGGGCTTGATCTCCTCTTTGCCCGCTGCGCTTGCTTTGCAAAATGCAGAATGAAGAATGGGTTATGCCTTTGCGTTTGATGACTGTTGTCCGAGTGTATAGTGCACAGTGTACAGTGTACAGTTGGACAACAGCTGCAAAAGAGAAGGCAAGCAGCCCAATCCCTGTCAGCACGTTTCATTCTACATTACCTTGTGAAGGTCGTCAGCTACATCAGAGGGCAGCATGGTGGTCATGGAAAGGCGCTGGGCAGTCAGGTCTGCCGCCTCCCCGAAAAGATAGGCTCCCGCCGCCGCACACTCAAAGGGCATATCTCCCTTGCGGGAGGTGAGTATCCCTGCGATGATGCCCGTGAGCAGATCCCCGGAGCCGCCCCTTGAAAGCCCTCCGTTGCCTGTGTATACAGCCGCCGCTCTCCCGGAGGGGGCAAGGATAAATGTGGGGCTGCCCTTTGCCGCCACTATGGCGCCGGACTCCTCGCAAACCTTCTGAGCATAGCAGAGTCTGTCGGAGAGCACTTCCTTTATGCCCGTACCCGCAAGCCTTGCCAGCTCCCCCGGATGAGGGGTCAGTATGACGGTCACACCCGCCTTCTTTATCAGGTGCAGGCTCCCCGCTATGCAGTTGAGTGCATCTGCATCAAGTATCAAGGGCACTCCCTTTTCACCGCACATGGCGATAAGTTCGGTGACGAGCCGCTTTGTATCTTCCGTGCAGCCGAGACCGCTGCCTGCGGCGCACACCGTGGCACGGTCAAGGGCAGCCTCCAGCTCATCAAGGCTTGCGGAGGAGATGTACCCCCTGTCACTTTCCACCAGGCAGGTAAAGGTGCATTCGGGGCAGCGCGGTATCACCCTGTCCGCCGCTTCCTTTACCGAGGCCAGGCGCACAAGCCCTGCGCCGCTCCTCAGTGCCCCGGTGACACACAGAGCCGCCGCACCGCTGTACTCCCGGGATCCCCCCACTATCAGCAAGTTCCCGAAGCTGCCCTTGTGGGAGGTGCGGTTCCTGGCGGGGAGCACGTTCACAGCCTGTGAATGATCCATAAGGCAGGGCACAAAGCCCACCTTCTCAAAGTGCTCCCCTTTTATGCCTATGGGCTCGGTCACTATCTCACCCGTGTAGGCAATGGCAGGGTCAAGGGTCATCCCCAGCTTCACCGCCCCGAAGGTGACGGTCATATCCGCCCTGAATGTGCCCCTTGATACGCTGCCGTCGGAGCAGTCCACCCCGGAGGGCACATCAGCAGCCACCTTGAAAGCGGCAGTGCTGTTTATCACCGAGAAAAGCAGGGACACGCCCTCCGGCAGCTCCCCGTGGAAGCCTGTGCCGTACACTGCATCAATGACCGCATCGTAGCTGTCCTCCGCTTTGAACTGCCCGATACCTGTGACATGAGCCTTATTCTGCCTGAGGAGACGGGCAAATTCCTCCCCGGCAATTCCTGTGCTCGCCTTTTCGCTGATGAGCACCACGGTCACATCCCCGCCCAGCCCGCAGAGCAGACGGGCTGCCACAAAGCCGTCGCCGCCGTTGTTGCCGTGGCCGCACAGCACAAGCAGCTTTCTGCCTTCTACAGAGCCAAAATGCTCCCTTACGTGCCCGGCGAGAGCCGCACCCGCATTCTCCATAAGGTTTTTGAAGCTGCTCTCCTCTGCGGCAAGAGCCTCCGCCTTCTTCATCTGCTCCGTTGTTGTGATATATGTGGAACGCATACGTGTCACCCTTTCCATAGCCTGTGCAAAATACACATATTCATATCTGTATTGTACAACTTTTTTATCTAAATGTCAAGTGGAATGAAGAATGAAAGGTCGTGACGGATATTGTGCTACGTTGTTTCCTTTGCACGCTGCACTCGGATAGGTATGAGGTGCCTCGTAACTGCGCCAAGCTGAAGCTTGCGACCTGCGTTTCGGCAAATAGCAAACGCCAAAGGGTTTTGTCGTTTGCTATAATAGGTGATGCTGACGGAAAGCCGGAGACTGTCGCCCTCTGTTCCCGCATTATGATAACTGACGTTTTCGTTATCTCATTAAAAATCTGCCCCCGCAGGATTCCTGCGGCGGCTTCTTCATAAGATTATTGCAAAGCAAGCCAAGAACAGCGAGCAAAGGTAAGCACTCAATTCCTCTGTCAATAACAGCTATTCACTATTAGCTATCAGTTCCTCGCTGCTGATCTTGCCCTGCTTCTGAGCTTTTGCTTCCGGCTTGGTATTATTAACAAATATAGTGCCCGGGTTTTATTCAAACGGTCAAAATTGACAATCACTATTGATTTTGAGGATGAAATGTTGTATAATAAGATAAATCCAAGGTGAAGAGGAAATGTTATGAAAGCAATATATGAACTGAATATGACCTATATATATATATATATAT
>OCTW011561010.1_pt1 | contig 180772 bp, 165 predicted proteins | sample 1539671 | NCBI WGS metagenome assembly OCTW01 (sample SAMN02144230, study PRJEB22623) | gut metagenome | biome: sheep rumen | host: Ovis aries | place: New Zealand | reverse complement strand
TTTAATCATAACTGGGTTTATGATGTAAACAATCCTCAAGCTAACAGACATCTTGTAGAACAGATTCATGAAATCAAAATGCATGATTCAGTAGCTAGTGTTTGAATTGGGATAAAACCTATTTTTACTTAAATTATTACCAAATTTGAGCAGCGGCCGTCGGGTATTTTCGTCAAAAACACGGCGGCCAATTTTGTTAATACTAACTTCTGTTTGTACCATACGTTTTAAAAATTCTGAGCCAAAAGGCAGAATTTTGGTTAGAAAGATACTACAGTTCCGCCCTCTGCAATTAAGGAAAAACATTAAGTAAAATTATTTTTTTTCTGAAAAAATCTGAAGCATTTTGAATTGCACATTATGGAAGAAATGTGCTAAAATTCCAATAAATAAGACAAACAAGAGTAATTTGAAGCGGGAAAGAGCTCCCAAGTGCCCCCTCATAACCCAGAGGCCGCAGGTTCGAGTCCTGCCCTCGCTATAACGTAAAACTTCTCCTTAGCGAGAAGTTTTTTTTATTTAAAAACAATCACCAAAAAGCAAGCTGGGACTCGAAGCGGAAAGTCACCTGAAGAGAAAGCTGGAATTTATATTCGGCACTGTTAAAGTTTTTAATCGACAACAGTTTTCTAACCATAAGGTTATACCATCAACATCATTCATATTTGCATGGATGTTCTTTTAATTGTAAAATATAAATATGAATTCCGTCGGCAAAGACATATTCCGTTCAATTCACGAAGGAAAATGGCTTTATGTTGAATATCAAAATTCAGATGAAGAACGGACAAAATACTGGATTTCGATTAACAACATTAATACTGAAAAAAGAAGTCTCGAAGTTACAGGTTTACATTTAGGTAAATTTGAGACAAAAGAATTATACATGTTCATCGATAAAATAATTTCTACGGAAATAATGGATGGAACATTCTATTATACCAATAAAGATTTAATAGAAGATATTGAACTTTTTCCTCAGAAATATTCATTTGTTTTTAGTAATATAGTTAATCTTAAAACTTTAAATTACTTAGCAGATTGTAATAAACTGGCAGATCTTCCAAAGTTGAACAACGACTACGTTTTAATCAAGAAGCTGGATGCCAGTAAAATTCAAAATCAACGATACAAACTCGATGATGATCAATTCAAATATATCGTAAATAGTTTTAAGAAAACTGCTGCCATTAAGAAAGAGAAAAACATAAACTCCATTATCCAGCTGGCACTTAATGTGCTAAGTGTTCATACTCCAAAGGGGCTATATGTTCTTGCTTATAAAGAAGTCATGTTTGACGTTGCTAAGCGAAGTCTTCTTGCCGGAAATAAAATTAAAATATGTACAGAGTTTTGTGTTGATGGGACTACAAAACAAAGCATTCAAAATTTTGTTCAACCAGAAGAAATTGAGTTTTTGGAAAATATTGACCAGATTCCTGAGTTCGTAAAAGACCTTGTTACAGAAAATATAAAAGGAAATAAGAATTATTCTGTTGATGATTGTCCTTACTTTATTTGTCTTCAAAGAAATACAAATATAAACCTTGAAAAAGAATACGAGTCAATTATTGAAATGTATTCATCCAATAAAGTTACCGTTCCTATTAAGGCCTTTTTTGGAGAATTACATACTTTAAAATCGAATGAAGAAACTTTACAAATAGCTCTCATAGATAGGAATGTAAATCTGGATCAGCTACTGGCAATTCATAATGCAATTAATTATCCAGTTGCATATATTCAAGGACCGCCAGGGACTGGAAAGACGACGACAATAATTAATACAATCATTACTGCTTTCTTTAATAATAAGACCGTTTTATTTTCATCATACAATAACCATCCAATAGATGGTGTATTTGAAAAACTTACTTCCCTTAAATATCGCGGTTATACAATCCCCTTTCCTATTCTAAGAATAGCAAGCAATCCAAAAATTCCAGAAACAATAAAATACATAAAAGAATTAATGCGGAATATTCAAAATCTTTCTGTATATAAAGATGCACTAAATCAATCAAAACAAAATCAAATTGAACGTACAAAAAAACTTACTGAACTCCTTCAGAAACACGAAGAACAGCTTGATTTAAAAGAGCGAAGAAAATTAATAGAAGCAATGCTTTCTAAAAACGAAAATATGAATCTTCGAATCAATCTTGAAGGACAGCAGGAAAATGCAATAAATAAACGATTGAACGAAATTGGAAACATAACTGATGAAGAAGCTCTTGCTTTGTTATATTTTGATCACGACAAGCTTATGCAGTTTATAAACTTTACTTCAGTGAGTTACTTAAAACATTTGTATGAACCCGAATATAAGGATTTTGTAGAGATTTTGAATATCCAAGATGAGCAGGAGCAGACAACTAAATTTAATAAGTATTTCTCAGTTTCAGACAATGTTATAAAAATGCAGAAAGTATTTCCAGTCTTTTGCTCAACCTGTATTTCTACTCAAAAAATTGGAGAACCAAAGCAATATTTTGATATGACAATAATGGATGAAGCCAGCCAATGTAATACAGCTGTTTCTCTGGTTCCAATTATCAGAGGAAAAAATCTAATGCTTGTTGGAGATCCGCAGCAATTAAATCCTGTTATTACACTTGATCCAAATATTAATAATGAATTAAAAGCGAAATATAATGTAAACGATAGTTATGATTACATCAAAAATTCTATATACAAAGCCTTCCTTGCAAATGATTCAGTAAGTCAGGAAACTTTGCTGCACAATCATTACAGATGTGCTAAAGAAATTATAGATTTTAATAATAAGAAGTATTACAACAGTCAGTTAAATATCAAATCAAAACCTAGGTATGATAAACCGCTTATGTTCTGCGAAGTGGCGGAAAACTATTCAAGCTACAAAAACACTGCACCAGAAGAAGTTGAAACAATCGTCAGCTATGTCAAAAAAAAAACTGGAAAGAAGATAGGAATAATCACACCGTTTAAAAATCAAAAAGACTTAATTGAAAGCCGATTAAAAGAAGAGCACTTGGATAATGAAATAAGTTACGGCACCGTACATGCTTTTCAAGGTGATGAAAAAGATGAAATTTTGTTTTCACTGGCATTAACAGATCATACACATCCAAGAACATATGACTGGCTCAAAAACAACAGAGAGTTAATTAATGTTGCAGTTTCAAGAGCAAAAGATAAATTAGTCCTAATTTCCAGTGAAAAAGAGTTAAAGCGTCTCCATAAATCAAATGAACAGGATGACCTTTACGAATTAGCACGATATGTTAAAAGTAATGGAGAATGTAGTGTATCACCAAGAGAAACATCTTCAAGAGCTTTAGGAATTAAACCATATAGTTCCGAAACTGAAGATGCTTTCCTAACAACATTAAATCAGTCTCTTTCAGTTCTTTTAGAAGATGATTCAAAATATTCTGTAAAACGAGAAGTTCAAACATCCCATTTATTTGAAAAGCTTCCATCAGATTGTGAGTTTTTCTTTAAGGCAAGTATAGATTTTGTAATCTATAAAAAAGGATATAGAAATAAAGAATTTCCCGTTTTAGCTATTGAACTTGATGGTCCAGAGCACCATACAGACCCAAAAGTAATAGCAAGAGATGAAAAGAAGAAACAAATATGTAAGGACCATGGATTTACATTGATTCATGTAGATAACACATACGCCAGACGATATAACTTTCTGAAAGACATACTTACTGAGTTTTTTAACGGGAAATAGGCCTACCCATATAATGCTATCTTCTGTCACAATCACCAGTCTATTTTCTAGTAAAATCAAACTTTTGGCGGTATAATATAGAAACAAAAATGGATACTAAAAGTTCTCTTTCCGAACGCGATATCATCACAAAATATATTCTCCCTGCAATTGAACAATCTGGCTGGAATAAGCAGACTCAGATTCGCGAAGAAGTTACTTTTACGGCAGGACGTATTTTTGTAAAAGGCAAAAAGACAAAGCGTGGCGAAAAGAAACGTGCTGATATAATCTTATATTACAAGTCAAATATTCCCGTAGCTGTTGTAGAAGCAAAAGACAACACTCATACAGTCGGGGCCGGGATGCAGCAGGCTTTAGAATACGCGGGAACTCTTGATATTCCGGTTGCAATTTCCAGTAATGGAGACGGCTTCGTAATTCAGTATCGCAAAAACTGCGGATCACAGGGAACTGACGGCAAAGCTATAGTTTCTGAAAATGCAGATCTTGAACATTTTCCAACTCCGGATGAACTTTGGGACTGCTACAAAACGATACAACGGACTTGCTTCAAAAGAGGAAGAAGATACATCTCTTTGTTCCTACTACTTTGATTCAACAGGCCGCGCTCCACGATACTATCAGCGAATTGCCATCAACAGAACGGTAGAAGCAATTGCCCGCGGACAGAATCGTATTCTTCTTGTAATGGCAACAGGAACAGGAAAAACGTATACCGCATTCCAGATTATCTATCGTCTTTGGAAAGCCGGCTGTAAAAAGCGAATCCTTTATTTAGCAGACCGCAATAATCTTATCACCCAGACAAAGAAAGGCGACTTTAAGCATTTCAAAGATAAGTGCCACATCATCAGACATAAGCACATCGACAAGTTAGAGGTAAGCCTAAAAATTGCTACACCGCAATTTTCTTAACGGCTTGCTATATAACACCGGCCGCCAGCGACCTTACACATACGAAATATATCTTGCTCTTTATCAGGGGCTTACAAATTATGATGAAGAAACTGATGCTTACAAACAGTTCAGCCCGGATTTCTTTGATTTGATTATTGTTGATGAGTGTCACCGCGGTTCAGTTGATGAAGACAAGGCCTGGCACAAGATTCTTTCATATTTTTCGAGTGCAACTCAAATTGGTATGACTGCCACTCCAAAAGAAACAAAGGCTCTTTCAAACATCGAATATTTTGGAGAGCCAATTTATACCTACTCTCTCAAGCAGGGAATTGATGACGGATTCTTAGCTCCTTATAAAGTTCTTCGAGTTGGAATGAACATAGACCTTGAAGGCTATCGTCCTGAGCGCGGCAAAACAGATATAGACGGCGAGCTTATAGAAGACCGCCTTTACAACACAAAAGATTTTGACCGCAATATTGTAATTGATGAACGAACAGATCTAGTTGCCAGAAAAATTATGGAATATCTTACAAACTCAGATCCAATGGCAAAGACAATTGTTTTCTGTGTTGATATTGAACATGCAGAACGAATGCGTCAGGCTCTCCTAAAATATGCGCCGGAAGAAATTACCGCCCGCTCAGATAAATACATAGTCCGCATTACTGGTGATGATTCGGTTGCCAAAGGTTATCTTGAAGATTTTATAAACCCCGAACAGAAGTTCCCAGTCATTGCTACAACTTCAAAACTGATGAGCACAGGAACAGACGCACAGACCTGTAAAGTAATTTGTCTTGATGAAAACATCGGCTCCATGACAGAGTTCAAGCAGATTATCGGCCGCGGAACTCGTATCAACGAAGAATACGGAAAGCAGTATTTTACGATAATCGACTTCCGTAATGTAACAGATAAATTTGCAGATAAAGATTTTGATGGTGCTCCGGTTAAAATCAAGGAAGCGAAAGACGATGACGAACTTTCGGAAAGCCTTTTGGAAGACGGTGAAGAAGAATCTCAGATTGACCCGGTTACCGGAAATGAAGTTGAGTTCGCCGAATACAAAATTGACGAAAACTTTGGTGTATCGCAATTTGCAGAAACAGAACCTCCAGCCTTTGATAAAAAAGAAAAAGTCCGAATTGCCGGAGTTGACGTAAGCATCTTAAGCGAACGTCGCCAATACCTTGATTCAAACGGAAAACTCATCACCACAAGCCTTAAGGAATACACAAAAACAGGCATTCTTACATCTTACCGTTCATTGGATAACTTCTTACAAGCCTGGAACGATGCAGAAAAGAAGAGCTGGAAAATCAAGGCATTATTTTTGAAGAACTGAAAGAAGAAATAAAATCTGATTTAGATATTTTTGACCTCATCTGCCACATCGCCTGGGATGCGCCGGCCCTTACAAGAAAAGAACGCACCGAAAATGTCCGCAAAAGAAACTACTGGACCAAATACGGCGACAAAGCCCGCGCAGTTTTAGATGCACTTTTAGAGAAATACGCCCAAACCGGAATAGAAGAAATAGAAGATATGAAAGTCCTCACCGTAGACCCAATCAAAGGAATCGGAACTCCGGCAGAAATTGTAAATCTATTCGGCGGAAAAGTGCAGTATCTTCAAGCAATACGAGAACTTGAAGCAGAGATTTACAGTGCTGCGTAAATATTTCTATTCCCTAAAAATGCGTATATACGAAAAAATTGGTAATAATAGACATTATGTACCAAAAATCTCAAAATTTGTGCATATTTCTTTTATATGTACCAAAATTGCAAAAATTGGTACATATTTCTTGTCTTATGTACCAAAAGGGTGTATAATTGGGACATGAATGAATTGCAAAAGCTCCCGATTGATTCTTCAAAAACGGAAACAATTAAGATTCTCAAAGCAGAAAACAAAGCAGTAAAAATGCTTGCCGAATTAAAAGGCTGCGCAAATCTTATTCCAAATCAATCTATACTTATTAATGCAGTTGTACTCCAGGAATCAAAAGACAGTTCAGAAATAGAAAACATCATCACAACTAAAGATGATCTTTATAAAGCCGTATCTGAAACAGTAACTAAAATTGATTCAGCCACAAAAGAAGTAATGTTCTACCGCGAAGCTCTGTATACAGGTTTTAATCAGCTTAAGGAACATGGTTTTATTTCTATCAATGACATTGTTCAGATTCAAAAAGTTCTTGTTCAGAATGATGCAGGAATCCGAACATTACCAGGAACAAAACTTGTAAACGACACAACAAATGAAGTTGTTTATACTCCGCCTCAGACAAAAGAAGAAATAGACGAGCTGTTAAAGAATTTTACTGAATATCTGAATAACGAAGATGACAGTCTTTCAAAACTTGCCATTCTGCATTATCAGTTTGAAAGTATTCATCCGTTTTATGACGGCAACGGAAGAACAGGCCGCATTATAAATATCCTCTATCTGATTTTGAAGCATCACCTTGATGTTCCAATTTTATATCTCAGTTCCTACATTATTAAGAATAAAAACAGTTACTACAAGCTTTTACAAAATGTACGTGTGAATGAGGCTTGGGAAGACTGGATTATTTTTATTTTAAAGGGAATTGAAGAAACTGCAGCCGATACAATCCAAAAAGTAAAAGCCATAAAAAAACTTCTGGAAGATACTGTAGAAAAAGTAAAAACAGAAGCTCCCAAAATTTATTCAAAAGAATTGATAGAAACTCTTTTTGAAAATCCATATTGCAAAGTAGAATTCATTGTAAAATCACTTGGAGTAGAACGCAAAGCTGCTTCAAGATATTTGCATCAACTGGAAGATATTGGAATCCTAAAATGCATGAAAGTGGGAAAAGATAATCTGTTTATAAATATCGGGCTAATGGATTTGTTGAAGGAATAGAGAAATGAAAAAATTAAAAATATGCTTATTATTAATGTTGAGTTTCGTTTTTTATGGTTTTTGTGAAGATATAAATACTCAGATAATTTCTGAAGCTCATAATGAAATCATTCAGGAAAACATACCTACCCAAAAAACAATTAATTACGATTTTATATATCAACTTATTACTAATGGAGTAACTATTATAGTGGCTTTCATAGCTGGATATTTACCAAGCTACTTAAATAAAAAGAATGATTCCAAAAGAAAGAAATCTGAGAAAATAGAATCTCTTTATGTAGATATTTCTGAATGGTTCAATTCCTCTTTCCTAGGATTAACTGCGTTTAATATGGTTTTGAGGGGTGAAATGACATCAAATCAGTATGATGAATGGTTTACAAAGAATTGTGCAAAAGGTAATTACTTGCGTTCTGAAATTAGTTTGTATTTATATTTTCCAGATATTGAAAAAGAGTATAAAGATATGATAAAAGCTGTTCAGGATGCATTTTCATATACATGGAGTTTGAAATCCAAAATTCACTTTACTGAAACAGATCTTAAAAAATATAGAGATTATGTAGCATTATCAAACAAAAATTTTGAGATATTTAAAAATAAACTTATAGAAGAGACAAGGCATTGTAAATGAGCGAATGGAAAAAAGTTAGGATAGGTGACATATTCTCAATAGAAAAAGGTTCTTTGCAAAGCAGTAAATGTACACCTGGAGAATATGATTTTATAACAGCTGCTACAGATTGGAAAACTCACAATTCTTTTGACCATGAATGTGAAGCAATCGTTTATGCCGTTGCCGCGTCTGGTTCTTTAGGAAGAGCTCATTATGTAAACGGAAAATTTATAGCAAGCGATTTGTGTTTCATTTTGACCGAAAAAGATAAAAAGCAATATCCTATAAACTTTTTGTTTTATCAGATTGTTTTTGAAATGCTTCGGGATGAAATTGTTTCGAAAACAAAAACAGGAACTTCAAAAGAATCTATCAATCGTGGAAATTTTTCAAATTATGAAATTCCATATTTCCCAATAGAATTTCAATTAGCCAATTATCAGAAATTTGTTAATGCGAAGAATATAATTAAAAACTTGCTTGAAGAATCTGAAAAACAAAAAAACTACATAAAACAACTCCGCCAGAACATTCTGCAGGAAGCCATAGAAGGAAAACTCACCTCAGATTGGCGCAAACAGAATCCAGTCCAAAAAGGCAATCCCGACTACGATGCAGAAGCATTGTTTGAGCAGATTCAAAAAGAACGAAACAGCGAAAAGAAACAGAAAGAATTATCTCCAATTTCAGATGAAGAAAAACCATTTGAAATTCCTGAAGGATGGAAATGGGTAAGATTTGGTTCTGTAATTGATATAACTACGAATATTGTTAACTCATCAGATTATAAAAATATGATTCAAGTATCACCAGATGATATTGAAAAAAATACTGGTAGACTAATATATCCACTACGAACTGTAAAGGAAAAAGAAATAATAAGTGTTAATCACCTTTTTTCGAAAGATATGCTTATATATTCAAAAATTCGTCCACGATTAAGAAAAATAGTGTATGTCGATTTTGACGGTTTATGTTCAGCAGATATGTATCCATTAAAAACCAGTTTAAAATATGCTTTTGTTAAGCAATTAATGCTTTCGGATTATTTTGATTTAGAAGTTTACAAATTTGATAATAGAGTTAAGATGCCCAAAATAAATCAACCTCAATTGAATTCTATAAAAATCCCAATACCTCCGTTAGAAGAACAATCTGAAATTGTAAGATTAGTAGAAACCAATTTAACAAAAATATCTAAAATAGAATCACAAATCCAAGAACGAGAAATATACACAAAACAATTAATGCAAAGCATATTAAAAGATGCTTTTGAGGAGAATTAAAAAATGATTACAACTATTACACTGAAAAACAAAGCCACATATAATAGCACTGGTGTTACTATAGATGATTTAACTAAATTAAATTATTTCTTCGGTAATAATGGTTGTGGAAAATCTACTCTTGCAAATTATATGCAATCAATATCTGAGAATACAAGTTCAAGTATATATCCAGATTGTTCAGTAGATGGTTATAATCCAGCTCAAGAAGAAATAATTGTGTTTAATCAACATTTTATTGAAAACAATTTTATGAATAGTGATACTTTAAAAGGTGTATTCTCATTAAATCAAACAAATGTAACAATTGATACACAAATAAAAGCGAATGAAAAAAGTATTTCAGGAAAAAACGATGAACAAAAACAATTGGAAGATGAAAATGATAAAATAGATATAAAAAGAGAAAACAATAGAAATGATTTAGCTGCTAATTGTTTTTCAAAACGAGATACATTTAAAACTTTTTCAAAAATAAAACTTGAATACTCTGGAAATAAAAAAAGTAATTTAAGTCATATCGAAAGTCTATTAAAGCAAGGAAATTCTCAAATAAAAACACTTGATGAATTAACAAAGTTATATACAAAATTATATGAAGATAAACTCGAAGAAATCGGATTATCATTAGATATAAAACTTGTAGATGAATTAATAACTATACAAGATGAATTAAATGTTCTATTAGAGGAAATAATTGTTGGCAAAGATGATGTAAAATTGGCAGAACTTATAAAAAAATACAATCTTAAACCTTGGGTTTTACAAGGAAAGCAATATCTTGAAAAAACTGGAAGAGTCTGTCCATTTTGCCAACAATCTATTAGTGATGATTTTATTTCTCAATTGAATGATATGTTTGATGAATCATCTAAACAAAAGGTAAATAAGATTGAAGTAGAAAAGAGTAATTACAAAAATAAATTCTCAGAGTTATTAGAAAATCTAAATACTGTTGTTGAAAAATATAATGAGAACAATGTTGTATCAAACTTACAAATACAATTAAAGTCTATTCTTGATGAGAATATAAATGTAATAGAGGAGAAAACAAAAGCACCAAATGAGAGAAAAACAATTAAATTAATTGAAAATTCTGTTAAGGAAATCATGGAAAAAATAAATATCGCAATAAAACAGAATGATGATATTGTTAATTCCATTGATGAACAAAAAAAATCTTTTTTGTCCAATATATGGATCTATTTAGCAAATGAGTGCAAATCTGATATAGAAAAATATAATGAAGATGATAAAAAGGATTTAGAAAAACTATCTCAGAATAAATTAAAAATTGAACAAATAAAGGAAGAAGTTGAGCAATTAATACAACAGAATTCAGAATTACGAATGCAAACTGTTAATACGAAAGAAGCAGTAGATAATATAAATCAAATTTTGAAAAATTCTGGTTTTATGGGATTTGAAATTTTAGAAAAAGATAAAGTAAATAACATATCACAATATTATTTAGCTCGCATTGGTGCCATGCCAGAAGAAAATATATTTAATTCATTAAGTGAGGGTGAAAAGAATTTCATTTCTTTCTTATATTTTTATCAACTTTGTCTAGGAACAACAGATATTTTGGCTAATTCATCAAAAAAGAAAATTATAGTTATTGATGATCCTGTTTCAAGTATGGATAGTCAGGTTTTATTTATTGTATCAACTTTAGTACAAAGATTAATCGCATGGAAGGTAAATAACCGAAATGATTTTGATAATCCTTCAATAGCTCAAGTATTCATATTTACACATAATCTATATTTTTATAAAGAAATATCTTTAAAATGTCGTCCTATATGTAAATTAAAAAATCATTACCGAATATTCAAAAATGAAGAAAACATTTCTATTATTGAGTCTAAAGGAAAAGAATATGAAGCTATAGATGACTATTCTTTGATGTGGAATACATTAAAAGAAATAAAATCCCAAATCCAAGAGGATAATAAATCTCAAAATATTTTAATTGCAAATCTTTTTAGACGCATATTGGAAAGTTATGCAAATTTTATAGGCATGGGACATGATTCATGGGCAACCGTTCTCACAGATGATAAAACATCTATAGAATATTATTTAAAATGTGCATTCATTTCAATGATAAATGATGAAAGCCATAAAATAACACCTTTTGACAGTTTTTATTTTCAGAAAAATCATAATGAAACACCTGGGAAACTGTTTGATGTATTTGAGTCAATTTTTAATACTATCAATAAGGATCATTATGAAAAAATGATGAAAGAATAATATTTTGAAAATTAACGAAGGACTAAAAATGATTTTAGATGGAATTTCATTCCCTAATATATTAGAACCTATACAAACTAGGATATTTTTTAAGTATAAAAATATTTCAAAAGAAAAGGATTTTAATAATTTATTAGATTCTCTTGAAAACAAATATTTTTATTTTTCTAGACCAAACCAGTTAAATGATCCGTTTGATGCAAGTGTTCCAAATGAATACGAAGCTACTGATGATGAAATAAGAAATTGGCAGAAAGCTCATCCAAATTTACTTAGGCTACAGATATCTGATATTAGAAAAAAAATAGAGGATGGTACACTAATAAACGTTTTAGATAAAGCAGCTGAAAAAGATAGAAACAATTTCTGTATTTTAAGTTTATGCTCATCAGAACTAAATGAAATCTTATGGGGAACATATACAGATAGTTATTCAGGAGTTTGTTTAGGATATAAGACAATTCAATTTGATAATGAGGAGATAGATGGTGAAAAAGTTTTTTATATAGAATCAATAAACAAATCTTCTATTGGGGAATTTTCTCCAGTATTACGCGAGATTAATCAAAAAAAATATTTTTTTATTCGACCAATCATTTATGATAATGATGGCTTACATAAGTATAATATTTTTCGACGTGAAGAAACCATTAAAAATATTGAATACAATATGTATCACAAAAAAAGCATTTGGAAGCAAGAAAATGAATTTCGAGCTATATTACTTTCAAACCCTTTGAAATCAGATATGTTCAATCAAAAAATATATTATGGAGACAATACGTTGTGTGAAATAGTTTTTGGTTACAGAATGTGCATTGAAAAGAGAGAAAAAATAATAAATCTTGTCTCTAAAAAATATAAACCTGGTTCTGTCAAATATTATGAGATTAGACCAGATTTAAATTCATTTACACTTAAAAAATATAGTATTGAAGTGTAAACGGGGCATTGCGGGGTGTCCCCGCTAGAAGGGGTAGCGGACAAGCAACAAAGCGGAGAGAATCGGCACTGCTTGCAGGGACGATTCGTGGAGCGACTTGCTTGGGAGCGAGGGGAAGGCTTTCCCCTCCTATCTATAAACAAAAGGAGCGAAACAAATGCCAAACGAACTTGTAAAACAAATATCGTACATTCTCTATAAAGCAGATGAAGAAGATGTAAAAGTTAATGCGCTCCTTAAGGATGAATCTATCTGGCTTACACAAAATTCTATGGCAGAACTGTTTGATGTTAATGTTCCTGCGGTTTCAAAACACCTTAAAAATATATATGAATGTGGGGAATTGGATGAAGCCTCAACTATTTCCATTTTGGAAACAGTTCAAAAAGAAGGTTCACGATCTGTAAAAAGAAATGTAACTTTTTATAATCTTGACGCCATTATCTCTGTAAGGTATAGAATGAATTCCTCAAAAGAAATAAGAAAGTAACAGGAGCAATCGACATGGCAAAGAAAGTTGAAAAAAAAGACATCTCAATCCGTAGTTCGGCTGCGGAATATCTTACTTTTGTTGCAGCAACAGGCGATGACAAAAACAGTGTGGAAGTTCGCTATGAGGATGAAAATATCTGGATTACTCAGAAGATGCTTGCTATTCTTTACGAAGTTGATGTACGAACGATAAATTATCATATTAAAAAGATTTTTGAAGACTCTGAATTAACGGAAGATTCAGTTATCCGAAAATTTCGGATAACTGCCGAAGATGGAAAATCTTATGATACAATGCACTATAACCTTCAGATGATTATTGCCGTTGGCTTCAAGGTAAACTCAGAGCGAGCTGTTCAGTTTAGAAAATGGGTAAATCAGATTGCAAAGGATTACACGATTCAGGGCTGGGTGTTAGATAGTGACAGGCTCAAAAATGGCGGCTCAATTTTGACAAAGGATTATTTTAAGCGCTTGCTTGAAGAAATCCGAGAAATCAGAATTTCTGAAAGACAGTTTTACCAGAAGATTACCGACTTATATGCGACAGCAATTGATTACGACAAAACTGCAAAGACTACAAAAGATTTTTTTGCTAAGGTTCAAAATAAGTTGCATTGGGCTATTCACAAACACACGGCAGCTGAATTAATTTATGAACGTGCTGACAGTACAAAAGAAAACATGGGACTTACATCGTGGGAAGGAAGTCCTGATGCTAAAATCAGAAAGTCTGATGTTTCGATTGCTAAAAATTACCTTAGCAAGGATGAACTTCGTGCTTTGGAATTGATTGTTTCTGGATATCTTGATTTTGCTGAAATGCAGGCGAATCGCAACATTCCTATGACTATGGAAGACTGGGCAAAACATCTTGACCGCATTCTGATTGCAAATGAACAGGAGATTCTGACTAACGCAGGAAAAATCAGTATGGAAGTTGCCAAAGCTCATGCTGAAACAGAGTGGGAAAAATACCGCATAATCCAGGACAGAATCTATCAGAGTGATTTTGATTTATTTCTGGAAGATGTAAAGAAGTTGGAAAAGAAATAAAAAAGGTAGCAGGAGCAGAACAAATGCCAAACATTGGTGGAATTATAAAGTCATTACAGAATATCATGTGGAAGGATCCGGGTGTTTCCGGCGATGCGCAGAGACTTGAGCAGCTGGGCTGGATTCGCATTGAGGGACATCGTCCCGAATATAATTTCCTATAAAGAACAGCAACTTTAGTTGCTGATGATTACGCTTAAAATCATTGATGACAAGGAAGCCGAAATGGAACTTATCAGCGATGATTATGTTTCTGTGATTCCGAGCGAGCTGCAGTGGAGAAACTGGGCGGCAGATAGCGAAGGCATGACGGGAGACGCGCTTAAGGATTTTGTTGATAATAAGCTTTTTCCCGGTTTGCAGAATCTGGATATTTCTACAGGTAATAAGCGGGCTGTTCTGATTCGTGATATTTTTGCGGGCACTAACAACTACATGAAAAATGGAACTATAATCCGTCAGGTTGTGAACAAGCTTAATGAAATTGATTTTAATGCCAGCGAAGACCGTCACATGTTCGGCGATATTTACGAAGGGCTTTTGCGAGATTTGCAGAGTGCGGGCAACTACGGAGAGTTTTATACTCCGCGCGCTGTTACAGAAATTATGACCGAGATTATTAATCCTCGACTTGGCGAAAAGGTGCTGGACCCTGCTTGTGGTACCGGCGGATTTTTGACAAGCACAATTGAAAATATCAGAAAGCAGGATGTTCATTCTGTTGAAGATTTGAAGGTACTTGAAGAAACGATTCGAGGCCAGGAGCTCAAACCGCTTCCATTTATGCTTTGTGTTACAAACCTTATTCTGCATGATATTGAAGTTCCGAATGTTATGAACATGGACAGCCTGAACCGCGAGTATACAAGCATCGGTGCAAAAGAACGTGTTGATGTTATTCTTGCTAATCCACCTTTTGGTGCAAGCGTTTCCGATGGTGTGGAAACAAATTATCCTGCTGCATTCAGAACTACAGAAAGTGCCGATTTGTTTTTGCTCTTGATGATTCGCTACCTGCGTGATGGTGGCCAAGCAGCGATTGTTTTACCTGATGGTTCACTGACCGGCGACGGTGTAAAACAGAGAATCCGCGAAGAGTTTTTGACTCAATGTAATGTTCATACTATTGTGCGTTTGCCAAACTCTGTTTTCCAGCCTTATGCCAGTGTTGCTACAAATCTCCTGTTCTTTACAAAGGGCGAACCTACTAAAGAAATGCGAGTTTGCATAGCAAACTCGTGACGAGAAATGCAAAGCATTTCTCGCGTACTGGGAACACAAGCTGCCGGAAGGTCAGAAATCTTATTCAAAAACAAAGCCGATTCAAAAGAGCGAGTTTGCGTCACTTCTTGCGTGGTGGAATAACAGAACAGAAGGTGAACAGTCATGGCGGGTCCCTGTAGAAAAGATTGCAGAAAGCGGATGGAATCTTGATATTAAAAATCCGTTTGTAAAGGAAGAAGAAGTTACTCATACTACTGCAGAACTGCTGGATATGCTTAGTGATTCGTTTAAGAAGAGTGATGAATTGATTAACGAGTTGAAGAAGGAGTTGAAATAAACTCCGGATACTCCTCCCCCGCAAACCCAAACTCCCGCTCCCCAAACAGCACCAGCGTAATCTCCTCAAACTCCTCAGCATGCCCTTTCATCGTCTCAACCGCCACCCTAATAGCCTCACGCTGCGGATACCCATACACACCGGCAGAAATCAAAGGAAAGGCCACAGTCTTAAGCCCCTTCTCACGGGCAAGCTTCAACGAGTTTTCATAACACGCGGTCAACAGCTCCTCTGCCTCAGCCGCACTATGTTCACAATAAATCGGCCCAACAGTGTGAATTACAAATCTTGCTGGTAGCTTATATTCCTTTGTGATTTTAGCTTCGCCAGTTCTACAGCCACCAAGAATACGGCATTCAGCAAGAAGTTCTGGGCCTGCGACATAATGAATTGCACCATCAACACCGCCGCCACCAAGCAGGCTGGAATTTGCAGCATTTACAATTGCATCACAGCTAAGCTTTGTTATATCACCCTTGATAATTTTGATTTTTCCCATACGATGCATTTATTATATCACAATTCTGTGTATTTTTTATTACTTCCCTTCGCTCTTTACTATCACGAGTTGGCTTTGTTTTGATCCCCTTTTCAGGACCAACCAGATGCACTTTGCCCGGTTCAGTTTTTTCACAATCTTTTGTATTATTCAAACAGAGGTTCAATTCATGAAGCAGGTCACTGTCAGCGGAGCTATCATTCTCCGCACAAATCCACAAACTCTAAAAAAAGAAATCTTTGCTACTCAGCGTGGCTATGGCGACTACAAAGATGGCTGGGAACTTCCTGGTGGTAAACTTGAAGATGGAGAAACTCCCCAAGATTGCATCGTTCGCGAAATTCAGGAGGAACTTGCAACTACAATTAAAGCTGAACGTATTCTTGGTGTTGTTGAATACGACTACCCTACCTTCCACCTGACCATGCATTGCATTTTGTGTAGCATTGTTTCTGGTGAGCTCAAACTCCTGGAGCACGAAGCGGCCCGCTGGCTTTCAAAAGAAAATCTTCATTCTGTAGACTGGCTACCTGCCGATCTTTTAATTTTAAATAAAATAGAAGAACTTCTATAAGATACAGGGTCAAAATAGGTTTTTACATTTTCGTTACTCGCTTTTCCTTCCATATGAGTTTATAATACATACAATAAACTTGAGGAAATAAGTAATGGATTTTTTAAGACAGCATCAATTATCTATAATGCTTTTTCTAAGTGGTACTTGTAGCGTTCTTGCTATACTGACTTTCTTTACACGTTCAATGCCAAAAAAACGAAGAACAGCTCTTATGCTCATGGAGTTTTACGCAGCCTGTCTTCTAATTATGGACCGTTTAGCCTATATCTACCGTGGTAACATTTCTACTCTCGGCTGGTACATGGTTCGTATAACAAATTTTTCTGTCTATTTATTTTCACTATGTATTATTCACGCCTACACTCTTTATCTTGTTGACCTGGTTACCCACGAAGTAGGATTAAAAAAAATACCACACCGCCTTATTATTTGTGAAATACTTTTTGCAATTGGTATTATGTCTCTTGTTCTTGGTTATTGTACCGGCTTTTATTACTTCTTCGATAATCATAACCGCTACCAGAGAGGTCCAGGCTTCTTAATCAGTTATATATTCCCTTCTGTAATAATGGTAATTCAACTATCCGTCATCGTTCAATTCTACAAAAAAATTGCCCGTAATATTCGAATACCTCTCCTGATTTTCTCTTTATTACCTTTTGTTTCAACAGTAATTCAGTTTTTTTCATACGGACTTTCCCTGCAAAACATCAGTATGGTAGGCGTAACTGTTTTACTCTATATCTTCGTCCTTTTGGATATGAACAGGACTGTAGAAAAAGCTACTAAACGCGAAGTAGAATTCCTCAAATCTGAACAAAAGAACGCAAAAATGATGTTCGACCAAACTGCTACAGCCCTTGCAAATGCAATTGATGCCAAGGATCAGTACACTCACGGACATTCAATGCGTGTTGCCGAATATTCTCAAAAAATTGCCCGTGCAGCCGGTAAAGATGAAAAATACTGCGAAGACATTTACTATGCAGGCCTGCTTCACGACGTTGGAAAAATCGGTGTTCCAGGTTCCATTATAAATAAAAACGGTAAACTGACTGATGAAGAATTTGCCGAAATTAAAAAGCATCCTACAATCGGTCGACAAATTCTTTCCAGCATTTCCAAGTCTCCTTATCTTTCAATTGCAGCAAATTATCACCACGAACGTTACGACGGACGTGGTTACCCAGAAGGACTTAAGGGCGAAGATATACCAGAAATTGCAAGAATTATTGCCGTTGCAGATGCCTACGATGCCATGACTTCAAAACGAAGCTACCGCGATCCAATTCCTCAGCAGAAAGTACGCGAAGAAATTGTAAAAGGAATGGGAGCCCAGTTCGATCCAGCCTTTGCCAAAATCATGCTTCACATAATCGACCTTGATACAGAATACAAACTTAAAGAACTCGATAATATTTCTGACATTTCCGGAAAACGTGAACTACATTGCGAAAGTCTCCGTTCAGAAAAATCTGAAGGTATTCTCATTTCTGACCACATCACAAAAATTCAAATTCACAGTCAGTCAGATAAAGAAAACTTTTCAAAAAATTCTATACCATCCCTTATCCTCTTTGATTCTCTGGATGGCCGTGTTCACCAAACTCCAGAAAAACAAAAAGACCTGCTTTACATGGAATATGCCATCCTCCACTTCGACGGTAATTCTATTCAAGGTGATGTAAGAAAAATTCAAACTGAACTTGTAAGCGACTCTAAAGCATCTGAAGCAGAAATTCTTACAGCCTACCAGAAGGGCCTTGATTATAATATTGAAGCTGTAAAATATAAGGATCATCTTCTTATTACAATTGCAAACAAATTCACCAGCTATAAATTTATAATTGCCCTAAACGATGCATCCCACTATGCATACCTTGCCCTAACAGGTCAAAACTGTACTCTCAGTAATTTTGAAATTGTGAAGGACAAAGACCCTATCGACAAAAACTATATTCCTAGAATTGCTCCAGAAACCAGCTACATTAATGGACCTGAAGGCGACCTGCCAAACATCCAAATTGACGGTTGGCGTACAAATGCAAGTAAGGGAATCCCTATTAAAAATAATACGGAAATTAGCTTCCATACACAAAGTCTCCCAACAGCCCGTTTAATCTGGCATTGTCCTTTTATCAGTCTTTTCTATTCAGATAACCAAATGATAGGCGGACCAAACTTCCGCGAATTTGTATTAATTAGAATAGATGGAGAAAACTGGGAATCTTACGACTGGTCTAAAAACACCATCATCATAAATAAAAACGAAACTTTCGAAGGCTGGGAATCTTGGAAAGCTTTAAACAAAGCCGGAATGGATTGTCACGTTTCTATAAAACGCGAAGGCCAAAAAATTACCGTTTTTACCGAAAATGCGGGTATTGCTATAAGAAGTGTTTCTATTCTTAGTGAAGATCAGCCAATTGTGTATGCCGCCCTTACCGGTGACCAGTGTGCAATTACAAATATTAGGATAAAGGAATAAACTTCTTTTATAAGCCTTTCTTAACTGCTTCTTCCAAAACGGACTTTAGGGACACTGTAAAAAAAGTTTGCAGACAGTCTTTAAAAGTTTCTTTATCTAAATCGGAAGTATGCTTAATATACCAGATAATTTGGGTACTCAAAAGATCGGTATATGAATAGCCAACAAAACTCTTCAAATCTTCCGAAAACTTTATATCATTTTCGTTTCCATAAAAATCAATTGTTGCACGGACAAAATTGTAAATATCCTTCTGAAATATATTTTTTAAGTCCTGCTCCCCCAAAGATTCATAAGCACACTGACAAAGAGGAATATTTTTATCAATATAATCCAGAACAAAATCCAGAGCCTGAGGAATTAAAGCATTTGCATTTCTAAAGGACTCTGCAATATTCTGAACTTCCTGACTGTATGTAAAATAAAGCAGGTCATAGTTATTTTCAAAATGATAATAGAAGGTATTTCTATTTATATTGCATTCAGCCACTATATCCTGCACAGTGATTTTGGAAAATGGCCTGTCCTTAATCAATTTTTTTAAAGCCTGTGCCATCAAAAGCTTAGTTTCAGAAGGATTTTCGTTCATGTAATAATTATTAGACATCTGCAAGAATTTGTCTATTGTCGAGGCAACTACTTTTTATTAAATTTCAAACTAACAAGACTACAAAAATCATTATCTGGAATCGCTATGAACTCGTCATTTTTTAAAAACAAATTCTTTCGCTACATACTCTTCGGCCTTATGGCTCTTATCTTTGTATTTTTAATTATTCTGGTAACCCGTAAAAAACCGGTGCCAGAAAAAGAAGAAAACCTGCCTTCCGTTGTCATTCAAAAACCAAGCACCGGAAAACTGGTAGAAGCAGTTACCATTTCGGGCTATGTAGAAGCAAAAGACATGATTCCAGTAGTACCTTTTGTTTCAGGAACAATTACAGAATACCCTGCACGTGCGGGAGACTTTGTTACAAAAGATACCTTACTTGCAAAAATAGACGATGCACCTTTCCGACAGCAAATGCTACAGGCCGAAGCCGCCTACTTTGCCGCAAAATCAACCTTCGACCGTGTTTCAAATCTTTATAAATCTGGAGCTACAACTCAACAAAACTACGATTCAGCAAAAGCCCAGGCCGATGCCTCAAAAGCCCAGTATGACCTGTCAAAACTTCAAGTAGATTATACAGAAGTAAAAGCCCCTGTTGACGGAACAATTTTAATTGCAGACCAGGCGGTTGGAGGAATTGGAAACCAAAGTCAGCCAGTAGCAGTTCTTGCAGACCTTTCAAATCAGGTAGTTCGCCTCAAGGTTCCAGAAAAATACTTTGACCTTTTCAATCTTGACCGCGAAAAACTTCAGGTAAAAGTTACACGACCAGCAGAAAAAAACATGTATGAAGATGCAGTCACAAGTGCAACTATCGAAAATATTGCCCCATATGTTTCGCCAGAAAGTAAAAACTTTGTTGTAGTCTGCCATCTGGACGAACCAGGCGACCGTTTCCGCCCCGGAATGTTTGTAAAAGTTCAGGTAGCCTACAAAAGCTACGAAAACGTGCCCCTTATCAGCCTAAAAGCAAGAAAAATGGATGGTTCTTTCTATATATATGATCAAAATAGCGGAACGGTAAAATATGTAGAAAACACAAACCCTCCAATTGATGAAGAAAATTTTATAGTTCCTCAGGAATATGCAGATTCCTATATAGTTTTAGATGGCCAGAACTTTGTTTTTGACGGCCAGAAGGTTCGTATTTTTGAAGAAGCCCTGGACCAGGCCAATTCGCAAGTAGGCAAGGAAAAATAAAAGATGAAGGTTTCAGAATTTTCAGTAAAGCATCCAATCATCATCACCATGCTGCTCATAGTTCTGCTGGTCTTTGGTTTTTACTCCCTTAGCGGCATGCGAACAGAATTTATGGAAGATATTTCCATGCCCCAGGCAATTGTTTACACCGTATACCCGGGTGCCAGTGCAGAAGATGTAGAAAGCGACATTACAAAAGTTCTGGAAGATTCCTTTGTAACCCTGCCACATTTTAAAGCCATAGATTCCCAGTCTTCCAATTCCCTCAGCTGGATTACAATTACCTACGCCGACGGCTACGATCCCTACGACCAGCTGACAGAACTTCGTAACCGAATCTCCGAACTTATGGAGCAACTACCAGACGGCATTTCTGGAGAACCAAGAGCCCTGGTTGGTGGTATGTCCATGGTTCCTATTATCAGTTTTTCAGCTTCTGCCGGAAACGATACAGCACGCCTTACCCAGTTCCTTCAAGATGAATTGACTCCTCTTCTTACCCAGATTGATGGAGTTTCCCAAGTTACAATTGAAGGTGGAAAAGAACTTGCCGTAAATATTAAGATTGATGTAGACGCCCTTACTTCTAAAGGCATTGCAGTGTCTACAGTTTACCAGGTACTTAATTACGGAAATGTAAGTCTTCCTCTAGGATCTGCCAGCTACCAAGACCGTGCAATTCAAGTACGCTATGCAGGTGGTTTCAATTCCCTCGAAGACATTAAAAATCTTCCTGTTGGAGTTGGAGACGGTTCAACCATTATCCGACTTAGTGATGTAGCAGATGTAAGTCTTTCTTACCCCGAGGCAAATACCTATGTTTCAGATGGCCGCTACCCTCTTACAATTGTAAATGTAACCAAACGACTTGATGGAGACACAACCAAAATTATTAAAAAAGTAAAAGCTGCCATTGCCGAATGTGAAGAAAGCACAAATGGAGCAGTACAATTCCACATCATCAGTGACGACAGCCGACAGGTAAAGGCTTCTTTAAAGGCCGTAATTCAATCTGGAATACTTGGTGTTGTTTTTGCAGTTTTGGTAATTCTGCTTTTTATGGCAGACTGGCGTGCTACCCTTACAATCAGCCTTTCAATTCCACTATGTATTTTGTTCAGTCTTATTGGTTTAAGAGTTCTTAATATTTCCCTAAACCTTATGACCCTTTCAGGTCTTGTAATTTCTCTTGGTATGGTTGTTGATGGCTCCACCGTTATGCTGGACCAAATTTACCGCTACTACAAAAGGCGTGATCAGGAAACTGGTGAACTTGAATATACTGTAACACAATCTATTTATAAGGGTTGGGATGAAGTTTCCGCTTCCATTCTGGCCTCTGCTGCTACAACAATCGTTGTATTCATTCCAATTGCCATGCTTGGCGGTTTAATCGGAAGCGTACTCCACGCAGTTGCCGTTACCATCATCCTGGCTATTTTTTCTTCATTTTTGGTTGCCGTTGTAATTGTTCCTTATCTACTTAAAATATTTCTTTCTGAAAACGGACCAAAAATCCGTTCAAAACCAAGAAAGTTCGACCAGATTATGGGAAAAATCGAACGAGTCTACCGAAAGATTCTGGTCATTGCCCTCAAAAATCGGGCATTTGTTTTGCTCATTGCAATATTCCTTCTAGTCTTTTCGGGCTTTATTGCTCTTAGACTTGGAATTGCCTTTATCCCTTCAACCGACTCCGGAGATTTTTACATTTCAACAGAATTTCCAATGGGTACCCAAAAGGAACAAACCCATCAAAAAATGCAGGTTGCTCAAGATCTTTTATACAAATATGTTCCAGAAATCGACAATGTTGTAATTTACGAAGGACAGGGAGATTCTTCAAACTTTTCTTCGGTTTCAACTCCACACTACACCTACACCCACGTAGTTCTAGTACCTGTTTCTGAACGTAAACGCGATGTCCACGAAATCATGCTGCAAATACAAGAAATTTGGGCCGCAGTTTTACCAGATTCAAAGGTTTCTGTACAAAATGGTGGTTTCGACAAATTGGTTGGTTACGTTTCAGATGGAGGTGGATACGGAATCACTCTTATTTCGGAAGATTTGAACGTACTTTATCAAACTGCTACAAAAATTAAAGACTTCCTGGAAACAGACCCAGAAGTTGTAACTGCAAAACTGGATACAGAATTTGATACCAGCACCATGGTTATTGATATGAGTCAGGAATATTTGAGTTCACTTGGGATTACCAGTTATGAAGCAGGAATTACTTCTGCCATACTTTTCCAGGGCATGGATTGTGGCCGCTACAAGGATATAGAAAGTGGAAAACGCTACAATCTCCACATTTCTTCTAATATTACAGACAAAAGTATTACCGCAGATGATATTTCTAACCTGCACATTGTTACCCAGAACGGACAAGACGTTTCTTTTGCAAATCTTTCTGATATAAGGGTAGAAAAATCAATTTCGCAGATAAACCATTCAGACCGAGCTAAAAAAATTACAATCACTGCATCTCTTGTAAGCGAAGACACAAGTGGAGTTTCCCAGAGAGTAAACCAGTTTATTGCAAAAAATCCTCTTCCAAACGGGGTTCATTCAAAAGCCGGCGGTATTATGGCTCTTATTGGCGATATGATTACACCAATGATTTCTGCCCTTTTGATAGCAGTCTTCCTGGTATACACAGTTATGGTTATTCAGTTCGAAAAGTTCCGCCAGCCACTTTTGATTATGGTAACAATTCCATTCTGTTTTATTGGCGTTGTTGCAGGACTTTTAATGTTCGGTTCAACCCTTAACCTGCTTTCACTTTTAGGTTTAATTTCTTTGGCCGGAGTTGTAGTAAATAACGGAATTATTCTTGTAGACTACATCAATCAGTTACGCAAACGCAGACGAGAAGTTCTGGCCAAAACAAAAGGTTATCAAGATAAAGATGGCGAATGGCACATTGATTTAAGTGCAGAAGAGGAAGAAGAACTCTTAAAATCCTCTGTTTTGGACGGTTCAGCCAGCCGAATTAAACCAATATTTATTACAACTCTTACTACTCTGTTGGGAGACATTCCTATGGCAGTGGCTCAGGGCGAAGGTTCAGAATTGTATGCTTCAATGGGGCAGGCAATTGCAGGAGGCCTTTTGACTTCCACCTTAATCACCCTTATTTTAATTCCAGTCATTTATTACATGAGTGAAAATAAACATAAAAAAGCAAAACAAATTTCGAGAGGTACCTATGAAAAAGCTATCCAGTAAAATTTTTAAAATAAGTGCAATTTTAGCAGCAGGACTTTTATTTTCTTCCTGCTACTCTGTTTTCAGCGGTGGAACTGGAGGCATGATTGTAGATGCAGAAAGTACCACAACTCCAAAAACAGGCATTTCAAATGTAGACGTTTATGCTTACACAGATTGCCTGGTTCGAGATTTAGACTATTTAGCTTGGAAAGAAGGAAGCGTTTTTACTCCATCAAACTCCTACTACGGCCACACAACAACAGGTACAGACGGAAGTTTTACAATTTCAAAACTCGTTTGGAAAGAAGAACAGCCTGATTTTGGAAGAGATGCCGACTTTACCACAATTTATCTTTTGTACTACCACGAAAAATACGGCCTGACCAAAGATGCAACCGTCATCATTTCTGACTCAACAAATTCTACAGTTTATGCAGAACTTACCTCTATCAGAAAAACAACTGCTCTTAATATAAATATTTATGATGCCGCAACTTCCAGCCTTACCACAAATAATGTACTGGTTAAGGTGACCGTTCCTCAATCTACGGATACAATAACAGCGGAAGCTAAAGTTTATGAATCAACAATCAGTGGAAGCGGAACAATCGATATCTCATATCCTCGCTGGAAAAATGATGAAGACAAGGCTTCTGGAAAAGAAATGACTCCTACAATCAGCATTAGCTATGCCCAGAGTGCCGACGAAATTACTTGGAAAGCCTGTGCAAATGGAGATAATGCCGATGGAAACTACGCATTTTTAGATAACACCTCTCCAATCACAAAAACAATTCAGAACAACAATTATTCAATATCACTTTATGGAAAATCGACAAAACTTTCCCTGCCAACTGTAGACGGATACTACGGCGACAGAACTTCAGTCACAAGCGATGGAAAAATAATTAAGATGATGGGAAAAGATGCCAGCGGAAACTTTACAATCGACTGTGGAGAAACAACAACAAGTGCTCGTACAATTGGAACAAGTGGTAACCAAGATCACGGATATTTTAGCGGACTTGGAAGTGGAGCTACCTGGACAGATACAACTTACACCGGAAAATACGCCACAATTGATGTTAAATTTTATGCAGATGGAAGTGACACAGGAACTGAAAGAACCTTCCGCAGCGACACAAATTCCTATACCGTCAATTTCTAAGGACATGCAGATGAAGAAAAAAGGAAAAATTCTTCTAACATTTGTTATATTCTCTATAATGCAAAGCGGATGGGGACAGACCCCTGAACAAACTCCTGAAGCTACAAGTGAAACATACACCCTGGAAAGCCTTTTGGATGCAACAAAACAAAATCATCCTGAATTGCTAAAACTCCAGGAAGAATATAAAAGAAGCCTTTTAGATGTTCAGGATGCCTGGTGGGCTCTTGGACCAACAGTAGACATGCAGATAAGCGGAACTTATATGGTAAATCCTCCAGTAGGTCCAGTTTATCTCAATGTAGATGAACTTTTGAACTCCATCTCCTGGGGTAGCATAAAACCTACAAGCAATGGTCAGTATGTAAAAGTTTTTGATGGGATGGAAAACACCCTTTACAATATACAGTTGGGTTTAACCCAGCCTATTTTCACCTGGGGAAAAATTACAAACGCTATTAAACTTTACAAACAAATATCCAATATCAAACAGAATCAAATTACCCAGCAGAGTCAGCAGTTAGAAACAGAACTTAAAACACGATTAATCAGCCTTTATTACCTCAAAAATATTCTGGCGGTTATAGATGAAGAAGAAGGCTATACCAGCCGCATGGTTCAAGTAAGCGAAGAAGCCGAAAAATCGGGAATGCTTTTGCATCAGGAGGTTGTTGATGCGAAAATTCAGGCAAAAGAGCTGGAAATAGCCCGCCAGGACTTAAAAGAACAAATTACAAACCAGCTGTTGGAATTGGAAAGAACCAGCGGAATAAGTGGACTGAGTCTGGACAATATCGACTATAATTTTGTCACAGACTTTATTACAGAATTTGAACAGCTTTTAGCCCAAGACCCTGATAAATTGGAGGAAGTAATTCTTTCTGGCAATCAAACCTCCATCAAAATGCTTACTCAATTACAAGACATTAGCAAAACCGCCGAAGAAATTGCCAAAGGCTACGAAAACTGGAAACCAGACTTTGCCTTGCAAATGACTGGCGGCTATTCTGGTTCACGAGTTCCATTTTTTGAACCTAACTATCTACGAAAAGACGACTATTCGCTCAACATTTCAATCGGTATAAAGACCACCATCTGGGATGGCGGTAAAAAAATCCGCGATGTTTCACGCAAAAAAAGTGAAGTTCAAACAGCACAAATAAACAAAGACGACGCCCGCTCCAACCTTGCACAAACCTTTAAAACACAATGGAACGCCGCTCAAGTCTGCAACATGAAAATCGAGTACCAGGATCTCAAAATTGAGTCAGCAAGTGGAAAAATTGCTCAAAAACAACAGATTTATGAATCTGGCTATGGCTCAGAAAACGATTTACTTTCTGCAAAAATCGAACGCTGCAACGCACAAATAGAAAAAGAAAAACAAGCCCTTTCCCGTGCTGCTGCATGTTTGACAATTGAGTTTTTACTGGAAAAGTAGTTTTGACGCCTTGAGCCTTAATCCCATTAAACATTTTCAGCTCCACTGCCGATAATCTAAGGGTATAGTCATAGATTCAGGAGATTATCGTTTATGAAGAATAAAACTGAAAAAACAAAAAAAATTAGCGATGCTTCAAAGAAAAAGACCCGACGTTTATTTCTTAGCACCCTTGTGCCTCTTATAACTATTACTTTTATTTCTTGTACAGTATTTGCAATTCTTATGCTGCAGATACTCCAAATTTATATAAAAGCTGAAACTGGTAGAGTTACAGGAGAAATCGATACTAATCTTGAAGCAAACTTTAATCCAGATATTCTTGTAACCAAAAACATTGCTAAATTTGCCGAAGCTGGGATTGATATTGAATCTATGGATAAATTAGTCCACACATTCGCAGAAAATTTAAACTACGTAACTCTTGTTTACTATGCAACCGAAACAGATCGTAATAAAGCTGGAGGTGGTTTTGTTAATTCTGCTGATTGGGTACCTGAAGAAAGCTGGAATCCAAAAACTCGCAGTTGGTATAAAGCCGCTATTGCCAATAAGGGAAAAATTATTTTCAACACCCCTTATAGAGATGATATGACTCAAAAAATTTGTTCAACATTTTCTCTTGCAGCCCGCGATTCACATGGAAAAGTTCTTGGCGTTTGTGCTGTTGATATCATTTTGGATGATATTGCTGAATACCTTTCTACTATTAAACTTTCAGAAAACACAAGTCTATTTGTAATTGATGAAGACGGTAACTACATCACTAATCCTGACAACACAAAAGTTATGAACAATACTCACAATTACTTTAACGATTCTCTGAACAAGATTTCTAAAGCTCAACTTACAGCCGAAGAAAATTTTGCTACTGTAAATAAAAATTACTTCACTTGTTCTAATAAAATTGGCGAAACTCCATGGTACATTGTTGCCGAAGGTCCAACCAATGACTACAGCAAAAAAGTTAAACAGTTTATTTACATTTTCGAAATTGCTTTAGCTATATTCTCTTTATTTGCCGCTGGTGCTAACCTTCGTACAATTTTTAAGAGTCGTGAAGAAGACCGCAAAATGGGTGCCAGTCTTTTTGAAGAAACCCAAAACCTTGTTGTTGCCACAAAGGAAACTGCAGCTACCAGTCAGGATCAGTCGGCCGCTGTTAAAGAAATTGTAGCAACAATGGAAGACTCTAATTCACTTTCTGAAAATATTGCTAATAAGATTAAGGATGTTTCTAAAGTCGCTACAAAAACATCTTCTGAAGTTGCAGATGGTGTTGCAGCCGTAGAAAAGAACGTTGAACAGCTGCACAGTATTTTTGATGCTAACCAACAGACTATTAGTGGAATGAAAGATTTAGGCGATAAAATCGATTCCATCTGGGACATTGTAAACTTAATCAACTCTGTAGCAGACCAGGCCAAAATTATTGCCTTCAACGCCGAAATTGAAGCCACTTCTGCTGGTGAATCAGGCAAGAAGTTCCGTATTGTTGCCAACGAAATCCGTCGTCTTTCTGATGGTATTATTGACAGTACAAAAGAAGTAAAAGAAAAAATTACAGAAATTCAGCATTCTTCTGACAGCCTTATTTTGGCCTCAGAAAATGGTACCGAAAAAATTAATGCCGGTTACGAAACTGCAAAAATCCTTAGTAATCATTTTGAGAGCATTAAATCTTCATCAGAAATTACCGCTTCTTCTGCCGGCGACATTACCGCCATTATCCAGCAGCAGACTGCCGCTTCTGAACAGATTCTTATTGCCCTCAAACAGATTTCAGCCGGCGTAGAAAACTTTACCGTTGCCACAAACAATATTTCTACATCAGCTGACTCTATCAGAAAACTTGCCGAAGATTTGAACTCTCAGAATCAGGAAGAAATTGAAATGGCAAACCGAGGAAGAAAAGCTTAGGACTAGATATGAATACTGCTGATATTGATAATAGAGATACAATTTCATTTTTAATTTTCTCTGTAAACAGCCGTTTTTATGCAATCAATACTGATTTAGTTCAGGAAATTGCTCAAAACGCAAAGGTTCATCCCCTCCCATTTGTACCAGCTCACATTGAAGGTGTTATAAATGCAGGTGGTACGGCCTATGTCGCAGTAAATCCAATCCTACTTTTTCCTCAAAAAGATATAAAAGAGGACCCCGTAATTTCTAAACAGAATTTTCTTATCTTCAGACGTGATGATGACCAGTTCTGTATGCATATTTCTTCAATTGAAATTTTTTACGAGGTTTTATCTGAAGATTTGAAAGATATCGTTCAAGAAGACTTACTTTTGTATAAAAATCGCAAAATTAAAATTCTTAATCCTGATGATATTGAAAATAGACTTCTTAAAGATTTGGCTGTATAAAAGGTTGCAGATATGAGTGTTGAAAAAATTAAAATTGTAATAGCTGACGATTCCGCCATCATTAGAGGTATTTTAGAAAAAGCCCTGAATGCAACCGGTGATTTTGAAATTATTGCTTCCGTCTCAAATGGGCGTAAGGCCATTGATGCCATAAAGTATAACCCAGTAGATATTATCATTTCTGATATTGATATGCCTGAGCTGAATGGTATCGAAGCCGCTAAAATTATTACAGCAGAACACAATATTCCAGTTGTAATTTTCTCTGAAGATAGAGGCCTCAAAAACAAGGCTATCGAAGCAGGTGCAGTTCTTTTTGAAGAAAAACCTCCTTTATCAGCTTTTAAAATTGAAAATCTTGCAAGCTTTATTGAAAATGTCCGTTCTTATGTAAAGAATATAAAACCTTCTAAGGAAACTCCAAACCACAACCATCATCCTTATAAATTTAAGGTAGTTGTTCTTGGTGCTTCAACAGGCGGCCCAACTGCTGTTCAAGAAGTTTTAAGTGGCCTTGGTCAAAATTTCCCACTTCCAATAGTCTATGTTCAGCATATTGATATTGGATCTGACCTCAAAATGGTCAACTGGTTTAACGAAGAATGTCCTAATATAAAAGTTCATTTGGCCCAAGATGGTCAGGAAGCTAAACCTGGCAATGTTTACATGGCACCTGCCGACCATCATCTTATTATTGATTTTGTACGCCAGAACGGAAACCCTATTTTGAAACTTTCGGATGAACCAGAAGAAAGATTCCTTCGTCCGGCTGTAAATAAATTATTTAGAACTGCAGCAAAAAACTACGGTAACGCCTGCCTTGGAGTTTTAATGACTGGTATGGGCCAAGACGGAGCCGAAGGCTGCAAGATGATTGTTGATAACGGCGGTTACACCATTGCTGAATCAGAAGAAACTTGTGCCGTTTTTGGAATGCCAGCTGCCGCAATTGAAATGGGTGGAGCAAGCGAAGTTCTGCCCCGAAATGAAATTGCAAAAAGACTCAGGCATTTGGCCTTGTAAATTCTTAAAAGAATTTAGTAACGGATGGTATATATGCTTTCTGATAAAGAATTTGAACATATAATTTATACAGTTACTCAACACACCGGTATTATTCCAAAGAATAGTCACCAGGAAAGCATACGCCATTATCTCGAAGAAACCTATAAGAATCAGCTTGAAGCTACAGACTTCCATCTTAGCTATTATATTGCTCATAACCCTCAAGAAATTGAATCTTTAATAAATGCAGTTACTGTAAACGAAACTTACTTTTTCCGCGAAGAAAGCCAATTTAAACTCCTTCAAGAAAAAATCTTCCCAGAACTCAGGCTTAATTTTCCACTTGTAAACATTTGGAGTGCTGCCTGTTCTTCCGGCGAAGAAATTTATTCCCTGGCCCTTCTAGGTAAAAGTGCCTTTTTACCTGCAAACTACACTGCCAGCGACATAAATACTTCTATGCTAGAAAAATGTAAATCTGGTACTTATGGCAAAAATTCTGTTCGTCGGGTAGACGGTTCCTACTTCCATCATCTTTTACCAAAAACTGATGAAAATGGCCGCATTAATATGCCTGAAGATTTAAAAGCAAAAATTAATATTCAAAATATTAATCTTTCTCAACTTTCAAACGAACTCAATTTATGTCTGCTTCCAAAAAATCAGCATCTTATTTTTGTACGAAATGTATTCATTTACTTTAGCATGGAAACAAGGGCCCGGATTTTAAAAGCGATTGTAGATAATTCTATGGTTGAAGGTTCATATCTTTTTGTTTCAACAAACGAAATTGCAAGTCTTGATCCTTCTATTCTTCCATCCAACTTAGAAAAAAGGTCCGATGGAAATGTTTTCTATTTTGTAAAGAGGTCAAAAAATGGATAAGATTTCTAAACCCCTGCAAAATGCCTTTATCATTGATGTAAAAAATCTCATTTTCACAATCAATAAGGCACCTAAGAAAACTAATAAAATCCTCAATCAGCTTGAAGCAGTAAAAAACTCTGGAAATATTTTAGGTTACGAATATATAGCAAAACTTTGTGCTGCCCTTCAAGGCCTTTACCAGGTACTTGCAGATAATGTTATTACTTTTAATCAGTCTATCTTTATCCTCATCAAAGCAGTTATTATAAAAATTGCAGAATGTTGCCAGCAGATTATGAAAGAAGGCTCTGACGAATGTGATATTCGTCTTTATATCCGCTATTGTGATAAAGCTGCTGCCGGTGAAATTATTGATACAGATGCTTTTGACAAGAATAAAAAGAAATCCAACACCACCAAAAATATAAACCGCAAAATAGAAGACAAAATTGTTCAGGTTCATTCTAAGGCCATTGGTGAAGTTTTAAATGCCCACGAAGAAATGATTGCCCGTTCCTACAAACTGAACAACCAGATTAATCAGTTGAAGAGTCTGGAAGATGAACCTTCCGTCTTAAAACTTCAGGCTCTTCGTAAACAGCTTTCGGCCGATTTTAAAATTTTACAGACCGAACTTGAAAGTTCCCACGAAGAAATTTTCAGCTTCATTAAAGATGACCAGTACTTTGCAGAAAGTCACCAGGAAATTCGGGGTTTCTTTGTTTATGCAAACGGAGTTAAATACCTTATTTCGGGCGAATACCTTTCCGATGTAACTTATGAAAACCCTTTAAATTATGAAACAAAACAAAACCAGCTTTGTCTTAAAAGAATAGAAGATGATAAAGAAGTCTACATTCCAGTTTACTTCCTTTCATCCCTCTTCCCTGGTCAAAGAGAAACAACTTCCAATGGTTTGGACACAATTTTTATTGCCGAATACCAGGGCCAAAGAATTGGTATTATTGTCGACTTTATGCAGACCTTTATTTCAATTGTAAAAAAACCTCTGCCAAACTGCTTCAATAACTTTCCTATTTTAAAAGGACTTGTATTTGACGAAAAATACGACATGATTCCTATCCTCTATATTCCGGAAATTCTAAAACGCTTCCGCTCTCTTAGAGGCTACGATGTTAAAAAGTTCGAGGTCAATTCAAGGCCCCGAAATTACAGAATTCTTGCTGTTGATGATTCCGACACTACTCGCCAAATTGAAAAGACCATTCTTAGTGACTTTATGGTTGATCTTGCTGTCGACGGAATTAACGCTCTTGAGTTGGCACGTCAAAATCAGTATGACCTTATTCTTACCGATGATGCTATGCCAAGAATGAACGGCGAAATTTTCCTGGATAACTTGCGACGTATGGAAAATTATTCAGAAGTTCCAGTTGTTGCATTTGCAGCTCAGCCTCTGGAAAAAGCTAACGCCTTTATAAACAAAGCCAAATTCAAACGAAGTGATTTAATTCATTCTGTTAAGGAGCTCTTACATGACTAAAAAAATATTAATTTTAGAACCTTCAAAAACAATACAGACTCTCATTTTGGAAAAAACAAAGAAGGCCGATTTTGAACTCATTTTTGAAAGCTCCTTTATCCAGTATTTCTTGAGCATTCTTTCTAAAAAGCCAGATGCTCTTTTTATAAATGCAGATCACGAAAATCCTCAGGGCTTTGAATTTGTTCACTTTATCAAATCTATGGCTTATTTTTCAAAACTTCCAATCGGCCTCTACACAACAGGTCAGCAGGCTTTTGAAAACTACTGCCGCCGCAATTCTGGTGCCGATATTTTTTATGATTTTGATAAAGACACAATTTTACCAACCCTGACCAAACTTCTGGAACTTGGAAAAATAGGAAAACTAAAAAAATGCATCCGTAATGATCTTATAAAAAATGCAATTTCCCAGAATTTCGTAGAAATGATTTCTACCCTGGAAGATATGGAAAAAATATCTAGCCTAATTCTTAATATGATTACAGAATTCTGTGAAGTTCCTGCAGTTGCCCTGCTCATTCAGGAATGCGATGGACCTCATCTTTATTCAAAATGTTCCGAAAACATTGTTGGTTATGCTCGCAAACAATTCTATAAGGTATGTACAAGCGACTTCGAAAAATTACGCCCAGATCTTAATCTTTCAAAAATTACCCACATAGAATTTCCTAACGATAAAAATATGGATCCTTTCAACACCAAAGAAGTTCCTTTATCATCCTACCAGCAAATTCCTTTGACCGATTCCCATAAAAACATAATTGGTTCCATAAATATGGTCCGCGAAGGTAATTTTTCTCTAAGACAACTTGATCTCATAAAGTTTATTGGTAAAGAATCTTCAATTGCCTTGGAAATTGCCGTAAAAATTAAAGAAAAAATACGTTTTGAAAAGAACATTCGAAAGGCCTTTAGCCGCTTTGTTCCAGAACAGATTATAGATGATTTAGTAAGCAGTTCCGAAAATACAGACAAAGTTTCTCTTGGTGAAAAACGTAATGTTGCAATCCTTTTTAGCGATATCCGTTCCTTCACCAGCATAAGTGAGTTAAACAGACCAGAAGTAATCGTAGAATTTTTGAACCGTTACTTCACAATTATGGTAAATATTATCAAAAAGCACGGTGGTACAATCGACAAATTTATTGGGGATGCAATTATGGCACTTTTTGGTGCTCCTGTTAGCTACGAAGACAATACCCGCCGTGCCGTTGCAGCTGCCTGCGAAATGCGAGAAGCCCTTTCTACCGTTCCTCTTGGTGACCTTATTTTGCCAGAAGGAATGAAATTCAACATTGGTATTGGAATAAACTATAGCGATGTAACAGTTGGATCTATTGGTTCTGCCGATAAAACTGACTATACCGTAATTGGTGATGGAGTAAACTTGGCCAGCCGACTGGAAGGTCTTACAAAAGTTTATGGTTCTATGATTCTTGTAAGTAATTCTGTAAAACAAGATATTAAGCAGGAAAATGATTTTGTCTTCCGTTATCTGGATGATGTAAAAGTTAAAGGTAAGGCAAAAGGCGTTCCAATTTATGCGGTTGACCATTCCATCAACGAATTTTCACATTTATACCGTGACTCTTATGCAAAGGGCCTTGATTTATACAAACAAGGAATTTTCCCTTTAGCAAAAGAATACTTCCAAAAAGCAAAGGCCGAAAGCCCAGATGATAAAGCTGTAAACTTGATGTTGGAACGTTTGGAAGACTTAATTGCCAATCCACCAGATAAATGGGACGGAGCTTTTGAATTCCATACAAAATAAAAATGATGAAGGATTAAGCGGGAATTAAAACGCTGGAAATTGTTTCTCCGTTTTTAGATTCAATATTAAAACATTCTGGACCAAGCCCAATCTGTTTGAGCATAAGAACTATAATTATAATTCCCAACCCCGAACCTTCTGACTGGTCAATTGTTGTATAAGCTTCTTCAATACTGTGATACTGTCTGGCTCTTTCAAACTTTTTGCGTATTTTTAGTTTTTCATCATCAGTTAAAGTCGCTTTATTTATAATTTTTAAACTAATTACACCATCAATATAAGAAAGATTGTATTTTATATATAAACGATTTTTTTCTTGCAATTCCCTGTAATGCTTAAGATTTGAACTAATCTCAACCTTAAAATCTATCATTGCAGCTTCATAATCAATAGGATTATTTATATCTAAATTACATTCCTCACAAAAGCATCTTTTTATGTTTGCTTTATCAGCATTTCCCAAAAGTTCACTTGAACTATAAGCCAAAGAACTTAAAAAACACTCTTTTTTACAAGCAGACAGGAAAAATGCAAGGATTTTATTGGCTGTAAGCTGGAAATCTCTAGTTGCTGTATAACCTTCAAACTCAATATTTTCATTTTTGAAGACGGCATTTTCAATTTCTTTTTTATCAATTACACAATCTTTATTAAATTTAACTTTCATTATGAAAGTAATTTTAACCCACTTTTATTGATATGAAAACTTAAAAAAAAAGACCGGAATTCTAAGTTTTTTAAACCCAAAAACCGGTCTTGTACGAATTTTTACTAAGAGTTTTAGTAAGTTTTTAACAGTTTTTACTAAAAACTTATAATCTATTAGTAGTTATCTGCACTTACTTCAAAGTAAGCCTTTGGATGTGCACAAACAGGGCAAACTTCAGGAGCCTTTGTTCCAACTACGATGTGACCACAATTACGGCATTCCCAAACCTTTACTTCGCTCTTTTCAAATACCTGCTGCATTTCAATATTATTCAAAAGTGCACGGTAACGTTCTTCGTGACGTTTTTCAATTGCAGCAACAGCACGGAATTTTGCAGCTAAACCTGTAAAGCCTTCTTCTTCAGCATCCTTTGCAAAATCTTCATACATATCTGTCCATTCGTAGTTTTCGCCATCAGCTGCAGCGGCAAGATTAGTTTTTGTATCACCAATTCCTCCCAGCTCCTTGAACCACATTTTAGCGTGTTCTTTTTCATTATCAGCTGTCTTCAAAAAGATTTCTGAAATCTGTTCAAAACCTTCTTTCTTAGCTACAGAGGCAAAGTATGTATACTTATTTCTTGCCTGAGATTCACCAGCAAAAGCTGCCTGTAAATTCTTTTCTGTTTTTGTTCCTTCGTACTTGTTTGCCATTTTTTCTTGCTCCTTATAAAAATAGTTTATTAAAATTTTCTAGAACATTCGGGACATAAACCTTCAAACACAATTTTATGTTTAATCTGACTATATCCCTGCTGACTTAATGCACTTTCAGTTTCCTTGATTTTGCTTATATCCAACTCAGGGACATCTGTTACCTTATCGCAATTTTCACAGTAAAAATGGTAATGCTCTTCAAGGGTACTGTCAAAGTGGTCAGCACCATTTGGAACCGAAATTCTAAGAATATTCTTACTATCTACCAAAAAATTTAAGTTTCGGTAAACGGTTCCACGACTAATATGAGGATCTTTTTTTCTTGCTTCTTCATAGATTTCATCCGCAGTCGGGTGAGTCTTGTTGCCAGCCATAATATCAAGAATCAAAGACCGCTGAGCTGAATTTCTGTTCTGCATAGATGCATCTCCTCTTTAATATTAGAATAACACCGGCTTTCCCTTTTGTAAATAGTAATAAGTCCTATTATTATAAAATTTATTAATATAATCTAACTTTTTCTTATAAAATCTGATAAAGTACAAGCATGAAACTTTATATAGCAGACCTGCATTTTTACCAGGAAAAGTTTGAACTAGACCTGGACAAGCGGGGATTTACAGATATTCCCACAATGAACAAATACATGATTGAACAATGGAATAAAAAGGTTCAGAGCGGAGACTACATCATAGTTCTTGGCGATTTATTCGATACCAAGCACCCCGAGGAAGTAAATCCAATTCTCAATCGTCTGCATGGAAAAATCTGCCTTATAGAAGGCAACCACGATGTCCGCTGGCTTAAAAAAGAAGGTGTAAATTTAAATCGTTTTGAATGGATAAAACCTTATGCCGAAATTACCGATGGTAATAAAACTGTAATTGCCAGTCATTATCCAACCTTTTGCTATAATCATCAGTACCAGACCGGCGAAAACGGAAATCCAAGAACATATATGCTATACGGACATGTTCATAACACCCACGACGAAGTTCTTGTAAATCAGTTTCAGGCACTCACCCGTAAAACAATTGTAAAATATGATGATAAAGAACGCACCATTCCCTGCAATATGATAAACTGCTTCTGCAAATTCAGCGACTACACACCCCTAAGCTTAAAAGAATGGATAGAATTGGACGCAAAAAGACGAGAAAGCCTTAAAATACCGGAGAATCAGATTATATGAAAAAGTTTTTACCGCTAACTTTATCATTTCTCCTTCCCTTAGCATTTTTTTCATGTGCATCTTCCAAAAATACCTACCCAGAATTAAAAGAGCTGAGTCTTCATCAAAAAATTGGACAACTCTTTGTTGTAAGGGCAGAATCCCTTGATCCTTCTTTTCCACCAGAAGAAGTTCACCAGACCTATGGACGAGGAGTTACAAAAATCACTCCAGAAATTTTAGACCAATATCAAAATTATCCAGCTGGAGGAATTGTTCTTTTTGGAAAAAATATCATAAATCCCCAGCAAATTAAAAGCCTAAATCAGGAAATCCACAATCTTAATAAAATAAAGCCCCTCATATATGTTGATGAAGAAGGCGGCATTGTTTCCAGAGTTGCAAAAAATCCTGCTTTCAATCTGCCAACTTATACAGATATGAAAACAATTGGTGAAAGTGGAGATGTAAGGGAAGCTTATAAAACTGGTTCTACAATTGGAGCATACCTTAAAGAATATGACTTTGATGTTGATTTTGCACCAGTTGCCGATGTTGATACAAATCCTCTAAATCCAATTATTGGTCGCAGGGCTTTTTCTTCAGACCCAAATATTGCCGCTAAAATGATGCTAAGTTTTTACAAAGGTCTGGAATCGCAAGGGGTAAAAGGCTGCATTAAGCATTTTCCAGGACATGGTGACACAAAAACAGACAGTCACGGAGGATATTCCGAAAGTTTAAAAACCTGGAACCAGCTAAAAAAATGCGAACTTATTCCATTTAAAAAAGGAATTGATAGCGGTGTAGACATGATAATGACAGCCCACATCACTTTGCCAAATGTTGACCATTCATTAAAACCTACAACACTTTCTAAAACACTTTTACAAGGCAAACTCAGAAAGGAACTTAGCTACAAAGGACTAATTATTTCTGATGCAATGGAAATGGGGGCAATCACAAAGGAATACAATCCGGGAGAAGCCGCAATTCAGTCTATTTTGGCCGGAGTTGACCTGATTCTTATTCCTTACGACTACATAAATACCTACCAGGCTGTAGAAGAAGCTGTTCGCCAGGGTAGAATTCCAGAAAAACGAATTGATGAAAGTGTAATTCGTATCCTTAAATATAAAAATCACATTAATTAATTTTTTTCCACAACCTCTTTACATTCCATGATATAATTAGATAATTAACAAGGATATTTAATAATGAAATACTTCATCTGTTCAGATATACACGGTTCTGAAAGTGCCTGTAAAACAGCTTTAACTTTTTATAATGATCTCAAATGCGACAAACTTTTGCTTTTAGGAGATATTTTATATCACGGACCAAGGAATGATTTGCCTCAAGGTCACAATCCTAAAGGTGTAATAGCACTTTTAAATCCTCTTGCAGACAAAATTATAGCCTGTCGTGGAAATTGCGATGCCGAAGTTGATCAGATGGTATTAAATTTTTCTTGTTTAGGTGATTTTTTCCAAATAATAGATGATGGAGTAACAATTTTTGGAACACACGGGCATGTTTATGCACCAACCAGATCAGATGGTTCTATTCCTACTGGTTGCGAGACTGCAAACAAAAAAATAAATGTTACAAATCCTGCTATTATCTTATACGGGCACACACATGTTTCTGTTTTAGAAAAAAATGATAAGGGTCAAATAATTTGTAATCCTGGTTCAGTTTCTTTACCAAAGGGAGGAACAGAAGCAGGTTTTGCAATTTACGAAGATCACAAAGTTTCTTTATATAATCTTACCGGAAAAGAGCTTAAAACCATAAATTTTTAGGAAGTACAAATGGAAAAGTATGACGTCATTGTCGTAGGAGCTGGCAATGGTGGACTTTCTGCTGCTGTTACTGCAAGTCAGAAGGGCTTAAAAACAATTCTTTTTGAAAAACACAATTTACCAGGAGGGGCCGTATCCAGTTTTAGACGCGGTCGCTTTGAGTTTGAACCTTCATTACATGAAATGTGTGAAGTAGGTTCTGAAGAAAAACCAGGGGTAACAAGACGTCTTCTTGACGATTTAGAAGCCGAAGTTGATATGGTTCACGAAAACTCCTGCTACACAATTATTTCTACAGACCCAAAAGAATCTTTTACAATTAAACTGCCTTGTGGAATAGACGAATTTTGCCAGACTGTAGATAAAGAAGTACCAGGAAGCGGAGAAAAAATAAAACTCTTTTTGGAATATCAAAAACGGGCAATGGATGAAGCTGAAAGACTGGATAAAAAGAAGTTTCATCTTAAAGATTTGCCAGAAATTTTTAACCTTTTTAAAATGCTTTCTTTTTCTACAGATTTTATTTTTGACATGTTCAAAATTCCTAAAAAAGCCCAGCATATTATTGAACCCTACTGGACTTACGTTGGTGAACCTACATCAACAATGTGTCCTTTTATGATGGGAATTATGGACTACTGCTATATTGTAGACGGAGCTGGCCTTCCATCAAAATTTTCACACGAAATATCTTTATCGCTAGATAAGTCAATTCGTAAGCATGGTGGAAAAATTTTTTATAATACTCCGGTTACTAAAATTTTGATTAAGAAACACAAGGTATACGGAGTTGTTGCAGGCGGAAAGGAATACTACGCCAATAACATTATCTGCAACTGCTTCCCTAACGACGTTTTTGGCCACATGGTTGACCACAAGGAAATCCCTTTAATTGAAACCAAAAAAGCAAATGCACGAAAGCTTGGTGTTTCCTTTATCAATGTAAACTTAGGCTTAAATAAGACCGTTCAAGAGCTTGGAATTAGTGATTATTCAACCTTTATCTTAAAATATGCAGATTCTACAGAGCAGTTTAAGGCCTGCCATAACATTGGCGGAGGCGGTTTTATAATTGCAAATGCCTTGAACACGGTTATTCCAGAATGTAGTCCTAAGGGAACAAGTCACATTACACTTACAACAGCTGTTTATGGTGATGATTGGAAAAACGTAAAACCTCAGGATTACAAAAAGACAAAACTAAAAATTGCTCAGGATTTAATTGAATATTACGAAAAGTCAGCTGGTGTAAACATTAGACCTTACATAGAAGAAATTGAGGTTGCAACTCCAGTAACCTACTGCCGTTATCTGGGAACTCCAAACGGAACTCCATACGGTTACCAGTCTAGCAACTGGGATGGAATATTCTTACGTACAATGAACTTAATTAAAGAAAGAACCATTAAAGGGCTTAAATTTGTTGGAGCCCATGCCCAACACGCAGATGGATATAATCAGACCTTAAAATCAGGAAAGGTTGCTGTAGAGGAGATAAAATAATGAAAAAACTTCATAACCCAATCAAATCCTTAAAAGCCAGCAAATTTTTTGACTTAGTTAAGGAAAGAACTCATAATTTTAAAATGGGATCCGAAAAACCTATCCCAACTGAATATCCGGTAAATGCATTGGCCAGAAAACTTCATCCTGCTCAGCAATTTGTTAAAATTGCAAAAATTCAAGATCATGGAATGGACTGTAAAACCTTTACTTTTGTTCCAGATCAAGAAAAGGGCTGTCAGGAACTGGCATATTTTTCTTCCGGCCAGTACATTACTATTTTTCTTAAGATAAATGACTTTAATTTTAGCCGTCCTTACTCCCTGTCTTCTGCACCAAAAGAAAGTCTGAGACCTCAAGGCTTTTATCAAATTACAGTAAAAGCTGTTCGCGATGGACTTGTTTCAAACTATATCCTGGAAAACTGGAAGGAAGGAGATGAACTTACCATTTCCGCCCCAGAAGGAAATTTTGATTATGTCTACCTTAGGGATGCGCCAGTTGTAGTAGGAATTGCGGGTGGTTCTGGAATTACACCATTTTTATCCTACGCAAAATCTATTGTTAATGGTGATGAAGATTTCAATCTTATTTTATTGTATGGAAGTCGTGATAAAGCCTCTATTTTGTTCAAAGAGGAATTAGATCAACTTCAAAAAGCATCTAATAAAATAAAAGTAGTTCACGTTCTAAGCAATATTGATAAAGATTCTGCTAAGGAAGAAACTGACCAGACCGATTCTTTATCAATTTATGAAACAGGTTTTATAAATGCCGACATAATTAAAAAATATGCACCTGAACAGCCTTACTCAATCTTCCTTTGTGGTCCTCAGGCTATGTATAATTTTGTTGATAAAGAAATTTCAAATCTTGGAATTGAAAAAAAATATATTCGACACGAAATGTTCGGTGAAATTCATAGTGGAAAAAAACAAGAAAATTATCCTGGCTGCCAACAATCAGAAGTTTCTATAACTGTTACAATTTGCGATCAGGTTACAACCGTTAAAGGAAATCCTGATGACACAATTATGCAGATTTTGGAAAAGGCAGGAATTGCAATACCAAATCGTTGCCGCTCCGGCGAATGTGGATGGTGCCACAGCCTTTTAAAGAGCGGACAAGTTTGGGTTCCACAAAAAATGGACTACAGACGAAAGGCGGATTTAAAATTCAACTTTATCCACCCTTGCTGTACTTTTGCTTTAAGCGATATAGAGCTGGATATTCCACCAGCTAAATAAAATTTTTGATTTAGTATTTTGTCAAATCAGGCAGTTCTTCAAGTGTGATAGCAATTTCACTATTGAAGACTGCCTTTTTATGTGCCTGGGTATTATAGTATTCTCCAGACCAAAAGTTATTCTTATCGCTTTCTCTTTTTAGATTTCCTTTTGAATCCTGAGCTCCATCGTTCCAAACCAGGAAGTACAACCACCAGGCTCCATCTTTAGCAATATTATTCATATCTGGAACTACACCACATTCTGTAAGTGCGGTAAGTTTTGTTTTATCCATGTTTGTATACTTTGTATAAGCAGTTTTTTGGCTTGAATAATCCTTTGGATTTGCATAAATATCATTTCCAATAATATCTACATAATCACTTCCAGGATAAAATTTTGCATTCTGAGCGTTCCAAACCCAAATTAAATTGTGAAGTCCCTTATCCTTTGTAAAATAATTAAACATAAGACGCCACAAAGCAATATAACACTCTGCACATTCAAGTACATTTGATGAAACTGTATATTTTGCGCCATTCTTTTTAGTAGTATTTCCTGCTCCCCACCAGAACCAGGCAGAAGCACCATTCCAACCACCTTCAAGATTTCCAGCAGCTTCGTGCATAGGACGCCACAAAACAGGAATTCCTTCTTCCTGCAATTTAGATAATTCCTCCGCAACAGTATCCAAATCCTTCATCATCTCTTTATACTCTTCTGATGAAGTATTCCAGCTATTTGTTTCGGTATTATATGGAATTCTAAAGGCTGTTTCTTCTGCGTAAAAGGAACCAGTTTGTCCAGAAGGAGTCATAGGGTCCCGCCAGTGCCACATAAAAGCAACAATTCCATGTTTTTTACTTATCTGTTTATTTTCGTAGTTCTTACCATTCCAAAAACTAATAGCTCTCTGAGTTTCTCTATTATCACCATTCCAACCCAAACTGGAATAATTCATAAAATCAAAACCCATAATAGCCGGATATTTAGAAGTATCTTCGTAAACGCGATCTAACATTTTACAAGAATTGTTCCAGGAATTTTCCATCTGTCCTGTAAGAACTTTACTTCCGTAAATATCATTTAAATATTTAAATAAACGTTTTGTATTGTCGTTTGCTTTTTTGTCTGCAAGCTCAGCACCAAACAGTGTAAAACTTAAGAAAATTGCAATAAAACTAATAAAAAGCTTTTTCATAATAACTCCTTACTAAATTGAATATTATCTTGTAATTACATATTTACTGGAATAAACATCCCTTTTATGCTTATTTTCGTTATAAAATTCTCCAGTCCAAAAGTTTCCTTCTTTGGTTATGTGAGGCTTCTGAGTTACATCATTCCAAGTCATAAACCAAGCCCACATTGCCCCGTCTGCCTTACATCGTTCTGGAGAAGGAATAGTTCCATTTTCAGTAAGAGCAACCATTTTTGGAGCAGTTTCCGGATTATCACCATAATTTACAGCTTCAACAAACTTTTCATACTGTGATGCATAATTTCTAGGAGTATCGTAAATATCCTGACCAATAAAATCAACAACATCATCACCAGGATAAAAATCTTTAGACTGACCATTCCATACCCATAAAAGATTATTCAAACCGCAAATATCCGTAAAATAATGATACATAAGCTTCCAAAGAGCAATAAAAGATTTTGCACCAGAATTACCCCACCAAAACCAGCCACCACTAGCTTCATGTAAAGGACGCCACAAAACAGGAATATTTTTTTTCTGAAGTTTATCAAGTTCTTTTACAACTATGTCCATTCCCTTAAAAAGTTCTAAATATTCTGGAGCAAATGTATCCCAAACACCAGTTTCTTCATTATAAGGAATTTTAAAATCGGTACCATGTCTTGCACTTTCAGAAGCATATTGACCATCATTAAAAGTATAAAATGCCGTATTTCCATTTGGTCCTTTTACATACCAATGCCAGCAAAATTGAACATAGCCTCCAGCTTTATGCCAGGCAATTGCCTTTTTAGTTTGAGTATGACCATCTCCCTTTTTCTGGGTATAGTTCATAAAATCAAAGCCCATCAACTTTGAATGTTTTCCTGTATCCTTATAGATTCTTTTTGACATATCTACTTTATCATTCCAAGTCAGATCCATTTGACCGGTTATGATTTTAGAACCATAAGAACTCCCAATTTTGCACATTAGATTTTTAGCTGCAAGACTTGCATTTGGATTAGAAGGTGTGACAACAAAATTAGTAAAATAAGACATCTAAAAGCTCCTTAATTTACAAATTCGCTCCGTTTTACCGAAGATTTTTAAACTTTTTTTATTATTTTTCAAAACGACTTATCTAAGTCTAGAGCTAGATTACTTTTTTATTTATCTTGTTTAAATAAGAAAAAACACCTAAAAAACGTGTTTTTAGGTGTTTTTTTTACTTAAAATTGATTAATTTTCACTTAATTTTGAGTTTATTTTTTACCATAAACCTTTTTAATTCTGTTTACAGCTTCAATAGTTTTTTCTTTATTACCAAAAGCAGTCAAACGGAAGAAACCTTCGCCAGCTGCACCAAAACCAGAACCAGGAGTTCCAACTACATTACACTTATCCAATAATTCATCAAAGAAAGACCATGAAGTATATCCTGCAGGAACTTTAAGCCAGATGTATGGAGAATAGATTCCACCGTAACACTTAAATCCAGCTTCAGTTAAACCATCAAAAATGATTTTGGCATTTGCACGGTAGTAGTTCAAATTATCCTGAATCTGCTTCTGTCCTTCATCAGAATAAACAGCTTCTGCAGCTCTCTGAGTGATATAAGAAACACCATTGAACTTTGTTGACTGGCGGCGGTTCCACATTTGATTGAGTTCAGTTCCATCAAATACCAAATCATGAGGAATAACTGTATAACCACAACGAACACCAGTAAAACCTGCTGTCTTAGAGAAAGATCTCATTTCAATTGCACAAGTACGAGCACCTTCAATTTCATAAATTGATTTTGGAACACTTGAATCAGTTACAAAAGCTTCATATGCAGAATCAAAAAGAATTAAAGAATGATGAGCATTTGCATAATCAACCCATTCCTTAAGCTGTTCGCGACTTGCTACAGAACCAGTTGGATTATTTGGGAAACAAAGATAGATGATATCAGGTACTTCTTCCCCTGCAGAAGGAACTTTTGGCATAAAACCATTTTCTTCTGTACAAGGCATGATGATGATGTTCTTTTTGCGACCAAACATAATATTTGTATCCATATAAACTGGATATACAGGATCACAAATTGCAACCTTATTATCTACATCAAAAATATCACCAATATTACCACAATCAGATTTTGCACCGTCAGAAAGGAAAATTTCATCCTTAACCATTTTAATTCCACGATCTGTATAATCATGTTTCAAAATCTTTTCTAGAATAAAATCATATCCATGCTCAGGTGGATAACCACGGAAAGTTTCCTCTTTTGAAAGTTCATCAACAGCCTTGTGCATCGCATCAATAACAGCTGGACAAAGAGGTTTAGTTACATCACCAATTGAAAGTTTAATTACATCAGCTTCTGGATGAGCTGCCTGATATTCGCGCTGCTTTTTACCTACAGTCGAAAAAAGGTAATTTGCTTCAAGGTCTAAAAAGTTTTTGTTGATTTTCATATAATACTCCGGAAAAGTTTATTGCTTAGATTTAACTAACAATGAGTTTTTTTGTCAATTCTTTATCATTTTCTTTAAAAAAAACAACATTTTAGCTACAATAAATAATCCCATATAAAAAGAGAAAAAAATGACAGATTTAGAAAAAGCAAAAAATTTTTTCAATGATGATAAATTTGCAACCCAGGCAGCTGGCATTGAAATAGTTGAAGTATCCGACAAATACGCTAAATGCTATATGAAAATTCAAGAAAAACACATGAACGCCGCACATATGGTTATGGGTGGTGCAATTTTTACCCTTGCAGATTTTACTTATGCAGTTGCATCAAATTTTAATCAAACACCAACTGTTACACGTACAAGCGAAATAACTTATTTAGGACAACCACGAGGCGATTCCTTAATAGGAGAATCAAAATTGATAAAGGATGGCCGTACCACCTGCACCTACGAAATCACTATAAAAGACGATTACAACTCAATGGTAGCTTTGGTCATTACTAATGGAATGAAATTAAATCAACAGTCATAAAGATAAAGAATTTACATTTTTTGGAGCAAGTAAATGTCAAAACAGATGATAATGGGCAATCAGGCAATTGCCCTTGGAGCACTAAAAGCAGGGGTAAACCTTGTTGCAGGTTATCCTGGTACACCTTCCAGCGAAATTATAGAATTCATTTCAAAATATAAAGATAAGACTGGAACTTATGTAGAATGGTCTGTAAACGAAAAAGCTGCTGTTGAAGTTGCAGCAGGTGCATCTTACGCAGGCAGCCGTACTCTGGTAACAATGAAGCAAGTTGGTTTAAATGTTGCTTCTGACCCTGTAATGTGTCTTTCCTATGTTGGAGTCAAAGGGGGCATGGTAATTGTTTCAGCTGATGATCCAGGTCCAATTTCCAGCCAAACTGAACAGGATACACGCAACTTTGCACAATTTTCTAAAATCCCTTGTTTAGATCCTTCTACCCCACAAGAAGCCTTTGACATGATTCAAGAAGCCTTTGAACTTTCAGAAAAATACAATACACCTGTTTTACTTCGTCCTACTACCCGTGTTGACCACGCCTACGAAAGCATGGAATTCCCAGAACTTGAACCATGCCGAACAAAAGGAACTTTCGAAAAAGATTCTCAACGCTGGGTAATTTTTCCACGTGCGTCTTACAACAACCATAAAAGAGTTTTTGACCGCAACGAAAACATTTTACCTGCCGAATTTTCTAAATCAATTTATAACAAAGTTATTACTTCTGAAGCTAAGGGGGGACAGACCCCTGCTTATGCTGCAGGTGGTATTTCCTACTGCTATTTAATGGAAGCCTTAGAAAGTCTTAAAGCCCTTTATCCAGAGAATCAGGACTTGCAAAAGGCTTCTGTAATAAAAATTGGAACTCCTTATCCATTCCCAGCCCCACTGGCCCTGGACTTTATGAAAAAAAATCCGGAAATTACGGTTTTTGAAGAGCTGGACCCTGTAATTGAGCAGAATCTGATTTACCTTTGCGGTAAAGAAGGACTTTCCTGCAAAATCCACGGAAAGCTAGACAAGAGCGTTCCAGAAGCTGGAGAATTAAGCGTTGAAATAATTAAAAAAATTATCCTAAAAGATAGGGGACTGTCCCCTCTTGAAGATGAAGTTCAACTTCCTCCTCCAGCCCTTCCAGTCCGACCACCTGTTTTATGTGCAGGCTGTCCACACCGCGGTTCTTTTTACGCTGTAAAGCAGGCCATGAAGGGCAAGAAAACAGCCTATTGTGGTGATATAGGATGTTACACCTTAGGAAATGCCCAGCCACTTGATATGACTGACACCTGTCTTTGTATGGGTGCAGACATCACAATGGCCCAAGGCTTTTACCACAACGAAGAAGACCGACATTGCTTTAGTTTCATTGGTGACTCAACCTTTTTTGCAAGTGGAATTACAGGCGTTGTAAATGCCGTCTACAATCAGTCACATCAAACAATTTGTATTTTAGATAACTCTACCACCGCTATGACCGGCCACCAGCCACATCCAGGAACAGGCGTAACAATGATGGGGCAATTTGTGGATAAAATCTCCATTCCAAAAATTCTTGAAGCAATAGGAGTAAAACCCATTATTGAAGTAGATCCTTTTGACCAGAAATCTGCTATTCAGGCTGTTCAAACTGCCAGTCAAGCACCAGGGGTTTCTGCCATCATCTTTAAGTCCCCTTGTATTTCAATTGCCAGTAAGGTGGGTTACAAATTTCCTTCATCTAAAATAGTTGATGCCAAAAAATGTATCGGCTGTCAAAAATGTATCAAGGAATTAGGCTGTCCTGCTCTCAGCATTAGTCAGATTAAGAATGATAAAGGCAAGGCTATTGTCGAAATTGACCAGTCTCTTTGTACTGGTTGTGGACTTTGTTCAGGTGTCTGTCCTGTTAATGCCATAGGAGGAAAAAATGAGTAAGAATATTTTGATTTGTGGTGTTGGAGGACAGGGTACAGTTCTGGCTGCAAAAGTTCTTTCCCAAGCGGCAATTTCCTCTGGTCAACATGTACTTTCAGCAGAAACTATTGGAATGGCTCAGCGTGGTGGTTCCGTTACTAGTCACGTTCGTATTGGCGAAAATATTTTCTCTCCACTTATTCCAAAAGGACAAGCCGATATTATAATTGCTTTTGAAGCCGCTGAAGCCGCCCGCAATATTTCCTATCTTAAAAAAGGCGGACTTGTAATTGTAAACAAAAAAGTTGTTCAGCCAACAACCGCAAGCCTTACAGGAACAAGCTTCAACATAAATACAATGATAGAGTATCTGGAAAAAACTGCCGGACAGCTTATTGCCGTAGACACAGACCAAGCCTGTAAAGATTTAGGTTCTACCAAGGTTGTAAATATGGTTCTTTTAGGTGCAGCCTGCAAAACTGGTTTACTTTCCAAAGATGAGCTCAAGGAAGCTATCAAACTTCTGGTTAAACCTGCTTTTTATGAATTAAATCTGAAAGCTGTAGACTATGTTTCATAATTGCAGACCTTAATCATAACAGCTTAATTTATACTAATTTTTATAAGTCCTTCTTAAGGGTTGTTAGTTGACACTAACAACCCTTAAGAGCGGTTTCAATGATGAAGCTTACAGGACAGCCGGTGCCCAAATAGTAAAAACAGAAGAAGAGGCCTACGATTCAAGCTGTTTCTTTGGAAATGATTCCTCGTACTACCCTAGCCCAAAAGATGGACGTTCAGTCATCTCAAACATCTTTGGCTGGTTATGTTGCAGGTCTTCAGGCAATAGCTACAGCAAAACGACTTGGTGCCCGTGTAGATGCCTTTGATACCCGTCCAGTAGTAGAGGAACAAGTAAAATCCCTTGGTGCATCCTTTGTTAAAATCGATTTGGGAGAAATGGGGCAGACAGCCCAAGGCTACGCAAAAGAGCTGACTCCAGAACAAATTGCAAAGCAGAAGGAAGGGCAGGCAAAGGTTTGCAAACGTTCCAACATCGTCATCACTACTGCAAAAGTATTTGGTCGCAAAGCTCCTCGCCTTATTGAAAAGTCCGTTCTTGACCGTATGATGCCGGGCTCAATTGTTGTTGATATGGCAGTTTCTACCGGTGGAAACGTAGAAGGTTCCAAGCTATTTGAAGATGTAGTAACAGAAAATGGGGTGACAATTATGTCGGGCGACTTGCTTGAACGACAAGTTCCATACGATGCTTCAAAAATGTTTTCAGGAAATATTACGGCCTTCCTAACTCACTTCTATAACAAAGAAAAAAAAGAAATGGAAGTTCGACTGGAAGATGAAATAATGAAGGGTTGTCTGCTTACAAAAGGCGGCCAGATTATTCACGAAAGATTTATAAATAAATAGGAGTACATATGGATATAATGCTGATTTTTGTTTTTGTAATTTCAGCCTTTCTTGGAATCGAATTAATTTCAAAAGTTCCTTCTCAGCTTCACACACCTTTAATGTCGGGAACTAACGCCATTTCTGGAATTACTGTTGTTGGTGCCATCACCGTTACAGCCGTGAACGTCGGTGGAAAAGTGGGGCTTGTTTTAGGTTTTCTTGCAATTGTTTTTGCTACAATAAATGTAATCGGTGGTTACATGGTTTCTTGTATATTCTTTATCCGTGGTATTAAGCTGCTTGGAAAAACCGACACTGCCCGCAAGGGAAATCTTTATTCTTCAATTGGTATGCTAATTGCATGTGTTACAGTTCTTTGTGAAAAAGAAGTTTTAGATTCTTGGAGCTTAAATATTCTTGAAAACGGATATTTTTACGTTGCAGCGGCCATACTTATTGGAGGATTGATTGGTGCAATTGCTTTTACTGGTTCTGTAGTTGCCTGGGGCAAACTTAGTGGAAAAATGTTCAAAAAGAATGTTGCAATTCCTGGAAAAAACATAGTGAACGCGATACTTGCTTTTATAGGTCTTGCAGGAATTGTCGCTTACGCTTTCTTTGAAGACACACCATGCGGAGGAATTACCTTTGCCGGATTTGCAATCAATAATACTGTTCTTGTAGTTTCTGGCTGTTTGGTAGGTGCTTCTGGACTTATTCTTACTTTGGGCTGCAAAAAATGTTGTAGTTATTCCTGGTTACGGGATGGCTGTTGCTCAGGCACAACACGCAGTAAAAGAATTATGTGACAAACTGGAAGATAATGGAGCCGAGGTGAACTTTGCAATTCACCCTGTTGCCGGTCGTATGCCTGGACATATGAACGTTTTACTCGCAGAAGCCAATGTCCCTTACGAACAGCTAAAAACTGCTGATGAAATGAATCCACAAATGAGTAATGTTGACGTAGCGATAGTAATTGGTACAAATGATGTAGTTAACCCAGATGCCATTAATGACCAGTCATCCCCACTTTATGGTATGCCAATTGTAAATGCATTCGAAGCTAAAACTGTATTTGTTTTGAAGCGTGGTAAAGGAACAGGTTTCTCTGGACTGGAAAACCCTCTATTTACAAATGATAATACCGTAATGATTTACGGCGATGCAAAGGCAAATGTAACAAGTCTTGCCAGTGAATTTGAAAATGCATAAAAGTTTTCTTTTCTAAAAACGACTCATATAATGTCCTAGAAAATCTTTAACTAGGACATATTTTTTTCTTTTAAAATATTGTACACAATTTAATTGACAACTTTTATATTTAATGCTATATTTATCTTGTACACAATTGAATTGGGCTAAACTTAATCACAATATACAGAGGTTTATATGGGAATTTACGATTTTACAGTTAAAGCAATGGATGGATCTGATGTTTCATTATCAGAATATAAAGGCAAAGTTTTACTTATAGTTAATACTGCAACAGGATGTGGTTTTACTCCACAGTATAAAGGACTTCAATCTCTTTACGATAAATACAAGGATAAGGGATTTGAAATTTTAGACTTTCCATGCAATCAGTTTGCAAATCAGGCTCCTGAAAACGAAGAAGAAATTCATACATTCTGTACAGGCCGTTTTGGAATTAAATTTCCACAGTTCGCAAAAATTGATGTTAACGGAAAAAATGAATCACCACTTTATACATACCTCAAATCTCAGAAAAAGGGCTGTTTTTCTTCAAAAATCAAATGGAACTTCTCTAAATTCCTTGTAACAAAAGATGGCCAGGTTGTAGAAAGATTTGCTCCAACTGACACACCAGAAAAAATCGATTCTTATATAGAAAAACTTTTGAACGCATAGTCCAAAGTTTTATAAATATTTAAGAAATATACTCCTTTTTTATGACTAGCCTGCACCGGACCCCTCCTAACCCACCCCGATGCAGGTTTTTTATTTGACTACAAGCCTTTCTCGTGTTACTATAAATAGTAACTTAGGAGCAAAAAATGAAATTATCAGAAAAACAGTTAGAACAAATAAGAGCACAGATTAAGAGAGTAAAAGCGTGCGGTAATCCTTTTTATACAGAAAGATTCAAGAATGTTAATCCAGAAGATATAAAAACACAGGAAGATTTCGAAAACTTAGTTCCATTCTGTAGCAAGCAGGATTTAAGAGATGCTTATCCACTTGGATTAGCAGCAGTTCCAGAAGAAGAAATTGTACGTATCCACTCGTCATCTGGAACAACAGGTGCACCAGTAATCATTCCTTACACACAAAAAGACGTAGATGACTGGGCCACAATGTTTGCCCGCTGTTATGAATTAGCAGGAATTACAAAAAAAGATAGAATACAAATCACTCCAGGTTATGGACTTTGGACTGCAGGAATCGGTTTCCAGGCCGGTTGTGAAAAACTTGGTGCAATGGCTATTCCAATGGGACCAGGAAATACCGAAAAACAGTTACAGATGATGCAGGATCTCCAGTCAACAGTCATCTGTGCAACATCATCTTATGCCTTACTTTTAGCAGAACAGGTAGAAGCCCGCGGAATTGGAAAAAATATCAAATTAAGAAAGGGTATCATTGGTTCTGAACGCTGGGGCGAAAAAATGCGCAACCGAATCCAGAAAATTTTTGGAATCGAGCTGTATGATATTTACGGACTTACAGAATGTTACGGTCCAGGAATTGGTATAAACTGTGACAAATCTGATGCAGGAATGCACATTTTTGATGATTATGTTTATGTAGAAATTCTTGACCCACAGACAGGAAAACCAGTACCAGAAGGACAAATAGGAGAAATCTGTCTTACAACTTTAGTTAAAGAAGGTGCTCCTTTATTCCGTTTCAGAACTCATGATCTTGCATCCTTTATTACAGAAAAGTGTCCATGTGGCCGCTCATACCCAAGAATCTCACAGATTATGGGACGTAGTGATGATATGGTAAAAGTAAAAGGAAACATCATCTTCCCAAGTACAATTGAAGATGTAATCAAAGCTGTTCCTGGAGCTTCAAGTGAATACCGTGCAGTAGTTGAACATGTTGACGGAAAAGACCAGATGACAATTATGGTAGAAGTAGAAGGTGGTACTGACCGCACAGAAGTTGCCCTTGATATTCAGTACAACTTTAAGCAGAAGTACAATATGACTCCAAAAGTTGAAGTTGTGGGCCTTGGTGAACTTCCACGTTCCGAAAAGAAAACCAAACGAATTGAAGACAGAAGATATAACTAAGTCTTCTTCAAATAAAAAATAAACCACAAAAAAAAGGCTTTTCTAAACTAATAGAAAAGCCTTTTTTATAACAGATGTAATTATTTAGATTACTCTTTTACACCACCAGCAGTTGAACCAGCAATGATGTAACGTGACAGACAGAAGTAAACAATCATCAGTGGGATAATTGCTAAAGTCATTAACATATAGTTAATACCTTGGTCATTGTTCAAATAATCAGCATTACGAGCATTAGCAATTACAATAGGTACAGTCCACTTTGATTTTGAAGAAATTACTAAGGCAGGAATGAAGTAGTTATTCCAAGAACTTACGAAAGAGAAAATTGCCTGAACAGCAATTGCAGGTTTCATCATTGGAATAACAATTCTGTTGAAAGTACGGAATTCGTTACAACCATCAACACGAGCTGCTTCTACAATTGAATATGGAAGTGTTGCTTCCATTGACTGATACATATAGAAGAAAACTATAGGAGCTGCAATTGAAGGAACAATCAAGCCAATATAATTATTCATTAAACCAAGTTTAGTTAACAATCTCAAGAAACCAAGAGTTGAAACCTGTGTAGGTACCATCATAACAGCCATAATAAACTTAAATGCAAAACTCTTACCTTTAAAGTTGTACATATAAATACCATAAGAAGTCATTGCAGAGAAATAAGTTGTAAAACAAGCTGTAAGTGTAGCAATAATTACAGAGTTCAACATACCCTTTAAGATTGGATAGTTTTCTGCATAGTTACCAGTCTTTGAAGAAAGAGCTACTCCATATTTTTGCAATACATTCTGCCAATAAGCAGAATCTGTATTTTTATCAATTGCCAGATTTACAAAGTTTCTAATAAAAGAAGCTCCAGGTAAAGCTGAAAAACCTAACTGAATCTGCATATGAGAGCGAGTACAGTTAATAATCATGATATAGAATGGGAACAAAGAGATTATGGCCAACAGAACTAAAACTATATAGCACAAAACTCGTTTAACGCCCAGGTTTCTACTTTGACTTTGAATCTTTTCCATAACTTTTCTCCTAGCGTTTATTCTGATAATTCTTCATTGTCATTCTATATACAAGAGCACTTAATACACCTGTAATAGCAAAGATAATGATAGATGTAACTCCGGCAGGACCGTAGTTCTTACTTGCCAAATGCTTATTCAACTTCATAATAATAGTCATTGTTGTTCGGTTTGGAGTACCAAATCCATTTGTTAAAATCTGAGGTACATCAAACATCTGAATACCACCAATAAGAGAAGTAATAAGTACATAAACAAAGATTGGAAGCAATAAAGGAATTGTAATCTTAAAGAAAATCTTTAATGATGAAGCACCATCAATACGAGCAGCTTCAAACAAACTATTATCAATACCCATTACACCAGCCATAAGAAGGATTGTTGTATTTCCATACCACATCAAGAAGTTCATTGTAGCAACAAGACCTCTTGTCCAACCTGTAGAAGAGAAGAAACGAACTGGTTCCATCGCTGGAACTGTTCCAGCTGCAATTTCTGACGCATTCATATTATTGTAAATACTCTTAAGAATTGAGTTTACAGGACCATTTGGCGAGAAAAGTGCTACGAAAAGCATGGCAAATGCAGCCGCCATGATAAGGTTAGGCATGTAAATTACAGTCTTAAAGAACTGCTGACACTTAAGTCTAAGTTCTGTATTTGTAAACCATACAGCTAATATAAGTGAAACCAAAATCTGTGGAATAAATCCAAGAACCCACATGATAATGGTATTAAGGAAGTAACGTCCCATGTTATCACTTTTAGAGAAGACAATACTTATATTTCTTGAAAAAGCTGAAACTTTACAAGTAATCTGTTTTTTTGCCTTTTCTAATACAGTCTGAGGTGTGCTACCCCTTTTTATTTCTTTATCAACCATTTTTGAAATATCTTTGTAATATGCTTCTACATCCATACTACCGTCAATTCCAACAATAGCTTCTTTTATTTCATCTTTAATATCAACAGTAAGTGTATTACCATTTTCATCATATTTTACTATTAAGTCATCTAATGCATAAGCTGCATCATCAAATTCCCAACTATAATCGTTGTAACTACCTGTAAAATACTTATAAACTCTGAATGAAGGACCAATTTCCTCCAAACCTATACGATAGTACTCAAAAAAACTATAAACAAATGTTGTTACTAATGGAATTAATGAAAAAACTACATAAATTAAAAAGAATGGAGCAATAAAGAAATAGCCCCAACGATCATACTGAATTGTATGCTTTTTTTTGGCTTTCTTAACTGCTACTTTGTTGTTGTCTGCCATACTGTCCCCTTGTCTTTAATTGGAAGGTAAAAGATCTTTTTTAATTAGATTTATCTGTAACATTTGAAAAAAAAAGGGAGGATGCTTTTCAGCAAGCCTCCCTTTTAACTATTCTAAATTAGAAGCTAAATTTATTTCTTCAAGTTAGGATATTTTTCAAGGATAGTTGTATAGAAGTTATTCCATGCAGTATCCAAGTCAACTTTACCATCATAGTAATCTTTCATAGAGTTCATGATAGTTTCAGTCATACCCTGATCATATTTAGACATATTTGCTTTAGAAATCTTAGCACCATTCTTCAAGAAGATTTCGAGTGGGTTCTGATTTCCCAAGAATGCACTCTTGTATCCGTCAGCTGAAAGTTCTTTCATAGCTGCAGCAGAGTTGATACAGTCACCTGCATCTACACAGATTTTTTTCAAAGTATCTGTATCACAAGTCAATGTCATCATAACATCTTTGATGATGTCTACGTTGTCAGATCCTGCAGCACCACAAATCCAAGTTCCACCCCAAGAGAATCCCTGAGGTCCTTCACAGATTGCCCAGTCACCTTCAGCAGATCCGTCACCATGTGGCATACAGAAATCGAAGAACCAACCTACAGCAAAGTAACCAAATACTTTACCATTCTTCATCATTCCCTGTGTTGATTCAGCAGACCAAAGAGATGCCTTGTTGTTGTATCCCTTTTCTGTATAAGTCTTAGTCTGTTCAATCCATTTAGTAATCTGTGGATCAATTACAATCTTGTTACCTTTAACCCAAGAAGACTTCATGTTATCAGAGAATGCACGGAATGCATCATCATATCCAGACAACATAAAGTATCCAGCAGCCTTCATCTTTGCAGCAACTGCATCGAATTTATCCCAGTCAGAAAGCATAGCCTGTACTTTTGCTGGATCATCAGTTCCAAGAACCTGTTTAGCATATGAACGGCGGTATACAAATCCACCTGGAGTTGACTGCCAAGAAACACCCTTAAGTTTTCCTTTAGAGTCAGTCATGATATCTTTTGTATACTGATACTGGTTAGCAACATCCTTCTTCTTAAGACCTACATCCTTCATTACATCGAGAGTGTAAGCTGTGTCTACATATTTAAGAGCATAGTCAGCTTCAACACAGAAAATATCAACTTTTTCATCATCCTTTGCACTAGCCTGATTCATCAAAGCTTCATCAAGTTTGTTCTGATAAGCATTATCCTGGTTAGGTGTCTGAATAAAGTTAACCTTTACGCCTTCAAGAAGTTTTGGATTCTTTGAAGCATAGAAATCATTGAAACGTGATGGGAATTCATCGTTCCAAACATAAATGTTGAGGACTTTTCCTCCCTTATCCTTAGCAGCGAACATTGAGCTTGCTGCTAATGCCATAAGACATGCACCAATAACAATCTTTTTTGTCATTTAGTTTTTCTCCTGTTTTCCTTTTTTAAGAAGGACTTTTTTTATTACAACAAATAACCTAAGGTTATTCCCCTACAGTTACTACAACGTTGTAGTTTAATAATAATGTATTATTTTTAATTGTCAACAAAAAAACAAAAAATTTCTTTAAAAATTTGCTCAAAAAGCTTTAAAAATCATATATTGGATTTTCCTTAACTTAATATCTTTCAAAATGTTGAATTACTACTATATGATGCTTCAATTATCTTGCAAGCATAAGTTTTTAATCTTATAATAATATTGTGGCTAAACTGTTTGTTATTGGTACTCCTATAGGAAATCTTGGCGATATTACCTTTAGAGCGATTGAGACCTTAAAGAATGTAGATTATGTTGCTGCTGAAGATACTCGTCATACACTTCAGCTCCTTAATCATTTTGAGATTAAGAAACCTTTAATTTCCTGCAGGGCACAAAACGAAAAGTTTGTTAGCGAAAAAATTGTAAAATTACTTGAAGAAGGTCATGACATTGCTTATGCCAGCGATGCAGGTACTCCTGGAGTTTCTGATCCTGGAGCTGTTCTTGTTGATAATGTTCGTGATGCCGGCTTTGATGTAGTTCCTATTCCAGGTCCCGCAGCTTTTGCAACTCTTGTAAGTGTAGCTGGAACCGGTGGTAAAACTTTAATTTTCGAAGGTTTCCTTTCGCCTAAACCAGGCAGAAGAAAAAGTCGCCTTAAAGAATTAATGGAAACAGGAAATGCGATAGTAATTTACGAAAGTCCGTTCAGAATTGTTAAGCTTTTGACGGATATTGCCGATATTGAAAGTACACGTCGCATCGTTGTTGGACGTGAACTTACAAAACTGCACGAAGAAATTACAAGCGGTACTGCAGAAGAACTGCTTGCTGATTATTCTTCGAGACAATCCATAAAAGGAGAGTTTGCAGTTTTTATTTCTGGTGTAAAAAATATTAAGATTTCTGATGAATCTACCGATAATTAAAAGGTAGAGGGGTAGGACGTTATGATGATAAATAGTGTAAACAATGTAACTCAGGTGAACAATGTTCAGAATCTCCGCAAATCTGAAGGAGCTGCTAAAGTAAGTCGTGACGCAGATTCAATTAGCGTATCTGCAGAAGCAAAAGAAATGGCAGAAGTTTACTACATGGAAAAGGTAGCAAATGAAACTCCAGACGTAAGAGCTGACCGTGTTGCAGAAGTAAAAGAAAAGCTCAAGGATCCAAACTACCTTAACAATGCTGTAATCAATTCAGCTGCAGATAGATTTTTGTCTGCTCTTGGTCTTTAATAGAGTATAACTTTTAAGACTCAAAAAGGCGGAATTTATTTAAATTCCGTCTTTTTTTTTGTAATCAAATACTTGTAATTTAAAAAATTCTACATCAGGAGTAAAACTCATGTCAGATTTTATTTTTAGAATTAATCCTAATATTGTTTTAGGTCCATATACAATCAGTAGACTTGGGCAGCAAGTTAAGGAATGGGGTACCAGATTTATGGTTATTATGGACCCTTTCTTAAATGAGGCTAAGCTTTCTGAAAAAATAATGCAGTCTTTAATTGACCGTAAGGTTGAGAGCTTTGTTTTTGCAGAACTTACCGAAGGTACTTCTACAAAAACTATTGAAAGAGCTCTAGCCCTTGCAAAAGAAGGTCATGTTCACGGAATTATTGCAATTGGTGGAGCAAAGGCTTTACATGTTGGTAGAATTGTTGCCGCTCTTTACAATGAAGTACACGATTTTTATGTATTTGCTGATGGAGCTATTCCTTCTACAAATCCACTTCCTTGTATCTGTATTCCAACAACTTTCAGAGCCCCTTTAACATTTACACCTTTTGTTCCTGTTACAGATGCAAGAAATCATCAGCTTAAGTTTATGAAAATTCAAAATTCTGTAACAAAACTAGTTCTCATAGATCCAAATCTAATGCTTACTTTGACAGAAAACCAAAAAGCTACTCTCTCCATAGAAATTATTGGTATGGCAATTGAAGCTTATCTTTCTCAAAAAGCCAATTTCTTTAGCGATATGTTTGTTGAAAAAGGACTTGAAATAATGTCTTATGCCTTAGATGGTTCTCCATCTTTAGAAATTACAACTCCAGAAGAAGTCCTTATGGCTCAGGCTGGAATTATGATTTCTATGGCCTCTTCATCATCATCCTTAGGTATGGGATCACTTTTAGCCCTTAGTATTTATTCTCGTTATCACAAGAGTAAATCTTTGGTAGCATCTGTACTTTTGCCTTACGCTCTTGAAGATACATGTAAATATAAAATTGCTCGTATTGAAAAACTTGCTCATATTATTCGTGCCTGTCCCGAAGATGTTACTGGAGAAGATGCAGGTAAAGCTTTTGTTGAATATATTAGACAAAAAATTGCTATGGCAAATCTTCCTACTCGCTTAAAGGATTTAAATCTTACTATTGAACAACTTTCTCTTTCTGTAGAAGATGTTGGTCAAATAGACTTAATCAACAATCTACCTAAGAGTATGACTACTGATGATTTATTTGATTTTGTAAAGCTGGCCTACTAAATATGATTGAACCTGGAAAATTATGGCAACTTGAAGGCGGTCAAATGCGCCGCAAACTGGCATTAACCTTTGGTGCACTAGAAAGAGATATTCAAGGCATTGCAGAAAAAGGAACCGAATACTCTTTTAAAAACCTTCCAAGAAGTGAATATATTAAGCAGGTTTCTCAAGTTCTGCTAAAAGACCCAAAGCTTTCTAAAGAATCTGCAGATCAGATTAAAAAACTTCTATCCGAACAACCAATTAACGAATTAAGATTATGTAATTTTGCCCGTAATGAATTATTGGGGATTATTGGAACTTTCCCTGCAGAATGGGATTTGGTTATTGCTCCACATGTTCAAAAAACTGACGAAAATGGTCTTGTAAAAGAAAGAGAATTTTTTCCAGGCCTATGTGTTTATGCCGAAGATATACGATCCCCTTTTAATATTGGTTCAATTTTCCGCTCTGCAGAAGCAATGGGAGCTGATAAAGTTTACATTTCTCCTCATTGTATTGATCCTGAACAACCAAGAGCAATTCGTTCTGGAATGGGATGTATCGAAACAATGGGGTGGGAACGACTTAGCCTAGATCAGTTACCAGCAGATTTGCCTATTTTTACCTTAGAAACTGGCGGAACCAACATAAATGAATTTAAATTTCCAGATAAAGGGATTTGTATAATTGGCTCCGAAGAATTAGGAGTTAGTCCAGAAGCCTTAGCTAAAGCAACCTATGGCCGTGTAACTATTCCTATGAAAGGACTAAAAGCATCATTAAATGTAGGCGTAGCTTTTGGTATTTTAATGCAAAAATGGGTAGAGGCACTTTCTACGAAAAAAAATTAAAGAGCTGATTCTAATTTATTTATTACAGCCTTAAACTGCTTTTCGTCTGTAATTTTATATCGAGCTAAAATGTCTTTATCAAGCTGATAAAAATCCAATTTTCCTTCTTCGTAATAGCACATCATTTCTGCAAGATATAAAATACTTACAATTGGCTTTTCTTCTTCATTTAATAGATGAAGGGTATTCCAAGTAGAAAGTTTCCAAGCTTCTTCTTCTGAAAAACCAAATTTTCTAAAATATACAAGGGTCAAATAGTTACTTGCATTACCTAATCTGAAAATATCAAGAATTTTTTGTGACTTACCTTCATACTGATCACTCAATTCCTTTATATATGACTTCTGTTCTTCACTTGCGGTAGATAGTAATACTCGACCAAAATTATTCATTAATCCGGCAAGGAAGAAATATTCTTCACCATCTTCTACATCTATATCAGAGCTATTTTTGTATAAATTATAAGCAAAGAAAGCAACTTTATATGCATGTCCCCAAAGTTTTTCTTTTTCAGGAGTCATATCCATAAAATCACAAGATGGATTACTGTCAGAATAAATAAACTTCAATTCATCATCAGAAATCATATTTAATGCCTTTGAAAGATTAAAGCAATTTTTATCCTTTTCGCGAGCATATTTTAAAAGAAGAAGAGAAAGTGTTACATCCTTACGAATAAAACCAAGTAAGGAATTCTTATCGATGGAATTATTAGATGATGAAGAAACAAGGGCGTTCACTTTTTCAAAATTCTGTTTAATTACAGGAATCTTGTTTTGTAAATTGGCATATTCATAAGAAATAATTTCTACACCAGCGAAAATTGTCTTATCGCAAGGTAAAATCATTTCAGTAATTGTTTCTGTATCGGTTGAATATATTCTGAAGTTATTTTTAGAAAGACCAACTTTTTCCAACATCAATATGATGATGATAATACCTAAACCAGCGCCTTCTGACTGATCAAGAACATTTGCAACAACATCTTCCATTCTATGATACTGTTGGGCAGCTTCAAGTTTATTTTTAATTCTTTCCTCTTCGAACTTAGTAAGAACACAATTATTTTTAATTTCAATAATTATCTGGTCAACCTTAAGATGCATTTTAAGCTTAACATAAAGACCTTCTTTTTTTTGTATTTCAAGATAATGGTCTATAGCTTCAAAGGTATCCTGCTTAAAATTTTCCATACCTTTTGCATAATCATCAGGGTCATTTATGTCTAATCCCTTTTCCTTAAAGTAGACTCGTTTTGTATTTGCTTTTTTGGAATTAGTAAGAAGTTCACCAAGACAGAAATTGAGGTATTCTTTTAAATGTTCATGATGACAGGCATCTAAAAATTGATCCACAATACCACGGAAATATGCTTCCATATTTCTTGAAAGAGTATAAGAAGTCACTTCAATTGGTAATTGAAGCATTATAGAATTGAAGACCTTCTGCTTTTCAATTTCGTTAAGATGCTGATCTAATTCAGTCATATCATATAATTTTATATTATTAATACTCATTTGTAAAAATTTTTTTTCCATTGACATCAACATTTTCTAACGTTTATAGTTAACTTATGAGCAAAAAACTTAATCCAGACGATATTATAAGATGTATTTCAGCTTTAATAGCAAGAAATAAATTATGGGCCGGAAAAGATGTTCAGTGTTACTACATCACAAATAAAACTGCCGGTTGTTTTACAAACGCAAAAAAATCTAACCATTATAAAAAAATTTTTAATATTGCAGAAACAGAGGCCTTAAATTTTCCAGCCTGTACAAAATCAATTTCAAGTAAACTCTTTACCACTGAATATGCAGGCCACGGAAAAGACCTTGCAAATGCCGTTCTGGCCGAATTAATAGCAACTTACCAGCCAGGAAATGAATGTATAATTATTGCCGCAGGAGGAGATGGTACTTCTCTGGAAGTTCAGACTTCTCTTTATCTTGCTGCTCAAAGCCAGCCTAAAAAACGCGATATGATTATGAATCACATTACACTTTTACGTTTGCCTTTAGGAACTGGAAACGACGGTACAGATGGCCATTCTGTGGAAGAAACTATAGAACTTTTAAAAGGACCAATAGTTTTCCAAAACGCACGTGCCCTCAAAATCTACCCTGAAGGAAAACATACACAAGAAGATTTGGCTCGTATTAAAAAAGACCCTAAAAAATATAACAACTTAAACTACGATGCTCCTTGGTATTGTTTTAATATTGTAAGTTTGGGTTTAGACGCATATGTAGTTTATATGACAAATACCGTAAAACAAAAACTTCCTGGAAATTTTTACCACCTTTGCGTTCCTTTAAGTGGAGTTGTTTATGATAAAGATTTTCCAACAGGCAATGCCACAATTGAATTTTTTAATGATAAGGGACAAAAAACTGAAGAAGTTTCCACACCAATTACCCTTGTAGCAATTGGTGCTTCTGGTTATAGAGTTTATGGGGGAGGTCATAAGGTTCTTCCTAATGAACACAATGTATGTGTTACCCCAAAGGTAAGCCTACCTCGTTTAATCCGTGATAATCATAAATTTGTTGATGGTTCTTTTGTTGGAACTGACTTAGCAAGTTTACACACTGCAGATAAAGTAAAAATTTCTTATGACAAGGCTATTCTTTTGCAAGCTGATGGTGAAGTTGCCATGCTATGCAAGGAAGACTTTCCTCTCGTTGTAGAAAAGACAGAACCTTGCATTAGAATTATTACAAAAGCATAAAACTTAGCTGGAAGGATTTTTTTATTTCTTCCAGTAACATGGCAAGAAGAAGATAATCATTGTGTAAAGTTCAAGACGGCCTGCTAGCATTGCAAAGCAGTACCAGAGTTTTACAAAACCTGGCAGGAATCCATAGTTACAAGATGGTCCTAAAAGATTATATCCTGGACCTACGTTTCCAACCATTGAAAGAGCTCCTGTTAAAGAAGAATACAAATCAAGCTTTCCAAGACAACCAACCATAGTGGTGATGAAGACCAGAATCATGTAAACCGTCATAAAGGCTGCTACATTAAAAACAATATCTTTACGTCCAGGTTTATTATTCAAACGGATAGAAAAAACTCCATGTGGATGAAGCATTCTTTTTGTTTCGTTGCTAACCTGTTTTCCAAGAATAATCCAGCGAACAACCTTTACACCACCCGATGTTGACCCCGAAGAACCTCCAATAAAAAATAGAAGGAAGAGAAGGAATTGGGTTATAGCTGGCCACTCCATAAAATCGGCAGTGGCAAAACCAGTTGTAGAAATTAATGAAACAACCTGGAAGCTTGAATATCTTAAGGCTTTGGCAAAGCTTCCATAAGTTCCTAGAAGAGAAAGTGTAACTGCAAGGATAAAGAATACAACAATTAAAATATAAGCTTTAAACTCAGAATTATCTTTTATTTCACGAAAATCACCGCTGATTAGATAGAAGTAAAGGCTAAAGTTGATTCCGGCAAGGAACATAAAAACTGTTGTAATTATATCAACTGCAACAGAATTATAGGCTCCTATTGAAGCAGAGCGGGTAGAAAATCCTCCGGTACCCAAAGTTGCAAATGCATGCGAGAGGGCATCTATAAAATCCATTCCGGCTATTTTTAGGGCAAGAGCTTCTATAAGCGTAAGTCCTGTATAAATAATCCAGAGAACTTTCGCTGTTGTTGTGATTCTAGCTGTAACTTTTCCTTTTTCTGGACCAGTTGTTTCTGCCTTAATAAGTTGAAATCCTCCAACTCCAAGAAGAGGAAGTAAAGCAACAGTAAGAGTTACAATTCCCATACCACCAAGCCAATGTGTAAGACAACGCCACATATTAATAGAACGAGGCAAGCAATCAACATCTGAAAGGATTGTAGAACCGGTAGTTGTAAAACCACTTACACTTTCAAAGAAGGCATCGATATAAGAGTTGAAATATCCGGAAAAATACAGGGGGACAGACCCCATAAGACTGGCAATAATCCAAACCGTTGCAACAATAAAGAAGGTCTGTCTGATTGTCATGTTATATTTTAATTTTCGTGTTGTGATATTAATTATAGTAACAAGGAGGAAACTTATAAGCATTGGAATTACAAAACCTGGTAAAACCTGATATTCACCACAATAAAGAGCAACTCCAATAGGAATAGAGAAAGTCACACCAACAATTGCACTAAGAATCGAAGCTATTTTTATAAAGAATAAAAAAAACATTACTCACTACTTCCTGAGAAATAAGATAATATCTTTTTGCTGTTTTCTGCTTCTGTAATTAAAACAACATGATCGTAAGCACAGATTTTAGTATTTCCATCAACAATTTGATATGTATCTGTATCACCTTTACGGTTCATTAAAACAAGGAAACTTCCTGGATTTGAGATTTCCTTTAAGGTTTTTCCAAGAATTTTAGACTTTTCTGAGATTTCACATTCTACAACCTCAAAATCGCCATTAGTAATTGTATGTATTTCTTTTACAGCCTTACCACGAAGATGGCTCATGATGGAGTCAACAACTGCATCTCGTAGAGGAACAGAAACATCTACACCAAGTTTTGTAGCAATTTGACCAAAAACTGCACTAGAAACAAGGCTGATTGACTGTTTTACTCCTAATGATTCCAAATATGCAGCCAAAACCATGTTCATTTCATGATTATGAGTAGCACAAATTGCCAAATCAAAATCTACAATGCCTTCTTCCCTCAAAAACGATTCATCTGATGCATCTGCACGAAGAACTCTGGCCTCTGGAAATTTTTCTGAAGCTTCTTTTGTAAGAATGTCATCTGTATCAACAATAACAAAGTCCTGTGAACGTCTTGAAGAAAGCTGAAAAAGACGACCAAAACCTTTTTTCTCTGGCTTAATCAATTTTTCAGCAATAATATTTCCAATACGACCTGCACCAATCAAAACAATCTTACGAATATCTTTTTGTTCAGAACCACACAAATCTAGCATGGCAGAAACGTCATTTTTGTCTAGCAAAACGCCCAGTGTATTTTCGGAAGTAATAATTGAACCACCAGAAGGAAGAGAAGTTTCTCCTTTCTTTTCAACATAAGTTACAAGGAATTTAAAATCAGTCTTAGAACGGATATCTTTTAATGCTATACCATCCAGAGCACTTTTTTCGGCTACAGTAAAACGAGCCAATACATAGTTGGAATTATCGAATGTAAGAATACTACCAACTGCACCATTTTCAACAGCCTGAACAATAGCCTCAGCAGCTTCTACGTCCGGATGAATCATATAGTTAATTCCGTAAAGCGGACGTCTCTTTCCAGAAAAATTAATGGAGTGTTTTTTTACGGCAGAAGCAGTATTTACATAATAAGCATAATTTCGAACGCGGGCAATTTTTAATACATCTGGATAAACTGCGTCTACTAGGGAACAGGTAATCATGTTTACTTCATCAGAAGATGTAACACAAACCAAAGCATCTGCTTTTGCAATTCCTACATCTTCCAATGTATCAAGATTATTCCCGTCTGCACAAAGAACAGTACAATCCAACTGATTCGATGCATGGCGGATAATATTTTCATTATTGTCAATTATGGCAACTTGATTTTTTTCTGCGATTAAAAGCTTTGCAAGCTGAACCCCAGTAAAACCAGCCCCTACAATTACTATTCTCATAGGGGCATTATACTACTTTTTTTATTCCTGCGACAACTTAGACTTTTTATTTGAAGCAATAAATAAACCGGCATATACAGCAGCACATACAATGAGTGATGAAGCAGCTTCGACCATTTCGCTTACAATTCCAGCTCCAACTACTGCAAAATAACCTGCACCGGTCATTCCAATTGAATCCAAAGCAGCACGCATATCTGCTCCATCAAAAATAAAGATACATCCGTATACCATCAATGTATGAGCAAAAGTTGCAACAAAACCTGTAACTGCAGCAGAAAGAGTTTTTGGCATACGAGGAATTAAGTTCAACACTCTCCACAATCCCCAGGCAACAAGACCAAGAAGCATACGTGGCAGTACAGAACACATAGGATTAACAAAAAGAGGATCAAGAATTCCACTTGGACTCATAGCAGCCTTAATCAAAGACATCATACCCATTACAAAACCTGCAAAAAGTCCAGCTGGAAGACCTGCCATTGTTGCACACAAGATTACTGGAATCTGCAAAATTGTAATTGAAACTACAGGGCTAAAAGAAATAAAGCCAAGGTTTGTTAATGAAAGAACGATGATAAGTGCACTAAAAGCACCTGCTAAAGCCAATTTTCTATTACGTGTTAATGCTACACTTGTTGAATTATTATTCATTTGTATTTCCTTATAAATTAATTTAATTCAATGGCGTGTTTTACGCCTAAAAGTACTAATTCTGGGACAATTTCATCAAATAGCTTGTAATCTGCAAAAAGCTTTGCAAATCCCCCTGTTCCCAGAATAAATGGTTTTTCACCCTTGAAAACTTTCTGCTGATACTGATAACAGATTTCTTTAATTGAACCTGCAGTTCCGTAGTACATACCAACTTGAATAGCTTCTGTAGTACTAGAACCATAAATCCCAAGAGGTTTAGCAATTTCTACAGAAGGAAGCTTAGCAGTTCCACTTGCAAGAGCATCAATAGAAATTTTTAGACCTGGAAGAATAGACCCACCAAGGAATTCGTTATCTGAAGAAATGAGTTCCAAAGTAGTAGCAGTACCCAAATCAACTATTATTGTGTTACGATTTGGATGGATTGTAACTGCACCCATGGCGGCCGCAATCAGGTCAGCTCCAACTTCCTTTGGATTTGAATATTTAATTTTAAGACCAGTTTTAATTCCTGCCTGAACAAGCAATGGATCGTGCTTCAAATATTTTGAACAGGCGCTCATAAGAGAATAGTTCATTGCAGGGACGACGCTGCAAAGTCCAATTTTAGAGATTTCACGCCAGTCGAAGCCGTTTTCTTTTAAGACTGTACGAAAAAAAACTCCTATCTCATCTGAGCTAGAATGAATATTTGTTTCACGACGGAACTGTAAAACCAGTTTTTCTCCATCAAAAAGTCCACAAGTTGTAGAAGTGTTACCAATATCAATAGAAAGAATCATAAAAATTTAGTCGCCAGTTTTTTAGACATAGCAACCATAAAATAAAAAGATTAAATCGAACCAAACAGTGCGATTTTCATTTTGTGAGATTGAGGAAAATCCTCTTTAAAATGTTAGATTAATTTTTCATTGTCATAAGTGCCTGTCCTCCGGGATCAAGTCTTTTTTAGAAGAGCTTTTAGTGTTTGAACTAATAAAGTTCAAGGGAATCAATTCCACAAGGGTAACTGTTCTTGATTAAGATATTAGTGATTTGTGACAAAAGTGTCAAATTTTGTCATCGATTCCAAGTCCAAAGAGGGCAAAATCGGCACGTGCTGGATCGCCTGGAAAAACCTCTTCCATTGCAGATGTAAGGAAAGAGGCCGTTTTACGACTGGCAGAGGCCTTTTGGGGAAGAAGACCAAGTCCTACAGCTTCCTGCATAACGTGTACATCAAGGGGGATAAGGAGGTCGGCAGGCTTTACCCAAGTCCAGATTCCTATATCTACCGGAGAGTTTTGTCTGACCATCCACCGCAAAAACATGTGTATTCTTTTATTTGCAGAATTTTTTCCTTTTGGAACAATTTTTGACTTTGGAAAGAGGGATGATAGATATTCAGCAGGATTTTTTGAATTGTTTGAGTGGTCTGTCCCCTCTGTGGGATCTGTCCCCCCTTGCATTTTTTTCTGAACGGCCTGGCCAAGAGAACCGTATTTTTTTACGATATCAGCCAGTTCACCAAAAAAAACATGCATGTCATCATAAGAATAAAAACGATAGAATTTTTGGGGACCATGAGGGAATGTTGAAGCTCCGGCGAGAAGCCAATTTTCGATTGATTGAGGGGTCTGTCCCCTATCATCATTTTTTACCGGAGTCCCAGGGGTCTGTCCCCTCTTGTTTGCATTAAAACCATCTGCCTGAATAAGTATTTCCTGAATTTTTGGAATAAACTGTTTTCTGCTTCCAAAAGCAAGCATAGCAGCTATAAAAGAAGAAAGTTCTACAGCTAGGGGTCCGTCCCCCTTTAAATCATACCAATATAAAAACTGACTTGGATCCTCTTTTATAAAATCTTTATTTTCATATTTATTGGCAAGATTGCGAAGTTTTTCTTTTAATTCGGGAGTCATATTTTACAAACGATGATCGGTTTTAAATTCGTGACGAATAATTTTCCAGGCAAAAAGATCAAGTAAAGCTACGTAGATATAGAAGAACCATCTGTATCCAATTACCGCAACTTGATCTGAAAGCAAGAAATCATAGCAACCGTGTATTAACATTGGAATTGCGAGGGAAAACAAAAGTAATATCAGTTTGAGAAATTCTCTATTATCCAATTCCTGAGTTTTAGCACGACTTAGGAAAAAGCCCATAAATACACCAAAAGTAGTATGGCCAGGAATAGCAAAAATTGCACGACCAATAGAAACACCAGTTCCAAAATTTACAACATACAAAATATTTTCCAGAGCAGCAAAACCTAATGAAGCAGTAGTTGCATAAACAATTCCATCATATCGATAATCAAAATTGTTATTTCTCCAGACCAGAATCATAAGAACAAGCCATTTAGATAGTTCTTCTACAAGAGCCACTCCAAACGTATTTTCCATAAAGGCATACTTTACACTTTCAATATCATAAAAAGCCTGGATAAAGGAGATTGCAAATCTTTCAACCACTGCACATGGAATAGAAAAAACAGCACCCCAAAGCAGTACTTTTAAGACAAAACCAAAAGGTTCTCTTTCAACCTTATCGAGCCCATAAATATATTTGAAAATTAAAAAAACAGGCAAAAGTGCCGGTATCAAAATGAAATATAAAATATATCGCATAAGAAAATTATAACACAAACAAAAAAAAGACGCCCTGAAAAGAGCGTCTTTCTTAGCCTAAAAAATATAATTAAGCAAACAAGTCTGTAGATTTAAGCCATTCTGCAACTGCAGTAGCTTCTTTATCAAGTACTCTATCATCTTCAACGAAAGCAGACATTTTACGAACTTCGTCATGAACTTTCTTTGTAAATGGTGCAAAATCATCATAACCAGCAAGGTCAACAGCCTGCATTGCAGCGAGCATATGTGTACCATACTGGAGATAAAGAAGATCTATCTGTTCTGCAAGTTTACGAGCCGAAATTGTACCCATTGAAACTTTATCCTGATTTAATGCTTCTGTTGGCTGTGAAGTCAAAGAAATTGGGAAACAGTAGCTCATAATTTCACCACGAATAGCTGAAATTGTAATCTGAGCAGCCTTGAAACCTAAGCGAAGACCTGCACGTGGATGATCAGCTGGGGTGAATGGAATGAGGTTTTCTGTAAGACCATTGAATTTTCCATCAATGATAACTTCTGCCTGTTTGTCAGAAAGATCTGCAATATTTGCCAAAGCTGTTCTTAAATAATCACAAGCGGCACAAATGTGTCCACCGTAGAAGTTACCTGTGTTGTAAAGACGTCCAGCATCAATATCAACAAGTGGGTTATCGTTTGCAGAGTTTAATTCTTCTGTAATAAGGTCACGGGCAAAACGTAATGTGTCACGATATACACCAGTAATCTGTGGAGCACAACGGATTGAATAGCGGTCCTGGATTTTGTTTGTCTGAGCAATGAATTTCTTTCCATCAAGTTTTTCAATCTGATTCTTAAGGAATTCTTCATAACGCCATACACGTTTTGAATCCTTAATGATGTTGTATACATAAGCTGCAGAATCAATCTGTCCCTTATGATTTTTGATTTCACTTACTTTTGCAACAAAAGGAGTATCTTTACCACGTGTGATTTCTGAAGTAACAGCTGTAAGGAAGTCTGAAATTTTTGCGAGGCGTTCTGCCTTTTTCCATGCAAGAGAAGCAACTGCTGTCATTACAGAAGTTCCGTTCATAATTGCCAGACCTTCTTTTGCTTCGATTGGAAGAGGTTTGATTCCTTCTGCATTGAATGCTTCCATTGTTGGAACAATCTTACCCTTGTAGTAAACTTCGCGGTCACCCTGAATAGCTGCTGCAAGATATGAAAGTGGTGTTAAGTCTCCAGAAGCACCAACTGAACCAAGCTGAGGAATTACAGGAATAATATCTTTATTCAACATTGTAAGCATCATCTTTGCAAGTTCTGGACGAATTGCTGAATGTCCACCTTTTACATTTCCGTTCAAACGAGCAAGAACAACGGCACGACCTGTATCATGATCAAACTTTGGACCAAGTCCAATTCCGTGATAAATACAAATATCACGCTGAAGTTCACCAGCCTTATCAACACTAATCTGATTGTGACATGAATCACCAAAATCAGTTGTTACACCGTATGTTGGTACACCTGTTGCAATGTAGTCTTCCAAAAATTTGCGGGATTTTTCCATTCTATCCCAGAATTCTTTGTCTGTTGGAAGTTGTACTTCTTCTTTCTTGTAAACAACATCACAAACGTCTTCAATTGTAAGGTCCTGACCTTTAATTGTTTTCATAAAAAATAACCTCTATAAATCTAAAATAGAGAGACTCTCCGGCCTAACTATTTTTTAAAATACTTTTTTTAACCGATTAATGGTTTCTGTTTTTTTGCAACTGGTTCACAAGTAACCATTACACCAAGCTTTTTGAAAATCTTACGATCAACTTCGCTCAGCATTACTGTTGTATGAACCTGACAGCCTTTAAACTGTGGTAACTGTTCAAGTGCTTTTTTGCAGTTTTCATCTGTATTACTTAACATCGAAAGTGCAACCAGAACTTCATCAGTATGAAGTCGTGGGTTATTACCTGCAAGATATGTTACCTTCATCTTCTGAATTGGCTCTATCATTTCTTTTGGAATAAGTTTTACCTTATGATCAATTCCAGCAAGATGTTTTGTTGCGTTCAAAATCAAAGCAGCACTGGTTCCCAATAAATCTGAAGTTTCAGAAGTAATAATTGTGCCATCTGCCAGTTCGATTGCAGCAGAATGAACTCCAGATTTTTTACAGCGTTCCTTAGCAGCTACAGTTACCTTTCTGTCATCTGTTGTAACGCCAGTCTGTTTCATTACTATTTCAATTTTATCAACTTCTTCCTCTGTTCCATTTCCATCAACCAGACGATTCAAAGCTTCATAATAACGGCGGATAATTTCCTGTTTACTGGCTTCTGCACATGCCTCATCATCATAAATACAGAAACCTGCCATATTAACACCCATATCAGTTGGTGATTTATATGGATTGCTTCCGTAAATGCCTTTAAAAATTGCATCAAGTACAGGGAAGATTTCTATATCACGATTGTAATTTACAGTTGTTTTTCCATAAGCTTCGAGATGCCATGGATCAATCATGTTTACATCATTTAAATCTGCAGTTGCTGCTTCATAAGCAAGATTTACAGGATGTTTTAAAGGAAGATTCCAGATTGGGAAAGTTTCAAACTTAGCGTATCCGGCTTTTACTCCACGTTTATTTTCATGATAAAGCTGACTTAGACAAGTTGCCATTTTTCCAGACCCTGGACCAGGTGCTGTAATGACAACTAAAGGTCTACTTGTTTCGATATAATCATTCTTTCCATATCCTTCATCACTATCAATAAGCTTTACATTTGAAGGATAACCAGGGATTGTATAATGATAATAAGTCTTAATGTTCATTTTCTTAAGCTTATTACGGAATATTTTGGCAGCTTCCTGACCGGTATAATGTGTAATTACAATACTGCCTACCATTAATCCGCGTTTCTGGAATTCGTCACGGAGACGGAGTACATCCTTATCATAAGTAATTCCAAGATCGCCACGAACTTTATTTTTTTCAATATCAACAGCAGAAATTACAATTACTATTTCAGCAACGTCTGCAAGCTGGAGTAACATTTGTAATTTGCTATCTGGATGAAAGCCTGGAAGTACACGAGATGCATGGTAGTCATCAAAAAGTTTTCCACCAAATTCCAAATATAGTTTGTCACCAAACTGAGCGATTCGTTCTTTTATATGCTCAGATTGGATTTTTAAGTATTTATCATTATCAAAACCATTCTTCATGAAGATTTATTTTAGTGTTTTTTTATGAGTTCATCAACGCTATGAAAAAACACTGCTCTTATCGAAGAAACGTTAAAAAATTAAGGGGACAGACATGCTCTTACACTCTAAAGTGTCTGCCCCCTTTTCTTTATCAATTTATCTTACATAAAATAAGTTTTTATTGGTGGAAATCCATTAAATGCAACAGAAGCATATGTTGATGTATAAGCCCCTGTTGAAAGCCAATAAAGTTTATCTCCAGCCTTCAACGAAATTGGAAGCTTGTATTTTGCATCTTCATACATAATGTCCATACTGTCACAGGTTGGACCGGCAATAATTACAACACCTTCTTTTTCACCTGGTGCATCTCGGCTTGTAACTACAGGGTACTTAATTGACTCATCCAAAGTTTCTATCAAACCATTAAATTTTCCTGCATCAACATAAACCCAGCGGGCAAGTGCAGTATTGTTTTTTCTGGATGTAAGAATTACTTCACTTGTCAGAATTCCTGAATCACCAACTAAAGAACGACCTGGTTCAAGAATAATTTCTGGAATTTCGTCTCCAAAGTCTTCCTGGATATAACGGGTGATTTCTGATGCATATTCCTGAAGCGAGTTTGTAGGTTCAATATAGCTAGCAGGAAAACCACCACCCATATTAATCATAGAAAGGCGGATTCCTTCTTCTTCCTCAAGTGATGTAAAAAGATATTTTACCTTTGCGATGGCATCATTCCACTGTCCAATATCACGCTGCTGACTTCCAACATGGAAACTAATTCCATAAGGTGTAAGACCAAGATCCCGAGCAAGTACAAGTAAATCATAAGCCATATCTGGATGGCATCCAAATTTACGGGAAAGTGGCCAGTCTGCACTAACAGAATTTTCTACAAGAATACGAACATAAATACGACTTCCAGGTGCATTTTCTGCAATTGCTTTAAGGTCATCCTTACTGTCTGTAGCAAACATGCGGACACCCTTATCATAAAAATACTTGATATCCTTTGCCTTTTTGATTGTATTTCCGTATGAAAGTCTATCAGGGGAAACATCAAACTTAGAAATCATATCCAGTTCATAACGTGATGCTATATCAAAACATGATCCCATTTCTGCAAGCATCTTTAAAACAGGCTCACCAGGATTTGACTTCATTGCATAGTAAATTCTTGCATACGGAAAAGAATCTCTAAGCCTGATAAAGTTGTTTTTAATTGTGTTTAGATTGATTACGATATTTGGAGTTTCCAAATCCTTAGAAAAATCGAGAAAACGTTGCCAGTCCTTATCGCTGACATAATCGCTACGATTAAACATCCATTACACCTCTAGTAATGTGAAATAACCGGTCAAAGCCGTCACGCTGGATAAGGTCACCGAACCTTTTTTAGATAAGGGGAAGATTTTCCACCTATTTTTTCAACGTTGAAGAATACTAACAAAAAATAAAAAAAACGTCACCCTTTTTGAGCGACGTTTTTAATAAAAATTAATTAGATTCTAATTTTTTTTCTTAGTCATGCCACTTCTTAAAAATAAGCGAAGTGTTTACTCCACCGAAGGCAAAATTATTGAAAGACGTAGAGCCTACAAAATTGCTTACGCAGTTTTGCTTAACGGCTCTGCTATATACAAATAACATATTCAGCGTCAATCTTGCGACCTTCACCCCGAATAGTCAAAAGGTGCAAAAACTAAGCCAAAACAATAATTCAATTCAACACTATTTATCTGACCACTTCTTGAAAATCAAGCTTGTATTTACTCCGCCGAATGCAAAGTTATTTGCCATAACGTATTCAGCATCAATATTGCGACCCTTTCCTGTGATGTAGTCCAAAGGAGCACATTCAGGATCGATATTTACTAAATTTACATTTGGATGGAACCAGCCTTCGTTCATCATGTTGATTGTGAGCCAGCTTTCTACACAACCACATGCACCAAGAATGTGTCCGATATAAGATTTTGTAGAAGAAATTGGCACAGCTTTTCCAAATGCCTTCCAAACTGCCTGAGTTTCAGAAATATCTCCATGTGGAGTTGCAGTTCCGTGAGCATTTACGTAAGCAATCTGATCTTTAGAAATTCCGGCATCTTCAATTGCCATTTCAAGACATTTTGCCTGAGTATCGCTGTTTGGGGAAGTGATATGTGAACCGTCCATGTTTGTAGCAAATCCTGCAACTTCACAGTAGATTTTTGCTCCACGTTTTACAGCATGTTCCAAATCTTCAAGAATTAAAGTTCCTGCACCTTCACCAATTACAAGACCATCACGATCCTTATCGAAACATTTTGGAGTTGCTTCAGGATTTTTATTCATACAAGATGTAGCACCAAGAGTATCAAAAATAGCAGCGTCTGGGGCAGAAAGCTCTTCGGCACCACCACAAATCATAATATCCTGACGTCCGTCTTCAATTGCTTCATAGCCATAACCGATTGACTGTGAACCTGAAGTACAAGCTGTATCAGTGATAATTACACGACCACGAATCTGCCAGTAAACACTCATGTTACAAGCATTTGTCTGTGGCATAGCCTTGATATAAGTCTGACTGTTCAAGTGTGATGAATCGCCTGTTTCAACCATTTTTGCAAGGTCACCAATAGCATCCATACTTCCCATACAAGTTCCGTATGCAATACCAGTACGACCATTTTTAAGCTCTTCAATTACATCTTCGCCATCTTCAGCAAGAAGACCTGCCATTTTCAAGGCGTCATGTGTTGAAAGAAGTCCTAAAATTGCTACACGTCCCATACCACGAATCTTTTTACGTGGGAAAGAAGGAATTTCTCCATCATAAGGACATGCAAGACGGGTATTCATTTTTGTATAGCGTTCCCATTCTGGCATATAACGAATCTTATTTTTACATTCTTTCAAGTTTTTATATGCGGTTTCCCAGTCACGTCCAAGTGCAGAAACCATACCACCGCCAGTTACAACAACGCGGCGTTTTCCATTTGCTTTAGTAAATTCCATAATCTGTTTATTCCTCTGTTTTAATTATCCATAAAGCAGCTCGCATAGTCTCGCTGCCCAAATGTTTTTTCGATGAAGCTAAAACGACCCGCTGTCGCAACTCGTTTTTTAACGCTTCTTCGATTTTAAGCAGCTCGCATAGTCTCGCTGCCCAAATGTTTTTTCGATGAAGCTAAAACGACTTGCTGTCGCAACTCGTTTTTTAACGCTTCTTCGATTTTAATTACATTCCACCATCAATCTCAATTACTTGTCTTGTGATATAACCGGCACCTTCTGATAACAAGAAGTTTACTGCCGATGCAATTTCTTCTGGCTGACCTGCACGTTTCATAGGAATTGTGCTCATAATCATTTCATAAACAGCTGGATCAATTGCCTTTGTCATTTCTGTTTCAATTACACCAGGTGCAATAGCGTTTACAGTAATCTTACGACCTGCAAGTTCTACAGCCAAAGCCTTTGTAGCACCAATAATACCAGCCTTTGCAGCAGAATAGTTTGTCTGACCACGGTTTCCATCTACACCACTAACTGAAGAAATAGTGATGATACGTCCACCGCGTTTATTCTTACGACTTGCCATTGGCATAATTAAAGGGTTCAAAACATTGTAAAAACTATCAAGATTAGTATGAATAACCTTATCCCAATCTTCTCCTGAAAGAGCTACGAAAGTATTATCACGGGTAATACCTGCATTATTTACGATTCCCCAAAGAATTCCATGTTTTGCAGTCAATTCATCAAGTTTAGCTTTACAATCTTCACGATTTGAAACATCAAATTTAATTAATTCACCCTGTCCACCAGCAGCTTTAATCAAGTTTAAGGTTTCTTCAGCTTTTGCCTGATTTCCATTGTAATGGCAGATAACGTAATAGCCTTCTTTTGCAGCTTCTACAGCAATTGCACGACCAATTCCACCACTTGCACCTGTAACTAAAACTTTCTTATCTTCATTCATATTTTTCCTCCTGGATTAATCTCCAAATAAAGCGTGAGCATCCTCTGTTTCCATTACAGAAATCTTTGCTGTAGCAGCAGGATTTGCATCACCCTTCTTAGCATAAAGTTCACAGATGTAACGATAAACGTGGTTTTCTTCATCTCTGAAATCTTCATGTATCTTCATCTGAATTGTTGTATTATTTTTAAGATATCCTACATCAGATTTAAATTCCATAACTGAAAGAATAAAACCAGGGAGTGGAGCTCTTCCTTTAATTGTATTTGTAATTCCTGTTAAAGCAGAAATTCCCTGAGCCATAAATTCAAATCCCGCCCAAGTTGGTACTCCATCATATTCTGGTTCATAGAAAATACAGTTTTCTGTAATGTCGTATTCACTTGTAATTGTATGATTTGTAACATCGTGTTGAGTAACACGAGAAAGTAAAAACATCTTTCCCTTGTGTGGAAGATAATTAATTAATTCATCATGTTCGATGTGCTGTTGAATTTCCATATTAACGAACTCCTATAACTAAACATGCATTTGCCCCACCAAAGGCAAACGAGTTTGAAAGACAAATTTTAGCTTGTTTATCACTTGCTTTATCTACAATATTGATTACAGGCAATTCAGGATCCTGAACGCCATCCCAAATCTGTTTTGGTAATCCTACATTATTTACGGCTGAATAGCAAATTGCAAGCTCAAGTGCCGCTGCAGCACCCAAAGTATGACCAGTTTCTGCTTTTGTTGTTGAAACAGGAACTTTATAATCACCAAAAACAGCATCAATTGCCTTTGATTCCATGCTATCATTAAATTTGGTTCCAGTTCCATGCATATTTACATAATCAACGTCTTTTGGTGAAAGATTTGCTGATTCAAGTGCACGACGGATAGCTTTTTCTGCCCCTGCTCCAGAAGGATCTGGCGAAGTCATATGATAAGCATCTGCTGATTCACCCCAACCTAAAAGTTGAACTTTTGTATTAAAGATATCATCTCTAGTAAGAATATAAAAAACTCCAGCTTCACCCAAAGTAATTCCGTGTCTATTTTTACTAAAAGGATTTGTTATTTCAGAAGAAACTGCTTCAAGCGAATTAAAACCAATTAAAACTGTATCAGAAGCAATATCAATTCCACCTACAATTACTGCATCAACTAAATCAGCTTGCAAAAGTTCTGCAGCCTTGATTGTAGCACCTGCACTGGAAGAACATGCTGTACTAAAAGTTGTACAAGGTCCCTTTAATCCATATTTTTCAGAAATAAAAGTTGCTACATAATCTGCACCCTGAATTTCTATATCATAATCTTTTGGAAACTGTTCTTCTTCAAAGTATTTTTTATGACCGGCGATTGAAAACTCTGTACCATTATCACAAGAACCAATACAAACACCAATTCTGTCTGTTCCAAACTTTGCCTTAACAGTTTCAATATCTTCGGAAATCTGATTAAGAGCGGCTTCTTCAATACGCATAATACGCATATCATAACGGGCAGAACTTGGTTTTAACTTTTCATCATCTATACGAGCGGCAAAAAATTCCTCGTTAGTTCCAGTTTTTACCCTTTTAATTCCATTTTGATTTCCTTTAATTACCGAAGCCCAAAGTTCTTCAAGCGAAGAACCTGCACAACACATAAGACCCGGTTTTGAAATATAAATTGACATAACTTTTATTCCTCAGCTTTTGTGAGATTATATTGATAACCCCGCAAATAATTATTTATTTTAATGGAATTTAAATTAATTGTAATCTCTTCTACAATTTTTTTCCCATTTTTAACCCTTCTAATTATGCCTTCCTCTGTTTTTTCCTCTTCAAAAGTCAAACCAACCTGTTCATAAGCATTCTGTAAGCTTTGATTTTTGTAGTAGGCATTTTGAATATCCAGCAAAATATATTCAGCTTTCAAATTTTCAGGGAAAACAGCAGAATTAAAAACCACCTCTTCTCCATCATACGAAAGATTTCCCATATCGGTTCCAAAATCATTTAAAAGTGTTATAAAAATACCGTTTTCGTCACCCTGAAAATACATCATAAGAGTAAAGTTTTTGTCCCCAAATACTCCGTTCAAAAGTTGAAGACAATCTTGTTTTTCTTGAATTTCTTGAGTTGGTAATAGATAAATCTTATTTGTATTTGTTACATAAACTGGATTAATTTTAGGCCTTGTAGAAACATTTGTTGAAGCACAAGAATAAAAAGTAAAACCCAAAAAAAGAATTAAAAGCGATATTAAAGATTCTTTTCTAAAAATCATTTTTGCCTCCTGCCATAAAAGAAGGAAGAAATATAAGCTGTTGCAAGACCTATTACTATAGCAAGTCCGATTAAGTGAACTGGCTGGAAAGAACTTAAAGCAAGAGCTCCAAAAGAAATGATAGTTGTGATAAAGGACAACATTGTTGCAAATGGCTCAAGTATTTTTCCAGGTCCCTGAACTTCCTTTTCGTTTTCCATCATATAAATTATGTAATCAAGACCAAGTCCAAACACCAGAATAAGTCCTGTTACAGAGAAAAATTCCAAATTAATTTTACAAATTGCAAAAATGGCAACAATAACAAGAACAATTAAGAATGGAACTGAAATTATTTTTATAGCTTGTTTCCAATTGTAGAAGAATTTTAGCATTATAAAAATAAATACGTACGCTACGGCAAAAAATTTCAAAACCATAAGAGTAAGTTTATCTAAATCACGGCTAATATCTGCACTTTTACTGATAAAGAAAACATTGTCAGAAGCATCGGCTAAAGTCTTAAATTTTTCATAATTATTTACATTATGTGGAAGTAGAACTGTATAATACTTACCTCCAACCATTCCAAGCCAGGCAGAAGAAATTGATGATGAAAGGAATTCAGGCACATTACCAGCTTCCAAAGAAATAAAATCATTTTCGCTTGATTCGAAATCGGCCTTTAAAATTTCAAGATCTTCTGGACCATAACCCAAAGCATCCAACTGATAATCAGCAATTTCCATAAGTTTTTGACAAGCTAGACGAGATTTTTTTTGCCTTTCAATTGATGGAATAAATAAAGAAGTACTTATATAACCAAGTTTTCCTTCTGTTGCTTCTTCAAATGATTTTCTAAATGCTTCCTCATTTTTAAGACATTCTTCTTCCGTTTGGCCAGAAATTAAATACCAGCCAGATGGACTGTACTGAATAATTTTACTTGCTTCAATTTCATCTGACAGAAGCTTACCTTCCATCTTATACAAGGAAAGAAGATTATTTTTTACATGTACATTTTTTCTACAAATAAAAATAGAAATTACTGAAAATAAAAACATTGATACAATTACAATTCTACCCACAAAGCGACTTTGAATTGTATCCACAAGTTTTTGATATATTTTTACATGTTTCAGTTCTCTTTCACCCTTTGGCAAAGAAATTCTTGGGAAAATAGCAATTGTTGTTAAATATGAGCTAATTAATCCCACCAAACAGAAAAGAGACATTTGTTTTAAAAGGGTAAATGGAGCAAATAATAAAATTGCAAAACAAATTGCCGAAGAAATAATTGCCATAGTTAGGCCTGGTAAAAGATGATTACGAATCTCAAGTCCAGACTTCAATTCATTATTTCCAGCCCAGTGAGTAAAATAATGCAAACTATAATCAATACAAGAACCAATTAAAGAAGTTCCAAATACCAAAGTTATAATATGCATATTTTTAAAAGTAGCCAAAGTAGCTAACAAGGCAACTGTAACCGAAACTAAAATTGACGCTACAGAATAAATAAGAGGTTTAGGATTTTTAAAAACCAACAAAAGGATAACTATAACTGCAATAAGAGAAATTGTTGTAATCCAGGAAATTTCTTTTGATGCAGCGTTAGAACTTTGATGTGAGTGATAAGGTGTTCCTGAATAAACAAAATGGGTATCAGCATCTGCAAAATTGTTACAAGTTTCATAGATTTCGGAAATTCCGTTAGACTTAGAAGCCAATTTTCCACCCTTTTGACTAAGAACTCCACGAATCATGATATACCACACGCCATCCTTCTGAGATGCTAAAACTCCATCTGTAAGAGTCATAGCAGTTCCAGAACTCTGTACAGCTGCAAGATAATTTGTAAGATTGTATTCTGTTAGCATGAAGGGGTCTGTCCCCAAGTTATCTAAAGGAAGGAGGGTAAAACCGCCATAAGCCTGAGAAAGAGCGTTCATTGCAAAAGCCTGAGCACCTTCATCACTATTAATTTGATTAATTGTTTCCTCGCTCAATAAATTCCAGCGATATTTATACAAAAAATCTGTTACACCCTCTAAAGATCCCATATCATTATAGAGTGATAAAGAAAGGAAATTTTCGCTTGGCAATAGTTTTTCGTAAATATTTACAGCTATATTTTTTGCCTTATTAAAATCTGGATTCGCAACCAAAATAAAAACATTTTGCCCAGTTACAGAGGTCATTTTTTCATCTGCTTTTCTAACTGAATCCATTTCAAAAGATTTTGGTATTAAATTAAAAAGATCTGAATCGATTTTAATCTGATTTTTTGAAAATAGAAGAACTGCTAAAAAGAATAAAACAATACCTAGATGATAAATTAACCAAGTAGAAAGAGTTTGTTTTTCAGAAAGATTAGTTAATAACAAAGAAGGCTTTTTCATCGGTTGTTAATTCCTTGGGATATATTTGATTAGAAAATTCATAACGAATTTTATTATTTGAAGTTTCCTGCAATTCCAATGACAAAAGTGTAACCTGAGTATTTGTGCTTGAACCCGAAAGTTCCAAAGTTTGCATAACAGCCGCAATTGTAGAATCCTTTGGAGTAAGGACTACAGACCATAAACCATTTTCTTTATTTTCAAAAGCAACCTTAAAGTTATTTTCCAGTTCTTTTGAATCGCCTGCAAAAACAGAACGTAAAGTTTTTGAAATATTCTGAAAAATCTGATTATCTGAAGCAGTCATAACATTTTTCTTTCCGTCTGCTGCAATCTGAATCATTGCATTTTCAGTAACAATTAAATTTGATGGAAATGGTTTTAAGGTTTTCCACATAATACCTTCTAATGAAATTATAAAATTACCAGAAGATTTAAGTGTCCTACCCTTTGCATTAATTGTCTTTATCTGTGTAAAGTCACCTTTTGTAATAGGAGTTTTTGATAAACCATCACAAACAGACTTCAAATCTGCAGAAAAAACATTACATATAAAAAGTGTTGATATAAGCAAACTTAAAATTTTTTTCATTTCTTTTCAGGCTCCATATTCCAGAAGTTAAAAAAGTTATACCACTGATAAGGATACATTCTACAGAATTTTTCCAGTTTTTCTATAAATTCGAGACAAAGATTATTTATTCCTTCTTCTCTTTTATTTCTTGGACAATCAAAATCAATTTTTGACTTTTCTATATAAACTTTATAAACAGGATTTACTAAAGACATTTTCTTTCTTAGACCAAACATATAGTAAACCGGACATTTCATTAAAAATGGAATGAGGAAAGTTCCATATGGGAATGGAGCAGGTTTTCCAAGAAAATTATGAACAATAAACTTATCTCTTGCATGTGCAGAAGTTCTATCTCCAGCAATGATAACTAAAGCACCCTTATCAATTTCTTCCATCAAATAACAAATTGTATCGGGACCAATATTGCTTGAGTCTACAACATTCAATGCAAATTTAGGATTAACTTCCTTTAAGGTATTAGTGAACTGTTCATTTGGATTAACTTCCATAATTACCAAAACAGGAACATCACGACCAACTAATTCTTTATTATGTTCAGAAAGACTTCGCAAAAGCTCCATATTTCCAATATGAGAATTAATTAAAAGTGCACCTTTCCCCTGTTTAAGCTGTTCAATAAGTTCTTTTACATCATCATCACAATACTGAACACGGTTAAACTTCATAAGACCAAGCCAGCCTTCCATTTTTTCCAAAATACAAAGACAAAAAGAAACAATCTGACGATAAGGACTTATAACTCTAGGACTTTCATTTTTTGTATATTCTCTAAGATTTCTCTGATAGAGTAAGGATTCCGGTTTAATTCTGTCGTTATGTCGCATAAAGAAAAATGCAACTGGAAAAATCCAAAAACGAACAAAAGGTTTTGGAAAATACTTAAACAAGAATAAAAGGAATTTTAATGGTTTATTTGATTTTATTGCCTCTTTTTCATCGGCCCAGTGTAATTTATTTTCTTCTGTCATAAATTATTGTCTCTTGGCAGCCTTATTTCTTTTTATTTTCATTGCAATAAGTTTTGGTAGACGTGGAATCATTCCCAAACAAAGTCGCGTATAAGTTCCAGAAATACGCATTGTATCACGGAAGTAACGGAAATTAGAAACTCCATCAGATGGATAAGAAACTTTTACAGGTTCAGAAATAACTGGTACTCCAATCCAGTACATATGTACTAAAATATCAATATCGTAACCCATTCTGCTGTCGATATAAGTTCCACTATCCAAAACTTTGATGTATGGATCTACAGGATAAACTCTAAAACCAATCATTGCATCTACAATGTCTTTTGATAAAGTTACAAAATGAATCCAGCCGTTTGCAACTTTACGACCATTTACGCGTTTTTTAGGAGCATCTTTGTCATATTCAGGATAACCACAAATAATTGCTTCAGGATGTTTTTGTGCCTGTTCCCAAAAATATCCTACACGACCAGCATCATGCTGACCATCAGAGTCAATCTGAAGAATGTGTGTTAAACCCATTTCATGAGCCTTACGAACACCATCCTTCATTGCCTGACCTTTTCCACCATTTGCAGAACGAGTAACAAGGGTAACCAACGAATATTTTTGTGCTACATCATTAATGAAGGCCTTATTTTTTTCATCATTTCCATCATCAACAATGATAATGTCATAATTAAAAGGAACAAGATTTTTTACAACGTCTTCAAGAGCTGATCCATGATTATAAACAGGAATTACAAATCCACACTTCATCTAAAACACCTACTCAGTTACAACTGCAAAAGTTCCAGATGAATAGACTTTTCCTTCAACATTTGCATCAGCTAAATTAAAAGTTACAGTTCCTTTTTCTGCATTATACTTTAAATCCAAGTGAATTTTTGTGTCTGGCCTAATTGGTGCTGAAAATTTAATTCTCTTAATACTTGGAACCCATCTGGCAGTTCCAAAGTATTTTTTAGAATAACGTGTTACTACTTCAAACTGAGCAACAGCTGGAAGAAGCTTATACTCTGGAAAATGGCCATCAAAGAAATCTGATGATGCAGGAATTACAAATTCCAAACTAATCTGATTTTCTTCTTTTGAAACTACTTCTTCATTTACAATATCGTGTAAGTTTGCTTCTTTCATATTCTATCCTTATTAATTAAAATTATTCTTTATCAAACAATGCCATAATTTCCAGCTTATGTTTTTTACCCTGAACATCTGTTGGAAGTTTATCCATAAAGCGCCACTTTTTAGGAATTACAACATTTTCAAAATACTTCATTAAAAAGTCATGAAAATAACGGTTTATAAGGAACTTTTCTGTATCCTTAAACTTTTCCTGACCCTTTGCATTCAAAACAAGTGCAGCAGCAAGATATTGACGAACATCACTTGTAAGAGCAACAACTTTTACATCTTCTATAAGACCTGTTTCCAAAAGACGATTTTCAACTTCAGTCATTGAAATACGCTTTTCTTCAATTTTTACAATTGAGTCTGAACGACCCTTTAAGATAAAGCGTCCATCTTCCTGGAATTCGGCAAGGTCTGCAGTAGCAAAACCTGCAGGATCTTTAATATATGGAGAAATAATTCTGAGACAACCATCATCACCAAGCCAAAGTTTAGCATTATCAAATGGAGTCCATAAAAGTCCATCTTTATTCTGCTGACGATAAGCAATTCCTGAAGTTTCTGTAGAACCATATACTTCCAATGGGAAGAAGTTGAAAAGCTTTCCACACTGAACAGCCAATTCTGGACTTACTGCTCCACCAGAAGAGAAAATCCAAATATCTTTCATATCAAGTTTATCTTCAACTTCAACAGTACGTTTTAAGAAAGCAGGTGTTGCTATCAAAACATATTTTTCATCAGTCATTTTTTCAAATTCTTCAGGGAATTCAACACGATGACGACGGAATGGAGTTCCTAAAGTGAATGGCAGTGAAATACCAAAAAGGAATCCATAAATATGATGCTGACTTACAGTTGTTACCAATTTGCGGGATGTAATTTCTTTTGCCCACTTTGAAATGACAAAGGCATTATCCTCTTCAAATTCCTTCATTCTCTGTGGTACAGCTTTTGGTTTACCAGTAGAACCTGAAGTAAAAAGGAAGATTCTTGTTTCTTCACCATTAATTTCTGGACAAGTTCTATAATATTCTTCAGCAGGAATTTCTGAATTTTCAATAATATCTGGAATGAATTTTGAACCGTTTGCTTTCTGGTCTGTTATAAATTCCATACCAGGCATTCGAATATCATCCATAAAGCTTTCTGTAATATTTTGTGTAAGATATGCAGCCTTTTTGCACTGAAGCAAAGCTACAAAAGTACATAAGAAGTACCAGTAATCTTCACAATGTAAAATATATTCATCTGCAGGATTTGACTCAATGAACTTACGCATTTTTGCAGTATCAATTAAAAAGTCTTTCCAGGTCTTGTATTCTTTTTTTGACCAGATTTCATCATAACAAAGGATGTAATCGTCCTTTCTTGAATCTGCCTTAAATTTTGAAATTGGATATGCTTTAATCATTTTTCTATCTACCAGCTTTCTGATAATAAATTCTACAACAAATAGAATGCCCATAAGAGCATAAGATATTCCGCCGTTATAAATGGCCCAAATTTCTCTAGCCTTTTCGGGACTTAAGCCAAAAATTTTATCAGCGAATGTAGTAATTGTGGCTGTAGTTCCATTTAATACAAAGAAACAACACCAAACAATTGTTACTTTTTTACAATATGCTTCAACCTGTTTTTCATAAGATGAACCAATTATTTTTTTATCAGCAAGAGTTGCAAATCTAAAGATAATATTTGGCCCGAAAAATAAGGTATATGCAAAAACAACCAGGAATGTTGCACTTATTACAACCGAATACAGTTTTAAGAAAAACTCTTTACCAGTTATAAAACAAAAAAGACCGGCACCAAGGAAAAGAGCGGAACGGAGTAATGTTTTCCAGTCCAGCTTCTTTTTTTCTCCATTTTCTCCGGTCTTTTTATTTCCTGTTGCACTCAAAAAGAAAGCAGCTGCTAAAGCTATCATACACAAAGAAACAACCTTTGTGTCCACCTTAAGTACTACCAATAAAGTAAATACAAGGATTGGATAAGCAGCTGCTATCACATAAAAAAGAGCCTTAAGGAACTTTTTCATTGAAATTGAATGTTATGCCATGTAAGGAACAAGAGCATCAACTACATCCTGAACAGTCTTAACTGTCTTGAAGATTGATGGATCAACGTTTCCTTTATCAGCTGGCATAAATTCCTTCATCTTTACGATAAGGTCAATTGAATCAATAGAATCCAAGTCAAGGTCATCACCAAGAAGTGCATCTGGTGTAACATCACCTTCATCAAGTTCGAATTCTGAAACGAGAATGTTCTTAAGCTTGTCAAAAATTTCGTCTTTAGACATTTATAAACTCCTACTATTATTTTGATTTTTCTGCTGTGATGTAATCAGCAAGAGCATTTACAGATGCGAAATGCTTTTTATTTTCTCCACTTTCTGCAGAAAATTTAATACCAAATTTTTTCTTTAAAGCTACACCTAGTTCAAGAGCATCAATAGAATCCAAACCCAATCCTTCACCAAAAAGTGGTTCTGAATCAACGATGTTTTCCGGCTTAATATCTTCAAGCTGGAGTGAGGAAATAATTACCTCTTTAATTTCTTTTTTTAGATCGTCCATACCAAAAAATCCCTATTTTATTCAATGATAATTTTGTAATGTAAAATAATATTAAATTAATTAAAAATATGCAATATATGAACATTTTAGTGTAAATTACAACTTAAATATTTGTTATTTCTAATCAATAGATAACAATTATGATAATCTTGAAAAAGAACTTGATATGTTATAACTTAAAAAAAACATTTATTTATATCAGGAGTAAAAAAAAAAGTGGACTCTTCTTTTTACAATATCGACAAATTTAAGCAAGATAACATTCGTGCTGTTGATGCAAAATTTGAAGCAAACAAGATCGCATTTGCACCACTTGCTTTCCAGGCAATCAAAACAATGATTAATTTAGGCATTCTTAAAGCAATTGAAGATGCAGAAGATGCTGGTATTTCTCGCAAAGACCTGGCAACAAAAACAAACCTTTCAGAATACGGTGTAGGCGTTCTTTGTGAAATGGCACTTGGAATGAATGTAATCAAATTAACCGAAGATTCAGTATCAGATCCAAAATCAGAAAAATATAAATTGGGAAAAATCGGATGGATGCTTCTTGAAGATGACCTTTGTAAAGTAAACTTCTGGTTCACAAATGATATTTGTTACCAGGGAGCATGGGATTTGGAAAAATCTATCGTAAACGGAAAGCCAGAAGGACTTAAAGTTTTTGGTGATCAGTGGACAACAGTTTACGAAGCACTTTCTACATTGCCAGATCAGCCTAAAAAATCATGGTTTGAATTTGACCATTTCTATTCTGACATTGCATTCCCAGAAGCACTTCCAATCGTTTTTGCTAAAAAACCAAAGCACATCCTGGACATTGGTGGAAACACTGGTAAATGGTCTTTGACATGCTGCCGTTATAATCCAGATGTAAAAATGACAATCTGTGATTTGCCAGGTCAGGCTAACGTTGCAAAGAAAAATGCAGCAGATGCAGGATTTGCAGACCGTGTTGATTTCAGTATGGGTAACGTTCTTGAAGAATCAACAAAACTTCCTAAAGATCCAGATGCTGTATGGATGAGCCAGTTCCTCGACTGTTTCTCTCTCCACCAGGTTACAAAAATCTTAAAGAAAGTTCACGAAGCTGCTAACGAAAATACAAATGTTTGGGTTTTGGAACCACTTTGGGATCAGCAGAAATTTGAAGCAAGTTCTTACGCACTTCAGGGAACATCACTCTACTTCACTTGTATTGCAAACGGAAACTCTAAAATGTACCGTTTCCAGGAACTTGTTGATGCAATTGAAGAAGCTGGATTTAAACTTGATTGTGCTCATCACAACCTTGGTTCAAACGCTTATTCTTTGCTCTGCTTCAAAAAACGCTAAAAAACTCTTATTAGTTTAGATTAAGTTTATATTCTTTTTCTAAACTAAACATGGAAAGAAAATATAAATGAAAAGTTTTTACCTTTCAAATGTAACAGCATGGGCCCCAGGTCTTGGCGATGATGGAAAATTATGGCAAGCCTGGGCAAATAACCAGGCTCAAATTGAACAGATTAAAGAATCACCAAAATTGGAATATACAGATCCTTTATTCCGTAGACGTTTGAGTCAGATTACAAAAATGACAGTTCATGTTGTTCATAATCTTCTTGAAACATCCCACGTAAATCCAGAAACAAAAATAGTGTTTATTTCTTTACGTGGAGAAATTGAGAGAGAATTCACAATAAACAAGGGCCTGATTGAAGATGGTATGATTCTTCCAGCAGGTTTTTCATTATCAGTTTTCAACACACCAATTTCATCTGCAACACTTGCTTTTGGATTAAAAGGTGGATATTCAGTTATTTACCCTTCTAAAAATAATTTTGTAGATGCACTAAAAACAGCTGTAGCACCAGTTTTAGCAGGAACCGAAAAAGAAATTATTTTAGTTTATGCAGACGAACTTGTTCCAGAGGTTTATGGTGATAAAAGACCTGCCGAAAACATTCCTCTAGCATTTGCAGGAATTATTAGTGCAGAAAAAAAAGATAACTGTTTATGTTTTGATGATTTCTCCAATGTTTCTAAATCACCAGTAGAATTTTTGCAGTACGTTTTGAAATAAAGCTCAAAAATACCGCAAAGGGAGAACCAAATGCCAGAAATGACAAAAGAAGAAATTGATCAAAAGTACAACCACAGAGACCTTCCAAAGGTAAGAAATTATCCACTATATGCTTACCAATGCTTTATGAAGATTTTTGCAATTGTTTTTTTTGGTATTGGAGCTATGTTTCTGGCAATTGTGGTATTTCCATTTATCAGGCTTTTTTCAAAACGAAAGGGTGATGATTTTGGAATTGATGCAAGACTTTATGTTTCACATACTTTTAGAAACTTTTTAGGCTGGCTTTCGATTTCACAAGTTTGTAAACGCAAAGTAGATGATTTAGAAGCCTACAAAAACATTCATAGCAAAATCATTATTGCAAACCATCCTTCTTTACTAGATTTTGTTTATATTATGTCACTTGTACCAAATTCAACCTGTATTGTTCGTGGAAACCTTACTAAAACACCTTTAGCAGGTGTAATTAAACAGGCCTACATCACAAATACAACAACATTTGAAGACATGTGTGCAGAATGTAAAAAACTTACTGATAAAGGATGTAACGTAATTATTTTCCCAGAAGGAACCCGTTCTCCACGTCACGGAAGAAATAATTACAAAAAAGGTGCTGCAAGAATTGCTCTTTATTGTAACAGTGGAGTTCAACCAATCTTTATTGGCGGATCAGATAAATATGGTCTTGGAAAACATGACCCTCTTTGGTCATACAATCATTCTGAAGCTTTCCTTTACGATTTTAAGATGCTTCCAGAAATTTCTATCGAAGAATACAAAGGCCTTTCAGAACCTATAGCTGCCAAAAGACTTACTGAAAAGATGGAAGAAGTAATCCGTTCTGCCGGTGATGAATATTATAAAAACTACACCGGAAAAACTTGCAATAACTACTAAAAAAAAAATCCCCGTTGGTTGAATTACTTCAATTGAATTACTTCTTCCAACGGGGATTTTTATGTCCATTTCAATAACTATTTGCTCAACAAATTATTCAAATGTTTAACAAATTCTGCAGGTTCCTTAATTTCAGCACCAGCAATAAGCAAAGCCTGATTAAAAAGAACTTCAGAAACATCTTTGATTAATGATTCATCTTCAGAATCCTTAATTTTTGCAAGAATTGGATGATCACCATTTACTTCAAGAATTGGTTTTAAATCTGGACCAGACTGACCCATAGCTTTCATCATCTGAATCATCTGATAACTTGGATCATTTTCATCAACTACAATACAAGAAGGGTTTTCGCCACTCAAAGTCTTAGAAAGTTTTACTTCCTTAACCTTATCGCCTAAAGCCTTTTTAATTTTTTCAACAACAGGTTTGAATGCTTCTTCCTTCTTCTTTGCTTCATCCTTGTCTCCGCCCAAATCTTCATCGGAACCAGAACGGTTTACAGCTTTAAGTTCAAATTCTTTATATTTACCAAAGCCTGGAATTACGATGTCATCAATATCATCATCCATAACAAGAACTTCAAAACCCTTTGCTACATAAGCCTTGAGTAATGGATTTGCACGAAGATTCTTTTCATCGCTACCAGAAATGTAGTAAATGGCTTTCTGTTCAGGTTTCATACGACCAACATAATCTGCAAAGCTTGTATAGTTTCCATCGCCAGTTCCAGAAGCATCTGTAGACTTAAAGCGAACAATTTCTGCAATTTCATCACGATTTGCATAATCGCTGTAAAGACCTTCCTTCATTGGACGATTGAAGTTCTTTACAAACTTGTTCCATTTCTCAATTGCCTTCTTGTCATCATCAGTTCGTTTATCTTCCTCTACCTTGCGAGCCTTATCTGCAGCTTCGCCCATTTTTTTGAATTCGCTGAGTAATTTCTTTACAGAGGCAGAACGGATATTATCAAGAATTCTATTCTGCTGGAGAATTTCACGGCTAACGTTTAATGGCAAATCTTCAGAATCAATAATACCACGAACAAAACGCAAATAAGATGGTAAAAGTTCACGATCATCATCTGTAATGAAAACTCGTTTTACATAAAGTTTTACACCACTCTTGTAATCTGCCTGATACATATCAAAAGGAGCTGTCTGAGGGATAAAGAACAATGTTGTATATTCCTGTGTTCCTTCTGCATGTGTATGAACATAGTGCAAAGGATCCTGGCTATCATGACCAAATGTCTTGTAGAATTCGTTGTAATCCTTATCCTTAAGTTCAGATTTAGACTTTTTCCACAAAGCTGATGCAGAGTTAATCTGGTCTACTTTTTTTTCGCTTGAAGTTTCATTTCCCTTATCATCATATTTTTTCTGCTCATAATGGAGGAAAATTGGGAAAGCGATATGGTCTGAATACTTTTTAATAAGTTCTTCAAGCTTCCAGCGTGATGCAAATTCCTTGGAATCATCATTTAAGTGCATTTCGATAGCAGAACCGCTCTTATTAACATCATCAAAACCATATTTTTTAGCGACAGCAGAATCTACTGCAATTTCATCAATTTCGTAAGAGTTTGTACCATCAGAAGACCAGTGCATGATTTTTCCATCACCAGCAGCCTTACGAGTGTAAACATCAATTTTTTTAGCAGCCATGAATGCTGAATAGAAACCAACACCAAACTGACCAATTAAAGCAGAATCTTTTGAAGCTTCAGCTGTAAGCTGTTCCATAAAAGCCTTAGTTCCTGAACGAGCGATTGTACCCAGGTTGTTGGTAAGGTCTTCTTCGTTCATACCAATACCAGAATCCTGAACTGTAAGAACAGAATCTTTTTCGTCGAAGGAAATATCGATTCTTGGATCAAATTTAATTGATTTGAAAGCATCATCAGAAACTGAAAGATACTTTAATTTGTCCAAAGCATCCGATGCGTTAGAAACAATTTCACGAAGGAAAATGTCTTTATTAGAATAAAGTGAGTGAATGATTAATTTAAGAAGTTGATTTACTTCTGTTTGAAATTCATGTTTCATTGCAAAAGCTCCTATTTATAATATTTAAAAATACTAATAAAAGGGCAAAATCGACAAATTTATTTTTGTAGATAAAGAGATGTGAGGGGACAGACCCCTAAAATATTTAAAATGATTAGGGGTCTGTCCCCCCCCAATTAAATATCATTTAAAAAAGAAAAACCCGGAATTGCTTCCGGGCCTGTAAGAATAAGTTTTTAGAAATTAGTTGTCATTATCTGCAAACATTTCTGCAATCTTATCTTTGTAAATTTCATTAATTCTGAAACGCATGATTTCCTGTTTTGCAGAAAGTTCAACACCAACTTCAAATGGTTTTGTAATGAGCTGGAATTTTGCAACTCTTTCAAACATCTTAAATCCATTTTTAGAACTAATAAGAGTAGCAATTTCTGTTTCATAAAGCTTCTGAACTGCTTCTGTCTGAAGGAAGTTTTCAAAAGTATCATACTGCATACCATTTTCTTCTGCGTATGATTTAAGTTCTTCTTCATCAACAAGGATTAAAGCACCAAGATAACGCATATCCTGACCAAGAACTACAGCCTGCTTGATAAAGCGAGATTCTGAAAGTTTTGTTTCGATTGGTACAGGTTCAAGGTTTTCACCACCGCGAAGAACGATTGTATCCTTGATACGTCCACGAATCTGAAGTTCATTATGGATTGTCATAACAGCTAAGTCGCCTGTATCAAGCCATCCTTCTTCATTAATAACTTTTGCAGTTAAATCTGGACGCTTGTAGTAGCCCTTCATTACAGTTGGACCTTTAATCTGAAGAACACCCTGTTTTCCACGTTCAAGAACAAATCCATCAACTGGGTCAACGATACGAGCCTGAACACCACGAATTGGTGAACCAATTGTACGATAAATTGGAGCCGCAATAGGACGAACTGCAACAATTGGAGAAGTTTCTGAAAGACCATATCCTTCTACAATTTCAACACCAATAGCCCAGAAGAATTCATCAATAGTTTTTGGATAAGCACCACCACCAGCAATACCTGCACGGAAGTTAGTTCCAAGCATAGACTTAATCTTGCGGAAAATAATCAAATCACCAAGCCAGTAAAGTGGCCAGAGTAAAGACCAAGGGATAATGAACAAAATCCACCACAAAACTGGAGTATATCTTGTAAAACAAGCATTCTGATTAAACATTAAACGAGACATTTTTTTCTGAAGCTTTGCAACTCCAACAAAGAAATTAAAGAGCTTAAGAACGATTCCTCCAGCCTTACGCATTTTCTTTGTAACACCTTCATAAACAGCTTCAAATACACGAGGAACAGCTGGTAAAAGATGAGGGTTAATTGCCTTAAAGTCTGCAAGGAGGATTGAACCAACTGGTTTTGAGTAACAGAGAGTTCCACCCTGAATCAGAATTACATATTCAACTTCGCGTTCAAATACGTGCCATACAGGAAGAACTGAAAGAGCCTTATCTCCAGGATTAAGGTAAATACGCTCTGGAATTTCATCAAGCTGAGCAAGATATCCACCATGTGTCAATTGAACACCTTTTGGAGTTCCTGTAGTACCTGAAGTAAAGATGATTGTACAAATATCTTCACCCTTACCTTTATCAAATTCTGCTTCTACTTTGCCAGGATTTTCAATACGCCATTTCTGACCAGATGTAAGAATATCCTTATAAAAGATAATTTCTACATTATTCTTTTTTGCAAGATCAAGGATTTCTGGTTTAACATCACTATCAAAAACAACAATTTTTTCAAGACAAGGAAGCTGGTCTTTTATTCCAACAATTTTATTTATCTGAGATCCGTTTTCAGTAACAACGGTTTTGATTTCTGTAAGACCCAAAATCTGAACTAAATCATTTGGAGTAGCATCACAACCACGTGGAACATCTATAGCTCCAAGACCATTGATAGCAATACTGGTATATAACCATTCAGCTCTATTATCAGCAATAAGACCAATTAAATCGCCTCTATTTACGCCAATATTCATCAAGCCAGCTGCAACGTCCAAAGAAAACTGAAACAATTCACGATACAAAACAGGCTGAAATTCTCCACCCTTCTCTATTTTGTGATACTGGGCTACTACTTCCGGCCATTTTTCTGCCGAATCTCTAATCATTTTTGGGATAGTGTAATTTGAATCAAAAACCATCTGAGTAATTCTCCATTTAATTCAAAATGACATTTTTTGTCTATTTTGTCAATCTAACAAAAGTATATAGATATTTTTATATATAGACAAGTAGAAAAGTCTTAAACTAATACCCGTTAGTTTCCGATAATATTTATATGAGTAAAAAGAACATCTCTCAGGAAAAAATCATACAATCATTTTTAACAAGTGCTTTTGAAAAAAGTGCCGGTGCCACATCTTTAGCTGATATTTCTGAAATTCTAGAGATAAAGAAGGCCTCCCTCTACAATCACTTTGAAAACCGAGATGCAATGTATGATGCTACAATCTACCATTGCGGAAAAGAAATTGAAAACGTACGATTTTTACCTGAAAAGACACTAAGTTCAATACAAAACAGCAAGACATCTCCATCAGCCTTATTTAAAAAACTAATTATCAGATATTTTGAAATGTATGAAAATGAACCTTTTTTCCAGATATACGTTTTTATACACACAGAACAGTACTTCAATGTAGAAGCTTTAAAAATAGTTGAAAAAGAAATTGAAAGCATTACAGAAGATATAAGACAAATATTACAGGCCTTGAGCGATGCAGAGAAAATTGCAAAAAAAAGTGATAAAGAATTTCGGGATCTGTCCCTATCAATTTCATCACTGATATTACAACAAAGAGATTTTTACATTGCACAAAGAAAGGAAACAGTCCGCCAAAATCCTGATTGCGGTGCGGGAAGCCTTTTTGCCCTACCTTCTGATGAAGGACTCTTAAATAAAACTATAAAACTTGTAGATACTATTCTAAAGACTCTTTAGAAAAAATCTTTGAAGAATTATAAATTTCCTGAATTTCATCAGTATAAGAACCTTTTTTTGGCCCTTCATTAAAACGAACAATCAAAGGCGATTCAACTTTTAACTCTGGTCTTGCATTTTTTCTGGCTTCAATTAAAACCATATTTGCTTCTTTATCAACAAAAGGATAAACAAGTCTCATCCGTTTAACTTCAAGATTATACTTTTGCAAGGCAGAAAAGATTTCAGGAAGACGGAAAGGTCTGTGTATCATAAAAAACTTTCCATGTGGAGAGAGAAGATAATCTGCAGCATCGACAACATCTTCAAGCGTACACAAAACTTCATGACGGGCTATAGATTTTGCATCTCCATCATTCTGGCGACCGTGTTCATTAATCATGTAAGGTGGATTTGATGTTACCACGTTGAAGGAATGTTTTGGAAAAATAGATGAAACAGCTTTAATATCGCCCTGGACAATCTGAACTTTGGTAGAAAGTTTGTTAAGTTCAACACTTCTAGCAGCCATTTGAGCAGATTCTTCCTGTATCTCAAGGCCTGTAAAAGATGATGCTAAGGTTGATGTTTCCATAAGCAAAGGAATAATTCCTGTGCCAGTTCCCAAATCAATTACTTTATCATTATTACGTGTTTCTTTTGCTGCAAAATTTGCAAGTAGCACTGCATCAATTCCAAACTGAAAACGTTGAGGATCCTGAATAATTTTTCTGCCATTAAGAAGGGTATCAATTTGTTCCATAACAGATTTTTATTGTAACATTTTTTATTTAAAAGAGGTTACATTTTTGAGGAAACTATTTAGGAGTATTATGAAAAACATGAACATTAGACGGGGCTGCTTATTCCTATTTGCCCTTTACATCGGAACTGCAATCATTTTTGGAAAAACCAAATCCTTGAGTAAAATCAACAAAAACCAATGGCTTTATAATGAACAGGATGATGTATATTATCAGCTGGGTCTTTCCTATGCATCACATCCGAAAGATAAAAAGTATGAAACAATGGGAATTTTTGTTCCTGGACAGTATTTTATAGGCAAAAAAAATAACAATGGGACATATTCTATAAAAATCAACAAGCAGGCTAATATTAACGGATTTACAGTAGACAATGCACCTTATGTCATGCCAATTGAAACCCCAGGTTATTCTGCAATGAATGCTCCAAGTGAATATTCATCAAGCGTAAAACAATTTACAAACGCAGGATTTATTTACATTTGGGCTGGTGCAAGAGGCCGTGATCATGGAGCTCCAGCAGGAGTTACTGATTTTAAGGCTGCTATAAGATATACTCGCTATTCAAAGTCTAACTTACCTGGAAATACTGACAATTTCTTTACATTTGGAATGAGCGGTGGTGGAGCACAATCGGCAATTTTGGGAGCAAGTGGGGACAGTCCCCTATATAAGGATTACCTTCAGGAAATTGGAGCCATAATGAGTGAATCAGATGCTATTTTAGGCAGTATGGATTGGTGTCCAATTACAAACTTGGATGTTGCAAACGAGGCTTATGAATGGAATATGGGGGCCAGCCGTAAAGATTTAACTGAGTTTGAGCAAAAACTTTCAGATGAACTTGCAAAAGAGTTTGCCCTTTATATAAATGAACTTGGACTAAAAGATGATGATGGACAAGAGCTTACCCTTGAACAGTCGGAAAATGGAATCTACCAGTCAGGTTCTTATTACGAATGGACAAAAGAAATTGTTGAAAACTCCTTAAACAGATTTTTAGCTTATACAAGTTTCCCTTATGATGCAGGTAGTGCAAATATGAGGGGACAGACCCCTGGAAGACCTGGAGAAGATGGTCTTAGAATGAAAGGTCCTGACGGAATGCCAGGAGGAATGCCTCCAATGGAACAGGGGGGACAGACCCCTCCAAAAATGCCTCCAATGGAAGGGAAAGAATTCCCTGAAGAACTTAAGGAATATGGAAACCATGGGGGACAGACCCCAAATAATTTTGAAGCAATAGATAATATTTCCAGAAAAGCATCCAAAGGAACAATCAGTTTGGATGGAATATACAAAACAGCTCAAGATTATATTGAAGCCTTAAATGCCGCTGGAAAATGGGTTGAATATGATGCTGAAACAAATACAGTAAAAATTACAAGTCTGGCTGATTTTTCTAAAGCACTGAAAGTTGCAAGTAAATCTCTTGGCGCATTTGATGATTTAAATAGCAGCCAGGGAGAAAACACTCTCTTTTCTTATAACAACGGGAAAGGAGCCCATTTTGATTCAAGAATGGCTAAACTTTTAATAGGTACAGAATACGAAGAAGCCTACAAAAATGATTTAGAAACCACTGATTCTGTTGGAAATAAAGTCCAAACCAGAATCAACATGTATAATCCAATGTATTATATTTGTAATTATTATGATGGCTACGGAAGTTCAAAAGTTGCAAAATACTGGAGAATAAGATCTGGAATCTTCCAAAGTGATACAGCAGTAAACACCGAGGCAAACCTTGCACAGGCTCTAAAAAATTATGGTGCCCAAGTTGATTTTGCAGCTGTTTGGGGTATGCAACACACAAAAGCTGAAGAAACAGGAAACTCGGACACCAATTTTATAAAGTGGGTAGAAGGAATTGTTAAAGAACTTTAGAAATAAAGCTCACATTCAAAACAAGATTCTCCCTTGTTTTTACCAGCAATAATGATTTTGTTTTCTGTACCGGCAAATTCAGCCTGTACAGAAACTTCATCATTCAATACAGCTTCTTTTGAATAATTTATTTTAAAATCCTTATAAGTTTTATTCTGATATTCTGCAGGTAAAGAATCCAAAACAAAATTGATATATTTTGAATTATTAGTATGACCATTTGCATCCATATCAGAAAAGACAATCTTATGACTGCCAATTTCTTTCATTGTTTCAGGAAGAGAGATTTTTCCAGGCTTAACACCATCATAATCAGTTGAAACTGTTGGTTCTGGTCTTAAAGTAAACATTTTTGGTGGAATAATCTTTCTTTTTTGAAAATCAACAACAGTCCAAAAACTCCATCCTTTTATCAAAAGCTGGCCAGATTCTGAATCAATAATTTCATATTTACGGGAAAGCTGCAAACCTTCAGATTTTTCTTCCCAAGTATTCAAAGTAATTTTCTGATTTGCTACAGGCATTTTTTCAATATGAAAAGCTGAACGGGAAGTTAGAATTGTAACTCCGTTATCTACCAGATATTGCCAGGAAAGACCTTTTTGATTGTAATCTTCCACCGCAGTATCTGAAGTCATAAGCAGAAGTTCTGCAAGTGTAAGTTTATTATTAATATCACACTGGCCAAAAGTAAGTTTAAATTCCTTGTGAAATTTTACCAGATCATCATCATGCCATTGTTTAAGAGTTGTTTCATTTTTCATAACTTTCATCCTTTTTTGCTATAATACCATTTTTTTAGATTTAATAAACAGCGATTGATTTTAACACCGGCTCTAAACGACAATCCAAAATCTTTATCCTTATCTGACCACTTTTTACTGGATTTTCAAGACGAATTATTTTTTTATAGCCAATTACTTTTCCATTATAAAAACTTTCCCACTTTCCATTTTGATTAATTTCAAGGGTAAAAGATTCTACACGCTGACTTTTTGAAATATCTTCCTGAAGTACAACATGCCTGATTTCAGCTTCATCAAAAGAAAGATGATAAAGAAAGGCATTTTCATGATGTTCATAAGTTGGAAAATCTACCTTTGCAATGCTTTTTCCAAAGGCCTTATTCAAATAATCTCCAATTTCCTTAAGCCTTTGAACATCATTTTGATGAAAAAGCCCTAAAGGAGTTGGTGGAATATTCAAAAGGAATGTAGCATTTCCTCCAACAGATTTATAATAGATGTCGATTAATTCAGAGAGGGGACGGACCCCATTATCTTCTTCAGGATGATAAAACCAGCCTGGTCTAATAGACGTATTTACTTCTGCAGGATACCAGATTAAATCTTTTTCATTTTCCAATGCTGTTCGACTGCCTAAATCTTCATCACAAGCAGAAATTTTTCGCTGACGGAATTCCTGAGAATCATCCTGCTGACTTTTTTCTTTAATTATTTCAGTATCTTTTGTACGCAGAGGTACAACACTCCACTCAGCTTCACGGCAATGACCTGCCTCATTTCCACACCATCGAACATCTGGACCACAAACAGAAATGCAGGCCTGAGGTTGAAGTTTGCGAATTACCTCATAATATCGGGGAAAATCATATACCTGCTTTTTTCCATTTGGCCCTTCTCCACAAGCTCCGTCAAACCATACAGAAAAAACTGGACCATAATTTGTCAAAAGTTCTGTAAGCTGATTGATAAAATAATCGTCATAAGCTTTGCCCTGACCATAAAGTTTAGAATTCCTATCCCAGGGTGAAAGATAAATCCCAAATTTCAGGCCGAATTTCTTACAGGCTTGAGAAACATCTGCAACTATATCAGCCTTACCATTTTTATAGGGACTTGAAGAAATTGAATGATTGGTGAACTTACTTGGCCAAAGACAAAATCCATCATGATGTTTACAGGTCAAAATAAGCCCCCTCATGCCGGCAGATTTTATAGCACTACACCATTGTTCAGGATCAAACTGAGTAGGATTAAAAATTGATGGCGACTCTTTTCCATCCCCCCACTCTTTATTTGTAAAAGTATTTACCGTGAAATGAACAAAAGCATAAAATTCCAGCTCTTGAAAAGCCAACTGGCGGGAACTTGGTTTAATTTGAACTAATTTTTCATCTAAAGTCATTTTTAAAATATAAAAGGATGATGGAAAGTTGTCAAAAGGATGGGATACGTCGAGTCAAGGCACGCTCACGCTTAAAGCCTTGACTTCACCGTTTTGAGGGTTTTGTAATAAACCCTCAATAAGGGGGGACAGACCCCTATAGTTAATAAGGAGTAATAAGGAGGGGTCTGTCCCCCTTAATCACAATCATCAAACTTATTCAAAATACTTCTTAAACACGATATAATTTATTCATGACCACAAAAGATAAAGTTCTGGAAATTCTTTCACAAAATCATAATCAATCTGTTTCTGGAGAAAAAATTGCCCAATTCTGCGGAGTTAGTCGGGCTGCAATCTGGAAAGCAATAAAAACTCTTAGAGAAGAAGGCTGTCAGATAGAAGGAACAACAAATGGTGGATATATATTACAAGGGCCGGCAGATGTTTTCTCAAAAGATATGCTGATAAAATATCTTGCAGAAGATTACCCGGATTTTGCAAAAGGCAATATCGAATGTTTTAAAAACATAGATTCAACCAATACATATGCAAAAAAAATCCTTTCGGAATGTGGTGCATTAAGACTTGCAGATGGGGGTCTGTCCCCTGCTGGAAAAAAATATCACAATTCCATCATTGTTGCAGAAAGTCAAACTGCAGGTAGAGGAAGACTTGGACGAACTTTTGTTTCACCATCAAAAACTGGAATTTACCTTTCTGTAATCTATGCACCAGAAGGTGGTATTACAGAACCTGCAAAACTTACAGCTTTTAGTGCAGTTGCTGTAAAACGAGTCATCAAAAAACTGTACAAAATAGATGCAAAGATAAAATGGATAAATGATATTTATATAAATGGTAAAAAAGTTTGCGGGATACTTACAGAAGGATTTACCAATTTTGAAACAGGAAGTATAGAATCTGCAGTTATTGGGATTGGCATAAATATAAGCGATAACCAGGATATTTTTAATGCAAACAAATCTGCCGGTTCAATCACTGGAAAAAATACTGATGAAAATATCACACGATGCCAGCTTGCAGCACTTGTTGCAGGGGAAACACTAAAAATTTTTGATGAAGATACTGCAAGTGTGATGAAGGAATATAGAAATTCATCATTTTTAATAGGTGATAAAGTACAGGTACATCCAATCATTGGTGATGACAAAGCAGCTTATTTTGCTCAAGTAATTGATATAGATGACAAAGCAGGATTGGTTGTTCAATTGGAAGATGGCAGCAGAAAAACACTAAACTCTGGTGAAGTAAGTTTGCACTCGGATATTTAAAAAACAGCCCTACTATTAATCTACTTTCTAATACTAATAGCTCTTGCCATATTAAAGGCTTTTTTCATTCCTACAGAAAATAATACAGGTAAAAGAACCATATACATTTTTAAGTTTGCTTTTCCAGATCTTGCAATCCAGGCTCTTTTCGATTCCTCCCAGATTTTTGAAAGCATAGGAATAAAATTTAGAAACATTGAAATTGCATTTGTAAAAACAGAGTTGTATCCAAAAAGCTTTCCTATTCCTTCTCTCAATTCTAGAGATGATGAGGTCTTAAAAACCAGAGATGCACTCTGCATAATGGCAAATAATTTTATAAGTAAAAATACAGTTTCTTTTTCTGCAATCCAAGAGAAAGTTTGAGCAAAACTTTGAGGGGACAGACCCCTAAGATTTAAATTCATTCCACCTTCCATAGGGGACAGACCCCCAATGAACCAGGAAATCAATTGAAATACAAAAAGAAGAACAGCATAGTAAATAATTGGCCTTAAATCAGAAAGTTGCTCACGAATTGAAAACCCCAAACAAAAAGCCAGAATTACCTGAAAAATCATTAATCCCAGCGAAAAATATGGAGGTAAACATAAAAAAAGAATATTTAATAAAGGAATAAATAGGATTTTACACCAGGCAGGACATTTATGTAAAAAAGAAGAACCTGGTTTATATGCAAAAAGTGAATACTTTACCATATGAAATCCTCTAGATTTTTGTAAGTAACCATCGGATTTCTTATGTTCCATTTTTCCAAATCTTCATTCAGTGCAGATTGCGGATCAGAATCAAAAACTTTTTCCCCTCGGAATAAAACAATAAATCTGTCCGCAAGTCCAAGACATTTTTCTATCTCGTGAGAAAGAATTATTATGGTTTTTCCCTCAGATTTTAACTGTTTAATTAATCCGTTTACCTGCTTTACACCTTGATAATCCAAATTAGCATATGGTTCATCCATAATGATAATAGGAAGATCCATAGCTATCATACAGGCAAGGGCCAAACGACGTTTTTCACCACCAGATAAAAATCTTGCTGGATAATCTGCTTTAGGGGACAGACCTGTCTTTTCCAAAGCTTTCAGTACAGCAGCCTCTACATCAACTTTTTTCCATCCTAAATTCTTAGGTCCAAAAGCTATATCCTCACGTGGAGTTTCTCCAAGAATTTGAGTTTCTGCTTCCTGAAAAACAAGTCCTACCCTTTTACCATTCAATTCAATAGATCCAGAATCAGCATCTTCCAAACCTGCAATAATAGACATTAACAAACTCTTTCCTGAACCATTTTCGCCTCCAATTAAAAGACATTTTCCGTCTTCAAGTTCAAAAGAAACATTTTTAAGAGCCTGTTTTTCTCCATCCAGTGTTTGAAATGATTTTCTTATATTCTGAATCTTTATCATTAATTAAACCTCTTCTGCCTGATTAACCTTTTTTTTATCATTATACAGATATTGAGCAAGAATTGGACGTATTTTTAATGCAACTGGAATTGCTACTACAATTTTCAACAAATCCCCAGGAATATAAGGAATTACACAAGCAGCCATTGTATAGGCAAAGGCAGTCTTATCAGCTGGAATACGTCCTGCTTTTTCAGCCCATCTGGCAAAATGAATGATACCTGGAACATACAAAATCACCATTCCAGCAAAAATAGCAATTGTAATTCTAATTAAATTTTTCCAGCTGAACTTTTTATCTGAAACAGAAGGACAACCTGCAATAAACCCGGTTACAACTGCACCCAATAAATAACCCAGTAAAAATCCTCCAGTAGGTCCAGCCCAAACTGCTATACCGCTTGTTCCACCTGCATAAACAGGTAAACCAATTAAACCTGCAAGTAAAAATAAAGCAGTTGGAATACCTCCCAGGAAAGAACCCAGAATTGCAGATGTCAAAATACACAGAGCATTTTGAAGAACAATTGGTACAGGTCCCAAAGGAATTCTAAGAAAGCAGCCAATACAAATAATTGCTGCAAACAATGCAATAAAAGAAATTTTTAAAATATTTTTGTTTTTCATGATGATGAAGAGTAATACATTGTAAACTTTAAATCAAGTTACGGGTTTACAATGCTAAAAAAATTAAAGCGGGGACAGACCCCGCTCTTGTTGAAAAAAATTACATTATTAAGGGATGGGGGACAGACCCCTACCTTAAAAAAAAATTATCCAAGAAGCTTATCGCTTACAACACCACTGGCATTAAATTTTTCAAGCAAATCTTCAACCTTAAGATTTTTCTTTTCTTCGCCACGAACATCATAAACAATTCGGCCATCCATCATCATAATCAAACGATTTCCATAACGAATAGCATCTTTCATATTATGTGTAACCATGAAAGTTGTGAGATTATCTTTTTTTACCAGTTCTTCAGTAAGTTCAAGAACTTTTTTTGCAGTTTTTGGGTCTAATGCCGCAGTATGTTCATCTAAAAGAAGAAGTTTTGGCTTTTGTAAAGTTGCCATAAGCAAAGTTAAAGCCTGACGCTGTCCACCAGAAAGAAGTCCAACTTTAGCATTCATACGATTTTCAAGACCGAGATCAAGAAGAGCTAATTTTTCACGATACAATTCTTTTTCTTCATTCTTGATGTACCATGCAAGCCCTCTTTTTTTCCCGCGACGCATAGCCATAGCAAGATTTTCTTCAATTTCCATATTTGCTGCAGTACCCATCATTGGATCCTGAAAAACTCTTCCTAAAAACTGTGCTCTATAATACTCAGGTTTTCCTGTAAGATTTTTTCCATCAAGTTCAATTGAACCAGTATCTGTATAATGAACACCAGCAATAATGTTTAATAAAGTTGATTTTCCAGCTCCATTACCACCAATGATTGTAACAAAATCACCATCTTCCAATTCTAAATCAATTCCACGGATAGCTTTCTTTTCAGTTACAGTACCAGGATTAAAGGTCTTTGTAATATTTGAAAGTTTTAACATTGTAGACATATCTTCTCCCCAAACCTAGTTATCTGCTGTAGAATGCTTAAAATGATCATCTGCATGTCTAGTATTAACTTCATTAGCAGGACCTTTATAAGCATTTTTCTTACTATTAATTTTTGATTTAAACACAGGAACTGACAAAGCAATTGCAACTACTAAAGCTGTAAGTAACTTCAAATCAGTTGATTTCAATCCCATTTCAAGAACAATTGCTATTACAATACGATAAATGATTGAACCAAAAACAACAGAAAGCAATGTCCACCATAAACCAAATCGAGTTCCAAAAAGAACTTCCCCTATGATGATAGAAGCAAGGCCAACAACGATTGTACCTGTTCCCATTCCAACATCTGCATATCCCTGACTTTGTGCAACTAAAGCACCACTTAAAGCAACTAAACCATTTCCAAGCATAAGTCCGACGATTTTTGTAGTATCTGTATTTACACCAAGTGCTCTAACCATGTGTTCGTTACTTCCTGTTGCTCTAATAGCAGAACCATACTCTGTACCAAAAAACCAGTACATAACGATAATAATTATTGCAATAATGATAATTCCCAAAATTAATGATGATGTAGTTGTTGTAAAGACTTCTTCAACACTCCACAATAAATCTTCAAAGGCTTCTTCATCATGTATACCTTTGAATAAAGCAATAATATGGGCAAAACCTGATACAAATAAAGTCATCATTGTATTTAATCCCAACATTGGAGTATTTGCTTTTCCCATAATTCTTATATTTATAGAATAAAGTGCTATTTGAGTAAGAATAGAAGCAAGAAGAATATTAATTTTTAACTTGGTTGTCATAAAACCTGTAACAGCTCCACAGGCCAATCCCATTAAAAAGACAAACAGAAGTGTAAAATATGGATTTACACCTTTAACAATTAAAATAGCTGTTATTGCACCACCTGCAGCGAAACTTCCATCTACAGTCATATCTGCAACATTCAAAATTCTAAAAGTCAGGTACACTCCTAATGTCATAACCCCCCAGAGTACCCCCTGAGATACTGCACCTGGCAAAGCAGATAGAACACGTTGTAGAAAATCTAAAACTAACATTTATAAACTCCACTAAAATTTAAACTGGCAACAATCATGAGTTTATTGATTGTTGCCAGATATTCTACACGAAATTCAATTATTTCAAAAGGTCTGCAGGAATAGTTACTCCAATTGCCTTTGCAGTTTCTGCATTTGATACAAAATCACAAGTATCAAGATACTGAATTGGCATATCTGCAGGTTTTTTACCATTAAGAATTTCAACTGCCATTTTAGCAGTCTGTTTTCCAAGTTCATAATAGTTGATACCATATGTAGCAAGACCACCAGCTGTAACCATACCTTCTTCACCACAAATAGTAGGCTTTTTATTTTCAATTGCAATTTGAGCAACAAGTGGCATTCCTGCTGCAATCATATTATCTGTTGGTGAATAGATAACATCAGCCTTCTGACAAAGTGACTGAGTTACCTGCTGGATTTCATTTGAGTTTGAAACAGTTGCTTCTACATATTTTAAACCAAGTTTGTCACATGCTTCTTCTGCAAGTTTTACCTGGAAAAGTGAATTCTGTTCACTTGAACAATAAAGCATACCAACAGTTTTTGCATTTGGAAAAAGTTTTGTAACCAATTCCATCTGAGCTGCACATGGAGTAAGATCAGATGTTCCTGTTACATTTGTTCCTGGATTTTTATTTGATTTTACAAGTTTTGCTGATTCTGGATCTGTAACTGAAGAAATAACAATTGGAATCTTTTTTGTAAGATTTGCAACAGCCTGTGCAGCAGGAGTAGCAATTGCAAAAATAAGATCATCTTTACCATTTACGAACTTCTGAGCAATTGTTACACAGTTAGCCTGTTCACCCTGAGCGTTCTGATAATCAATTTTAATATTATCACCATCAACATATCCTGCTTCTGCAAGACCGTCTACAAAACCTTTATAGTTTGCATCAAGTGCTGAATGCTCTACGAGCTGGATTACACCAATTTTTATTACTTTCTTTTTCTTTGCTGCTGAAACAGTAGACATACAAACAGCCGCCATGATTACAGCTGCCAATACTTTTTTCATATATTTCCTCCTTAATATGAAATAAATCGATTAATTATAGAAAGGATAAACTAGCTATTCAATAGTAAGAACTTAAAAATTACTTAAAATATTTTGTGTGAGTAAATATTTTTAAAAATACGTAAAAATACGGGGTCTGTCCCCTTTTGTATGTATTCTATACAAAAGGGACAGACCCCGTATTGTACACGCTAAAAGTATATAAACTGAAATTGAATTAATAGTATTTAAAAATAGATCTATTAAAACTTAAAAACGATATTTTATTTTCAGAAAAATAGTTTCAAATTATAAAAATAAGAACCATAAGATATTAAAATATAAACAATTTGTAGATTTATTATAGTAAATAAAAAAATTCACATCTTTTTAGGACACATTATTAAAGACAAACAAATATCAAGCATTCTTAATAATTTCTTTTTCTATTCCAGTTATTCTTGATAATTGATTAATAGAAATCCCCATTATCTTCAAAATCCTTAATTTTTCTTTTAATTTATCTGAGTCACATATAAAAATATCAACAAAGTTTTTATTATCAAATAATTGTTTAATAAATAATATTATTAATTCATCATCATCATAATTTCTTAACTCGGATGAATCGTAATCCATACAAATATCATTATTGTACTGATTTAAAAAATTAATAACATTAGTTTTATTGCCAAAAACTTCATATAAAAAAGATTTATTAATTGATTCATTAGTTACATAACTACAATTAATTGAACTCCATCTATAACTACTCCAAATACATAAACCAGCCTTCTCAGGATTTTTCAAAATATAACGATAAACTGTCTTAAAATAATCAACAGTTTCTACTGGTTCACTTTTATATCTACCTTGAAAAAGATGTCCTGTTCTTTCATATTTATGATTAAAATAATAGACATATGAACAAGATAGTCGTTTTACAAAATCAGACATAACATAATTACCTTTACCAATTAATAAATGAACATGATTTCCCATCAAACAATATGCATATAAATCTATTCCTGATTTATCAACATATTTTATTAACCTATTGATAAAGAAAAAACGATCATTATCATCATAGAAAAGATTTTGTTTATTATTCCCTCGGAGAATTACATGATAAATACCTGTATCTCCGTATTTCCGCGGCTTTCTTGACATCCTAATAATAATATAGACGCAATGTGTTTAAAAAAGGAAATGTAGATAAAAAATATTTAAAAATAAGGGGTCTGTCCCCATATATACTTTTTACTATCCAAAATCTCAATCTACAGTTTAGATTTCTGTATAATTCTCTTTATTATTCATCGAGATAATCCATTGCAATTTACGTACTTCTTTCGGGAGTATATCTCTTATCAATTCTGTTTTTTGAGTTCCAGGATTAAAAGATAAAGACAATTCCATTAAATCACTCATAACAGGAGGTAATATTCCAAAAATTTCTTCAATTTCCATTTTTGAATATTGACGATGACTTAACGGAATCTTATATTGTGCTAATTTATCAGAAGAATAAAACTTACAGGGTTTGAAAACTATTTCACCATCTTTATTTTTATTACCACAAGCCCCAAATAATCTACAAATAAAAGCCCTGCCACCGTAAATAGAACAATGATAGGATTGATTTTCTATCCAAAATTGACAACCTTTAAATCTAGGATAAGGAAAAATCCCTTCTGCGATTTTTTTTGCAACCTCGGGCTGATTCTCCAAAAGCCAGGCAGCCATGTACAATGCTTCACATTCCAATAAATCAGGTTCAAAATCTCTACAACATTCTCCACACCCAGATGGACAAAAAAACTCTGACTTCTTATACCATTCAGATTGCTGAATACTAATATTTTCAAAAGATTTTTCCATCTCCACTAAAATCTCTTCTTCTCTAGTATTCTTCAACAATCTCAAAATATTTTGTATTTCTGACATTTTATTTTCTAAGAGGCTCTTTTTTTTCTAGGGGTCTGTCCCCTATATATCTCTCTCATCCAAATCAAAAGGGGACAGACCCCTAAATAATTAATAAGCCTGACTATGAACCCCAGCAATTGCACGTCCACTTGGCTCATCCATATTTTTCCAGGCAGCATCCCACTCCAAAGCCTTAGCTGTTGAACATGCAACTCCAGCCTCATGAGGAACAACCTTAGCAGCAGAATCGCTAGGGAAAAGACGACTATAAATCTCACGATAATAATATTCTTCCTTAGTTTTAGGAGGATTTACAGGGAATCGATTTTCACGACGGGCAAATTCTGCATCAGAAACCTTCTCTTCAGTCATCTTTTTCAAAGTATCAATCCAGTTATAACCAACACCATCAGAAAACTGTTCTTTCTGTCTCCAGCAAATACTTTCAGGAAGCATATCCTCAAAAGCCTTACGTAAAATCCACTTTTCCATACGCTGACTTCCATCAGGCATTTTAATATTCATCTTGTCACAAGGATTCAAATTCATAGCAATATCAATAAATTCTTTATCAAGGAAAGGAACACGACCTTCTACACCCCATGCCATAAGAGATTTATTAGCCCTTAAACAATCATAAAGATGCAATTTACTCATTTTACGAACAAGTTCCTCATGAAATTCCTGAGCATTTGGAGCTTTATGAAAATAAAGATATCCGCCAAACAATTCATCTGAACCTTCACCAGAAAGAACCATCTTAATTCCCATAGATTTAATTACACGAGCAAGAAGATACATAGGAGTAGAAGCACGAACAGTAGTAATATCATAAGTTTCAATATGATAGATAACATCCGGTAAGGCATCTAATGCCTCCTGAATTGTAAAATGAACCTCATGATGAACAGTTCCAATATAATCAGCCGCTTTTTTAGCTGCTATTAAATCAGGAGAACCTTCAAGCCCAACAGCAAAAGAATGCAACTGAGGCCACCAGGCAGCTTCCTTAGAATCACTTTCAATACGTTTTTTAGAAAATTTTTGAGTAATTGCTGCAATAATAGATGAATCAAGACCGCCAGAAAGTAAAACTCCATAAGGAACATCAGACATAAGCTGCTGCTTCACCGCATTTTCAAGTCCATTACGAAGCTTATCAATTACAACAGGATTGATTATCTGTCCCCTTTCATCACAAGCTTTAGGATTACTCTTTACTTTTCCATAAACTTCCCAATCACGGAAATACCAGCGTATAGGTTTATCATCTTTAGAATAGAAATAATAACCGTTTGGAAATTCCTCAATAGTCTGACAATTTCCCTCTAAAGCTTTAAGTTCAGATGCAACATAATAACGACCAGCCTTATCCCAACCCTGATAAAGAGGTATGACCCCTATTTCATCACGAGCAACCAGATAAACATCCTTATCACTATCATAAAGAGCAAAAGCAAAAATCCCGCTTAATTTTTCAATAAAATCCTTTCCATATGTTTTATAAAGAGGGATGATAACTTCACAGTCAGAAAAAGTCTTAAAATTATATTTTCCCTCAAATTCCTTGCGAATTTCCTTGTGATTATAAATTTCCCCATTGGCTGCCAGAATAATTTTTCCATCATCAGAAATTAAAGGCTGCTTACCAGAAAGAGGATCAACAATCGAAAGACGTTCATGACTCAAAATTGCATTTTCACCAGTATAAACGCCGCTCCAATCCGGACCACGATGCCGAATCTTCTTAGACATTTCCAAAACCTGATTGCGTAATTCTTCCTTCAATCCTTCATTTATAGGCATACTTCCACTATTAAGATCAAAACATCCTACAAAACCACACATACACAATCCTCCTTGCACTAAATTCTTTTGGCAAAAAAAAAGAGGCCGTAGACAATAACCCGAATAAATTTCAGATTAATATCTACGACCTCTTTGCCGTTTCTTTTTTTATATTACTGATTTTCACAGATTTAAGTCAATGGCCTAAATGTTAGGGGTCTGTCCCCTCTAATCATTTATAAATTAGGAGGGGAAAGCCTTCCCCTTGCGTCGCGAGTTTCCGAAGGAAACTCGGTAGTGAGCGAAGCGAACGGACTACCCCTTCAAACGGGCCTCAAACGCCGGCCCGTAACGCCCGCTAACTTATATCCTACAGGGGACAGACCCCTCCTATAAACGATTAATTCTATCTAGATGCTCCAAATAAAAAGTTTTAATATCATTTTTTATAGTCAAACCACCCTGTAATGACATATGATCACCTTTATAAACAGGCATAACGTACCATAAGCCTTTTTTCAAAGTTTCCCCATTCTTAAAGTCTTCATGAGGAGCAAATTCAGGATATAAAGCAGAAATTGTATTAACAAGGCCATCATTTTCCTGCCAAGTTTGATCTAAATTAATTCCATCAGGGGTCTGTCCCCTAAAAGCACCCATCCTAACAGCAGATCTTTGAAAAAGCTTTTCCATCATTCCTTCAATCGGAACTTGATTTTCTTCCTCTGAAAGCTCAGTCGCAGAACAAGAATAAGAAAAATAATATACAGAATCCACAGTTTTCAACCATTGATTTATTTTTTTGCATTTTGTATATACATATCAAAATCTGCATAGTCATAGTCGGCTCTTCCATCCTTTTTAGGTGCATTTGTTTTATCCATCAACTTCTGCATATTGCTTTTAGGCTTAGGATTTTCATCTGGCACATGATATGCAGACGTTCCATTATGAGGGGCTGCTAAACTTGTTACAGAATAAATCCAGTCACCATGGCCACCCGCAAATAAAGGACTTAAATCCTCTTTTTCAGTAACGGCCCTTTCTGCTTCGGACCCATTAGCCATTAAATGAGTAAGTAATCTTACAGTCACGCCTCCAAATGAATGCCCTAGTAAATTAATTTTATGTTTTTGATTCCATTCAGGAAGTAAAGGCTCTTTTGAAAAATCCCTACCAAAACGTTTATGCCCACATCTTTCCGAGTGTTCTTTACCATAATCTGTAATACTACCAGTAAGTTGAGCGTATAATTCACAAGCTCTATCCCAGGCACTCCCTTGAGGAGCTACAGAAGCATCATAAGCATTAAAACCTTCTCTTCTTAATTGCTTCATTAAAGAGCCATTTTTCATCCCCCAATAAGGGAAAAATCTATTTCTAAAATCATAATGGCCCCAGCCAGAAAGACCATGAACAAATACATAAGTATAATTGCTATTCCAGACTCCCTTTTGAACACTATATCCATTCTTCTTTGTTGTGGAACAAGAAATTAATAAAATACCAAAGAACGTAAAAAATAATAAAATGATTTTTCTAGATTTCATATTAAAACTATAACAAATAAATTATTATATGTAAATTATATTTTACACTATATTATTTTATCCAATATTACTCTTATAACAAATGGGGACAGACCCCACTCTTATCACTTCAAATTTTCAAGGATTACATCAAAAAAGGCGTGAAAGTAACCATAAAATACGGAATGAAGCCTAGAAATCGTTTTGATAAAGCAGGAATCGATAATGAATCTAAAAGTTTCTTTGGAAATCTTGATAAAAACTGTTTCAAACTTATAAATACAGATGACCATTCTAAAATACTTATTTGTGATGAAGATTTTATGATTATGGGCAGTTTTAACTGGCTGAGTTTTGGTGGTGGAAATGAAAATCTCTGTTTTTTCACAATATTTTATAAAAAATGCTATAATAACAAAAGTTACGACCTTCGGTCGTTTGCATTTATGGAAATTATTTTCTAGTGCACTTACGTGCACAATGCATCATAGCCGACAGCGGGTCAAGCCGCATCATCTTTTAAGTGCGTTGTTATATGCACAACCCACTGGGCTGGAAAAAAAATGAAAACCAAACTTAATATTATAATTTTACTATTTTTATTATCCTCAAAAATTTATGCATATGAAATTCAGGATTTTTCAAATTCAGAATGGTTTGATAATCTAACTGTCGAATATATTATTAATAATCAAACTCCAATTCTAGAATTGTATGATATTATCAATTTTAAATTCCCTAAAAAAAATAATTCAGTTGATTACAAAGATTGGGGATATTACAGTATAACTGGAATTGGGGGAGTGGGCGCAATTTATTCAGTATCTAAAATAGATGATAATAAATTTATTTTTGAATATGGATATTATCCATCATCAGCAGATCAGAATCAAATACCTGTAAAAGAATCAAATCCAAATACTTGTACTGTTTATGTCCAAAATGAAAATACCTTAGTTTTAATAAATCCTCCACTTGGAATGTACAGAAAGACCTTGTATAGAAAAAGTTATACAAAAGATTCTTCAGTTATAATGGAAGAAGGAATTGTAAATGATTTAAATGTACGAATAAGACTTGAACCAACAACCTCAAAAGGTCTTATTTTAGGAAAACTTCAGACTGGAAATCATGTTAAAATAATAAAAAAATCTGAACTTGCTGATGCCGATGGCAAAAAAAATTATTGGTATCAAATACAAGTTGAAGGATATCCTATATGCTGGATATTTGGTGAATATGTAACAAAACAAAAAGATTTTCTTAAAAACTTTGGATTTGTTGAATAAAGAAATTATACATGGAGAAAAAAAAATGAAAAAACTATCAATCTTTTTAATAATATTTACCCTAAGCTTTAGTCTTTTTGCCAATGGTGGCATTCCCTGGGATGATGTAACAATTAAAGATAATGGAGGCAGAGTTTCTTTTAAAAATGATGCAGAAATTAAACTATCAAAAGAAAACCTTAATATTCGTTTTGTTGATGATTCTGTTATTGTTTCTTGTTCTTATTCTTTATTTAATAGTTCCTCCACCGACAAAAACATAGATTTTGCCTTTAATTTAACTGACTGCTGGCATAAAAACTATCCTGACTATTATTTTATTTATCAAAATGGACAAAAAATAGATTCAACCTTAAAAATCGAAAATATTTTTCAAGATAATAATGAACCTTACGTTGCATCTTTTAATGAATATTCAAAATTAAGTTTGAAAGCAAAAACTACGACAAAAATTGACGTTCTTTATAGAATAAAAACTCAAAATGATGGAAAACATCTTGCTAGAATTTTTAATGACAACACATTTATATATAATCTTTTTCCGGCCCTTAGTTTTGGTGATGGAATAATCGACGAATTCACTCTTACAATCGATAAAAGCGATCTTTCTGGCTACAATGGTTTTATTACTGATATTTCAGGCCTGGATTTTCCTTTTAATTCTTCCGAAAACGTACTTTCAAAAACTTTTAATAAGTTTGACTTAAAAGCTCACAAAGAATTGAAAATATCCTACAACATTAAAAACTGGTATATGTCTGATATGATTAAAAAATATCGCATTACCTACCAGACACCTTCTTATCAAAGCTGCAGCACATCATCCTACCTTAGCGACAATAAAGAGTATTATCCGGCATGGTATTTAGATGATGATGATTACATGACTCCCTGGGTCGAAGGAAAGAAAGACGCCGGCATTGGTGAAAAAATTACATATTCATTTAAAGGACCTTGTCTTGTCACCCACATACTTATTGTAAATGGATTTAGAAAATCTGAAAAAACATATACAGAAAACTGTAGACTTAAAAAAATTGCTCTTTATGTGGATGGAAAATTACAGGGAACATACGAACTGCCAGATAAACCTTTTTCTCTTGCCATGAATTCAAATATTCTTGAAACAGGTGACCTGCTGCCTTTATCTGAAAAAAGAGGATTATATCCTGAACAATCTTTGGAAATTGAAATACTTGAAGTTTGGCCTGGAAGTAAATATTTGGATACCTGTGTTTCTGAAATTATTTTATTAAAAGCTCCAATTCCATACCACTAGGCTAAAAAACCTCTAAGGATAAAAAATATGAGTCGTCCTGATATTAAAAAAGAGTTTCTCAAAATAATTAATCTGCTTCTATGTCTATATATTCCCCTATTATTTCAAAAAACAAAAACACTGCAACAAATTGTATTAAACCCTGAAACAAATAAGTTCTATTCATCGGTGGTGGAAAAATGAAAAAAAGATTAATCAACCTAATTCTGGCCATTTGTATAAGTGGTTTACATTTATTTTCTGAATCCCCTCATTTTTTATTACAATTAAATAATGAAGTAGGATTTTGTACAATCGGCATTAATGATAGTATCTCTCCAACTTTTTATTTAGGATATATGCCACTTGTAGAAGTTGAAATGCAAATTCCAGTTATAAACAATCCTTCTTCAAAAATTTATGTAGGTTTACAAAGTTTTTATATAATCCCTTATGGATTCATGACTATAACAAACTGCAGATTTGGCTATGCCTTTAAAAAACTTGAAAATTGGAAAAAATATCATCTGGAACTACTTGGAAATACAGGACTTGGTGCAACTTTTACATTTATTTATAGACCAGAAATCTATCCTGTGTGCGAAACAGGCTGTCACCTATACTGGATGCCTGAAGACAAAGGATTTTTCTGGGGATTTGGTCCCAATGTAATGGGTCTGATGAATTTCTACACCATCCCGCGCACAGATATTATGTTTATGTTCTCCTGTAACTTTGGATACAAATTCTAAACTACAAAAACACTGCAACAAATTGTATTAACCCCTGAAGCAAATAAGTTCTATTCATCGGTGGTGAAAAAATGAAAAAAAGATTAATCACCCTGATTCTGGCCATTTGTTTAAGCGGTCTAAGTTTATTTTCTGAATCCCCTCATTTTTTATTACAATTAAATCTTTACCTGTCATCATTTACAATATGAATCAGACCTTTTCCTTCAAGAATTTCCTTCATTCGATAACGAAGAAAACGGGGTCTTACATCTATTTCAGGTAATTTATCCAAAGGAATCCAATATATCTCTTCTTTTTCATTATTCCAGCCATAAGTATCACATTTTACATCCTTACAACCGCGACTTTTCATCAAATAATAAAATTCAATTACATGGCATTTAAGATTTTCATAACCAAGTGCATTTTCAGTAAAAAAATTCTCACAAATAACGGCAAGTCTGTCCACCTAGTAATCAACTCCAGTTTCTTCCTTAACTTCGCGGGCAATACAGTCCTCTGCCTTTTCGTTCATGTGAACTCCACCACCAACTGAATAATAATTTGGAGATTTTGCATTTTTCACTACAAGAAGAGAATTATCTTCAATGATTATTGCTCCAGTTCTAAAACGAAACCAATTATCATTCACCGAAAAACAACAATCTGGATATCCCACCCGGATATCATCTTTTTTATCTTCCATACCACTTTTCCTTGAGGGGACAGACCCCTCAAATTTAAAAAAAACTAAATCTCCACCAGCAAATTACTGTAAAACTTCACAGTTTCAATCAATGTTTCAACCCTGATACGTTCATCTACCCCGTGAATCATTGCCCTGTCTTCTTTAGACATAAACATTCCGCTAAATCTGTAAACTTTATCTGTAATTTTGCAATAATGTCTTGAATCGCTGCAGGCCATCATCAAATATGGACTAACCAGAATTTCCGGCCAGGTTTTATTAATCACTCTTTCAAGAACTTCCCACTGCTGGCATTTTGTTTGGGACTCAATCGAAGGATTATTTTCGCTAACCATCCTGATTGTCACATCTGCTTTTTTTCCAACAGCCTTTCTGGCAATTTTTTCAATTCTGGCCCTAGATTTTTCAACTGTATCACTTCCCAGAAGTCTCAAATTTAAGCCAATCACCGCTGATGAAGGTAAAACATTATATGCCTGACTACCCTGACACATTGTTACAGCACAAGTTGTATGTAAAAGAGCATTTAATTCCCCACCCATAAGTGATGAAGCAAGTTTTACAAGAGGTTTTGTAAGCCACAAACTACCAAATAAAAACTTAAGAAAAGGATTTTTATTGTTTTTGCTCATTATCTTAAAAAGCTGTCTTACAGGCATTGTTAATTCTGCAGGACAGGCCTTTTTCTCTATCTGACAAATCACTTTAGATGCAAGTCCAAGAGCAGAATGTTTTGGAGGGGCGGATGCATGACCCGCATTTCCTTTTATTTCAATGTCCATGTAAACAGAGCCCTTTTCTGCAGTTCCAACCATAGCACAGCGTTTACTTACACCTGGAAAAACGTTTTCTACAATGGCTCCACCTTCATCCAGAACAAAATCTACCGTAATTCCCTGCTTTTCAAACCATTCAACAATATTTTTGCAGGAATCTCCGTTTATTTCCTCTTCACCACTAAAACAAAGATAAAGATTCTGCTTAGGTTTCCACCCGGCCTTAAGACCAATTTCTACCGCTTCAAGACAGGCACACAAAGTTCCTTTTGTATCCATTGTTCCCCGTCCGCGAATATATCCGTCTACTAAATCTCCGGCAAAAGGTTCAAAAGTCCATTTTTCTTTTTCAGCTGGAACAACATCATAATGAGCCATTAAAACTACTGCATGATTTGCATCGGGGTCTGTCCCCTTAATTTTGTGAACAATCCCTGATTTTCCAACCCTGAAAAATTCACAGACAGAATAAATATTTGGAAAGATTTCTTTCAACAAAGTACGGAATTTTTCAAATTCATCCCAATCAACAAGCGAATCATCAATGTTTGAAACTGTCCTGCATTGAATCATCCTGCACATATCAGAAACAATTTTTTCTTTATCAGCCTCAGTAAAATCTGTAAAATCCATTTATTTCAACCAGCCTTTTTTGTACATAATTCTGGAAGCTCCAAGGGCAATCAAAATACCTACAGGAACTAAAACTCCTACTGAACTTGCCAGTGATGGAACTGCTACGAAAAGAGCAATCATAAATACAAGCGGTGCAATCGAAATTTTCCAGTTTCTGCTTATGTAAACAACACCAAGTCCACCAAACAAAGAAGGCATGATATTATCAAAAGCAGGTTTTAATTTTTCTGATGAAAGCAAAGGCTGAAGTGGAACAAATAAAAATATTCCAGCTGCAATTATCAAAGTTGTTACGATTGAAGCAGTTGCAATTGCTATTGTCGAGATGATTTCTCCTTCTTCACTGTTTGCTTTTACTCCCGCACTTTCCATGGCATTCAAAGCGGCAGGAACTTTTAAGGCTGTTACATTTCCTGTTACAAAACTTAAATAGGTTCCGCCAGTACCTAACATTGGTGTAAAAGTGATGATTTCAATAATTCCAACTGTCCAGTAAATTGGAGCAACTCCTATCAATCCTTTTAAAACTGCAGAAAATGATGGCCAGGCATTGTAATAAAGGCAGATTGCAACCGGTACAAATAAAATCACACAAACAGCTGTCCAAATCCAAATCTGTCCGGTTTTATGTGTTTTAGAAATATATTCATCGTATGTCATATTAATTCTCCAAAAATTAAAGCCCAAAAAGTGGTGCTGCAATAACCGCAAAGGCCATAGAAATCAACATTGAAAAAGGCATTGCGTAATTTTCAAGCCAGGAAATTTTACATTTTTTTATCAAAAGTCCACAAATACACATAATCAAAGCTGAAACTACAAGAACTGCCACTGGAAGAAGGCCTTTTAATCCTTCTCTAAGATGACTGAAAACCATTCCACTGAAGGCAGAAATCATTCCCATAAAAAGAGAAGTCATAAAAATCTCTCCCCACTTGGCATCTTTTGTCTGGATTTTTACAACTCCTTTCTGAATCTTCTTAATAAGAAGCGGAGTTCCTACAACACTTGGCAAAATACCCAAAGTCATAACCCAGGCAATTGCGGTGTAAATTTTTGGGTCTTTTATCATTTCTGAAAGTGAGATATTCAAAGCTTTGGCAGTAGAAGTGGCTGCAGGAAGTTCATAAGTAATGGCACCAATAACGCTAAGACGAATCCATGGCAGAGGAAGTCCCAGAAATTGGGATAAAGTTACAACACCAAGCAAAATTGAAAAGGCAGGTGCAAGGGTGAAAATTGCAGTTGATCCGATAGTTTTCCAGACAACAGGCATTTTCATATTTATGGCTTTTGCCCTACGAATTGAACGGATTAGGAAGAATACAGATTGAGCCAGGACAAAAATAATGACACAGGCTGCAAGAACATATAAAAAGAAACTATTTGTACTAAAACTTTTCATAACAATATTTTAACACAGATTGATTATTTTAGTTAAAAAAAGGAGGGGTCTGTCCCCCCTCTCACTTTACAATTTCCCCAAAAATCACAAAAATTACTTTCCAATGAGTAAATATGATCTTATTGCCTTCGACATGGACGGCACTCTTTTAGATTCACAAAAACGAATCCGACCCGACAGCCTAAAAATGATAGATAAAGCCACCAAAGCAGGAAAAATCGTCTGCCTTTCAACCGGCCGCTGTCTACCTGAATTAAAAGATTACGAACAGGCCCTTTCTTCCATGCCATATTTTATCTGCATAAGCGGAGCCCTTATTTACGACAATAAAAATCATTCAGTTTTATCATCAACTTCAATACCAGATAAAACTGCCAGACAATTATTCGAAAGGGTAAAAAATAAAGATTTAATGATTCATATCCTTTCCGACCAGTCCATTATCAACAAGAAAAAAATAGAAGAAATGCCTCTCTACCAAATGGGCAACTATCAGCAAGCCTTCAAAAAAATTACAAGACAGGTTGATGATGTAATCGACTCCTGGCAAAATGAAAATTTTCCCCTCTACAAAATCAATCTATACTCTAAATCACCCGAAAAACGTGAACAACTTCTTCCTCAAATCTCAGATATAGATTTAACCTTCACATATTCCGAAATTACCAGCATCGAATGCACCGCTAAAGGCCTTTCAAAAGCCACAGGATTAAAACAACTTTGCCAGAAACTCCATATTCCCCTGGAGCGTACAATTGCCGTAGGAGATGCAGATAATGACCTTGAAATCTTGAAAACTGCCGGTCTAGCCATAGCAATGGGAAATGCAAATCAAAATATCAAAAATATCGCAGATGTAATTGTAAAAAGTAATGATGATGAAGGATGTGCTCAGGCTATTTCAGATTTTCTTCTTCCTTCTTCATAAGTTCTTCAACTTCTTCTTTATGAAGAGGAATATTATTTACATAAGCTTCCTTATTTTTTTCAATTTCCTCAACAGGCCAAACCTTTCCCTTATTCATTCCAGGACAATCTTTTGCACATTCATTCCAAGTTTCTTCATCCGCAATCATCCAAGACCAGAAAGGATAAGTTGAACACTGAACAGGACGAGCCTCGTAAGCAGAACATCCCTTATCCCACAAAATACAGTCATAGTTTTTCTGCTCCAGAAGAGCCAAAACCTTTGTACCGTAGTAATAATCTGCCCAACGACAATATTTTTCTACAAACTGTCTAATCGTCATCTTAAAATGATTACAAAGAGTTCTTAAATCTCTTTCAGAAAGATAAACAAATCCAGGAGAATGCCCACAACAAAAGGAACAACGCTGGCACTCAAAATTCAGGCCTTTTTCATAAAATTTATCACACATTAGAAAAATATCCCTTTAACAAAAATTTCAATTCCAATTCCAACAAGAATTATACCACCAAAAATTCCAGCCTTATCACTAAACTTGTCGCCTACCTTTATCCCAAGTTTTAAACCAACCATACAGATAAAGAAAGTTACTATCGCAATTATCAAAGAAGCTACTACGGCCATAATTAGCACATAATCCGCAATTGTAAAACCAACTGAGAGAGCATCTATTGAAGTTGCAATTGACTGTATAATCAAAATAGAAAAAGCCAGTTTTTTATCGGTTATCTCTTCTTCTAAGTCACCACGAATTCCTTCAATAATCATCTTAATTCCAATATATAAAAGCAAGATTAAGGAAATCCATGGTATAAATTTTTCAAAAGATTTTATATATGTGATAATTGTGTGAACACAAATCCAACCAATCATTGGCATTGCAAACTGAAAAAAAGCATAAGAGCCTGCAATAAAAGACATTCTACCAAACTTCATTTTTGGTTCATTAAGTCCATTTGCTAAAGACACCGAAAAAGCATCCATTGCAAGGCCAATACCCAGAAGAGCACTGTTAACAAAAAACATCAAGTTCCATGTCATAAAACTATGACTCCCAAAACAATAGAATACGTCGAGTCAAGGCACGCTCACGCTTAAAGCCTTGACTCGATGTTTTGAGGGTTTTGTAATAAACCTTCAATAAAAAAAAGCCCCAAGCGTAAATTGTGCTTGGGGTATTAATAATCATATTAAATTCCTCATGCACAGTTATAAGACATCATTATAATGTCCACGCTATACATGAGTCTCGCAAATTGAAACAAGCCAGGTTGCCAGACCAGTATGTTGACTTGCTACGTTCTTTATTTTTACTTGCTCTGAACGCTTGCTACTCCCTCATGGGGTAGATGAATATTAACAAATTCTATGTTATAAATCAAGGCGGAGTAAAAACATGAAAGAAATTAAAGCTCAGGAATTAAATGAAAATCCATTTAAGCTGATTGGAGATGACTGGATGCTCATTACAGCCGAAAAAGATGTTTTCCCAGGAATTATCAGCAGCAGGTTTTGTAGATAAATCAATCATCGATGCAAATTACAGCAACAAAGACTGGCATGTAATGTACATCGGTGAAATTGAAAAAGTTCTTGTAGATTAGTTAGATTAAGAATTTTGTTTCTGAAGAATCGAATACAAAATTCTATAAAGATTTTTTGCATCCTCTTCAGGTAACTGAACACAAGAGAACATTTTTTCAGGAACCTGAAGAGCTTTTTCTTTTAACTCTTCACCCTGTTTAGTAATTTCAATATTAACAATTCTCTCATCATCCTTCTGACGAGTTCTTGTAATAAGCCCTTTTGAAGCCATACTTTTTAAAAGTGGAGAAAGAGTTCCTGTATCCAAAAAAAGATATTTTCCAAGTTCACCAATAGTAAGTTTTTTATGTTCCCACAAAACCATCATTACAATGTATTGCGTATATGTAAGATCAATTTCTTTTAAAAATGGAGTATATTTTCTTAAAATTTCTCGTGAAGCTGCATACAAAGGAAAGCACAATTGATTTTCGAGCTTTAAACATGAATATTTATCTGTTTTTGTTTCTTCCATTATTCCATCACCTTTTATTTCTTTCTCTTATTTTATAGTAAATTAAATAATTTTACACCCTCTAAAATAGTATTGTATGCAATATTATTTTGTCAAGTAATGACTTTCATTTCTTCTTGCAAGACTCTCTTTAATTCATTAAAGTCTCATAAAATGACTCGCACTTATGAAAAAGATTTAACCCAGGGTTCTCTTTCAAAAGGAATATTTTTTTATGGGTTACCTCTTATTTTTTCAAATCTTCTTCAAGTTTTATTTAACATTTCAGATGTAGCCGTAGTCGGTCATTTTGCCGGTAGTCTTCCTCTTGGCTCTGTAGGTTCTACTTCCCAGATTTTGTTTTTATTTACAGGCCTTTTAATGGGGCTTGGCGGTGGAGTAAACGTAATTATTGCCTACTACATCGGAGCAAAATCTCAAAAAAAACTAGATTTATCTCTTTATTCCTCGTTTATAGTTTCCATGATGGTGGGACTTATTTTAATGCTTGCTGGATTTTTTCTAGCCCGTCCAATACTTACACTCATAAAAACAAAAGCAGAACTATTAGATAATGCAGTTACCTATTTCAAAATCTATATTCTTGGAATGCCTGGCCTTGCCCTTTACAATTATGGAAATGCCGTTCTAAGTGCCGCAGGAGATACCAAAAGACCTCTTTATTATCTTACAATTGCAGGCATCGTTAATATCATTCTTAATCTTATATTTGTTATTATTTTTAAGATGTCATGTGCCGGAGTCGCCCTTGCCAGTCTTATTTCACAATACGTTTCTGCAATCCTTGTTATGATTCCACTTTTTCACGGAATCGGAAATATTAAGTTTCAAATAAAAAATTTCCAAACAAACAGAGAAATAACACTTCGTGTCTTAAAAATTGGTATTCCTTCTGGTATGCAAAATGTAATTTTTGCAATTGCCAATACCTTTGTTCAAGTTGGTATTAATTCTTTTGATGCAAATATGGTTGCCGGAGCTGCAGCTGGTTCCAATCTTGACAATATTGTTTACAGTGCCATGAATGGATTTTACGTTGCCTGTGCCACCTTTATTGGTCAAAACTATGGAGCAGGAAATAAAAAGAGAATAATAAAATCTATGTTTATTTCTAATGCCTACGCCTTTACCCTTGGTGCCACTTTAAGCACTTTAATGTTTATATTCGGACATCAGTGTCTGGCACTTTTTACAAATGATCCACAAGTAATTCATGCAGGTTATTTAAGATTAAGTATTTTGTTTTTTTCTTATCCCTTTGCAAGTTTTATGGATAACACGATTGCTGCAAACCGAGGATTGGGAAAAACCTTTATCCCTTCTATCATCGTATTTTTGGGCTCTTGTCTCTTCCGAATTGCATGGATTTACACAGTCTTTGCCTTTTTCAAAACAATACAGTCACTCTTCCTGCTTTACATCTTCAGTTGGACTATTACCGCAATTGCAGAAATCATTTACTTTATCCGCACTTACCGAAAAATATAAAAAAATGATAAAGAATAGGGGGACAGACCCCTGTTATTAGAAAAAACTATCTTCTTTGTTCACTCAACCATTCAAATATAGTTTTTCCATTTTCTTTTGGATCATTATTTAAAACATAAATCCAAGAGCAATGACCATTATATTCATAAGGCATATCAGGATCTTCTTCATCATCTTTTTCTGCAAAATATTTTCCTGTCTGATCAAAAACACCCTTATACATTGTAAGATGAAGATTTTTAGCCCCAAATCCTTCTAATCGCTTATAAGTAGGACTTACATAAGTAGATGGTTTTGCCATACCATCAGTTTCAGCCTGAACAAACCATAAAGGAACCTTGGAAAGAATCTTTATTTCTTCATCAGAAAGCTTGGTATTTACATATACTTCACAAGTTGGAATTCCTGCCGCAAAAAATCCAGGTTTTTCAATCAGCATATTCAAGGTCATATATCCGCCAGCAGAACAACCACCTATATATATTCTATCTCTATCGATATTTGGATTTTGCTCTAAAAATACTTCAATCAAATCCATAAGGCTTTCTGTATAATATGATGTTTTAGCCATTGGCACTGTATTAGGTGTATCTAATGGTACTGAAATAATTTTACTTAAAACACTTTTTACAGGTCCCGAATATCTATTAATAAAACCCGAAATATTTTCTGGTTCCCATATCCTCATTCCATTAGAATCTAAAAGGGTTGTTTCAAGCCAAGTTGTAGGACTCTGAGGAATTAAAACACTTGCTCCTTCATCAAAACAATTTTGAATTTCATCACTTGCAAGATTTACAGCCTTTATTCCAAGTAATGCAATATAAGGATTTCGTCCACCCTCAGAAATTCCATGCAACCATATAATTAAAGGTCTTTTTTTATTTTTCTCAGGTGGATTATAATAAGCATAAGACATTTTGTATCCAGAAGTAATTAATTCTGAAGTTTTAAATTTAGCTGCCAGGCTATTTACCATTCCTGCCATCGAATAAATTTCTAAATCTAAATAACTATTTATAATTCTATATCCATAAATATCATGAACATTATTTAATATACTTCCAGTAAAAGGACTTGCATATTTACTTTCTGGTAAATACTTAAAATATGCTGTTAGATATGTACTTGCTTCATCAATTTTATTTCCATAAGCATCGGAAGTATAAACTTCTGAAGCTTCAAGATCATCTTCAAGCCAATCAGCACGACGATCATGATTAAAAATCATTCTTTTTTCACGATAAATTTCAAAGTTTATAGTTCTTACTTTTTGGGGATCAATCATTTTACCGGCATTGAAAACAATTTTATCTACAGAAGGTCCCCAATCATTTGCCGTAACGTAAATTACCAGTTCCTTTGCTCCGGGAATTTTTTCTTCATCAAAACTTATCTGTTTCTCTAAAGCGAATAATGGGAAAAAAACAAAAAAACACAATACTATTAGAAAAAATCTCTTATTAAACAAACTTCTTAAAATCATGATAAGATAATATTAATTATAATTAATCCTTTTTTCCATACCGCTATTAATAATACTTTTTATATTTATAAAATTTTGTCACATATCTATAATATATAGTATAATAAAAAAAGTATTTCGAAGAGGGTATTTTATTGAGATGGGTATATTTGGCAAATGCCATAATTTCTTTGGCTTGCTGTATTTATTATCTAGAGACTAACGTTAGAAAAGTAAATCCAAGACATGTATTACTTTTCATTTTCACAAATATTGCAAACTATAGTTTTGCTCTTGGAGCCTTTGCAGATAATTTAGAAGGTATATATGTTTCCTTCCAAGTTTATTATTTTGGCTGCGTATTTACAAATATCACTTTACTCTTATTAATCATAGAACTTTGTGGATACAAAACAAATTTCTTTATCAGACTTATTTTATTTGCCTATGGTGCTTTAATTGTATACTTGATTGCCAATGTTAAACATTCCAACCTCTATTACACTTCAATGACTTTTGTTCAAAAGTACGGAATGTCTTCTATGGAACGAACTTACGGGCCTCTTCATAATCTTCTTATTTTCTTGATTATAGGTGTAACTTCAATTTCCATAACTTATATCTTAATTGCCCTTAAACGAAAAAAAGACATAGCTTTAAGAACTATTAATATTTTACTCGTAATGTTTTTTATAGGCGTAGTACTTTACTCAGTTCCTAAGATTCTTCACTTTAATATTGAATTTATGCCTTTCTTATTCACAACAATGAACATTTTGGCCATCTTACTTTTTAAAAGAGCAGCCCTATATGACCTTTCTTTTAATATCCTAAATGTTTATGAGCGGCATTCCGAATACGGTTATATTGCATTTGATACAAATAGCCGTTTCCTTGGTTCAAATGAATATGCAAACAATCTTTTCCCATTTCTTCGTGGTTATCGCATAGACAAAAAATTTATAAACAGTGAAATAGACCATGAATTTTTCAAAAATGAAATTATTCCATGGGCCGATTCATGGATTAACGGAAATCAGCAGCCTAAACTATATGCTAAAGATGATGTAATAAATGAATTCTCTATGCGAAATATTAAACGTAAAAAACAAATAGTTGGATATCTTATTGTAATTAAGGATGTAACCCAACACCAAAAGTATCTTAACCTGATTAATAACTACAATTCTAATCTTCAGGAAGAGATTTCCAAAAAAACAATAAAACTAATCGCAATTCAGGATTCCATCATCACAGGTATGGCTACAATGGTTGAAAGTCGCGATAACTCGACCGGTAACCATATTAAAAGAACCAGTGAATGTATCAAAGTTTTTGTTGATAAACTTAAGTATTCTGATAAATATAAACTCCTTGATTCAAAATTTTGTAACAATCTTATAAAAGCTGCTCCTATGCATGATTTAGGAAAAATTGCAGTTCGTGATGATGTTTTGAAAAAGCCTGGAAAATTTACACCTGAAGAATATGAAAATATGAAAATTCACCCTACTGAAGGTGCCAGAATAGTAGCTCAGGTATTAGCAAATGTTGATGATGAAGAATTCAAACAAGTTGCTGTAAATATTGCTCACTATCACCATGAAAAATGGAATGGAACCGGCTATCCAAATGGATTAAAGGGTGAAGAAATTCCTCTTGAAGCTAGAATTATGGCTTTTGCCGATGTATTTGATGCCCTTGTAAGTAAACGTTGCTATAAAGAGGCCTATAACTATGATAAAGCTTTTGAAATTATTCAGAACGATTTAGGTTCTCATTTTGACCCAGAATTAGGAAAAATTTTCCTTTCTTGCAAACAAGACCTTATAGATTTATACAATAACATGGAATTAAAATACTAAACTTTTTCTTTTTAAATTTGTAGAATACGGTTTATGTCTACAAAATTTGATAAGTTTTTGCATCCAAATTTAACAAATGATAATATTCTCAAAAGCATGCTGGCCTTTGGTGCACCTATGCTTGTTTCCTACATCTTTCTCCAATTTTACAATACCGTTGACATTGTTGTTGTAGGTCATTTCTTAGGTGAAAAATCCCTCGCCGCAATTGCTGCCTGTAGTGCTGTAAACGATCTTCTTATAGGTTTTGGAAATGGCTTTGGAAACGGACTAGGAATTGTTGCAGCCCGTGCCTATGGAGCAAATAAAGAAGATCGCCTTAAAAAAATTGTTTTAGCATCTTTCTTTATCACTCTGGCTGTAACAATTTTTATTATGATTATAGGACATTTTTGTTTACGTCCAATTTTAAATCTTCTTGGAACCCCTCATGAAATTATAGATGAAGCTCTTTCATACATCTGGGTTATAGCTATTTTCTGTGGATTTTTATTTGGCTACAATTTGCTTTCTGGCCTTTTAAGAGCTATTGGCAACTCCATCATGCCTCTGGTTTTCCTCATTTCTTCATCAGTCTTAAATATCTTTCTGGATATACTTTTAATTGTAGTTTTCCACATGGGAGTGCAGGGAACCGCCATTGCAACCATAATTGCCCAGGGAATAAGTGCGGTTTTATGTTTTATCTACATTCTAAAAAAATGCAAAATTCTTATTCCTAATAAAAAAAGTTTTCAAGCCGACATTACCATTTACAGAGACCTGCTTGGACAAGGCCTTTCTATGGCTCTTATGAGTTCTCTTGTAAATTCAGGAACTGTAATTTTACAAAAGGCCATCAATACTTTTGGAACCTTTATTATGGCAGGTCATATTTCCGCCAGAAAGATTTTTATTTTTACAAATATTCCTCTTTTCACCTTGGGAATGATTTCTTCTACCTTTGTTTCACAAAACTACGGCGCTCACAAAATTGACAGAATTAAAAAAGGACTTAAACTTCTCTTTTTGATGAGCACCATATGGGGACTTTTGTGTACAGTAACTATTCCTTTCTTCGCTAAAAATCTTATTTCTTTAATAAGTGGTTCAACTACCCCAGAAACCATAAATTACGGAGCAAAATATATTTCATTTGCCATGCCTTTCTACCCCGTTCTAGGTATACTCCTTGTAAGTAGAAATTCACTACAGGGACTAGGCAGTAAAGTTTTACCTCTAGTTTCAAGCATAATCGAATTAATTGGAAAAATTATTTTCACAAGCTTAATCATTCCACTTATGGGTAACTGGGGAATTATAATGTGCGAACCAATTATCTGGGTAGTTATGACAATCCAGCTTCTTTTGGTTTTACTTCGTCATCCTCTTTTACGGGAAAACAATCTAAATAAATAAATTTTTTTCAATCCAGGTGGCAGGGCCATCTTGGTCGCAGGAATCGCAAACAAAATCGGCAATTTTTTTTACCTGAGGAATTGCATTTCCAACCGCAATTCCTGTGCCACACAATTTAAGCATTCCAATATCACTAAAATCATCTCCAAATGCAGCCATTTTTTCCACAGGAATTTTAAGATACTGACTTAAAAAACTTATTGCATTTTCTTTAGTGGCCGATTTTGGTGAAAATTTATACCAGGGAATATCCGAAAAAGGCATGCATACACAATTTTCAATTCCATAAGCAAGCTTTTTTGCAACTTCTTCATCACTAGTCTGGACACAAATTTTTAAAACTTCCTGCTTAAAATCCTTAAAATCATCAAAAGGAGCATCAGGACCATATTGTTCAGTTTTATCTTCCCTACGATTCCAATAAAGTGTATTCAAAGTATCACACGTTATTTCAACTTTAGGACCACAAAAACTATAAGCCCTATCAAAGATTTTCTGGCTTTCTTCTAGAGAAAAAGACACAGTTTTTATTAAATTATTATGATAATAGATTGAGGCACCGGCATTACAAATAACTAAATCTGGACCTACCTGATTTATAAGCTGCCCAATATTTGTATTTCCACGACTAGTCGAAAAACCAATCAAAATTCCTTTTTCCCGACATCTTTTTAAAACTGATAAAGTATAAGATGAAATAGTTTTATCACTGCGTAAAAGAGTAAAATCTAAATCAAAAAGTAATAACTGATAATCCATAAGTACTCTATCAAAAAAACAAAAACTACAAATTATATAAGTCCATTTATTAATCTATAAGCAATGGAACCTTCACCAGGTAGTTTTACAGGACAATTTTTAAGATCAAACCACTGGGCGTCTGCTAGTTCTTCCCTTTGAATATTTATATCACCGCTTTCATATTCAGCAGTAAAACCCAACATCAATTGTTCAGGGAAAGGCCAACTTTGACTGCCCCTATAAGTGATATTTTTTACCTTCAGACCTGTTTCTTCCAGCACTTCACGTGCAACCGCGTGTTCTGCAGATTCCCCTGCCTCTATATAACCTGCCACCAAGGCATAAAAATCTTGATTAGGGTTTGCCGATTTTGCCAGAAGAACCTTATCACCTTTCATTATCTTTACAATAATACAAGGATTTATTCTTGGAAAAACCAGGTTACCACATTTTGGGCATTGTCTTGCCGTCAAAGTCTTATGATTTTCAAAAAGACCACCACAAACTCCACAATACTTTGTAGATTTTCGCCAATTAACCAAAGCCTTGGCCCTAAAAGCCATAAAATTTTCCTCTTCGGAATGTCTGGCAAAATACTGACGTAGATAGCACAAAACAAATCCTTCAGGAATATTATCAGCAGATTTTAATTCCAAAACCCTTAATCCGAAGTTTTTTTCTTCAAAATAATCAGAAAAAGTATTTAAACTCTTTATTTTTTCTAAATCTGCTAAATCAGGCAGACTTCCATCAGCCTTTAAAACCAAATTTTTTTCAAAAATAATAAAACTCTTCATAAAATTTAATAAATTATACCTCATAACGATTAATTATCTCAATTTATTTTGCTAAAATTAAAATATGAAAACTTGTAAAAAGCTAAATCGTCCTTTTTTTCATTTTTCTACACCAAAAGGCTGGTGCAACGACCCAAATGGATTTTCTTTTTTCAAAAACAAAGTTCATCTCTTTTATCAATATAATCCTAAAGACACAAAATGGGGGCCAATGCACTGGGGACACGTAACTTCAAAAGATATGCTCCACTGGAAAAACCTTCCAATTGCACTCAAACCTAAAGATAAATTTGATAACGGGGGGTGTTTTTCTGGTAGTGCTATTGATGATGATGGAAAACACGTCATTCTTTATACAGGTGTTCAAACTATTCATGATAATACCGGTTTACAACAACAATGTCTTGCAATTGGAAACGGCCGAACATATATCAAATATAAAAATAATCCCGTAATCACTGCAAAAAACATTCCTTTTGAATTTGATAAAACCAATTTCCGAGATCCAAAACTTTTTAAGAAAAACGGCATTTATTACGCAGTATGTATGCTCGTTAATGCAAACGGACTAAGCAGCCTGGTAGGACTAAAATCTCATAATCTAAAAGATTGGGACTACCTGAATGTTATAGATTACAGCAAGGATGATAAAAGTACACTCTGGGAGTGCCCAGATTTTTTTACTCTGGACGGAAAAGACCTTATTTTAATTTCTGCAAAAGACATGAAGGCCGATCCCGAATTAAATTTTTTTAAAGGCGACAATAACCTTTATATAACAGGAAACTTAGATTCCTCTTTCGTTTTTCATAGAGAAGCAAGAAGCGAAAATAATTTTACAGCCGCACCAATTGATTACGGAATAGATTTTTACGCTCAACAAACATGCCTTCTGCCAGACGGCCGACGAATCTTAATAGCATGGATGCAAAACTGGGAAAGCTTTATAACCCCCCGCTATTTTAAATGGACAGGAATGATGACACTTCCTAGAGAACTACATCTTGTAGAAAACCGTTTAATTCAAAAACCTATAAAAGAATATCAAAACCTTAAAAAGTCCCCATTACAAGGAAAGCTTTCAAATTGCGAATTCAAACTCCTTGATGATAAAAGTCGTCGTTGCTTTGAACTAGAAATATACATTCCAAAAAAACAACTGGAAGAAAAAGGATTCCAGGAAATTAGTCTAAACATTTCATCCGTAAATAAAGAATATGTAAATCTTAGCCTAAATATTTCCCAAATGACGCTTTTTTTTGATAGAAGTCATACAAACCATGGGGGACAGACCCCTAGTCGTTCCTGCAAAATCCCAAAACTTTTGCCTTTAGAAAATGACCAGCTGACACTCCATATTATTGCAGATTGTTTTTCTCTTGAAACCTACCTTAATCAAGGAGAATTCTGGTTTACCAACGCCTATTTTATGGACAGTCCATTTTCAAAAATTTCATTGGAATCTAACCTGCAGACTCCAATCAACTTTAGTTTTTACAAGCTTTAAGCTAAACTGATAATGATGAAAGTCTTAAAAGTACTCCGTCCACTTGATCCAATAATCTTTACCTTAATTTTATTTTTGGCCATTTTTTTAATAAAAAATTCTCTTTCACAAAAAAGTAACAAAGTTCTTGTTAAAGCAAACGGAAAAAACTACGAGTATACACTTGATCAAGAAGGAATCTTCCAGGTTGAAGGAGCACTTGGCTACACTACATTCGAAATCAAAAATCATGCTGTTCGCATTATAGATTCCCCTTGTCCAAATAAAAATTGCGTTCATCAGGGATGGGCAAGTCCCCTTGTATGTCTGCCAAACAAAGTTATAATCACAATAGAAAATTACGGAGAGTTCGATGCAATTTCAGAATAAAAACAAAATTGCCTATTTAGGTGCATTAACTCTACTTTTCTCCTATGCCGAAATACTTCTTCCAAGATTTACACCTTTTTTCCGCATTGGTCTTGGAAATATTGCAATTCTTTTAGCCTTTGACCTAAATCCTCTATCATTTATGCTCCTGACCCTTATAAAAGCTTTTGCCTCATCACTTATGGCTGGAACCCTCTTTTCTCCTTTTTTTTTAATATCTCTAGGCCAATCTTTTTTTAGCGGAATGATGATGTACCTGCTAGCCAGATTAAATCGCAAGTGCAAAAATAAACTTTTTAGCCTCTACGGAATTTCTATTTTGGGTTCGGCTGTAAGTGCATTAATTCAGATATTTTTAAGCACCCTCTACCTTGGAAAAGGAACCTACTCCCTTTTGGGACCAATGCTACTCTTCAGTCTATTTAGCGGAATAATAACAGCATTTTTCAGCCTTATTTTACACATACCAGAACAAGCTCCAAACCTTATCCGCAAAGAAAGTGTAGAAAAAAAACAACCAGTACTTTTATTAGCTCTTTTAATTTTATCAGCTTCAGCCGCTATTTTTATGATAAAGAATTTAATCATCCTGAGCCAAGCCCTTATACTCGCCCTAATTTTGCAATTAATTTCGGGTCGTAAAATTTATATTTTTCCTCATATCAGCCTTTGGATTTTTGTAGTAATTTCGTCACTTTTTATACCAAATGGAGAAGTTTTAATAAAAATCGGTACTTTCTCCATCACAAAAGGCTCACTTCTTATAGGAATTACAAAAGCCCTAAAACTCTCTATTGTTTCAGCTCTAAGCCAATGTGCCGCTAGTTTAAAACCAAGAGGGGACAGACCCCTAGCTTTAGTCCTAGCCTACTTTACAGCCCTAAGCAATCTCTTCCGCTCAAGTCAGGGAAACTTCATTCAAAAATTAAAAACCACTTTACAAGCCCAAAACCTGACAGAATAAATCCTAAAATAAGAGAATCACATTATATTTTTCTTTCTCAAATATTCTAGAATGAAACTAAGAGGAATATTTTATGATTTATTACGTTAATGTTGCCGCTCCTGCGGGTGGTAATGGTTCAAAAGAGAAACCTTTTAATAAAATTCAGAATGCTGCAGATCTTGCACAGGCTGGTGATGAAGTAATCGTTGCTCCTGGTATTTACCGCGAAGCAGTTAATCCAAAAAATGCTGGAAAACCTGGTAAACCAATTATATACCGTTCCGAAAAAATGCTAGCAGCCCATATCACAGGTGCAGAACCAGCAAAAAAATGGGAAAAAATTGATGGTAATGTTTATTTTACACGTATACCAAATGCAATTTTTGGAGATTTTAATCCATACACAACTCTTGTAAGTGGTGACTGGTTTATTGCCTATATGACCGCCCATCTTGGAGATATTTTCTTAAACGGAAAATCAATGTATGAAGTAAAAACTCTAGATGAAGTTAAAAATCCAAAAATTTACAACTTATCTTGGGATCCAGAGTTCACCCTTTATACCTGGTATACAGAACAGGATCAGGCCAAAAACGAAACTCTTATTTATGCAAACTTCCAGGGGACAGACCCCAACAAAGCTGATGTAGAATACACTGTTCGCAAAAATTGTTTCTATCCAGAAGCAGAAGGAATTGGCTATATCAACTTATGCGGATTTAAGGTTTCTAAGGCAGCAAGTCAGTGGGCACCTCCAACCGCCTACCAGGAAGGAATGATTGGTCCACACTGGTCAAAAGGATGGATTATTGAAGATTGCGAGGTATTCGAAGCAAAATGTTCAGGAATTTCTTTAGGAAAATACAAGCAGCCTGAAAACGACAATAAATGGCTAAAATGGAAATATAAGGATGGAACTCAAACCGAACGCGATTGTATTTGTCAGGCACAACTTGAAGGCTGGGACAAGGCAAATATTGGTTCCCACATCATCCGCCGCTGTAACATTCATGACTGTGGACAGACTGGAATTGTTGGCCATTTGGGAGGCGTTTTCTCTATCATTGAAGATAACCATATTCATCATATCAACAATAAACAAAATCTTGCTGGTGCAGAAATTGGTGGAATTAAAATGCATGCCGCAATCGATGTAATTTACCGTCGAAATCATATTCACCACTGTACAAGAGGAATGTGGTTAGACTGGCAGGCACAGGGAACTCGTGTAACCCAAAACTTCTTCCACGATAACTGTTTACCTTTTGATCATCTTATGACAAAAGAAGCTGTTGGTAATGCCGGAGAAGATTTATTTATTGAAGTTTCACACGGACCAACCCTCTTAGACAACAATATTTTCCTTTCAGACCGAGCTGTAAAACTTGCTACCCAGGGTGTTGCAATGGTTCACAATCTTGTTGCAGGAAGTCTTGCTGCAGTTGGTTGTGGTGTTGATAATGGATCTCTGTCCCGCATATCACCTCGTTATACCCCTTATCACCTTCCACATCAAACCCAAGTTGCAGGTTTTATGACAATTCTTCATGGCGACTGTAAATTCTACAACAATATCTTTATTCAACAACCAATGAGAGAAATGCTCAAAAAAAATATGGAAGAATGTAATAATTTTGCCTGGGATGACGCCAACGTAAAAGCAGGAACTTTCAAATACAATAAATATCCAACTTTTGAAGAATGGGATAAATTATTTGAAGGCTACTGTGGAATGGGTTCAGCCCCTAGTGACCGCTACTATACAGAACTTCCTGTTTGGGCTGGTGGAAATTTCTACTTCAATGGTGCTTTACCAATGGATAAAGAAAAAGATGCTGTAGTTGATTCTAAAAACAAAGTAGAAATTAAATATACCGAAATTGAAGGAAGACCAGCTATTAAAACAAATCTTTACGACTTCTTGCCAGATGCAAAATTAAATATCCTCAAAACAGATGATATTGCAATGGCCTTTGAACCTGAAGAAAAATACGAAAACCCAGATGGTTCAGCTATTGTTTTTGATACTGACCTTATGGGTCTTAAACGCCTTTCAACAGCTTTACCAGGTCCATTCGTAGATAAAACAGAAGTTCAAAAACCTTTATTCTAATTTGTTCTATTCTTAACTAAAAAGGAGAGGGGACAGACCCCTCTCCTTTTTCATTGAGGGTTTATTACAAAACCCTCAAAACGGCGAAGTCAAGGCTTTAAGCGTGAGCGTACCTTGACTCGACGTATTACTACTTAGAATGATTCAGATTTTACTCAAAAAAAAATCTTACTCTGGCTTCAAATAAACTGAAACATAATTATCAACATTCAGATATTTTTTTGCAGCTTCCATAATATTTTCTGCTGTAATCCACTCAACTTCCTTTTTCTTTTCATTTTTAGAAACCCACAAAGGTTCATAGGTGAATACTAATTCAGCATTAATTCTGTTCAACCACCAGCCATTATCATAAATATTATTTTCACTACCGCGTTTTTCTGTTTCAATCAGCTTTTTAATATAAAGCTCACCAAGAGGCTGAGTTTGGAGCAATTTTATTTGATTAAGAACTTCATCTCTCAATTCTTCAGCACGAGCTGGTTCACATCCAAAAGAAATTTCAGTTCTATAATAACGCTCTGGATATCCATCGATATAAGCATTTACACCAATACCATAAGAACCACTCTTATCTTCTCGAATAACTTCGCGTAAACGAATATCAAGAATAGTCTCCAGATAAGAAATAATCTTAGTTTCTTTAAAGGATTTTTCTATATCATCCTGGGCAGGCAATTCACCACCAAAACAAAGGTACACTCGTCCCTTATCTTCCTTACCTTTCTTTACAGTTTCATTTATTTTTCCTTTAGGGAAATCATAATATTTATAAACAGTTTCTTCCCTATCTTTTGAAGTTTTCAAATTACCAAGATAGTACTGACAAAGCTCAATAAGTTTTCCTTCATCAAAATCACCAACAAATACATAAGTAAAGTCAGCAGGATTTCCATAACGTTCCTTGAAAACCTTTTCAGCTTTTTTTGCATCCATTTTTGAAACAAAATTCAAATCGAATGGTGCATGGTAAATATCATTCTTTCCGTAAATTATTTCTTTAATCTTATCTGAGAAAATATCATTTGGTGCATTTCCATGACTACTAGCAGCCTCTTTAAGCTGGTGAATAACTGTATTCCATGCATCATCATTAAATTTAACCTGACTAAAGAAAAGGTTGAGCATCTGTAAAAGTTCTTCTGAATAATTACTAGAACATGCTGTTGAAAAATATTCAGAAGTATTTTGTATATCAAAATTAAATCTAATCTGCTTTGAAGAAATTTCTTTCACCAGCTGATTATATGTAAGACTTTCAAAGCCTGAATACATTGCGTAAGATAAAGCAACCGAAGCTGATGGAACATCTTCTTCTGCCACCTGGTAAAGTCCACCCTTACTGAAAACATTCATATAAAAGAAGTTCTTCTCAAAATCAGTTTTCTTGGTCAAAATCTTAATTCCGTTTTCAAGAAGATATTCCTTCATACCCAGTTCTTTTATCTGCTTTTTAGAAACTATTTTTGCCTTATTTGCAGGACGTTTCATCAAACCGTTAGAAGAATCATCCTCATAAGCTGCAAGTCCACTACCCTTGTAATTTTTCCACAGTGACATAATTTCTGCTTCAGAAGGTAATTTTTCACTTGGATTGCAGGCAATGAACATTAAAGAACCTCTGTTTCCCAAAGCCTTTTTTGCGGCTGCATTTACATCTTCAATTGTGATAGCAGGAATTATTCTTTTATAAATCTTAAGATAATCTTCCTCCGAAGTCTGAACTTTTCCAACAATGGCAGAATAAACCAGTCTATCAGCATAATTAACGTTTTCGACTTTATCCTTATTCTGGTAAGACAATTCCTGAGAAGATAAATAACCCGCTTTTACTCTTTCAACTTCTGATTCAGTAACACCAAAATCAATGAATCTGTCAGTTTCATCAAAGAACTGTTTCAAAGCCTGTGTAAATTGTCCAGATTTTGGATAAACTCCCAGATAGTTATGAGCAGAAGTATTTGTAAGAGATATTTCATTTGCACCTGCCGCCAGCCAAGGACTTTCTGCTTTTGCTGAAATTTCGTTCATACGAACTTCAAAAATCTTAGCGGCAATTTCTTTTGCAATCTCTTCCTTCAGTTCCTTTTCTGTTTCAATAATTTTGTAATCCTTTTCTTGTTCAAACATAAATACCTGTGTATAAGGCATTTCTTTATCAACTAAAATGCTAATCTTCTTTTCTGTAGGATAAGGAACACTAAAGTTTGGACGTGTAATTTTTTCTTCCGAAGCTGGAATCTGACCCATTATCTTTTTAATCGAAGCTTCCATTTTTGAAGTTTCTAAATCACCAACAACTACTACCGACATTAATTCTGGTCTATACCACTTTTTATAAAAATCAAGGACTCGATCACGGCTGATATTTTTGACTATATTCATATCCCCAATAGGACGTCGATTTTCATAAACAGAATCATGCAAAAGGAGTTTTATCTGTTTTTCAGATAATCTTTCCTGAAAGCCTTGGCCAAGACGCCACTCTTCAGTTACAACTCCACGTTCTTTATCAAGCTCTTCCTGTGAAAAAGTTACCGCACAAGCCCAGTCATGCAAAATCATCATTGCAGTATTCAAAATTTCTGGATCGTCTGCCGGAATTTCAAGTTTATAAACAGTTTCTTCAAAAGAGGTGTAAGCATTCAAGTCAGAACCAAAATTCATACCAATTTTTTCAAAATAATCTACAATTGCAGATTTTTCGAAATGCTCAGTTCCATTAAAACACATATGTTCAATTAAATGAGCAATACCCTTCTGGTCTTCTTCCTCCATACAAGAACCTGCTTTTACAACAAGTCTAAGAGTAATTCTGTTAGCAGGAATTGAATTTTTACGAATATAATAAGTCATTCCATTATCAAGACTGCCAAGTTTATACTTAGAATCCCATTTTAATGCTGCATCTGTATTAGAATTTGATGATGTAGATGCACATCCAACAAAAGAAAGGTTTATTACTAAAAAAATAGCAATAAAAACCAAAGTAAAATGATTAAGAAACTTTTTCATTTAAACCCTCTAATAATTTTTTATTATTATACTTATTTGTATAAATCATTTTCTACTAAATAAAAGTAATTTAGGTAAAAAAAATTACAGATTAATTTGTGTTAAAATAAAAAAAACGAGACTTATGAAAATTAAATCTCCATAAATCTCGTTTTCTCTTATCAAATCTTATTTTAAAGAAAGATTATTATACTTCACGAATATCTTCAACTTTTCCACAAGTTTCGCAAATTGTATAAAAGGTATCAAGTTTAATTCCTGCAACCTTAATTGTAACCTTACGGTCCTTTGGATTTTCAGCATCTGTTGTAATACAGGTGATGATGTTTCCATTTGCTTCTGCAATCTTCTGTGTAAACTTACCTAAAGCACCCGCTGTATCCTGCATAGTAACAACAGCTCTTACACTTGGTAAGTCATAATTGAACATATTAATAAACATCTTGAACAAATCGCTGTCGGTAATAATTCCAACCAACAATTTATCCTTCATAACTGGAAGACAACCAAAATCTCCATCAGACATAATTTTAGCTGCAGCTTCTACAGTTTCTGTTTCCTGAACTGTAAAAACCTTTCGTACCATTGTTTTTTCAACAGTCAACTTGCTAAGCAAATAACTAAGTTCGTACATATCAAGAGTTGTTGCTTCACTTGGTGCTGCACGCTGTAAATCATTTGCGGTAATAATTCCAACCAGCGAACCGCTTTTATCTAAAACAGGCAATTTATTGATATTATTTTTCTTCATCAAATCATTTGCTTCTCTAATAGAAGCCTTAACATCAATAGTGATTGGATTTTTTGTCATTACGTCTCGAACTAACATTTTTAGCCTCCTAAATATGCCGAAATAACAGCCTTATCCGTAATCAAATCACTAGCTTTTCCAGTTTTAGTGATTTGGCCTGTTTCTAGTATATACGCTCTATTGGCAATTGACAAAGCTTTATATGCATTTTGTTCAACAAGAAGGATTGTAGTTCCACTGGAAGAAATTTTAGTAATGATATCGAATATTTCATCCACCAGAATTGGGGCTAATCCCATAGAAGGTTCATCAAGTAACAATAATTTTGGCTTAGACATAAGTGCACGTGCCATAGCAAGCATCTGCTGTTCACCACCAGACAAAGTTCCTGAAAGCTGGCTTAAACGTTCTTTCAAACGTGGGAATAATTCATAACACCATTCCATATCTTTTTTGATATTTTCTTTATCACGTCTAAGATAAGCACCCATTTCAAGATTTTCTTTTACACTCATGTTAGCAAAAACACGACGTCCTTCTGGAACTTGAATAAGTCCCATCTGAACAATTTTATCAGCAGGAAGAGAAGTAATATCAACTCCATCAAAAGTGATAGAACCACTTACCTTTTTAATCAGATTACTTACTGAATGTAATGTTGTTGTTTTTCCAGCTCCATTTGAACCGATAAGGGAAATAATTTCTCCTGCATCTACATCAAAAGAAATTCCTCTCAAAGCCTTAATAGCACCGTAAGAAACAACTAAATCTTTTACTTCAAGCATACTCATTATTTGTCACCTCCAGCAGTCATCTGTTCATAACCAGAACCAAGATAAGCCTTAATAACAGTTGGATTTGACTGAATTTCTGCAGGAGTTCCGGCAGCAATTACAGAACCATAGTTCAAAACCATAAGTCGTTCACAAATACCCATTACCAGCTTCATATCATGTTCAATCAACAAAACTGTAAGATTAAATTCCTTTCTGATAAAGGCAATCATCTCCATCAATTCCTGTGTTTCCTGACCATTCATACCGGCAGCTGGTTCATCAAGAAGCAGAAGTTTTGGGCCAGAAGCAAGTGCACGACAAATTTCAAGTTTTCTCTGTTCACCATAAGGAAGATTTCTTGCTAATTCATCAATCTTGTTTTCCATATGGAACAAACTTAAAAGGTGTAGTGCTTTTGCATCCATCATTTCTTCATCATTGCGGAATTTTTTTGTACGGAATTCTACATCCAAAGGATTAACGCCACGTGTTTGATGAAGGGCAATTTTTATGTTATCGCGAACAGACATACCACCAAACAGACGGATATTCTGGAATGTTCGCGCAATACCAATTCTATTCAACTGTGCAGGCGATTTTTTATTAATAACCTGTAAATTTCCTTTTTTATCAACAAAAGTGATTGTTCCAGATGTTGGTTTATAAACACCAGAAAGCATATTAAATACTGTAGTTTTACCAGCACCATTTGGACCAATCAAACCAATCAGTTCACCTTCATACAAATCAAGCGAAAAGTCTGATACAGCCTTAAGTCCACCAAAAACAATCGAAATATCCTTTGCACGAAGGAGCAGTTCTCTCTTTTCTTCTGCCATTATTTTGCCTCCTTCTTAGCTGATTTTGAAAATAGATTTTTGAACCAGCGACCAATTGCCTTAAAGTAATCTGGAATCTTAAAGAAACAAAGTTCTGCAGTACCAAGTAATCCCTGTGGTCTAAAGAGCATCATCACAATTAGAATTAATGGATAAATCAACAAGCGGTAATCTCTTAAGAAACGCAAAACTTCCTGGAGAATTGTAAGAACAAAAGCTGCAAAAATTGCCCCAGTAACAGAACCCATACCACCAAGAACGACATAAATTAAATCGTTTACAGAATTGTTAAAAGATGCCAGATCAGGCTTAACAAAACCAATTAAAGGTGCATACAAAGCTCCGCCAATTCCTCCAATAAATGAAGCAATTACAAAACCAATCATCTTATAACGGAAAACTCCAACACCCGAAGAATTAGCAGCAATTTCATCTTCACGAACGGCCATTATTGCACGTCCATAAGTTGAACGAAGGAAATTCTGAAGGAAGACTACAATCAATACTAAAACACCAATAACCGATGCATAGGCAATTGTTGCCCCCCATTCCAATGATTCAGTAAAAATTGTTCCAAACTGAATACCATTTGGACCGCCTGTCCATGATTTTTGATTCAACAGAACAACACGAATAATTTCACCAAAAGCAAGTGTTACAATTGCAAGGTAATCTCCTTCAAGTTTCAGAGTTGGGAAACCAATCAAAAATCCAAAAAGGGCTGCAATTAAACCTGCCAAAATAATACTTACAGGAAGTGGCAGATGAAGATTCTGAGTAAGAAGAATTACTGCATAAGCTCCGATTGCCTGGAAACCAGCCTGACCCAAACTAAGCTGACCTGTAATACCACAAACTACGTTTACACTCAAAGCCATAATGGCATTTACACCAGCAAGTGTTATAACCTGAGCCCAGTAGGCATCAATACCAATTGGAAGATCATAAAAGAAAGACTTTAATGTAATAAGTCCAGAAGGAATTAAAACACACGCAAGTCCAATTACTGTAAGAATAATTGTATTTCTAACAAACTTATTTTTCATTTCTTATCCTCCTTAAACCTTAACAACTTTCTTCTTGCCTAAAAGTCCGGCAGGTTTTACAAGAAGGATTACAATTAAAATCAAATAAGAAATTGCATCTGCATACTGAGATGAGATATAAGCCTTTGTCATTGTTTCAGCAATACCAAGAATTACACCACCAAGCATTGCTCCTGGAACAGAACCAATTCCACCAAGTACAGCGGCTACGAATGCTTTTAAGCCAGGAATGTATCCCATTGTTGGTTCAATCTGAGGATAAGCTGTAGCGTAAAGAACTCCACCAGCACCTGCAAGAATAGAACCAATAACAAAAGTGATTGCAATAGTTCTGTTTACATTTATACCCATCAAACTAGAAGCACCTAAATCATAAGAAACGGCACGCATAGCCTTACCAGTTCTTGTATAATTAATTACATAATTTAGAAGAACCATCAAAAGTGCAGAAGAAATAATTACAATCAACTGGATATTTGAAACAGAAATAATTCCTAAATTGTAAATGTGAGTATCCATTGTTGGGAACTGACGTGGATTTGGACCAACAAATGGAAGAACACGCATACCATTCTGTAAAATTAATTCCACTGCAATTGCTGTAATAAGTGAATTCAAACGTGGTGCATTTCTTAAAGGACGATAGGCACAGCGTTCAATTAAAAGGCTCAACAAAGAACAAACAATCATTGCACCAAGGAAGGCACAAGCAAGTCCCCAAGGTGTAGTTCCCATTGCCCTTAAAATAAAGTAACCGGTATAAGCACCAATCATCATAACATCGCCATGGGCAAAGTTAATCAACTTTACAATACCGTAAACCATTGTATAGCCAAGAGCAATCAAAGCGTAAATACTACCCAATGAAAGTCCATTAACTAATTGCGTTAAAAAGGTATTCAATTTAACCTCCAACTTTATGTTTTACATAACTTTCAAATTTTTCGATATATTGTACAAAAAATCTGTTAAATAAAAAAGGTGCATACTTTTTCAGCATGCACCCCTTTGTACAATAAAGATAAATTAACTGATTTTAGAAAATTAGTCTACGTTTACTGTAGCTGCATAAGCCTGTGAAAGCTTACCATTTTCTTTAATCATCTTAATCATAACTGCAGATTTAATTGGGTTACGTTTTGAGTCAAACTTAATGTGACCTGTTACATAATCACCATCTGTTGCTTCAAGTGCATCACGAACCTTAGCTGCATCAGTTGTACCAGCCTTAACAATAGCATCTTTAAGCATGTACATTGCATCATAACCAAGAGTTGCAAATGCGTTTGGCTTAGCGTTGTATTTCTTTTCAAATGCACTTACAAATTTCTGTACAACTGGAGAGTCAGAGTCAGCTGCATAGTGATTTGAGTAGTATCCGTTAAGAACTTCATCACCAGCTACTTCTGTAAGACCATCCCAACCGTCTCCACCAACTAATGGAACTGTTACACCCTGAGCACGAAGCTGTTTTGAAATCAAAGAAACTGTTGAATAATAATCTGGAAGATATACAACATCAGGTTTAGCAGCCTTTACCTTTGTAATGATTGCGTTGAAATCTTTTTCACCAGTTGCATAAGATTCTTTTGCAACGATTTTTCCACCTAATTTCTCAAATTCAGAAACAAAGTTTTCCATCAAACCTACAGAGTAGTCGTTTCCAATATCATAAAGGATAGCGGCTTTTTTAGCTCCAAGATTGTCAGCAGCAAATTTTCCACCAACACGACCCTGGAATGGATCTGTAAAACATGTACGGAAAATGTAATTTCCTGCATCTGTAACAGCAACTGCAGTAGCAGCTGGAGCGATCTGAACAACTTTATTTGCCTGAGCCTGGGCTGTAATAGCAATTGTACATCCAGAAGTTAAAGAACCAATAATAAGCTTTGTTCTATCTTTTGTTACAAGTTTCTTGTAAGCACTAACTGACTTTGCAGCATCACCTTCGTCATCTTCACAAACGAATTCAACTGTCTGGCCCAAAATACCACCAGCAGCATTAATTTCTTCTACAGCAAGATCAATACCTTTCTTGCATTCAACACCGTAAACTGCTACAGCTCCTGAAAGAGGTGCAACACCACCTATTTTAATGGTCTTAGCTTTTTTAGCAGCAAATACTGAAGTTCCAGAAACCAAAACTAAAGAAGCAGCAATAACTGATTTAACTCTATTCATACTATTCCTCCTTTTTTGAATATATGAATTAATTTCAAAAAAAATAATAATGAATTTGTTTTTTTTGGTAAATAAGTCAGATTAAAAATCTTTAATATAATTAAAGATTTAACAGTATTTTCCAAAAATCATTTCAAAAATCTTAATACTTAAGCAATAACCGGCTTAGAAAAGATTTTCTTCCAGTAAATTAAAAACATAACTATCATTGTTGTAAAAGCAAGAACATCCGAAACAGGACCTGCCCAGAGAACTCCTTCTACACCCATAAAAACAGGCAACAAAATAGTTACTGGCAGCTGGAAAATAATCTGCTTTGAAAGAGACAAAATAGAAGCCTGAACAGGATATCCTAAAGCCTGGAAGAAAATACCGCTCATAATCTGAATGCCAACTGTAGGAATGAGCATAAGGTAAATTCTCATACACTTTATTGCGAACTCGTTATATAAATCACTTTCAGAACCAAAAATGCTGATAATTGCCATTGGTTTAAACTGAGCAAGGAAAAAAGCTACTGTACAAATGATAGTTGAAAGAACTGCTACAAGTTTAAAAGTTTTCTTAACTCTATCATATTTACCGCTGCCATAATTATATCCAAAAATAGGCTGAGCACCTGCAGAAAGACCAATTACAATACTCATAATGATTGCAAAAGTCTTCATTGTAATTCCAAGCGTAGTAACAGGAATATCAGGACCATATTTACTCTGAGCACCATAAGTAACAAGAACATTATTTCTGGTAGCCATAGCCACAACTAAAGCCATCTGTGTAATAAAGCTTGAAATTCCAAGTTTAGAAACACGTGGAATATAAGAAATACTTTTTCTAAATACAAAACGATTCAAACTTACATTTTTCATTTTTTTAGAAAAGTAATAAATATTTAATACCGCATTTGCAAACTGACCTAAAATTGTAGCAAAAGCCGCACCCTTTACACCCCAGTGAAATATAAAAATAAAAATTGGGTCCAAAACTACATTGATGATTGTTCCTGCAAAAAGACCAATCATATTAAATTTTGGATTTCCATCTGCACGAATAATACTTGCACCACCGGCACATACCGCACAAAATGGCAAGCCATAAGTAATAATTCGACCATAATCTTTTGCATAAGGAAGAATTGCTTCAGAAGCACCAAAAAGTTTACACAAAGGTTCAAGGAAAACTAAATAAAGAATTGTGATGATAATACCAATTCCTACAAAACCAATAATTCCTGCTCCAGTACCGCGAGCAGCTTCATCTTCTTTTTTTTCACCAAGTTTCAAACTTAAAAAAGCAGCAGATCCATCACCAAAAAGCAGAGAAAACGCCATTGCAAATGTAGTCATTGGGAAAATTACAGTAGTTGCACCATTACCTAAATAACCAACACCCTGGCCAATAAATATTTGATCGACAATGTTATACAACGAGTTTACAACCATTGAAATAATGCCTGGGATTGCAAACTTTGCCAAAAGTTTTCCAATTTTTTCTGTACCTAAAATATTTTCTTTTTCCATAACATAGCAAATATAATGATATTAGGAAAAACTCGCAATTAGTGGAAAACTCTGATATTTTTTGTAATAACCTGCATTTTTCGGTTTTTTACACCGTTTTTCCGTCCCACTCTTTAGAATGAGAACGTTCAAACTCAATTGCAGCATCAAAATCAACTTCTGGAGAACAGTTTTTTTCAATATTCAAAGCAGTTGTATGAAGACGTCTGATACATTCCGATTTATCTTTATAACCAAGTTTTGATTTTTCAATACTTTCCCTAAGCACACGAATAGATTCATCATAAATTTTTAGAGGGACAGGAAACGGGTGGCCGTCTTTTCCACCATGAGCAAAAGAAAATCTTGCAGGATCAGTAAAACGACTTGGAGTACCATAAATTACTTCGCTAACCAGGGCAAGCGACTGCAAGGTTCTGGGTCCAAGGCCTGGTGTTAACATCAAGCTTTCAAAATTTTCAGGCCTGCTTTCATAAGCTGTAGCAAGAACTCCACCAAGACGTTTCAAATCCACATCCTGGGCTAAAACTTCATGATGAGCAGGCATTATAATTGAACGACCATTAGTTTCAAACGAAAAAGTTTTAGGGGTCTGTCCCCCCTGATTTATTCCACCCACAGAGGTCTGTCCCCCCTGCAAATCTTCCTCCGCAAAAAGTTCCCCCTGCAAATCACTCGACGATTTTTTTATAGACTGAACTTTTCCACCGCTGAACAAAATCATCTCATTTTCGCTTTTACCAATCTGAGTTATTTCTTTCAACACTTTTTCAGGCGATTCCAAACTCAACTCCAAAATAGAATCCCTTGCTGTTCTGGCTTTTGAATCCGTAAGATTAAGGATCTGTCCCCTGTTATCACCAACAACACCAGTATGAGGTTCTTCCACAAAAGAACGCAAATCCGAAGAGCACCAGTGATATCGGCGTGCCTTCTTTTCTCCAACATTCATTCCCTGCTGAACAACAGCCCATTTTCCACTTTCAGTTACAATAAAATTATGCTGATATAGTTGAAATCCATCCTGAATAGCATTGTTATCTACCTTAGCTACAAGTTTACTGTCTCGAACCAGCTCCAGCCCATTCAAACCTGTTTTATCCGCAATTCCAAGCAGTTCATCCGGAGTCATTCTGGAATATTTTCCACGCCCACCGCACACATAAATTCCAAGCTCTTTTGCCCTAGGATTTAATCCTCTTTTTAAAGCATACATAACAGATGTGGTAATTCCAGAACTATGCCAGTCCATCCCCATAACAGCACCAAAACTTTGAAACCAGAGAGGATCACTTAATCTTACTAAAACTTCATCCGGACCAAAATTTTCAACAAGAGACTCGGTGATTAAAGTCCCCAAAACCATCATTCTGTCTGCCAACCAGCGAGGGACAGTCCCCGTATGAAGAGGTAAATCTGCATGTCCGGAATTTCTCATATTTCCACCCAAAAAGCATTATAACACATAATATAAATACATTTACACTTTATACTGTCACTAAAAATCTTTATAATTATTTAAAATTTTCAATTCCTTAAAATGAGGTTTCAAATGATAGACGAAACAAAATTTTCAGATAAAACAATTTTTTCATTCGAAGTTTTTCCACCAAAAAAGAATATGCCTATCGATACAATTTTTAACACCCTGGATCAGCTTCGCGACCTTAAACCTGATTTTATTTCTACAACTTTTGGAGCCGGTGGAAGCGAAAATTGTGATAATGCTGTAGCAATTGCAAAACGAATTAAAGATGAATGCAAGGTTGAATCTGTAATTCACATGCCTTGTATAAATATGACTAAAAATGATGCTCTTTTCTGCCTTGGTCAGTTCCGCGAAGCAGGCATTGAAAATATTCTTGCTCTCCGTGGTGATAAAGTTGAAGGCAAAGAACCTTGTACAGATTTCCTCCACGCTTCTGATTTAATCAGATTTATAAAAGAATACGATTCAAAACGAACAGACGGAAAGTCTTTCAAAATTATGGGAGCATGCTATCCAGAACTCCATCCTCAGTCAGCTTCTGTTTATGATGATCTGGAATATTTAAAAATCAAAGTTGAAGCCGGTGCATCACATCTTTTATCACAATTATTTTTTGATAATGAAAAATTCTACCGTTTCCAGGAACGTTGTAATATAAAAGGAATTAATGTTCCTATCGAAGCAGGAATTATGCCTGCTACAAATAAAAAATCAATCGAAAGAATGGTCAGCATGACAAATGCAGTTTTACCAAAAAAATTCACTGATATGATGGAACGTTATGGCGACCACCCTGATGCCATTCGTGATGCAGGTATTGCCTATGCCATCGATCAGATTGTCGATTTAGTAACTCACGGTGTTCAGGGAATCCACCTCTACACAATGAATAATCCTTTGGTTGCAAGAAAAATTTACGAAGCTACAAAATCACTTTTTGCTGTTTCACCAATTATAAAACACTAATTCACGCATTTTTACAAAAAAAATCCGATTGATAAATTAATATCAACCGGATTTTTCATTGTAGGTTTATTACAAAACCCTCAAAACGGCGAAGTCAAGGCTTTAAGCGTGAGCATGCCTTGACTCGACGTATTGTAACATTAAATATTAAAATTTATTTTACTACTTTAACATCAAAACAAATGTAAGCGTTTCCAGGAATTACTCCAGGATATCCACGACTTCCATATGCCAGTTCTGGTGGAAGAACCATATGGCGAGTTTCACCATATTCCATGTCCTGAACCATTTCATCAAAACCAGCAATCATCTGACCTGCACCAGTTGTAAATTCAAGTGGCTCATGTCCCTGTGGGTGGAATTCTTTAGAAGCATCAAACAAAGTTCCATCAACAAGATATCCCTTATATTCAACAGTTACTGATTTTCCTTTTCCAACTTTTTTACCATTTCCATATTTCAAAGTCTTCCAGTAAATTCCGTTAGAAGTTTTATTATCACAGCCTTCAATCACTTTGGCCATTTTTGCTTCTTCTTTTTTAGCATTTTTTTCTTTCTGTTCTTCAACTAATTCGTCAAACATAGCCTGAGTTGGTTTAAAGTTTTCTGCATCTGCACCCTGACGAATAATCTTAAGAGACTTAATTGTATCGTTCTGAAGAACTTTATTTACAACATCCTGTCCTTCAATTACCTGTCCAAAAATTGTGTGCTTATAGTTTAACCATTCAGTAGGAACATGAGTGATAAAGAACTGACTTCCGTTTGTATTAGCTCCTGAATTAGCCATAGCAAGTTTACCAGGCTTATCAAAAGTAAGACCTTCTACAAATTCATCTGGAAACTTATAACCAGGACCACCTGTTCCATTACCTTTTGGATCACCACCCTGAATCATAAAATCCTGACCATCACCATTTGCTTTACTAATTACGCGGTGAAATTTCAAACCATCATAAAAAGGCTTACCTTTTGCAGCATCCAAAGTTCCTTCAGCCAAACCTACAAAATTTGCTACAGTCATTGGAGTTTCTTTATAAAAAAGTTCCAAAATAATTTCTCCTTTTTCTGTAGTAAGAACAGCAAAAAGACCTTCTTTTCCTTTTAATGCATCCATGTATTTCCCCTTTGGACTGCAGGCTACATTAAAAATAAATGTAGAACCTACAAGAATTCCAATAAATATTTTTTTTAAAACGTTCATTTGTTCCCTAATTCCTATTAACGAATTCCCTTATAAAGAACTCTAACCTGTTTATAAACGCCTTCACCTTCACTCTTTGTTTCTACATCTGGAATATCATTCAAAGTTGTGTGAATAAGTCTTCTTTCAAAAGGATTCATTGGTTCAAGCAAAATTGAATTCTTTGATGAACGAACTTTATCAGCTGTTGTATAAGCAAGACGAACCAAAGATTCTTCACGACGAATTCTGTAGTTTTCTGTATCAAGAATTACACGAACTTCCTCATGACCAAGACGGCCTGCATAAATATTTGCAAGAAGCTGCAATGCATCAAGATTCTTACCCTTTCTACCAATCAAAATTGATGAATGAGCAGATTCAAGTTTTACACCAAGTTTTTTCTCTTCACGATAAGATACTTCAACTTTTACATCGTAACCCATCTTTTCAATTACATTCTGAATAAACTCAATAAGTTTCTGTTCAAATTCACCCTGTGGAAGTGGATCAGCATAAACTCTTGAATGATTCTCTTCTGTTGATTTTCCACCAAAAGATGAACCTTTATCATTATCATCAAGAGTGTGAACACGGATTTTTACGTATCCTTTTTTAAAAAGTGAATTTTTTTGAGTTTCAAGAATTTCTACATCAAACTGATCTCTTTCAAGACCAAGTTCATTAGCAGCCATTTCAATAGCTTCTTTTTCAGTTTTTCCTTCGTATTCGTAAGTCATTTATATCTCCTATGTAAAGTGTTAAAGCCCTTTTTTTCATTACTTTCTTTTAGCTTTTGGTGGTAATTTCTTCTGTGTAGTTCCACCAGCCATTTCTGCTTTCTTATCCTTCATCATTTTATTGATAATGAGCTGCTGGAAAATCTGAAGAATGTTACTTGTAAGCCAGTAAAGAAGAAGTCCAGAAGGTGCATTGTAGAAAATAAAGAAGAAAATAAGTGGCATACCATACATCATAAACTTCATAGAAGCCTGATTCTGACCACCTGCTTGTCCATACTGAGTAATTTTTCCAGACAAAAGCTGTGTACAAACATAAATTACTGGTAAAAGACGGATATCATTTCCAAGGAATCTTGAAATAACAGGAATATCCTTTGAGAATGTAAATACACTATCACCTGTAGAAAGATCAGGAATCCAGTGTGGAATAAACATAGCACCACGGAATTCAAAATAGTTGTTGAACAAGTTATACATTGCAAAAAGGATTAAGAACTGGAACAACATTGGCAAACAACCACTTGCTGGATTATAACCGGCTTCTTTGTAAAGCTTAGATGTTTCAATCTGAAGTTTCTGCTGGTCTCCCTTATATTTTTCCTGAAGAGCCTGCATTTTTGGCTGTAATTCCTGCATTTTTAAGGTTCCCAAAGACTGTTTCTTTGAAAGTGGGAAAAGTGCAAGTTTGAGAAGGAATGTAAGAACAATAATACAAACACCCCAGTTCTTAATTACTTTGTGTAAAATTTCAAGACAGAACTTTAAGATTGCTTCAAGCCAGTTCAGCCAGCCAGAAGACTGTAAAGCATCTGTAATTTTATAACCAGAGAATCCCCAGCCATTATTTTCTTTAATGTTATAACGTTTAAGTTCATTACCATCGCGAGGTCCAAAATACATATAGTATGTATCTTGTACTTCTGAACCTGTAAATGATTTTCTCTCTGTAAATGCCTGTGCATTTGCATAATCATTTACTTCAATCTGTGTAGAATAATAAGTTCCAGAAGTTTTGCTTGAATCTGTAGGAATTACAAGTTCTATAAAATATTTACTTGCAATAGCTGACCAAACGCTTTCTTTATCATTTCTCTTAAACTGACCAGTTCCAAGAATTGTTCTTTTAGATTTATTTCCGTTATAAGTAAGGAACTGACGATTTTCATAACGATCCCTCTTAGCATTAAAGTGTGGACCAATCTGTGGAGAAGTTCTAATAGAATAAGCAACTCCATCAATATCAAGACCTTTTCCGTCTGGTGCATAAAGTTTTACATCAAGTTTAAAAAGATATTCACCAGGCATAAATTCATACTGTTTTCCAAGAATAACTTCTTTGCCATTAACATTCAGCTTTTTTTTGAACATATATGAATAATCACTGATTTTTTCAACTTCAAACAATTCATTTACAATTTTTTTATTGTCGCCAATTGGTCCAAAAGAAAGTGATAAAGTTCTATTCAAATCACTTACATTATCAGACAACTGAACAAAATCGTTTGTAAAAGTATCTTTATGCTCTTTTAACTTATAACTGATAATATCACCACCACGATTTGTAAGAACAACTTGAATTTTATCAGTTTCAACTGTAATTGTTTCTTCATCAATAACTGCTTCGTCAGCAGCTGTTTCCATTACTTTATTTTCTTCGGCAACTAAAGTTGATTCTTCATTTTCCAAAGAAAGTTCTTCTACATCATTTGTTTCAGCATTTTCAGTTTGCTGACTTACCATATTTTCTGGTCTCATTCCAGGGAAAAATCTTGGTAACAACAAATAAGATGCAACAATAACTACTGTAGATAGGACAATTGCCCAAATAGTATTTTTATCCACTTAATACTCCATTTTAAAAACAGCCAAATTAACTTTTTTTTTACTTTTTATTCAGGGAACCGGATCATATCCGCCTTCATGATATGGGTTACACTTGATAATTCGTTTTATTGAGAGATAAAGACCCTTTATCGGCCCATGTTTTTGAATTGCTTCTAATGCATAAGCAGAACATGTTGGAGTAAACCTACAACAAGGTCTATGCAAGGGAGAAATACAAATTTGATAAGCACGAATTAAGAAACAGAAAAATTTTATAAAAAATTTTCTAATACCTCTGATTAAAATTTTAATCACAGCTTATTCCTTAAATAAACCTGCCTTTTGACACAATAAACGAATTTGATCACATCGCGAGTGGAACGAGTCATTTCCGGGATATATTAAAATTAACATATCGTATCCGGTGTTCAGATGTGATTTTATTAAACGATAGACTTCTCGGCTGTATCTTTTTGATAAGTTCCTTTCGACCGCGTTACCGTAGCCACGAATCAAAGGAAAACCAACTCGATTCATTCCCAAATCATTTTCTAAATAATAGATTTTAGCTCCAGGAATACTTATCTTTTTTCCGCATTTAAACAGCTTTTTAAAATCAGCGGGATTTTTTATACGCTCATTACGTTTAAAAAACCCCGTTTTTATTAAGTCTGTTTCCATCTCTAAAAATTAGTACTTCTTCTTTTCGTCAGCAACTGAAAGTTTAGCGCGTCCCTTAGCTCTTCTTCTAGCTAATACTTTGCGTCCGCCCTTTGTAGCCATACGAGCTCTGAATCCAAATTTTCTGTTACGCTTTACTTTACTTGGTTGATATGTTCTTTTCATGGAACGTACTCCTTATATTTAATATTTAAAATTGTCCCTATATAAAACAAAAATAGTAATAAAATATATCATTTATTTTCTGAATTGGTCAACATATCATTTTTTATACTTTCAAATTTTGCTAAAAGTTCTGGAGGCAATGTTGATTGATTAGTCTTTTTTATTTGAGTTTTATTTTCTTCATAAAACTTATTAAGTTCTTTATCCTGTTCATCTAATTTTTCTTGCATCTGCTCTTTATATTTTTTTAACTGATCATCATAAGATTCCGATAATTTGGCTTTGGAACCAGCAAGTCTAAAAGCAAGACAAGAAATTTTTAAATCTGGGGCTTCCATTTTTAAGCCCTTCAAAATAAATTTTTCATAAAACCGAAGATATTGAATCCAACCCGAATGATCTGCCTCAATCAATAAAACTCCGTTTTTTAAATCAACAACTTTTGTATTTCCTGCTAAGCGTTCACCAATAGGCATTCTTCTTTCACTATCTTCACTTTCATATTTATTTGAATGAATTCTTGAAACAACTTTTTTCCAGGTAGTGGTAATTCTATCTGCTTTTTGAAAATCAATATTTAAGTATTTTGCCATCATTTGATTAGCTTCAATAATTTTATCATTCATACCATTCCCCCTTAATTATTTTATAAATCTTAGTATTTTCTTTCATGTATCTTTCGTATGGTTCACCTGGTAAAAAAGTACAAAAAAGCTGTTCATAATCAGGCAACATGGCAGTTAATTTAGTTCTCTTATCTGGATCTAATTCAAGCAAAACATCATCCATCAAAAGAACAGGTTTTAAACCAGTTGAACGGGTATAATAAATTGATTGAGCAACTCTTAAAAGTAAAGAAATTAATCTACACTGGCCAGTAGAAGCTGTATGTACAAATAGATGATGGTCTTTTACAAAATCAATTCTATCTCTATGGGGTCCAGAAATTGTAGTTTCCATTTCCATATCTTTATTTCTTTGAATTTTAAGTTGAGCAATTAATTCATCAAAAGTTGGAAGAGTTTTTCTGGTTCCATCATCATGTTCTTTCCAGCTAGGATGATAAGAGATTGAAAGTCCTTCAATACCAGTAATATCTTCATAAATCTTACCAAAAATTTCATTAAATTGAAAAATTGCTTCTTTTCTTTTTTCTTCAACAATTAAACCAAGCTGAACTAATTGTGCATCATAAACATCCAGCATTTCATATTCATGATTTTTTAATACAAGATTACGGCTCTTTAATACTTTTTTATAATTGCGAGTATCATCCAAATAAGATGAATTATAAAGAGTTAAAGACTGGTCTATAAAAAACCTTCTGTATTCAGGTTCCCCAGTCGCAAATTTCATATCATCATGACAAAATAAAATACATGGAATTGTATTAATTATTTCTTTTCTGTCTTTAATTTTTTTCCCGTTTTTTTCGATTCTTTTTTTATTATTTTCAAAAAAAACACTTACTTTATCAGTATTATTTTCATCACTTTTATATAAAGCATTTAAACTAAAACTATTTTGCCCATTCTTAACTATTTGTGAATCTACATGAGTTCTAAAAGAAACACCATAAGCTGAATAATAAAGAGATTCCAGAATATTACTTTTACCTTGTCCGTTTTCCCCAACAAAATAGACCTCTCTATTAGAAAGGTCTATTGTATCATTTTTCAGATTACGGAAATTATAAAATGTTTGATAAAGAAAAGGCATAAAATTAAGAAAAAAATTTAAAAAACTATAAAGCTAGTTTTTGTGCATACAAAAAAAAAACTCTTCGCTAGTTTATTTATTTTTTAATAAAAATAAATAAACTAGTTAATGAATTATTAAAAATTACAATGTAATTTTTAATAATTCATTGGCATAATTACATGGATATAATCACCAGCAGGTTCTCCTCTGATAATTACAGCCTTAGTAATATTTGCTTCTCCTTCACCACTTGCTTCGTTGATATTAAAATCAAATACAACGTTTTCTGAATCAATAACTTTCAATGGTTCAGTAACATAAGTAAAGTTCAAAGCCATTGAAATATCTTGTCCATCATAACGACAAGGAATCTCTTCATCTGCAGTACCAATATCTGATTCAGGAGAAATAAGTTTTAAAACTCCAGAAGAAATCTTAAAAATAATTCTGCTTACTTTTTTATCAACCATAATTGTTGTTCTTCTAAGTGCTGCATCTAAATCAGCCTTATTAACCATAAATGACATTGATAAACTTTCTGGAATTACTTTTTGATAATTAGGGAACTGTCCTTCAATCAATACAGAAGAAAATTCAATATTTCCAAATTTAACAAAAATAGATTTATCAATTACAGCAATTTGTATATTACCTTCATCAGGAGCATTTTTTAAAATACATGATAAAATTTTTGTAGGTATGATTGCAGGCTGAAAATCTGGAATAGAAAGTCCTTTTTTATTATCACAAGAAAGACGTCTTCCATCTGTTGCAACCATTGTTAAAACATCATCTTTTTTAACAAAGTAAACACCTGTCATAAAATATCTGTTTCTATCATCTGAAACTGCAAAAATAGTTTCCTTTATCATTTCCTTAAAATCTTTTGAAGGTATTTCAAAGAAAGGTAAATTTTCCGAAGTTCCAATTTCTGGGAATTTATCACTTGCCTGACTTTTAAGCTGGAAAACAACTTTTTTAGATGTAGGTTTAATTGTTACTCCAATATCTTCCTGAATAAAATCAATATCACCAGAAGGTAAAGAAGAAAGAATACTCATAAATTTATCACAAAAGATTGTTGTTCTTCCTTCTTCCTGTATATCAACAGGAATTGTAGTAGAAAATTTAACGGTTGAATCAGTTGCTTTAATAATCAAAGCTCCATTTTCAGCAATTAAAAGAATATTAGAAAGAATTGATATTGGACTTTTATTTGTAATAATTTCCTGTGCAATTGAAATTTCTTTTATCATTGCATCTCTATCAAATGTAAACTTCATTAAATTCTCCTTTTACACTGCATTTATTTATATTATAAATTTATATAAATTTAGTAGTAGTAATAATAATGTATGTGTGTTATGTGGATAAATAACTTAATTTATTATAATACAAAGATTTAAATTGTTTATAATTAAAAAGCTATTTTCCACCTTTTATCCACTTATCCACTTTAAACTTAATTAATTCTAACTTATCCACTTTAAATACACAAGTTAGAAACTTTTTTTATCTCTTATATTGTTTAATTTCCCTTATAAATAATTCAATTTTTGTTTCCATTGTTGGATCTGTTTTTATTTGATCTGCAACCTTTCTATAAGCTGTCATAATTGTAGAATGATCTTTTCCACCAAATTCATTACCAAGTTCTGTATAAGAAATTTCTGTTAATTCTCTAGAAATGTAAATTGCAATTTGTCTTGGAATTACATATTTTTTATCTCTTTTTTTACTCTTCAAATCTGATATAGAAATTTGGTAATTATCTGCAATTACTTTTTGAATAATATCTAAAGAAATATTTTCTGTACTATTAGAATCTAAAATATCTTTTAATAACATTTTAGTGGTTTCTAAATTTGTTTTTTCACCACATAATTCTTCATAACCAAAAACTTTCTTTAATGCAGTTTCAAGTTCACGAACATTTGTTTCTACATTTTTAGCGATGTAATCTATAATTTCAGGATCTAAAGTTTTACCCATCAATTCTACTTTTTTCTGTAAAATTGCAACACGAGTTTCGTAGTTAGGAGGCTGTAAATCTATACAAAGCCCATTTGCAAGTCGACTTACAAGACGAGCTGCCATATTTTTTATTTCACGAATAGGACGGTCGCATGTAAATACCATTTGAGCTTTTTTATCATTTAGAGCATTGAATGTATAAAATAATTCTTCCTGTGTTTGTTCCTTATTTTGCAAAAAGTGAATGTCATCCAAAAGTAAAATATCAAGATTTCTATATTTATTTTTGAATTCGTTAGTTTTTTTGGTTTTTAATGAATCAAGAAATTCATTTGTAAAAGATTCTGCAGATATATAGCAAATTTTTAATTTTTCATCTGTGTTCTGATAAATATAATTTCCTATAGCCTGCATAAGATGAGTTTTTCCAAGTCCTGATCCTCCATAAAGAAGGATAGGGTTGTACTGTTTACCTGGATTTTTAGCTACAGTTAAAGCTGCATTATAAGCAAATTTACTATTATCACCTGGAATAAAAGTTTCAAATGTAAATTGTTCCTGTAAAAGGGAATGTTTCTTTTTTTTAGTTATATTAGATTCAGTTGGAATTTCTTTTTTAACAACTTCTGTAGTTTCTTTTATATTTTCATCTTCATTAATTTTAGAAGATTCTTCCTGCACTATACATTCTACTTTTAAATTTTGAAGGCCAGTAATTTCCTTCATCTTATTTTCAATTACTTTTAATGAACCTTTATTTGTAACCTGATTTTTCATAAATGGAGAGGCTACAGAAACAGTAATAACATTAATTGAATCTTCAACATAATTTACATTGAAGTTAAAAATAAAATCGCTTTCTTTATCTTCAGCTATATATTTTTTATGTAGCTCTTCCATTGCATATTTAAAAGCTTCTTCATACATTTTTTCTGACATAAGAAATATTATCCTAAAGATTTTTAAATTCTTCAAGGGTTTTTAAAATAGTTAAACTAACAAGTGTTAGTTATTTATAAGACTAGAATTTAAATTTTATATGGGATAAAATGAATAATTATTCTTATTATAATGACATTTATTTTGTGGGAAAATTTATGTCAAAAAATCAAAGGAAATAACAATGTCAGCAGATAATTATGGTGCAAGTAATATCCAGGTTTTAAAAGGATTAGAGGCTGTTAGAAAAAGACCAGGTATGTACATTGGTTCTACAGGTCCTCGTGGTCTTCATCATCTTGTATATGAAACAGTTGATAACTCAATTGATGAAGCAATGGCTGGTTTTTGTGACAACATTATAGTTGCTCTAGAAAAAGATGACGTAGTTAGAGTTGAAGATAATGGACGTGGAATTCCTGTTGATATTCATCCTACAGAACACATTTCCGCTCTTGAACTTGTTTTAACAAGACTTCATGCTGGTGGTAAATTTGATAAAGGTTCTTATAAAGTTTCGGGTGGTTTGCATGGTGTTGGTGTTTCCTGTGTAAATGCACTTTCAGACTGGATGGAAGCTACTGTAAAAAGAGATGGGCATGTTTATCGTCAGAATTATGAACGTGGTGTTGCTAAATCTAAAGTAGAAATTATTGATGATTGTGCAGAAGATGTTCATGGTACAACAATCCGCTGGAAGGCAGATAAAACTATTTTTACAGAAACTACAACTTATGATTTTGATGTTTTAAAGACACGTCTTCGCGAACTGGCATTTCTTAACTCTGGAATAAAAATTACTTTCCGCGATGAAAGACTTGAAAATCCAAAAGAAGAAATTTTACAGTTCGTTGGTGGAATAAATGAATTTGTAAAAAATATTGATGAAGGAAAAGCAGTCGTTCCGGAAGAACCAATTTATATTTGCGAAACTCATGATGATATCGTTACAGAAATTTCAATGCATTATAACAATTCTTATTCTGATAATGTTCACACTTATGTAAATGATATTAACACTAGAGATGGTGGTACTCATCTTGAAGGTTTCAAAAGTGGTCTTAGAACTGTAATTAATAAAGCTTTAGATACAAATGAAAAACTTAGAAAAGCAGTTGGAAGTTTAGACAAGGATGAAAAACTTACTTATGAAGATATGAGTTCTGGTCTTACAGCTGTTATTTCTATGAAAGTTCCTGAACCTGAATTTGAAGGTCAGACAAAGGAAAAACTTGGAAATACAGAAGTAAGAACAATTGTTCATCAAGTTATAACAGAAAAACTTACAATTTATTTTGAACAAAATCCTGCTGTTCTTGAAGCAATTTGTAAAAAAGCAATGGATGAAGCCAAAGCACGAATTGCTGCCAGAAAAGCAAAAGATAACATGCGTAAGAAAAACGCATCTGATGGATTTGGTCTTCCTGAAAAACTTTCAGACTGTTCTGAAAAACATGATCCTGCATCTTGTGAAGTATATATAGTCGAAGGAGATTCTGCCGGTGGTTCTGCAAAGAAGGGTAGGGATCCAAAACATCAGGCTATTCTTCCTCTTTGGGGAAAAATGTTAAACGTTGAAAAAGTTCGTCCTGAAAAGGTAATGAATAATGATAAGCTTGAACCAGTAATTGCATCACTTGGTACAGGTTTTGGAAAAGACTTTAATATTGATAAACTTCGATATCATAAAATCATCATTATGGCCGATGCCGATGTTGATGGTTCACATATTCGTACTTTGCTTTTAACATTCTTTTTCCGCTACATGCCTGCTCTTATTGAAAGAGGTTATGTATATCTTGCTATGCCTCCTTTGTTTAAAGTTCAGCTTGGAAAAAAAGATCCAGTTTATTGTTATTCAGATGCAGAACGAGATGCAGCTTTGGAAGCTCTTGGAGACCAGCGTGATAAAGCAGAAGTTCAGCGTTATAAAGGTCTTGGTGAAATGGATGGAAATCAGCTTTGGGAAACAACAATGGATCCAGCTCACCGACGTATGCGTGTTGTAACAATTCCAGATGCAATTGCAGCTGATAAGATATTTAGTATTTGTATGGGTGAAGAAGTAGAACCTCGTCGTCAGTTCATTGAAGAAAATTCAAGTTACGCAAATCTGGATATTTAGTAAAAGATGGAGAAAATGATGGAAGAAATAAAAACAGTCGAAGGTGGATCTTTAATAAAAATCCCAATCGAAGATGAAGTAAAAAAAGCATATATTGACTATTCAATGTCTGTAATTGTACAGCGTGCTCTTCCTGATGTTCGTGATGGTTTAAAACCTGTACATCGTAGAATTATGTACGCCATGGATACGCTCCATCTTGCAAGTGGTGGCAAAACCAAAAAGTGTGCAACAATCGTTGGTGAAGTTTTAGGTCATTATCACCCACATGGAGATGCTTCTGTATATGATGCTCTTGTTCGTCTTGGACAGGATTTTGCTCAGCGTTATACAACTGTAATACCTCAGGGAAACTTTGGTACAATTGCCGGTGACCCTGCCGCAGCTTACCGATACACCGAAGCTAAGATGTCAAAAATCACAGAAGAAATGGTTTCTGATATCAATAAAAATACAGTTGATATGGTTCCAAACTTTGATGATACAACAAAGGAACCAGCAGTTCTTCCTGGAGCTTTTCCATTTCTTCTTTGTAATGGTACAACTGGTATTGCGGTTGGTATGGCCACAAACATGCCTACTCACAACTTACGTGAAGTTGCCGCAGCAATTGGTGCCTACATTGATAATCCAGAAATTTCTATAGACGAATTAATGAAATATATCAAAGGACCAGACTTCCCAACTGGAGGTATCATTTATGGTACAGCTGGAATTAAGAAGGCTTATACAACTGGTCGTGGAAAAATCACAATTCGTTCTAAGTTTACAATTGAAACTCATAAAAACGGAAAAGAATCTATTGTATTTACAGAAGTTCCTTACGGAGTAAATACAACAAATATAATTCGTAGAATTAAGGAATTAAACAGAGATAAACAGATTGATGGTATTGTTGATGCAAACGATGAAACTTCAGACCGTACAGGTATGCGACTTGTAGTTGAACTGAAAAAAGGTGCAATCACAAAAATTGTACTTAATCAACTTTTTGCTAAAACAGATTTACAGTCTAATTTTGGTGTTATCAATCTTGCTCTTGTCCCAAAAGAAAAGGAAGGTGAACCACGTTATTCAGAACCAGAATACGGACTAACACTTCCACAGACATACTTAAAGCCAGAAGTTCTGACACTTAAACAATTAATTGCACACTTTGTTAGTCACCGTGATGAAGTAATTACACGCCGTACAATTTATGATTTGAAAGTTGCAAAACATCGAATGCATATTTTGGAAGCTTTAATTACTGCAATCAATAATATTGATGAAGTAATTAAAATCATCAAAGAAAGCCGTGATACAGAAGCTGCTAAACTTGCTCTTGAAAAGAGATTTAATTTTGATGATGAACAGGCACAGGCAATTGTAGATATGCAGCTCAAACGACTAACACATCTGCTTGTTGAAGATCTTCAGAAAGAAATTAAAGAGCTTCAGGCATTCATTGACTATCTTACAGATTTACTTGCTCATCATGAAAAAATACTTCAGCTCATTAAAGAAGACACAAATAAACTTGCTGAAAAATATGGTGATGATCGCCGTACAGATATTGTTTATGATGAAGTCGAAGAAATCAATGTTGAAGATATGATTAAAGATGAAGAGATGGTAGTTATGATTTCTCGTCTTGGTTATATCAAACGTGTTTCAGTTGATAAATACAAAAAGCAGGGTAGGGGAGGAACTGGAAGTAACAGTACAAACCTTCTTGAAAACGATTATATTAATCAACTCTTTATTGGTTCTACAAAGGAACATTTGTTATTCATAACTAACATTGGACGTGCTTACTGGATTAAGATTCATGAAATTCCTGAATCTGAAAAGAATAGTCGTGGAGCAAATATAAAAGGACTTCTCCAGGTTTCTGCCGACGAAGAAATTACTACAATTGTTTCTCTTAAAGAATTCTCCGATGATCAGTACCTCTTTATGACTACCGCAAATGGTATTGTTAAAAAGGTTCGTTCTTCAGAATTCCAGAATGCAAAAACAAAGGGTATCATCGGTATTAAACTTAATGATGGTGATAAGCTTATTTCTGCAATTGCAACTAAGGGTGATTCACAAGTCATGCTGATTACTCGTCGTGGTAAGGCTCTTAGAATTACAGAGGATTCTGTTCGTTTGATGGGTCGTGCAAGTTGTGGTATTAAAGGTATGAAACTTTCTGAGGGTGATGAAATTGCTGCTGCAGTAAAAGTTGAATCTGATTCTAATATCATTCTTCTTACAGAAAAGGGTGTAGGAAAACGTATTTCATTTGACTTCTTCTCTGTACATGGAAGAGGAACTGGTGGACAGCGAATCTTTGGAAATACAGACGGTAAGGGTGAAATTATTGGAGCCCTGAATGTAAAAGATAAGGATGAAGTTGTTTGTATGACAAGCCAGGGTAAAACACTCAGATTCAAAGCTTCTGATATTAAAGAGCAGGGACAAGGTGCTTCTGGTGTTAAAATTCTTAATGTCAAAGAACCTGATTATTTAGTAGGAATAGATAAGGTTCAAGATAAGGATGAAGAAAATTAACTAACGATAGGTAGTTTAAAATAATTCATTCTAACAATTGACAAAAAGTTTATTTTACCTAATAATAAAGTAAGGGTAAGAGCTAATTTATTTCTATTTAAAATTTAGTTCAAGGGTGATTATACATCAGGCAAAGGCTGATTGATTTTTCAATCAGCCTTTTATTTTTAACAACATATCTTAAATGTTTCATGTGAAACACGCCTAATCATAATAAAAAAAGTTATCCACATTATACACAAGTTATCCACAATTTTTGTGGATATGTTATTGATGGTTTATTACAAAACCCTCAATACGTCGAGTCAAGGCTTTAAGCGTGAGCGTGCCTTGACTCGACGTATTGATAAAGTGGAAAACTATCTTAAGTGTATTTTAATGTTTCATGTGAAACAAATAATCTGTTTATTTAAACTTCATGTTTCATGTGAAACAGTTTGAATGACAAAATTAATCAGAACAATTAATTATAACTTTAATAGAAAAGTTTCATGTGAAACATTTTATGAATTATAAATCCAATTTAGAAATTATATATGTTTCATGTGAAACAGAAATGTTTTGTTGTGGCAATGATTTTTTATGTTTAAAATAGCGTGTATTTTTGTTTCATGTGAAACATTGGTTTGGAAATGAGTGATGTGAAAATAGAAAAAAAACTTTAGTTATGTCGATTAAAAAGAATATAACTGTTAAACCAAATAGTTAATGTTTCATGTGAAACTTTTGGGGAAAATTGAAAAATGTTTGAATAGGGTAGGGAGGAGTTATAGTTAGAAAAGATGTTTCATGTGAAACAGTAAAAAAAAATTTTTATATGATAGAAAAACTAAATGATAATAAGTTTCACGTGGAACGTGTTTTATTTATGTAAAGTAAAATTTTAGATTAATAATTAATTTGTTTCATGTGAAACAGAAAAATATGAAAAAGTATTAAGAGAATTGAAAATATTTCAAATGTTTCATGTGAAACAAAATTTTAAACTGACAAACGGTTGTTAACTTTTAAAACTAATAAATGGTCGTTAACTTTAAAATAAAACTAACACTTGTTAGATTTTCTTTTCTCTTAATTGAAAACGACCTTTTCTCCAGTCGGCGTATCCAGTTACGTTATATCCAGCTTTGTTATAGAGTTTTTGTGAATAAGGATTTTCTGTAAAACAATCCAGACGAATTGAATCATATCCTGCTTTTTTACAGATTTTTTCAATGTAATCTATGGTTTTGGAAGCAATACCCTGGTTTTGAAATTCTGGATTTACACATAATCTATGAATTACACAAAACTTTGAATCGGGATAGTTCCAATTGCCATTTTTGTATTCTTCATCACATTCTTCGCTTAAAACAAAGCAAACAGCGATTTTATTATCAATAATCCCAAGATACATTTGATTTTTCTTTATATCTTCTGTAATGGTTGGTAAATCTGGATATATTTCATCCCATTGGTGAATTTCTTGTTTTTCCATTTGTTTTATGGCTGCAGAATATACAGAAAAGACTTCTTCGGTTTGATTTATATTAGCTTTAGAGTAATTCAATTTTGAACTCCTTAAAGCTGGCTTTTCCTCCACTTTCCTTGGTGGAATAGCAGAACAAAGCAAAACGAACACCTACGAACTGATCTAGAGTGTAGCGTAGTTTTACTGGTGCTCCAAAATCCTTAAAATTGCTACTTTTATCATTAATATCTGAAAAAATAAATTGAACATATTGCTGATTAAATCCTAAATTAAAAGTAGCCTTCAAAAGTAATTTATCTGTAGAAATGCTTTCTTTTGTAATAATATCAGGTTCATTATCATCAAAAACACCCATTGTCCATTGACTGTATGGGATTTTGTGTTCTGCGGTAATTAGTTTATATTTTCCGTTTTCTTTTGTAATTCCAATAAATCCATATTCACCTTCCAGAGCACAAAGGCCTGCAACATCTCCATCATTAAGTTTCGAAGCATCAATTTCTATACTTCCGCTGCAGTGTTCAGTAAAAGTTCTTTGTGTAAGAGTATTTGCAGCTTGAATTGGATTCCTGCAGATTTTATCTGTTGTTACGGTAAAAGTGTTTGAATTCAGACTAATCAACTTTTTATTAGGAATATGATTCCATTGCCAGGCCGGATTTGTAAAATCATTACTGTAGAGTGGGGCATATTTATAATCAGGACGATTATCGGTCACTTCTACTTTTTCTGGTGTAATTCCATTGGTTCCGAAAACTGGAAAATCATTTCTAAAGTGAACTGGCACTAAGACAGGGATTCTGCCAAGTGCACCATGGTCCTGAAAAACAATAGAGAACCATTTACCGTCTGGAGTTTGGACAATTCCTCCCTGAGCGGTTCCGCTATTCCATCCGCCTAAATCTGAGCAAAGAACATCGCCACCTGTATAAGGTCCCTCAATTTTGTTGGAAACATAGCAAGCTTGAGTACGCATTTTTCCCTTTGGAATATGAATAAAGAAGATGTAGTATTTGCCGTTTATTTTATAAATATGACTTCCTTCATATCCCAAAGCTACATTTTCTTTATCATCCTGGATAATGATCTTATTTATTCCACCATCTTTTGGTCCGCTTAAATCGGCATTAAATTCTGTCAGATGAATATCAGTATTTCCGCTTATACAAAAAACTCGACCATCATCATCAAAAAGTAAAGACATGTCATGATAAAAACCTTTTATTTCCGAACGGTGCCATGGACCTTCAATTTTATCTGCTGTAAACAAAAAAGTTTTATGAAGATCATTTGCAACGAAGCTTACATAAAATTTTCCTTGGTGATAACGAAGACTTGCAGCCCACATTCCTTTACCGTAGGCACCCTTATTGTCCGAAAGTGTTTCGCCTGGTGTAGCTTCGAGTTCTTCATAAACATAAGCGGCATGTTCCCAATCAACCAAATTATAGGAACGTAGAATCACGCAGCCTGGCATAAAATGCATTGTGGTACTTACCATGTAATAGGTGTCTTCAACACGGATTATGTCCAGGTCTGGGAAGTCAGCAGGGATGATGTAAGATGATGATGTTTTCATAAATTCAGCCTTTTTTTATTATTTGTATTCAGAATTATAAAAAGAACTCTGCAATGAATACTACAGCACAGCAAGCACAGGCTACAGGAAAAAGACCAAGTCCAATATAAGATAAAATGATTCCGGTAACCAATGCAATAATTCCTGCTATAGGAGATTCTGTTGCTTCTACTATTGCAGGGAAGGTCATAACTGAAAGTGTTATGTAAGGCACATAGTATAAGAATGATTTTATAAAGCGATTTTTAATAGGTTTGCGGATAAGAGTAAGTGGAAGTACACGAATCAGGTATGAAACAAGAAAGGCTGTTAATATTGAAAGATAAGTATAAAGTGTCATTAGCGTTCCTCTTGTGTTAAACTACCGCTCGTTAGTTTAGCGTCATTTTTATCATCATTAATATTTTCTGTATCAGGAAGAGGTTTTATAAGAGCTACAATTGAGGCGATGATAATTGTAAGAATGATTGTTCTTGTACCGCTAGAAAGTTGACTAACGTATGGTAGTTTACTACATAAAAAGCTTGTAGCAAAACTTATGATTACAGCAATCATAATAGTTAGATTTTTCTTTGCAGGTGGAACAATAATAGCAAGGAACATTCCGTAGAGAGCAACAGAAAGTGCACTTACTACACGAGCTGGTAAAAAGTTTCCTGCTATAATTCCAAGGGAAGTTCCAATACTCCATAAAGGTACGGAAATCAAAATTGCTCCATAATTATAAACAGGCTGGATGCAATTTGGACGAGCAATTGTTATTCCAAAGATTTCATCTGTAATGCCAAAACCTACTAGGAAACGGTTGATAAAAGGTGTTTTTGTATCAAACTTTTGGGCAAGAGCACAACTCATAAGCATGTATCTTGCGTTTACAACAAGTGTGATAAGGGCGATTTCAAAATATGAAGCTTTAGATTGAATTGAGGTAAATAGGGCATATTCACCGGCAGATGCTACATTTAAGAAACTTGCAATGAAACCTTGCAGCGGTGTAAGGCCTGCATTTCTAGCTAAAATTCCCAGAGAAAAGGCTACGGCAAAATAGCCTAAACCGATTGGAAGGCCATCTCTAATACCTTCAAAAAAAACTTTACTTTTCATAATCCCACCCAAAACAAAAAGGGCTACCTTTTCAGATAGCCCGCATATTCTATCAAATTTTTTTTAGTTAGCCAACTTTTTAAGTTCATCTAACATTTTTGGAAGTTCTGTGTCCATGTTTTCATTTGTGAACTGACAGGTTCCAACTTTTTCGTGTCCACCTCCGCCATACTTAAGCATAAGGCTGCCAACATTTACTTTAGATGTTTTGTTCAAAATACTGTATCCAACTGCAGCAGAACATCCTTGGCCACCACGTCCACTTACAATCCATGCAGAAATATTCTGTTCTGGGTACATACTGTAAATCATAAAGCGGTTTCCAGTATAAATAGGATCTACACCACGTAAATCTGTAATAATTAAATTACCTTCAACTGTAGTGTGGGCCTTAACCATTTCCTTAAACTTTTCAGTTTGTTCATTGTATACTTCAATTCGTTCTACAACATCAGGCATTTTTAAGATTTCAGATGTTGATTTATCTCGACAAGCTACCATGAGCTTTTCCATTAATTCATAATTTGGAACAGTAAACTGACGCCAGCGACCAAGACCAGTTCTAGGGTCCATTAAGAATCCAATTAAAATCCATCCCTGAGGATTCTGGATTTCGTCAATTGTAAGATTGCCTGAGTCAACTTTATCAACAGCAACCATAATATCGTCAAAGTTTTGGAAACGACTTTTTCCGCCGTAGTATTCATAAATAATTCGTGCACAAGATGGTGTAATGCGACTTTCACCCTTGTATTTTCCCTGAAGCTCCTGACGTTCAAATTCCGATGAGTGGTGATCGAACCAAAGTCCACAGCCAGGTACAAAAGGAACGTTTGCCAAGCAGTCATTTTCATCTATTGGAATTAATCCATCTTGTAAGTCTTTTGGGTGTGCAAATTTCCAGTGATCAACAATTCCTGCTTCAAGTAATAAGGCTCCACAGGCTAAGCCGTCAAAATCCGAACGAGTTACTAATCTCATTGCCATATAAAAATCCCCCGAATTTTTTTAATTAATTCAGAAAATATTTTAACTGATAAAGGGTAAAAAAGATAGAAAATTATTCAGTTAGATAAGCAGAGAATTCTGGATACTTTTGAACAAACAAATCTACTGCATCAAGATAATGATCCCAGGTAGATGAAAAAAGATGAACTATGCCAGGAATATAAGGTATATCATTTACATTAACATAGCGGTAATTTATGTTTTGTTCGTTGAAATATTGATTTACGGAAGCTACGTTTTTATTTAAGACATAAGCTAGAAAAGTTGAACATACAAAATTGTTTTCAGTATAACTTGGATCAAATTCAAGACGGTCTTCGCGAGTAGAAGAATCATAATTTATACTACCAAAAAGCTGGTGGTCTTTTGGAGTAAAAAATTTTCTTTTTATATTAAAACCGGCAAATTGAAAGTTTAAGGAAGTTTTATATTTTATTTCTTCCTGTCTTGCATATTCTTCAACAAAGGCCTTGGCATTATAGTATTCTTCTTCTGTAACTTTTATTGCGTATGTAAGTTGCTGAGAATCCCTAGGATCACATTTATTCATGTATTTATTATCAGATATATCACTGCATGCCTCCCTAGAAAATTGAGGTTGTCCTGTTAGGGTTAGGCCCCAAAAATTATCTTCAAGTGAAAAATTTATGGAAGCATGACTTACAACAAGTTGTGGATAAATGTTTGTCAGGTTTATTCCTATTTGAAGCAGATTTGCTATATAAAAAGGATCCGTATAATCGGGATTATAAAGTCGTATAAAAATGTATTTATAAGGTTTTTCTACATCTTTAAATTCTACATTTTCGTTTAAAACAATAGGTGTTTCTCTGTTAACTCCATCATTAATTTTTAAAGTTTTACAGGATAAAAGAAAAGTTATGAGAAATAGTGATATAGAATAGCTTATATAATAATAATTTTTATTTGTTTTAGACATTGATTTCAATTTTTTTGCCAGTTGGTTGATATTGATAATATCTCACTCCAGCAGCATTCATAAGCCGCTTGGATGCTTCAACTGAAGGCGTTCCATCATATTTATTTTCTGCATAAACAACAGTTTTAATTCCACTTTGAATTATAGCTTTTGCACATTCATTACAAGGAAAAAGAGTAACGTAAATTTTGCAGCCTTCAAGTGAACCGCCGCGGTAATTTAAAATTGCATTTAGTTCGCTGTGGGTAACATAAGCATATTTTGTGTCTAAAGTATCGCCTTCGCGAGCCCATGGAAAATCATCATCTGAACAACCACGAGGAAAACCATTGTATCCCATAGAAAGAATTTTGTTGTCTTTATCAACAATACAAGCACCAACTTGAGAATTTGGATCTTTTGAACGAAAACTTGCTAGGTGGGCAACACCCATAAAATATTCATCCCAAGAAATGTAATCTGCTCTTTTGAAGATTTTTGAAGCCATAATTTAACCCTCTAATTGGATTATATAAAATTTTTAGAAAAGGTAAAATTGCCTTTTTGGATTAAGATGTCGAAATATAAGATGATTTTAGGAATTTGTTTTAAAAATAGTAATTTAAAATACGTCGAGTCAAGGCACGCTCACGCTTAAAGCCTTGACTTCGTCGTTTTGAGGGTTTTGTAATAAACCCTCAATAAAAAAACCGTGATTAACACGGTTTTTTATGGTTTAAGATTTAATGATTATATTGGAAAGCTGGACTTAAGTATAATGAATCTCGTTCAACAGATTCAAAAATAATAATATCTGGTTTATATTCCAAAATATAATTCTTGTATGAATCATTAAAAGGTTTCCAAATATAATCAACCTCAGAAAAGAGTGGTGAAACAAAAGGTTCAAGTGCAACAAAGAAAGAATCACGGAAAACTATGGCTCTTGGAAGATCTTGATTATTTCCTTTTGTATGTACCCCACTTTGATCTTCATTTTTAAGATATGTGTAATAATCAGACTTTTGTTTTCCTTCCAAATTATAGTCAACAATAGTGCATTTAGATTCTTTTAAGTTTAAAATTGGAAGCAAGTCACCAAAATTGTTAGATTCGGAAACAACTCTTTTATAAGGTGGATTAGGGAATTTTGTCTGAGGAAAGAGAGAAACAATTTCATCTTTAAGTAAATTATAAGTAAGATGAGCTCCTTCCAAATTCCAATGTGTATCAGTTTGATAGTAAAGAGGGAAATTGTAATCCGGTTTTTTAGAAATTAAATAATCACGTGGGTAAATATATGGAACATCAAGGTGGTGGAAGATTTCTGTAAGCTGATCTGTACGAGTCATTCCTTTTGGTCTGTCAAAAGGGTAAAACTCTGGGTATACAGAATGTTTATTAGGTCCAATTAAGAAAACATATTTAATATTATTTTGATCACACCAGGTAGTTATTTCTTTTATGCTATGTGAAAAATCATTTATTTGTTTGTCGTTTAATAAATTACGCTTGTAAAAATCTAATAAGTTATTTCCATATGTTGGATCTGTAAAGAAGAACCATCCATCTTTTCCTTTAAGAGCTCTATCAAAATTTGTAGAAACCTTTATCTTAAGAGGGTTTTTAGAATCAAAAGAAATTAAGGCTTCTCTAAATCCCATATGGTCTTGAAGATAATTGTCACATTCGCCAAATAATCTTTCATTAAAATGACCATCTTTTAGCAAATGTGGTTTTGGTGCAAGTTTACGTTTTTCTGTATTAGAAACATCTGTTTTTACATTAAAAAAGAAAACTGGAAGAAAAAGAACAATTAAAATTGAAATAATAAAAGTAATTTTGATTTTCATATTAGAACCTGAAATAAATAAATGGATTATAAGAATTACCTGCAAGATTTGCATAGCAAAGTACAAACAGGAAAATTAGACAAATATATTTTAAGACGTTCATTACTTTGGCAACTGTAGAGTTCTTACATATAAAGTTGAACTTTCTCCACCAAGGGAATGAGAAAAGAATTCCTACAGCTAAGAAGATATAGAAAATTGGATCAACTTTAGGTGATAACAGTTCATCAAAATAAATAGGTTGAAAGTGAGTAACGAAAGAGGAATTAATACCAATCATTTTAAGAAGTTGTATTATAGACATTTTTATTGGATTTCTAAAAAGAACCCAAAGGAAAATTACAAAAATTAAAGTATAAACATGACCAAAAATCTTAAGAAAGATATTTGGTTTTTTGTCAGGATTAGGTTTTACAATACTTCTTTCTGTAATCATTAATGTTCCATGAGCTAAACCCCATAAGATAAAGTTGAAGTCGGCACCATGCCATAAACCTGTTGTAAAGAAAACAATAAAACGGTTTAAGATTGTGCGGGCTTTACCTTTTCTGTTTCCGCCAAGTGGAATGTAAACATAGTCACGGAAAAAGTTGGTAAGAGAAATATGCCATCGTTTCCAGAAGTCTGTAATAGATGATGCTGAATAAGGATAATCAAAGTTTTCTAAGAGCTCAAAACCAAACATCTTAGCAAGTCCAATTGCCATATCCGAATAACCAGAAAAATCGTAATAGATTTGTAATGTGTAAGCAATTGCAGCAATCCAAGCCTTATAAGTTCCGTAACTTAAATAGTCAGCACCGTATATGCTGTCACAAACACTGGCAAAAGCATTTGCAAGAAGAACTTTTTTACTTAATCCAACGATGAAGCGTTCCCATCCATCTGCAAACTGATCAACTGTAACTTTGCGTGCAGAAATCTGTTCATTAATATCATGATAACGAACAATTGGACCGGCAATCAGCTGAGGGAAGAAAGTAATGTATAAACCAAGGTTTAGGAAATTTTTTTGTGCAAGTTCTGGATTGCGGTATACATCAACAAGGTAAGAAAGTTCCTGGAATGTGTAAAAAGAAATACCGATTGGCATTATTAAATTGATGGCGGTAAGAGTCTTAAAATGTAAAGCGTTCAGGAAAATATCAATAATTTTAACTGAAAAACCTAAATACTTGAAAACAAATAAGATTCCAAGATTAATAAAAATTCCAATGATAAGGAATAATTTTTTGTGCTTACCATTTTTACCAATCAATAATCCAAATGTGTAATTCACTATTATTGATGCAAGCATTAAAAAAACAAACTTTGGCTCACCCCAAGCGTAAAAAAGAAGGCTTGCAAGAAATAGGATACAGTTTTTATAAAAAAGATTTGGAATTATGTAATATAGTATTAATATTACAGGTAAGAAAAAAACTAAAAAAGAAATTGAACTAAAAAGCATAATCTCCCCATAACGATAAATTATATAAAATATCATTATATTAACGTTTTAGGCCTTTTATTTCAATTCACTGCAAATTTAATTGAATGGTTATAAAAAAATCGTCTACAGGATTGCAGGCGATTTTTTAGTGGTTTTTGGGGGAAGGAAATTTCAAAAATTGGTTAATTTTTATCTTCTAAAAACTGTCCAAGTGTATCAACCATTTCACTGAAGCTGTCTTTTAATTGCTTCATTACAATCTTTGCTCGACGGGTATCGTAGTTTACCACTTTGTTTTCTGGTAGAAGCAGTTCATATGGTTCAATCTCTAAAGCATTTGCAATAGCAACAAGAGTATCAAGAGAACACGGTTTTCGACCAGTTTCAATATCACTCCAATATTTTTCTGATATTCCAATTTTATCTGCCATGACAGCTTGAGTAACTTTCTTATTCTGGCGTGCTCTACGTATGTTTCCAGCATAAGTTTTCATGATTTCATCCATTCTAACCATGAAAGATATTAAATCTTAAAAAACAATCAGGTTTAACCGACTTAAATTAGGAATTTCCGCCCTATAACTATTGTAGTATAACTAGAAATAGTATAAATTCCGACTAAGAGTTATATAACTCCGAAAAATAAACAGAATTTTGAAATGCGGTGGAGGAATTTGTAATGGATTTAGTTGAAAATAGTGGGAATGGAGAATTGCAAGTAGAAATTATTCCGAAAGAAACTTCAATGCGTATAACATCATTAAGATTCTTATTGGCTATTTTTGTTGTTTTTATACATAACAATTTTACAGTTGAATATATAGCACAATTAGTAGAACATGGGGCAGAAGAAATATATTTTAAACCAAATATAGTAAGTGAATGGATACAATTAGTAATTACACAGGGAATTACTCAATGTGCGGTACCATTGTTCTTTTTATTTGCAGCATATTTACAGGCAAGAAAAGCAGATTGTTATAAGACTTTATTAAAAAAGAAACTGAAGACTCTAGTAATACCTTATGTTTTATGGATTTCATTAAATGGCATTTATTTTGGTTTTGGAAAATTAATTTTAATAAAAATATTTCCAAGTCTTTTTCAAAATCATGAAATTGATATGTTTATATGGACAAAGTGGGATTGGTTTCACAAGATTATTGGATATGGAACAGGTGATGGTATACCTGAATTTGCCGGTCAATTTTGGTTTGTTCGAGATTTATTTATTCTTGTAATTGTTTCGCCAATTATTCAATTTTTATTAAAAAATTTTAAACTAGGCTTTTTTATTCTAGTTTTTATTACATATATCTTAAAAATAAATGTTTATTTTGTTAGAACCGAAGCTCTATTCTTTTATGTTTCGGGCTTATATTGGGGATATTATAATTTCAATTTATTTAAAATAATTGATGAAATCAAATTCTCTGAAGTAATAATAGTGTGGATTTTTTCATTCTTATGGGAATTTATAGGTTTTGGTGAGGGAAATGCAATTGGAAGTTTTACAGAATTATCTTCTTGTGTTTTATTTCTAAAACTTTCGGCAAATATTATCAAAAATGAAAAAATATATAATATAGCAAATTATCTTTCTGGTTTTTCATTCTTCTTATATGCAATTCATATGCCATTACTAAATGAGTACTTAAAGAAGTTGTGGATACACTTTTTCCCAATGAAAAACGAATTTTTCTGTCTTTTTGAATATTTTGGTGTAACAATTTTGACTGTCGTAATAGGAACTGGTATTGGAATTGTGTTAAAGAAAATTTGCCCAAAACTATTTGTACTATTAAATGGTGGCAGAAAATAATAATCTTTAAAATATAATACCGTCCTTCGACAGTCTTTCTAAAAATTCTAAAACAAGTTCAGAATAACATCAAATTGTAATTGCGTTAGCAATTCCGAATCTGTGTGTGTCGCACGTAAGCGTGCTTACCGAGTTTTGAGTTTCGCAAGCGAACCTCAAAACTCGCACGGCATCGCAAATTTACTTTATCAGAGCATGATATTCCTGCAGAGACTTAACTCCACCTTCACCACCATTACCATTCTTTACTGACTCAATTCCTTTAACAGCAGCCAAAGCTCCGGCGAGTGTTGTGATGTAGCTTACCTTGTACTTGAGACATGCTTTGCGGATTGTCTTACGGTCTTCGGCATAGTTTCTCTTTGCTTTTGGTGTGTTGATTACGAGGCAAACGTCCTTGTTCATAATCAAATCTACAACGTCTGGGCGGCCGGCACCAATCTTGTTTACAACTTCGCACTTGATTCCGTTTGAGTTGTAGAAGTCTGCAGTGCCCTGAGTTCCAATCAAAGTGAAGCCGAGGTCTTTCAAAGTTTTACCGATGAAGAGTACTTGATCTTTCTGACCTTCCTTGTTTGAAAGGGAAATAAGAACCTTCTTGTTTTCCCAGGCAGCTGGTGCGTGTGGGAGCTCTGAACCGGCAGCTTCCTGTGCCTTGTAGAAGGCGAGTGGGAAGGTTTCTGCGAGGCCAAGAACTTCACCTGTAGAACGCATTTCTGGTCCGAGGATTGGGTCAACTCCAGGGAAGCGTGCCCATGGAAGAACAGCTTCTTTTGCTCCGTAGTAAGGAATCTTCTTGTCTTTAAGTCCAAGACTTTCCAAAGATTCACCAAGCATCATTCTCGTTGCAAGACGAGCCATCTGTGTGTCACAAACCTTTGATACGAGAGGAACTGTACGAGAAGCACGTGGGTTAGCTTCGATTACGTAAACCTTTCCGTCTTCAATTGCGTACTGCATGTTCATTAAACCGCAAACGTGGAGGTTTTCTGCAATCTTCTTGGTATATTCTTTAATTGTGTCCAAATTGTTCTGAGGAATTGAAACTGGAGGAATTACACAAGCTGAGTCACCAGAATGAATACCTGCAAGTTCGACGTGTTCCATAACAGCCGGAATGTAAACGTGAGTTGAATCAGCCAAAGCGTCAGCTTCGCATTCAAGAGCATTCTTCAAGAAGCGGTCAATCAAAAGTGGGCGGTCAGGAGTTACACCAACAGCCTTGTCTACATATTCGCGAAGAGTATTTTCATCATAAATTACTTCCATTCCGCGTCCACCAAGAACGAATGAAGGGCGAATCATGATAGGGTAACCAATCTTATCTGCGCAAGCCTTAGCTTCATTAAAGTCAATTGCCATTCCACTTTCTGGCATTGGGATTTCAAGTTTTTCCATCATGTGGCGGAAGAGGTCGCGGTCTTCGGCGATGTCGATTGAGTCGATTGATGTACCGAGGATGTTTACGCCGTTTTCCTGAAGTTCGCGGGCAATGTTAAGTGGAGTCTGTCCACCAAACTGAACGATAACTCCGTATGGCTTTTCTTTTTCGTAAATCTGAAGAACGTCTTCTGTTGTAACTGGTTCGAAGTAAAGCTTGTCAGAAGTATCATAGTCTGTAGAAACAGTTTCTGGGTTACAGTTTACGATGATTGTTTCGTAGCCCATTTCTTTAAGTTGCATTGCAGCATGACAACAACAGTAGTCAAATTCAATTCCCTGACCAATTCTGTTAGGACCACCGCCCAAAATCATAATCTTCTTAGGATTTGTAGTTGCAGGAGCTTTATCTTCTGCATTGTATGTAGAATAGTAGTAATTAGCATTTTTAACGCCAGATACAGGAACTGCAAGCCAAGCTTCCTTAATTCCAAGTTCCTTGCGGCGGTTACGAATATCTTTTTCAGAAACCTTCAAAATCTTGCTCAAATATTTATCGCTGAAACCGTCTTTCTTAGCCTGAATCAAAAGCTTATCTTCTGGAACACGACCTGGGTTCTTGAGCATTTCCTCTTCAAGATCAACAAGTTCCTTCATCTGTTCAAGGAAGTACATCTTTACATATGTAATATCGTGCAACTTTTCCAAAGAAACGCCCTTACGGATAGCTTCGTACAACTGGAAGTAACGTTCACTTGAAGCAGTTTTAAGCATTTCGCATAATTCTTCAGCAGTTTTTTTGTTGAAATCTTTTGCAAATCCCAAACCGCTGCGGCCATTTTCCAATCCGCGGATAGCCTTCTGGAAAGTCTCTTTGAAAGTTTTACCAATAGACATAACTTCACCAACGGCTTTCATAGAAGTACCAAGAGAATCTTCTACACCGCGGAATTTTTCAAAAGCCCAGCGTGCAAACTTCAATACAACGTAGTCTCCATCAGGAGCTCCACCTGGAGTATACTTTTCAAGAGTACCATCACGCCAGTATGGAATTTCGTCCAAAGTCATGCCGCAGGCCAACTTTGCAGAAATCAGTGCGATAGGGAAACCTGTAGCCTTAGAAGCCAAAGCAGAAGAGCGGCTAGTACGTGGGTTAATCTCAATAATAACAACGCGTCCGGTCTTAGGATTATGAGCGAACTGAACGTTAGTACCACCAATAACGCCAATAGATTCAACAATCTTAAATGCGTCTCTTTTAAGTCTCTCTTCAAGTTCCTTATCAATAGTCATAAAAGGAGCAGAACAGAAAGAGTCACCAGTATGAACACCAACGGCATCAATGTTTTCAATAAAACAGATTGCAATCATCTGATTCTTGCTATCTCGAACAACTTCAACTTCAAGCTCTTCCCAACCAAGAATAGATTCCTCAATCAAACACTGATGAGTCATAGAAAGGTCAAGACCGTTAGAAACGATAGTACGGAGTTCTTCAACATTGTAGCAGAAACCGCCACCCTGACCACCCATAGTATAAGCAGGGCGAACAACCAGAGGGAAGCCAATTTCTTCAGCAATTTTTTCAGCACCTTCTACAGTGTGACAAATTCCAGAGCGAGGAGTATCAATTCCAAGCTTTTGCATTGTTTCCTTAAAGATTTCGCGGTCTTCACCACGTTCAATGGCATCAAGATTTACACCAATTACTTTTACACCGTATTTATCAAGAACGCCAGCCTTATTCAATTCCATAGCCATGTTCAAACCAGTCTGTCCACCAAGGTTTGGAAGCAAAGCATCTGGACGTTCCTTTTCGATAATCTGAGAAAGGCGTTCAACGTTTAATGGCTCAATATAAGTTGCGTCTGCCATAACTGGGTCAGTCATGATTGTAGCTGGGTTTGAGTTTACCAGAACAATCTTGTATCCCTGTTCGCGTAAAGCCTTACAAGCCTGAGTTCCTGAATAGTCGAATTCACAAGCTTGGCCAATAACAATAGGGCCTGAACCAATAATTAAAACTTTGTTGATGTCGTCTCGTTTCATAATATATTTACTCCTAAAAAACAAAAGGCGAACTCTTAAAAAGAATTCGCCTTACAAATCACAAAATAAAAATAGTATGAACAGTTTTATTAACCTTGAGAATCGCTATTTCTAAACAACTTTCAGTTTTCATACTGAGATTGAATAGTATCAGAAAAGGCGATTTTATTCTAGTAGGTTCAATAAATTTTGAAAAATGCAAAAATTACTCAAACCAGTTTTCAATCTGAAGTTCGCTTACTTCCTGAATTGGCTCGAAATGCTTTGTGTTACGGGTGACCAAAACCATGTGATTTGCAAGTGCGATGGAGGCAATCATGCTGTCTTCTTTCTGAGTCGGCTTACCTAGTTTTTCAAGATTTGCTCTGATTTTTGCCTGAATAGTGGCTGCTTTTTCCGTGAAGTGTTTTATTTTGAAATTTTCATGTACATCATCCATTAGAAAATTTTCAAGATATTTTTTATTCAGACCTTCTGGCAGACGATACATGCCAAAAAGCATTTCCTGCCATACGGGTGCACAAATTGCACAGTCGGAGTTGTGTTCTGCAATTTTTTTAATCACATTAAAGTTTGGGTTCGGCTTGATTATTTCTGAGACAATATTTGAATCCAAAAGATAATGTGGTTCTTCATCATCTATGTTATTCATCATCAAAAACCCCGTCAAAAACATGACTTTCGTAGCTGTCAGGAGTATTATCCCTCACATCAAAAATCCTGTCGATATCTTCATTTGTCAAAGTACCGTCAACTTTTTTTCGGAACTCGGCTGCACGGTCCAGGATAGTTCCTTTGCGAGTTCTTGCAAGCATCTGATTGTATTCATCAAAAGAAAGAATAACACCAACAGTCTTATTTCGGCGTGTAATAAAAACCGGCCCACTTTCTTCAGCCTGGTGCATAAAAAAAGGAAGTTTATTTTTTGCTTCGTACATTGGAACTGCATTCATAGTATGCCTCCGTATCTATAAGATGCATAAAGTATACTATGAGATAGCTAGGAATTCAAGGTTTATATAGCTATATTAAAAGAAAGAATATTTTACTCTAGCGTTTTTAAAAAATAAAAATTATAGTGAATCAGGAATAGGAATGTTTATGAAAAGAAACTGGAATGCTTATGCAAAAATTCTTGCTGTTATAGCAGTACTTTTTTTAATGGCTGGAGGATGGTTATTAGCTCGTCGAAGGGCCAATATCACCGAGGCAGCAAAACTTCCATTTTATAATGTTGAACTTTCCGAAGTGGAAGATGGGGAATATTACGGTAAAACTTACACCAGTTTTTTGCATCTTCAACTTAAGGTTTTTGTTCAAAATCATACTATTACAAATATAGAAGTGATTGAGAGTGAAGGAATTGACAGCGAAACTGCAAAACCAATTCTTCAGGATATGATTGCTCAGAATAAAGTTGTGGTAAAAGCAATTAAAGGTGCAGAACTTGGTAGTCTTGTTTATATAAGTTGTGTAGATGGAGCCTTATCTAATGGAAAACTTTAAGAGCCCAGTTCAATGTAATTTGCCAAAAAGTCTGGTTCAGAAACGCAATTATCAGAAGGAATTAGATCTGCTTTTGTCAAAATTTCAAAAGGATGCAGAAAAAAAGCCTTCTTTACTTTTGCATGCCTGCTGTGGCCCTTGTTCATCATATTGTCTTGAATATTTAACTCATTTTTTTGATATTACCGTTTTTTACTATAATCCAAATATTTATCCGCCAGAGGAATATTTCCGCCGGTTTAATGAGCTTAAAAAACTGTATCAAACATTTCCCCCTGCTCTTGAAGGCAAAGTAAAGGTTGTGGAAAGGGAATATATTCCTCAGGAATTTTATGATTCGATTAAGATAAAAGAAGAACCGGAACTTGCCAAAGAACCAGAAAAAGGCGAACGCTGCAGACGGTGTTATTTTTTACGTTTAAAAGCGGCTTATGATTATGCTCTGGCAAATAAATATGATTATTTTTGTACAACTCTCTCTATCAGTCCGTTTAAAGATGCCGAAAAAATAAATGTGATTGGTGAGGCTTTGAGCCAAGAAGGACAGTCTTCTGAATCACCACACTGGCTTCCATCAGATTTTAAGAAAAAAGGTGGATTTAAGCGTAGTCTTGAAATAAGCCAGGAGTTTGGCATGTACCGGCAGGACTATTGTGGATGTGTTTATTCAAAAAACAATACAAATCATCACTAAAAAAAGAGAAATATTCTATAATAATATAAACTTTACAGGGAATAATAAGAAATGCTTGCAAATAAAAAAGCCGAAAGTGTTAGAGACGTAATTCGCTACTTGCAGAAATTTAAAAATGCTCTTGTTGTAATTTATCTTGATGATAAAACTATTGCATCGCCTTTATATTCTTCACATATTCGTGATATTGCCTTATTGCATGAGGCAGGCCTTCAGGTCGTAATCATTCCTGGTGCCCGTACCCGAATTGATGAAGTTTTGACCTCGGCAAATATCAAATGGAATTATCAGAAAAATATCCGTGTTACAGATACAGATGCCATGCCTCTTATAAAAATGGCAGCCTTTGATGTTTCAAATACAATTATGACCAGTTTGGCCGCAAATTCAATTACAGCTGTTATTGGTAACTGGGTTCGTTCTAGGGCTAAAGGTGTTATAGAAGGTTTTGATTTTGGAACAGCCGGAGAAATTGATAAACTGGAAGTTGAATCAATTAAAACTGTTTTAAATCATGGCTTTATCCCAATTTTTCCTTGTATTGGCTGGAATTCTATTGGACATCCTTACAATATCTCTTCTATGCTCCTTGCCCAGCAGGTTGCAATTAATTTAAAGGCAGACAAACTTTTTTACGTAAGTCAGGAAGGCGTTATTGATAATCACAGATTTAATATTCCACAGGAATTTGCTCTTTCTGAAAAGGGTAATGTTCCTGCCATGAATCTTGATGAAGTGGACTCTTTTATAAAAGAAAATCCAAACCTTGATGATTTGACCAGGGGGCTTTTACAGTCGGCTCGGGAAGCATGTTCAAATGGTGTAACTCGTGTTCACCTTCTTGATGGAAAGGAAGATGGAAGTTTACTTTGCGAAATCTTTAGTGATTTAGGTTCTGGAACTATGATTTATACCAGCAATTATGGAAAGATTCGTCCAATGCTTCAGACTGACATTCCTGCAGTTCTTGGAATTATGAGACCATTTGTAAAAGCTGGAAAATTGTTGGCTAGAACGGAAGAGGACCTTTCTTCATCATTCCAGGATTATCTAGTTTATGAACTTGATGGTGGTGTTCATGCCTGTGCAGCCCTTCATCTTTATGATGATAAACAGGCAGAAATTGCAGCTGTTGCGGTTGATGAAAACTTTGAACATATGGGAATTGGACCAAAATTAATAGAAAGTTTGATTGCAAAAGCCAAAAAACTTGATTCTAAATCAATTTTTATAATGACAACTCAAGCTTCGGACTGGTTTGAAAAACTTGGTTTTGAGGAAGATAAAATTGACTCTCTTCCAGAAAAACGTCGGGCTATTTGGACCGCTTCTAGAAATTCAAAAGTTTATAGATTAAAAAAATAAAAATACAAGAGGATTTATATGAACGTAAATGCAAATGATTTGATTTGGTATGGCCGTAATCTTAATCACAATGGAATACGATATTTTGATTATTCATGCAGCGGTTTTTGTTTTGTGATGAAGGGAAAGAAAGCTCTTGCTCATATTGTAAGTGATCCTGAAAGCTGGGATAAAAATACTCTTGGTGTTTTAGGTGTTTATATTAGTGAGGGGACAGACACCTCTTGGGCATCTTTTCCAGAGGAACTTAATAAAAAAATTACTTTGGATAAAAAGGAAAATGAATGTCTTCTTTTTGAATCAGATGTAGAAAAAACTGTTTGTATTAGAGTGATAAAGATTTCGGAGGCTGCCTTTGGTTATGCAGGTTTTAAAGGCCTTGAAATTGACGGTGAACTCTGTGAGCTTTCAAAAGATGATGATGGAGTTGTAGACGCTCTTAGTCTTAGCATTCTTTCAAAATTGCCTGAACCTTCTAAAACAAAAACAAATATTGAAATTATTGGGGATTCAATTACCTGTGGATATGGTATTGAAGGAGTTTGGGAAAAAGATTCTTTTACTACTCAGCAGCAGCGTGCCGACAAGTCTTATGCATTTTTAACAGCAAAAGCTTTGAATGCAAATTTATCTTGCTGCAGCTGGAGTGGAATTGGAATTATTTCAAATTATGTAGATCCAGAAACTGCAAAATTACCAGATACTCACTGGCTTATGCCTGGAAACTGGCCATATACAGATAAATCTCTTTCTTTAAGGCTTGGTCTTGAACCTGAAGTTTGGGATGAAAAAAAGTTCTCTCCTGATATTGTTGTTATTCACCTTGGTACAAACGATCAGTCTTGGGTTCATGGTCATGAAGAACGTCGTCTTGGTTATGTAGCAGGAATGCGACAATTGGTAGAAGCAGTTCATCGTCGTTCACCAAAAGCAAAAATTTGTTGTTGTCTTGGTATAATGGGTCAGGAATTGTGTGATTCAGTCGAAGAAGCTCTTAAACTTTTTCATGATGATTTTAAGAATGTTCCTGTTAAATTTGTAAAATTCCCTGTTCAGGATGAAAAAGACGGTATTGCTGCAGACTGGCATCCATCAGCAACAAGTCATAAAAAAATGGCCCAGATTCTTTCAGATGAACTGAGAGACTGGACCATCTAATTGAGGGTTTATTACAAAACCCTCAAAACGGCGAAGTCAAGGCTTTAAGCGTGAGCGTGCCTTGACTCGACGTATTTCTAAAAATCTTTTTTAGGCCTGTAGACTAATCATCGTAATGTTTGAATAGGGCTACAGGTTCTTCTTCAATTCTTATTTCAGGCAGTTTTGGAAGGGTGGCGTAGCTGTTGTACATCCATTCACCATCGGCTGCTGAATAGGGGTCTGTCCCCTCATATGGGTGATTCAAACCATCTTTTGGTGGACAGAAGAATCTAAGTTTCATGTCAGCAGCTTTTGAAAGTGGTTTTTCAAAGAAGTAAGACATTAAATCAACACACTTTGTTCCTGGTGCTTTGTAGAACCAGTAGCCGCCAAACTCCATCATAATATTCATATCAAGTAATTCATCTTTAAAATAAACTTCAAAATAATGTGGAGTTTTGTTGAAATGGCAGTCCACTTCAACGCCTTCCGCATCTTCTGAAGAAGACCATCTTAATTTGGCTGGAAGTTCAATTTTACCGGATGTTTCAATTGGCTGGTGGAAGAATGGTTTGTGTAATTCTTCGCGGTACATTGCCAGCATTGGCTGTTCAATTCCAACATCATGATTGTTTGGATCTGTAATTTCCAGACCAAGTCGTCCATCATCACGGAACTGATACATTGTAAAAGCAGAAAGCCATTTTTCATCATCTTTCTGAAGTCTTTCCATAAAGTGCTTCATCATATTTGACTGTTCAAAAGCACCGGTAACATCACCATCACCATTAAGTTCAGAAAGAACCATTGGTTTATCCTGTCCAGTAATTTCTCGCAGGCGGTGGAGGGTTGCTTTTGCCTTGTCGTAAACTGCATCTACATCATAGCAGGCGTAATTTTTTGTTTCTTTTGTTGCTACATCAACTGGCCATCCCCAGTGCAAAGAAAGATAATTATCTCCAGACCAGATATCTGCTGCTTTATGTGCTTCAAGGAAGATATCTTCCATTTCAAGTTTGCCTGTAGCCTGATCAAACATTCCTGCACACAAAATCATTTTTACATTTGGAGCATACTGGTGCATAACTTTACAAACCAGAACAAAAAAATCTGCCAGCTGCTGATATGTGGCACGTTTATTAAAACAGAACCAGGAACCTGTACATTCATGATTAACACGTAACAACAAGCGGCCATAAGGGCGTAAATCTTTTGCAACAGGAATTAATTCTTCTTCTGTTAAAGTTGGGTCAATTGTTAAGGTAAGGACAACATCCTGTCCGCGCTGTCTGATTTCTTTCATAAATTTGAAAGGTTCGTCATCGCGAAGTCCCTCTTTTCCACCACGATAAGGGAAATAATCTTCGTATGGATAATCCCATGCTCCAGAAGGTGTCTCCTGTTTATGAACAACACTGGCACGTCCTGGCCATCCTTTATCATTAGGATAGTAGGTGTACATCAAACTGATTCCACGGTGGATTTTTCTCATTTTCTGGAGAATATAATCCTGATTTACATAAAGACCGCGTTCACTACCATCTCCAAGGTCAAGTGCACAGCCTGCTGATTTTAAAACGACTTTATTCATTGTTAACATCCTTTATCTTAATTATATATGAAAGAAGTAAGATAAAAATATAAAAAATTTTATATAAAAATTGTAAAAATATGTTTTTTTAAGCCTACTCAGAGAACTTTAATGCAAGTTTCTACAATTGACCTATATTCATTTAATCTGTAAAATAATTTATTATTTAACTTTGCAAATAATAAATTTATTATAATGGAGTAAAATCAATGGCTACAAAGTATGTTTACTTTTTCGGCAATGGTGACGCAGAAGGCGATGAATCAATGCGTCCTATTCTCGGTGGTAAAGGTGCAAACCTTGCTCAGATGGCAAAAGCCCCTTTAAGTCTTCCAGTTCCACCTGGATTCACAATTTCAATTGACGTTTGTCAGGAATACTACAAATTAGGAAAAAAATATCCTGAAGGACTTGATAAGGAAGTTGCAGAATATCTTAACAAGCTTGAAACAACTTTCGGAAAGAAACTTGGTGATGAAAACGATCCACTTCTCGTTTCTGTTCGTTCAGGTGCTGCTGAATCTATGCCTGGTATGATGGATACAATCCTCAACCTTGGTCTTAACGATAAATCAGTTCTTGGTCTTGCTAACAAGACAAACAATCCACGTTTCGCATGGGATGCTTACCGTCGCTTTATCCAGATGTACGGTAACGTTGCTATGGGCGTAGATCATGATAAATTCGAAGCTATCATCGACGAAGTAAAAGCAATCCGCGGAATTAAAGAAGACGTTGAACTTACAACTGAAGAACTCCAGCAGATTGTTGCTAAGTACAAGGAAATGTACAAGAAAGAAAAGGGAGAAGACTTCCCTCAGGACCCACAGGTTCAGATGTGGGGAGCTATTGGTGCCGTATTCGGTTCTTGGATGAACGAACGTGCTATCATCTATCGTAAGCTCAACAACATCGATGAAAACGTAATTAAGGGAACTGCTGTTACTGTAATGGCTATGGTATTCGGTAACATGGGTGATACATCAGGAACTGGTGTAGCATTCTCTCGTGACCCTTCAACTGGTGAAAACCACTTCATGGCTGAATATCTTATCAATGCTCAGGGTGAAGACGTTGTAGCTGGTATTCGTACTCCAATGGACATTTCAGCTCTTGAAAAACAGCAGCCAGAAATCTTCAAGGAAATCTCTACAATCCGTGATCGTCTTGAAGCTCACTACCATGATATGCAGGATATG